>Ga0134124_10002443_pt1 | contig 15007 bp, 3 predicted proteins | sample KB304_FD_96880 | JGI IMG/M metagenome (GOLD analysis project Ga0134124, IMG submission 96880) | Terrestrial soil microbial communities without Nitrogen fertilizer from Kellogg Biological Station, Michigan, USA - KB3-0-4 | ecosystem: Environmental > Terrestrial > Soil > Unclassified ... | reverse complement strand
GGTGCGCGGCTGTTTCGCCACCTGGTGCAATTGCCGCTGGCCTACTTCCAGGCCAGGCGCGTCGGCGACTCGGTCGCGCGCGTGCGCGAGCTGGAGAACATCCGCAGCTTCCTCACCGGCAATGCGCTCACGGTGTTGCTGGACGTCGTGTTCTCGGTCGTCTTCATCGCCGTCATGCTTTTCTACAGCCTCACGCTCACGTTGATCGTGCTGGTCAGCCTGCCGTTGTACTTCTCCCTGAGTCTCGCGGTGGTGCCGATCCTGCGCAAGCGGCTGGATGTCAAGTTCGCTCGCGGCGCCGAAAACCAGGCCATGCTGGTGGAAACGGTGACAGGCATCCAGACCGTCAAGGCCGGTGCGCTGGAGCCCAGCTTCGCGCGCCGTTGGGACAACCAGCTGGCCGCTTACGTCAGCGCCAGCCTCAGGACGCAGAATCTGGCCAGCTGGGCGCACGAAGGCGTCAACCTCATCGGCAAACTTGTCAACGCCGCCATGCTCTGGTACGGCGCGCACCTTGTGATGAACGCCGAGCTGACCGTGGGCCAGTTCGTCGCCTTCACCATGTTCGCCCAGCGTGTGGCCCAACCCATCATGCGCATGGCGCAGCTATGGACCGACTTCCAGCAGACCGGCATCTCGATGGCGCGCCTGGGCGACATCCTGAACACCCGCACCGAAGTGCCGCCGGCCAGCGCGGCGCAGTTGCCCCCGGTGAAAGGCCGCGTCACGCTGGACAACGTCACCTTCCGCTACCGGCCCGAGGCGGCGCCGGTCCTGCACGGTATCAGTGTGGATGTGAAGCCCGGCGAAGTGATCGGCATCGTCGGGCGTTCGGGTTCGGGCAAGAGTACGCTGACCAAGCTGGTACAACGACTGTACGTGCCGGAAGGCGGACGCATCCTGGTGGACGGCATCGACATCAGCCTGATCGACGCCGCGCAGCTGCGCCGGCAAGTAGGCGTGGTGCTGCAGGAGAACCTGCTGTTCAACCGCAGTGTGCGCGAGAACATTGCTATTGCCGATCCGGCGGCGCCTATCGAAGCGGTTCTCCGCGTCGCGCAGCTGGCCGGCGCGCACGAGTTCATCAGCGAGTTGCCGGAGGGCTACGAGACCGTCGTTGGCGAGCAGGGCAGCAGCCTGTCGGGCGGCCAGCGCCAGCGTGTGGCGATTGCGCGGGCTTTGTTCACCAATCCGCGCGTGCTGATCTTCGACGAAGCCACCAGCGCGCTGGACTATGAAAGCGAAGCCATCATCCAGCGCAACATGGCGCAGATCTGCCGCGGCCGCACAGTGTTTGTGATCGCGCATCGCTTGAGCGCCGTGCGGCATTCGCACCGCATCATCGTCATGGACAAAGGCAAGATCGTGGAGGCCGGCAACCACGATGATCTGGTGGCACGCCCGCGTGGCCTGTACGCCTACCTGTGGCGCATGCAGGACGGCAGCAAGCCGGTCGAAGAGGAAACGATATGAAAGCGGGCGCGGCGATGAAACACCCCGCCATCGAACTCCTGGCTCGCTACCGCGCTATCTTCATCGCGGTCTGGCAAGCCCGCGATCAACTGGCCGGCCCCACTCGCCTGGCCGACGAAGCTGCCTTCCTCCCCGCCGCGCTCAGCTTGCAAGAGACGCCAGTTCATCCCGCGCCGCGCCGCTTCGCCTACGCCATCATGGCCTTATTCATCATCGCGCTGCTGTGGGCCAGCTTCGGCAAGGTCGACATCGTTGCGGTGGCGCAAGGCCGTATCGTGGTCAGTGAGCGGACCAAGCTGGTGCAGCCGCTAGAACGCAGTGTCGTCAAGCGCGTGCTGGTGCAAGACGGCGACCGGGTGCAAGCCGGCCAGCCGCTGGTGGAACTGGACCCCACGGTGGCCAGCGCCGACAAGGCCGCCACGGACGAACAGGTCAAGGCCGCGCAATCGGATGCGCTGCGCGCGCACGCCATCCTCGCGGCCATGTCAAGCGGCCAGCAACGCCCGAAGGCCAACTACCCCGCAAATTGGTCGACCGAAGACACCTCGTCGGCGCAGGCCCAGCTAACAGCGGAGTGGACCGACATCAACGCCAAGCTGGCCAAGCTGGCATCTGAGATCAACCGCCGCCAAGCCGAGATCAGCACTGCGCGCGAGATGATCGTCAAGCTCGAAGCCACGGTGCCGTTGGCGCGCCAGCGCGAACACGATGTCATCGAATTGGCCAAGGAAGGATATATGCCCACCCACACCGGCCAGGATAAGACGCGCGAGCGCATCGAGCTGGAGCGCGATCTGGCCACCCAGCGCGCACGATTGATAGAAGCGCAGGCGGCGCTGCGCGAAAGCGAAAGCGCCCGCACCGCGTTCAGTGCAGAAACCCGCCGCACTTTGAGTGACCGCGAAGCGCAGGCCGACTTCAAGCACCAGCAGGCCTCGCAGGATCAGGCGAAGGCCGGTCAACGCGAAAAGCTCACCGTCCTCACCGCACCGGTATCGGGCACGGTGCAGCAGCTGGCCATCCACACAACGGGAGGCGTCGTCACAGAGGCGCAAACGTTGATGGTCATCGTGCCCGAAGGCGCGCAGGTCACCGCCGAAGTGACGATGGAAAACAAGGACGTGGGCTTCGTCAATGCCGGCCAGAAAGCGGAGATCAAGCTGGAGACCTTCCCCTACACGCGATATGGCACCGTGCCCGCGACGGTGAGCCGCGTGAGCGCCGATGCGGTCAATGATGAAAAGCGCGGTGCGCTGTTTCCTGCCACGTTGGTGCTGAAGGCCACGCAGATTGATGTGGATGGAAAGAGTATCCGGTTGTCGCCGGGGATGAATCTGACGGCGGAGATCAAGACCGGGCAGAGGAGGGTGATCGAGTTTCTGCTTAGCCCGATTCAGCGGGCGGGGAATGAGAGTTTGAGGGAGAGATAAATGCAAATGCAACAAACTAAAGGTGAGATGCATGACTGAGCAAGCAAATCGTACTTTGAAGGCGGGACGAAATTGCCGTAGCGCTGCATTTCTCTCGCTAACAGCCCTGGCGTTGCTAACGGGCTGCACCCGCCCTGTAACTTGGGAAGAAGAAGTGCCGTTGACTACGGGCGAGACGATTTGGGTGAAACGTAGTGGAACTTACAGTTTCAACTACAACGCAGGTTCAGCGCACGTAGGTTACAGCCCGGATTGGAAATCCACCATTGAGTTCACCTACAAGAATAAAAAATATGTCTATGCCGGTGAAGCGTTCCCAATGGTCTTGGCGATTTCGCCCGAAGGCGAACCAAACCTGATATCTAGTGCCGGAGTCTGGGGAAATCAGCACGGATACCCATGTGTTACGCCGTACTACGTTCAGTTCCGCCCGGATAGCAGTGGCATGAATTGGACTTGGCCGGACCAAATAGAGTCATGGCTATACAACTTGCCCTCCAACTTGCTAGTTGGGCTGCCCCCACTCAAAGATGATGGCAAGCTGATAAGGCCGCTCGACCGCAAGCGATTAAACGGTTCGATATTGATCTTTAGCGACTATCAACGGATTGACCCTAGCAAGAGACCGGAAAACTGTGTGAACTCGAAAACTGTTAGGTGAAATCAAATGGCTAACGATAAAGATACTTCCTTGATGAGTTTGTACGCATATGACGCGGCTGAAAAGAACGCGCCAGGTATTGAAACCCCATGGTCAATTCTCCAAGACCGCACTGGCGGTAATCTAGGTTTTGCCTATGCGGTTTTCCAGAGCAGCAGTGGCGAAATCGTGATCGCCTTTCGGGGTACCGATAGTGGTGTTGATTGGCTTACGAATTTAGGGCTGACCACCGCCCAATCGCAGCAAGCGGCCATTATTGCCGCCCAGTACATCAACCAATACGGCGCGAACAACGTCAGCTTTACGGGTCACAGCTTGGGTGGTGGAATAGCGGCAACCATGGCGGTATGGTTCAACCGTCCGGCGATCGTGTTCGACCCCGCACCGACACAAGGTGTGGCCACAGACATGGCCATTGTCAACAGCATCATCGGTACGTTGGGCTTGAATGCGCCACAAGCAATGCGCGATTACGCCGCTTCGTTCGTCATTGACCCGGAAACCACCGTAGCGCTCAGCACAGAATTTGCCAGCCGAGAAGGTAATGTCACCAGCTACTTCGCGCCTGGGTCGTTGGTTTACAGCGGTAGCACCGCCACCAACACTATCACTGGTCAAGGCAATCCCGTGACGTTTGGGATTGACAACATGGGTTCTCCCGCAGGGCGCATCGACATGCACGCCCAGACGCTGCTAACAGTGGGTGTGCTCTCCAGCGCATTTGCTCAGTCAACCGTTGCCGTTCAGCGCGCGCTTCCCCTGTTCTTCAATCAGGGTCTGTACAACTTGGATACCAAGGGCACCGCGCGCAACGTCTTCATCGACCTCATACGCAGCGAACAACAAGCCCCCGGCCAAGGCAAGCTCACCTCCTTCGCCGCCACCTTGAACAAACTCGGCACCAACCTCGAGGGGCTGAACAAAGCCGCGCAGGACGCCATCATTGCTCAAAGCATTGAGTGGTACTACTGGAACCAAGTCTTTACCGACAAGAAGCAATTCTTCAATTTGGATGCACCCTCTGGACTTTTGCAATACAGCAGCGCCAAAGCTGACGGCTTCATTGGAGCGCTCAACAAAACAGGCGCATACGTCGACACCTGGCTTGACGGCATCGTGGGACAAGGCCAAAGCAGAGGAATTGCCCGTCCGATCGACTACGCAAATTACCAACAATGGAATGTGGTTGGTAGTACCAACGGCGTTAATGCGACCACTCAGTTGACTACTACCAGTCAAATATTTGTTGGCAGCAGCGGCGCCGACAGATTTGTCGGCGGCAATCTTGCGGATTTATTAATTGGCGCAGTCGGCGCAGACACGCTCACGGGAGGGGGTGGCAATGACATCCTTATCGGTGGCGCAGGCCTTGACACCTACGTCGTAGGCAACGGAAACGACACCATCCGCGACAACACGGACGGGGAAGGGCTGTTGCGCACCGAGGCCGGCCTCATCTTGTCCGGCGGCAAAGCCAACGGCAAGAACAACACTTGGTTGGGCCAACAAGGCGAGACCTACACCTTCATGCAAACCCAGGCAGCGCAACTCGGCACGCTGACCATCAGCAATCTGGGTGCCGGATGCGAAGTCAAGGTTGAGAAGTTTGACCTTGCCCAAGCGCAGGCCAACGGCTACCTGGGCATCAAACTAGACAACACCGCCAAACTTGCGTTGGAGCAAAGCATTGGGTCGAACTTCTGGAGTGACGTCGACGCCGACATAGCCAGCCTCGCTGGCAAAACCTCCACCCTCGCCGAAGGAGCTGGCAAGACCTTTACGGTCTATCTCAACATCGCGGCCAAAGCCGGCGAAACCCTTGTGCTGAACCTGGGCGATCTGGCTGGCAAGTTCAAGGCCGTCTTTGGCGACAGCACCGTGGACGCCGATGGGGCAGTGGTCGCCTTGGTCGAAGGGCAAACTCAGGTCAATTTCGCGCTGGTCCAGGATGGCGGCCTGGATTCCGATCTCGCCGGCGCGCTCACTGTCACCTACCAGGGCCAGGACCAAAGCGCCAGTAGTAACAGCTGGGGGCTGGAACTGAAGAACCATGAGGACCCCACAAACGTTCTCACTGGTGACGATCCCCAATCCGGCAATGTCAAGGACAACCTCACCGGCAGCGCCGGCGCCGACCGGGTCCAAGGCCTGACCGATGACGACGCGCTGCTCGGTCTGGCCGGCGACGACAGGATCGAAGGTGACGCCGGTAGCGATGTTCTCATGGGCGGCCTGGGCGCTGACACCCTCAACGGCGGCACCGGGAACGACATCCTCCTGGGCTCCAGCAATGGCAGTTTCATCAGCGCCGAATCCTTGCCTGAGGGCGCGAGCGTTATCGGTCAGGGTCTGAACTGGACGTACTATGTCCGGGGCACTGACAGCGACGGTTATCCGACGCGCTTTCTGGCGGGCCTGAAGGGCGACCTTCAACCCGTTGATGCAGGCAACGTCATCGATGGCGGCGCGGGCGATGACGTCATTTTCGCGGGCACGGGCGCCGATCTGGTTCATGGTGGCGAAGACAATGACGACATCGAAGGCATGGGCGGCGCGGACGTACTGCTTGGCGACGTTGGAGACGACCGTGTCTACGGTGACGGCGAGAACAACCCCGCATACGTCACCTACACCCCACCCGAGCAGCACGGGGCCGACTTCATCGACGGCGGCGACGGCAACGACATCCTGCTGGGCCAGGGCGGCGACGACGTGGTCTATGGCGGTATCGGCAATGACCGGATGTGGGGCGATGACCGCGATCCGATCAACACGCTACTGGCCGTGCATGGCAACGACTACCTCGATGGCGAGGACGGCGCCGACACGATCGTCGGCGGCGGCAAAGACGACACGCTGTACGGCGGCGCGGGCGACGACCAGCTGTGGGGCGACGACAACATCCTGGGCAACGTCACCGGCGAGTACACCGGCAACGATTATCTCGATGGCGAAGAAGGCAACGACAGCCTGTGGGGCGGCGGCAAGGACGACTCGCTGTACGGCGGCGCCGGCAACGACGTGCTGTATGGCGATGACCCGCTAACGGATCGGCTGCCCGCGGCCTACAACGGCAACGACTACCTTGATGGTGAGGACGGCGACGACAGTCTGGTGGGCGGCGGCAAGGACGACACCTTGTACGGTGGTACCGGCAACGACGTGTTGTGGGGCGATGGTGGCGGGCACAAGGCGGGCGAGTTGGGCTATATCGACACCAGCAGCCACGGCAACGACTACCTCGATGGCGAAGAAGGCGACGACACGCTGAGCGGTGAGGGCGGCAACGACACGTTGTACGGCGGCAGCGGCAACGACCACCTGTTTGGTGACGACGCCAATCTCGATGTCAGCCTGCACGGCGACGATTACCTCGATGGCGAAGACGGCAACGACTTTCTCGACGGCCAGGGCGGCAACGACACGCTGTTTGGCGGCACGGGCATCGACACTCTGCGCGGCGGCGCGGGCACTGATTACCTCGATGGTGGTGAAGGCAACGACCTGATGGGCGGCGACGCCGGCGACGACACGCTGTACGGTGGCATCGGCAATGACGAACTGCAGGGCGGCGATGGCAACGACATGCTTTATGGCGACGATGGAGATGACCACGTGTTCGGCGAGGCCGGTGACGACACGCTCGACGGGGGCGCCGGTGATGACCTGATCGTGGGCGGCGACGGCAACGACATGCTCTCGGGCAGCGACGGTGTCGACCTGCTCAGCGGAGATGCCGGCGTCGACACACTGTTGGGCGGCATTGGCAACGACGAGTTGCAGGGAGGCGATGGCAACGACCAGCTCTCGGGCGATGAAGGCGATGATGTTCTGTTCGGCCAAGCCGGCGACGATGTGCTGGACGGCGGCGACGGCAACGACCAGCTCCAAGGTGGAGACGGCAACGACACACTATCGGGCGGTGATGGCGACGACACGTTGTTCGGCCAAGGCGGCGACAACGTCCTCGACGGCGGTGCTGGCAACAATGCCCTGGTCGTGGGCACCGGGTCCGACACCTTGCTGGGTGGCAGCGGCGGCAACGCTTACCTGCTCAACGCCGGTGCCGGCCATGCGACGGTCATGGGCGCGAGCGGCAACGACGTGGTCGTTCTTGGCGCAGGCGTCGACTTGACCAAGCTGTCGGGGGTCAGCGCAGGCGACGACTCGTTGGCATTGACCTTTGCGGGTGGCGAGAGCATTACCGTCAACGGCGACGCGCACTATCAGTTCGCCGACGGCACGGTGCTGACCAGCCAGCAGATGGCGATTCAGCCGGTGAATCCCGGCCCGACACCTGCTCCGACACCTGCCCCAACGCCTGCCCCAACGCCTGCCCCAACGCCTGCCCCAACGCCTGCCCCAACGCCCGCCCCGACGCCACAGCCAGGCACGACCGTCACCAACCAGGTCGACGCCAATGGCCACGTGGTCGGTTCATCGGTGAAGACCGTCGATGTGCAGGGCAATACCATCACGACCACCTTCTCCGGGGCCAACGGCACAGGCGCCAGGCTCAACGACAGCTGGACCACGGCGGTCGGCGGCCACGGGACTGACACGTTCGGCAGCGACGGCTCAAGCTCGGGTGCCATGTTCTACGTGGACGGCACGTCCGTTTCCTATGTGGACGATGGCCATGGTGACCGGACACAAATCGCGTTCAGCGCGCAGGGTATCAAGACCGGTGATAGCTGGACCCAGGCCGATGGCACATTCGGCAGCGACGTGTTCAACAGCAACGGTGCCAGTTCCGGCATTACGCAGCATGCCGACGGCAGTTACGAAACCTACGCTGACGACGGCCACGGCCATCGGCAGACCACCGAGTACGATGCCCACGGCCAGCCGATTCCCACCATCTCGGAAACGACTTTCGCGGATGGCGATTACCGCACCACAGTCAACGACGGCCTGGGCGATGTCACTTCCACCTTGTTCAGCGCCAACGGCACCAAGCTCAGCGACAGCTGGAGTAAGGCCGATGGAACGCACGGCAGCGACGCGTTCAGCGTTGACGGATCGAGCACGGGTGTGATCTATCAGGCGAGTGGTGCATACAGCACGACTGCGAGCGACGGGCAGGGTCAGACCATCGCCAAGAACTACACGTGGCAAGGAGCCTTGACTGGCTCCAGCGTCACGGAGGTCAACGGGCTCAACAGCATTACAACCTTCAAGAATGCAGCGGGAGCAAAAGTCAGCGAAACCTGGGCGCATGGTGATGGCATTGCCGGTACCGATTTGGTTGGACCGATGGACTACAACGGGCTGGCGAATACTGCCGTGGAGCTTGGCGTCAATCCACCGGACAATTCGGAGTGGAGTTCGCCGGACGGGGCAGGCGGGGACTCCTATAACAGTGGTACTGGCCTCCAATGTGGTCGCGATTGGTGGCTGCCGGCGCCGTCGGACTTGTGGCACGCGCCCGATGACAGCACGTACTTTCGTCCGAACGACGGTGGGCTGGCGGAAATCTTCGTCGACGCCCGGGCCTATGGCCTGAGCGTCTCGACGGCGAACTACTTGAATTCTTCCAATGACTTTCTTTCCTACGTTTCGTCGAGTGACACGCTGGTATTTGAGACTGCCTCCTACGACTTTTATGACGAGAACACGAAGGTGTATGTCAAGGGCGAGCAAGCCCGAGACGGTTCGAAGTACCTGATATCCGCCTCCGATGCAGGATGGAGCCCGGTCACTATCGCTGCCACGACCGAAACGCCGATCACGCAGACTTACCAAGGGAGAAACGGAGCTTACGACACCGTGACCGACGACGGGCAGGGCAATGTCATCTTCGCGGGCTACGACGCGAATGGCGCTGAACTGGACGACGCATGGTTCCACAACGACGGCAGCAATGGCTTCGATCTCTTCAACGCGGACGGATCGAGCGACGGCCTCAGCTCCAACCCCGACGGCACCATCGTCACGTACACCAGGGATTCCCAAGGCCACGCTGCGATGACGGACTACCCCGGCCCTCACGCGCTCGTGCCAGTGATATACCCCGCTCCGGGAAACATCTCCCCAGCACCTGGTCCGGGGCCGCACAGCCTGCCGCCTCCGCCTCCGACGGCCGCGCCGTACACGACAACCTATCCCGATGGCCACGGCGGCACGGTTACCGTATTCGTCAGCCAAGGCTCGACGTTCGCGTATCGCACCGACTCTCACGGCAAAGTGACCAAGATCGACACCGATCCGGGGTACAGCGTCAATGTTGCCCTTGACGGCAACACCTTGAGCTGGAACTACGACGCGGCTGGCATTGCCACCAGCCGGTCCGTCGATGACGGGCACGGTGGCGTTGTCACGTATTTCTACGACAGCCGAGGGAACCTGACGGGACACAGCACAGCCGCGCTACGCAACGATGGGGCGGTGACCACCCAGAACTACGATGCGGCGGGTCATATCACGGGCTTTAGCGTTAAAACCAGCCCGGGCGCGGGGCAGACGATAACGAGCACCTACGACGGTGCCGGAAGGCTCACCGGCAGCACCGAGGAACTCTCGAACTGCGACCGCAATTCGATCACGTCAAGCTACGACGCGTCGGGCGCGCGGGTGGCCCTCACCGCCAAGGTTGCGACTGGGCTGGCCGAAACCACCATCACCAGCTACGACTCTCAGGGCACCCCCACCGGCGTCATCGTGACCACGACGAACGATCAAGGCGTGATCGCGACCAACAGCTACGACGGCGGCGGCCATCTGATCGGCTCGGTGGTCGCGACCCCCGACAGCGCTGGCAACATCAATACCGCCAACTACGATGCGACGGGCTCGCTCACCAGCTACGTTACGCTGACCACGGACGATCAGAACGACGCGGTGTTCTGCACCTACGACGCCCAGGGAGTGAAACTGCACGAGGACTTCGTGAAACCCGACGGCATCCAGGTCAGCACCCGCTATAGCCGGGACGGATCGAGCCTGGCGACCACCGTTGCGCTCGACGGCAACTTCAGTACCGTGGCGCGCAACAGCGACGGTGACGTGACCACCACACAGTACACCGCGCAAGGCGCGAAGCTCACCGACTCCTGGACCCGGGGCGACGGATCGAGCGGCACCGACACCTTCAATTCCGATGGCACATCGATTGGCAGCGCCAGGTACGCCGACGGCACGACCAGCTCGAGTGCCATCGACGCGAGCGGCCGGGTGACCACGACCCACTATGCGATCGGCGGCGCCGCCACGGGCTCCACGGTTACCACCCGCAATCAAGATGAGACGCGTACGGTGCAATACGATGCCAGCGGCCATCCGATCAGCGACACCTGGGTAGGCGCGGACGGCGCCAGCGGAACCGACACCTGGAACGCCGACGGCTCGATCTCAGGAGTGCGGGTCAACTCCGACGGCAGCTCCAGTTTGGTCACCGGCGATCCGCATGGAGCGAACCATGCCCCGGTGCTGGCCCAGCCCGTCGCGGACCAGTCGGCAGTGCAAGACGGCACTTGGACCTTCACGGTTCCACCAACCACTTTCAACGATGCGGATGCGGGCGATACGCTGACCTACAGTGCGAGCCTTGCCGGCGGTGCCGTGCTTCCGGGCTGGATTCATTTCAATGCCGCCACGCGCACCTTCAGCGGAACACCGCTGAACGGCGATGTAGGCAGCCTGAGCCTGAACATCACGGCCACGGACGCGCAAGGCCTGAGCGCCAGCGGCGCATTCGCGCTGGCGGTCGCCAATATCAATGATGCGCCGACGGTGGCGCAGGCGATCCGTGACCAGTCCGTCAGCGAAGACCAAGTCTGGAGCTTCACTGTTCCCGCGGGAACCTTCGCCGATGTGGACGCGGGTGACAGCTTGACCTACGCCGCAACACTGGCCAATGGCAGCGCCTTGCCCGCATGGCTCACTTTCAACGCTGCGAGCCGAACGTTCAGCGGCTCCCCTCTCAATGGCGACGTGGGCAGCGTCAGTTTGAAGGTGACGGCAACGGACACTGCCGGAGCCGCAGTCGCCGGCAACTTCGATCTCACAGTGGCCAATACCGATGACGCCCCCGTGGTGGCTCAGCCCGTCTTCAGCCAGTCGGCCACCGAAGACCAGGCCTGGAGCTTCACCGTTCCCGCCAATACGTTTGCCGACGTTGACTTTGGCGATACGCTGACATTCAACGCCAGCCTTGCCAACGGGAACGCGCTGCCCGCGTGGCTGTTGTTCAATTCGGCAACGCGCACCTTCAGCGGTACGCCAACGAATGGCGATGTTGGCACCCTGAATATCGATGTCAGCGCCAGCGACGCGTCGGGGGCCAGCGCCAGCACGAACTTCACCGTCACGATTGCCAATAGCAACGACGCGCCGACCGTGGCACAACCGCTTGCGAATCAGAGCGGCACCGAGGACCAGGCCTGGACCTTTGCGGTGCCTGCGACCACCTTCAACGATATGGACGTGGGCGACACGCTCACGTATACCGCAACGCTCGCGGACGGTACGGCCCTGCCCGCATGGCTGAACTTCGACGCCGCGACGCGAACGTTCAGCGGCACACCTCTCAATGGCGACGTGGGCAGCATCGGTTTGAAGGTGACGGCAATCGACACGGCCGGAGCCGCGGTCGCCGGCAACTTCGATCTGACGGTGGCCAATACCAATGACGCGCCAGCGGTGGTTCAGCCCGTTTCCAGCCAGTCGGCCACCGAAGACCAGGCCTGGAGCTTCACTATTCCCGCCGGCACGTTTGCCGATGTGGACGCTGGCGATACGTTGACCTACAACGCCAGCCTTGCGGGCGGGAACGCGCTACCCGCATGGCTCCTGTTCAACGCGGCAACGCGCGCCTTCAGCGGCACACCGCTCAATGGCGATGTCGGCAGCGTCAGCGTTAATCTCACCGTCACAGACGTTGCGGGAGCTACCGCCAGCAGCATTTTCAGCCTGACTGTCGCCAACACCAACGATGCGCCGGCCGTTGCTCAAGCTATCGGCGCCCAGGGCGCCAGGCAGGACCAGCTGTGGAGCTACACGGTTCCCGCTGCCATCTTCTCGGATGTCGACGCAGGCGACACGCTCACTTACGCCGCGAACCTGGCCAACGGCGGCGCCTTGCCCGGGTGGCTCAGCTTCAACGCGGGCACCGGTACATTCACTGGGACGCCGCACAACGCCGACGTCGGCAGCCTCGATCTCAAGGTCGTCGCAACCGACTCCGCCGGTGCCAGCGCCAACACCACCTTCACGCTGGCGGTGGCCAACGTCAACGATGCGCCCGTGGCGGTGGGCATGCTGGCGGGCTGGGCGGCGATGGCCGGCAATCCCGTGACCTACACCGTGCCGGCCAGCGCGTTCGACGACATAGACGTGGGCGACACGTTGACCTACGGCGCGAGTCTGTCCAATGGCGCGGTCTTGCCGTCGTGGCTGACGTTCAACGCGGCCACGCGAACCTTCAGCGGCACGCCCACGGCCAACGACGGCGGCGACTTCGCTATCAAAGTCATCGCCACCGACAGCGGCGGCCTGACCTCCTGGCAGGGCGTCGCGCTGCATGTAGACACCGGCTTGGTCCTGTACGGCACCAGCGGTGCCGACACGCTCACCGGCGGCTCGGGCAACGACTACCTCAACGGCCTGGCCGGCGCGGACCAGATGCGCGGGGGGGCGGGCGATGACAGCTATGCGGTCGACAACGCCGGCGACGCCGTCATCGAGAACGCCAACGAGGGCATCGACACCATCAACTCGTCAGTGACCTACACCCTGCCCGCCAACGTCGAAAGGCTCGTTCTCACCGGCACCAATGCGATCAATGCGACAGGCAACGCATTGGACGACGTACTGATCGGCAATGCAGCAAACAACCAATTGACAGGAGGAGCCGGCAACGACACGCTCGATGGCCAAGCCGGCGACAACACGATGAAAGGAGGCGCTGGCGACGACAACTACTACGTGAGAAGCGCCCACGACGTGGTTACCGAGTTGGCGAACGAGGGAACGGACACCGTTTTCGCCGCGGTCACCTACAACGTGGGCGGCAACGTCGAAAACCTCGTGCTTACCGGAACGGCGGCAATCAACGGAAACGGAAACCCCCTGGCCAATGTGCTGACAGGCAACGCCGGCGACAATGACCTGAAAGGCGGCGACGGCAACGACACGCTGATTGGCGGGGCCGGCAACGATACGCTTAGCGGCGAAAAGGGCAACGACTCGATGATTGGCGGCACCGGCGACGACCAGTACTTCGTCACCGATGCTGGCGACGTCGTGGTGGAGCTTGCAAACGAGGGAATCGATACGGTCACCGCCAGCTTCAGTTACACCTTGTCAGACAATCTGGAGAACCTGGTGCTCGGCGGCGGCGCTGCCATCGACGGTACCGGCAACGCGCTTGCCAACTCATTGATCGGCAACGGCGGCAGCAACAGGCTCGTCGGCGGCACCGGCAACGACACGCTCGACGGCGCCGGCGGCGCCGACGCGCTCATCGGTGGCACTGGCGACGATGTATACGTGGTGAACAACGACAAGGACGTCGTCATCGAGAACGCGGGCGAGGGCATGGATACGGTTCGGTCGTCCATCAATTTCACCTTGAGCGCCAATGTCGAGAACCTCACCATGACGGGCGGCGGGGGAGCGAATGGCACTGGCAACGAACTGGACAACGTACTGACCGGCAATTCCGCCGCCAACCATCTGACGGGCAATGCCGGGGACGACACGCTGGACGGCGGGGCCGGCGCCGACGTGCTGACGGGAGGCACGGGCAACGACAGCTACTTGGTGGCTCGCGGCTACGGCAGCGACACGATCGTGGAGAACGACGTGACCGCCGGCAACGTCGATGTGGCGCTGTTCGGCCCAAACATCGACGACGACCAGTTGTGGTTCCGCCGCAGCGGCCCGGACAGCCTGGAGGTCATGGTGATCGGGACGCCCGACGCGTTCGTCATCCAGCACTGGTTCGCAGGCACCCAATACCACGTCGAGCAGTTCAAGACCAGCGACGGCAAAACTCTGTTGGACAGCCAGGTGCAAAACCTGGTGGATGCGATGGCGGCCTTCAAGCCTCCGCCGTCGGGCCAGACGACACTGCCGCCCAATTACCAAAGCACCTTGGGGGCCGTGATCGCCGCCAATTGGCAATAGTGTGCGCCGCCGATGTGGGCGCTTTTCATAAACGTGTGGGGCAACGGCGACAGTCGGGGCCAACCGTCCCTGGAGCGGACCATGCGGCTAATCTCGTCGATATAAGGGGAACTGCCTCCCATCAGCAGAAAAACGCAGAGAACACGGGTAAACCGGCCCCGCTCCATGCATTGAACCGGGGTTCGCACTCTGAGGCTTTTGCAGCAGAATCGACCTGAGTAGTTGATAGCGAGGAGTGAGGATGGAGGTCCTGCATTGCGCCGGGCTGAGGCGGCTGCGGCATCGCGCAGCTCGCACTGGTTCTAACTTATGAGCC
>Ga0134124_10002441_pt1 | contig 15020 bp, 12 predicted proteins | sample KB304_FD_96880 | JGI IMG/M metagenome (GOLD analysis project Ga0134124, IMG submission 96880) | Terrestrial soil microbial communities without Nitrogen fertilizer from Kellogg Biological Station, Michigan, USA - KB3-0-4 | ecosystem: Environmental > Terrestrial > Soil > Unclassified ... | reverse complement strand
TAGGGAGCGCGGGTTGGCTGCTCTGCCGCCTCCTCGTCGATAGTGGCTCAAGCGGCGATCGACGGCTTTCGGGCGTCCGACCGCATCCGACCAACGCCTCCTCTGGGTCGACAACAGACGTTGCCGGAAACGTCTGCAACCGCTGCAGAGCTGAAGTTCGGCGCCCCGGCGCGAACGTCAGGAAAGGGTGGCGGAAGTTCAGTGAAGACGTGAAGCGCAGGAGAGGTCAACGTATCGCCGAAGGGCAAGTCTGTCTTGCGCGACTTTTGCGCGACTTTCGGAAGTGCCTCCCAGCGCGTCGATGCAGAATTCGGTTTGAGGGCGCCGCTAAGTCGTTGAATTGCATGACCCCATTCGATTTTGAGCCGGCTACGAACCAAGGGATCGTGGGTTCGAATCCTGCCAGCCGCGCCAGTTTTCCCCTGCTATTTGAACGGCTTGCGAGCTTGGCTCTGTAAGCTGTTTTTCCTTCCTGCGGGACTTTTGCGGGACTGGCTCCCGCAGGTTGCCCCTTCTGCTCCAGCTTCAGCATCGCCAGGCTCGTGTTCCAGCGGCCCGAGTCGTCCTTGACCTGCTCCAGCGCGAAGTGCAGCTCGATGACCTGAGCGACGCTGTAGTGGTGTGTCATCGAGCGTGTCGAATGCCAGAGGACATCCGACACGGTGCTCTCTGACACGCCGGCCTCTCGCAGGCGCATCGCCACCGTATGGCGAAGGTCGTGCACGCGCAGGTCGCCGAGTCCGGCCGAAGGACTCACGTTCGACACCGGCCAGGTCTTAAAAGTGACTTAGCCGGCTGTAGAGACGACAGGCCCCTCGCGTGGTCGCGAAACGCGAGACCGGCGCCTAGAGAAGAGTGCTGAGAGTCAAGCGAGTGCAGGTGTCAACCATGGTTAAGCCTGCTGCAGAGGCGCCCAGCCCTCGCATTGGCGCAACGTAAGACGGGTACTTCGAGGAGAGTGCGAAGAGTAGGAGAGTGCACGATAGGCGCCGTGGCGCCGATGTCTGACGTCTCTATCCGCGGCCTCGCGGTTCGCGACGACATCAACAACATATGGAAGGCGCGGCGCTGGCGCCCCGATGTGATCGCCGCACGAATGTACGACGTTGTCGGCCCACCCCCATGGAGGTGATGGGGCGCGATGAATCCGTATCCCATCCGTATCCGGCGCGTTCGCAGACTGCTCCCGGCATCAGGAGACAGTCATGGCGAGATCGAACGGACAAGGCTCCAGCGCGCGGCGCGGCCGGCGCATCGCAACCGCGTGCGCCACGGCGCTCGCGATCGGCATCACGGCGTGCGGCGGCGGCGAGCATCGGGACGCATCGGCCGGAGCGCCCGCGTCCACGCCTGCCATCGACACCGCGCAGATCGATGTGCAGGCCGCGAGCCTGGCCACGCAGATCCTCGCCGGCGGTGCGCAGACCGCAGCGGCCGTGCCGGCGGCACTGAAGGCCACCGGCTTGGCGATCCAGCAGCCGGACGGCTCGATCGGCCAACCCGACGCGGCCGCGTCGCAGGGATTGCTCTTCTCGCAGTGGGACGTCGACGCGATGGTCGCCGGCACGGACAGCGGCGGCTACGTGACGCTCGACGACGTGTCGGCCGCGATCCAGCTGGCGTTCCCCGAGCTCGACGCGAGCCAGATCACCGCGAACATCCTCGCCGACATCGGCGCCGACGCGCAGTCCCAGGACGCGACCGTCCGCCTCTGGGCGCGCCTCATCGTCGAGCTCGGCCGGCAGCGCGAAGCACCGTACGACCTGCTCGATCCGAACGTCGATCCGACGCAGGTCGATCTCGATCCGGTGCAGCTCAATCTGCTGATCCAGGGCTTCGTCGGCGACGTCGTGGTCTCGTCGACGGCCGCATCGGCGACGTCTGCATCGAGCCTGGCGAACAGCTCGACGCGGCTGCAGGCGCTCGACGCTGAAGCGCCGTGCACCTTGACGAAGACGCAGGACATGATCATGGACCAGGCTGCCAAGGCGGAGAAGTTCGGCTTCAAGCAGCTCGTCAAGTACCTCGACGGCAAGGGCGTCGCCGGCGCCGGGACGCTCGGCAAAGTCTCGGGTCGCCTGAGCAACGTCCTCACCTACGCCAAGCTCCTGGCCAGCCTGCTGGCATTCAAGGAAAACTTCACTGCCGACCTGACCGAGCTCGTGCGCACCCTATCGACGCGCAGCGGCGGCCAGCAGATGAAGATTACGGTGACCGTGCAGTTCGACAACGGCAACGCGCAGCTGCTCAATTGCGTTCGCCAGGTCGGTAACCTCGTCGGCGTCGACTTCAAGCTGACGCCGACCGGGCCGATCAAGAACGCCGAGATCATCTGGTACCTGCTCGCCGGCGACACGTCCGGCAGCGCCGGAACGCTCGGCTACCTGCGCTGGGCGCAAGGCAACCTTCCGAACGTCGGCCGCTTCACCGATGGCAATGGCCAGGACACGATCACGATCGAAGGAGCGCCGCAGAAGAAGACGCTCATCGATCCTCACTCGGTGGAAAAGCCGGGCAAGGTCCACGCGAAGATCAACCTGAAGAGCGCGAACATCGTCCAGGACCTGCTCACGGCGATCGGCGGTGTCGCTTCGCTTCCGGCGGAGATGGTCTACCGCACCGGCCTCGGCTTCGAGAGGTCGTACAGCTTCACCGTCGTCGACTGGGAAGAATGCGGCGCGAGCGCGAATGCCACGAAGAAGAGCGCGCAGGCTGCAACGTGCAGCGACACGTGGACGGGCACCGCGTCCTTCACCATGGGAAGCGATCTCGCGACCGCACCGGTCACCTCGGCGAGCGTGACCTGGGTGTTCGACAATGCCGTCGGCGACGTCGTGCACTACAGGCCGACGGGCACGGCGAGCTACTCGTTTCCGACCTGCTCGATCACGCCGGCGAGCGTGACGATGTCGACCGTGCCCGGCGGCGGCACCGGCGGAGACCTCGCCATCGACTACAGCACCGAGCCGCCGACATATGCGCTGCAAGGATCCACCGTGTGGCTCGCCAGCTACTGCGGCGGTGCCCAGGCGGGCGCAGGCGGATCGTGGGTCGCAGACCCGGCGACGTTCCAGCCGGTCCACGGCACCCTCGCGTTCACGCAGGATCCGAAGAGCCGGGCGCAGAGACTGACGGTGCGCGGTAACGCGGCCGGCCAGGGCGGCTCGTCGTCCTGGAACTTCACGAAGGATTGACCGCCGCTCCTCCGCGAGCTTGTCGTGCTCAGATGCGGCGCACAGAGGAGCGGCTGCTCACGACCCGAAGCGGAAGTTGAATCCAGCCGGCTTGACCACCCGAAACTGGGCACTCGGCTAGTGACCAAATTGAACAGCCGCGTACGATGCCCATTCGCAGAGACACAGCGAGCGCGGTCGTGCACGGTCAGCTCCAACGCGCTATTCGGCAGCCTCCTCATGCGTTTATCCCGAAGCTGCCCGACGACGGAGACGGATGCCGTACTCGCGGCTATCCAGCCGCGATGCCGATCGCTAGCAGCGCAGCGTATACGAACGTCAACATCGCTGCTCTGGCGGTCATCGGCTCGAGGGTCGGCTCGTCCTCGTGAGTCAGGACGATTGGCAGGACCCGCAATGCCAGGGGCAACGTCACGAGGGGAAGCAGGACCCATGCACCGTATCCCTCGACGCTTCAGAGCACAAGGGGCGCGAGATAGGCGAGCAACGAGAAGAAGCAGTAGAACAACCGGCTTCCCGCGGGACCGAAGCGGACCGCCAGCGTGCGCCATCCCTTGCTTGCGTCGAACCGTCGATCCTCGAGGTCGTCGATGAGGAGGATGTTGGTCACGAGGGCGCCCACGGGGAGCCCGACGAGGAATGCCGCAGTAGGCAGTGCCGCCAGGCTGGGCACGGGCTGCGAAGCCGCTGCCGCGAGCCACGCGATCTGCGCGTAGTAAGTTCCCGCGACGGCGACGATCCCGAACATCGCGAAGAATATTGGCTCGGCGATGCCGAGCCGTGTATAGGGATGCGGGCCGGCCGAATACCCGAAGCTTGCGGCGACGCCCACGACGCCGATCACGAGCGTGGGCACTCCGCCCACCACCAGGAAGCACACCGCCACCGGGCCGGTGAGTAGGAGGCACGCGGCGATCGCGAGCTTGATCTGGCCGAGGGTGAGCGTGCCGTCCTGCAGGGCACTCGTGAGATCGGGATGCTCGACCGCTTGCGGATACCGGCGCAACAGCTCGTGGGTGTCGGTGAAGAGGCCGGCGAGATGGATGAGCCAGCTACCGAGGAAAGCGAGCGCGATCGCCATCGGCGCACACATGGTCGCGCGCCGACAGCGCGGCCCCGACCATCACCGGCGCCGCTGCAATCGGCAACGTATGGGTCGGGTAGAGCAGCAGGTCGACCCAAATGTGCTTGCGCGTCGGTGTCGCCCTGCTCATCGGGTGCCTCATGCTCCGATTGAACACCCGATGGAACGTGAGGATTTGTCCGGAATCAACGCACCGCTTTGCGTCCCGGAGGATGTCTGCTAGACGGAAGGCTTAGTCCCTGGTACATGGAATAACAGAAGGCGCGCGACGCCAGTCACATCGAAGCAGCAGAACCGAAACTCACCTCGAGCGTGCTCGACTTACGACGATTTCGATGAGCCAACCGTGAGCAAACCGCCGAAGTTGCGCGACCTGCGCGAGACCCTGACGCGGCTGCGTTAGAGCCTGCGAGGTGCCGCCCTGATCATCGATCGGGAACGAACCTCTGCTGCCGTACCACTTCCCTCGAGGGATCTTTGCCTCCATGCTTGGGGAAGTCTCTCCACCTGAGCACGCCTTCGCGAGTTCGAGCGCACAGCGACATGCGAGCCCTGCGCCACGCGGTGCTCTCCGGTCACTTGACCGCCCGACAAACCGTGATTGCCTGGTGCTGCGATCAGAAGCTCGTCTTGCCCTTGACGAGCACCTGCACCTTCTTGATGTCGGGAGTAGTGCTGAACGGGAAGGCGATGTCGATGTGCAGCACGTCCTTGGTCGACACGCGCACGCTGGAGATGCGCAGGCCGATGCCGGCATCGGCAAGCCAGCCCGGATTGCCGGCGTTCACGTGCGGACCGCCCCACGCACGGCCGACATCGACGAACGCGGCCGCGCCGACGCGAAACAGGTTCCAGACGAACGCGTTCGTGTAGAGGCGCTCCTCGAGCGTCAGCAGCGCGCGCTTGTCTCCGGCTTGATAGCGGAGGGGATAGCCGCGCAGGCCGTTGTCGCCGCCGAGCAGCAGCATGTCGAGGACATCGGGATTGGTGAGCATGGCGCCCGAGACAGCGGCATAGAACAGCCAACGTCTGTCCTGCTGCAGGTAGTACCTGCCGTCCACTCCGAAGAGCTGCTTGCGGACGCGGCCGTCGCTGTACTGCCCGGCAATCGAGGCCGACGCCAGCAGCGTGTGGTCGGGCAGTGGCTCGAAGCCTCGGCTGATCGAGCCGTCGTACAGCAGCGCGTTGTGGCTCGATCCGAAGCCGGTGCTGGCCCAGCCGAGCTGCACCGTCGAGGCGAGGCCGAGGGCGAAGAACTCGGGGACGCCGATCATGTTGCGGTTGACGACCTTCGCGTAACGATCTTCGATCAGCTCGTAGCGAACGAACGGGCCGACGAGCCTCTCGTCCGCATTCAACGCGGCGGGCGCGGTTCGACCCGGCTCGGCCGCGTACTCGTCTTCGCGGAGGCCGACGCCGATCGAGTAGCGCTGCACCCAGCCGTCCACGCGGCCGCGCGACCATCCCGCGAAGGCCTCGGCGCGTTGCTGCCGATGCCGGTACTCGCTGACGACGTTGCCGGCGTTGTAGATCGCGTCGATGCGGTTGTCCTTGACCCCCTCGGCACCCGCGGCCCAGGTGGCGTCCAGCGAATAGAAGGGGCGGACCACCGAAGCCGCATACGTTTCGCCGTCGCTGTTGCTGGCCAGGGTGAGGCTCGCTGCCGTCCGGCTGCCGAACACGCGATCGTTCGCGAAGAGCAGCTGGTTGCTGGAGCGGTCGACGCCGTTGGCATGGCCGATGCCGAGCGTCGTTCCGGTGCCGAGGAAGTTGTATTCGCGGAGGCGAATGCCGCTCGTGTTTTCTCCTCCGGCCCGGCCGACACTCGCGCCCGGGATGATCGACCAGCTGTCGCGCGTCACCACCTCGAGGTCGACGACGCCGTCCTGGTAGGCGACCGGACGGATCTGCACGTCGTAGAGATAGCGCTCGTTGCGCAGCAGACGTTCGGTCTCGTCGATCACCGCCACCGAGACGAGGTCGCCGCGCTTGAACAGGAGGGCGCTTTCGATCACGCCGGGGCGCGTCTTGATGTGCAGCGCGTTCGCCCAGCGATAAAGCGCCCAGTCTTCATTCGGGTTCTGGGTGTCGAAGACGTCCTCGATGCGAACCAGAATGTCGCCGATCCGCGCGTGCGCGGCTTCGAGTTCTGCGAAGGAAGGCGGAACTTGGCCGAGCGACTGGGCCCCGCCCGGCATCGGCAGGCTCGCGGCTAGCGCCAACCAGAGGACTCCGGCAGGCCATGACGCCGGCACGCACAGGCATACAGCCCGCATCACAAAGGCGACAGCCGGCCGGCGCCAGGCGTCACCGGCGCGGCCGTGGAGCGGCATCGAATTGCGATCTGCGGGCCGAGCTGGTCACCGTCAAGAAGTGTCGCTTTCCGCGAGGCGTTGCCGCTGCCCTCAGTCCCCGCAACCATTTCGGGACTGCCAGCGAAGCTGGGGGGCAAATACCTGCGCTTCGGATCGTTCCAAGCCGGGAGGCCGTTCAGTCGTAGCGCGAGCTCGTAGCGAAGGCGAGCTGCGCCTAGTGAGAGTGGGCCAGACGAGGCGCTTCTTTTTGCACCCGACCGGGGGCCAGCGTTTCACTCGCGTCGTACAAGCGCTCGACGTAATGCGTGTACTCGACGTAGGCCTTCGCGAACGCGCGCCCAGCGGCGATGTCGTTCGGGCTGTATTTCTTCTTCGCGGCCACTTCGTTGAATTGGCGCTCCAACCCTGCATGAATTCGCCCACCGATGAGCTTCACGACCTCCTCTGGTCTCCCGCTCTCGAGCGCCTTGTCCGCGGCCGCGATCGGCGGCTCTACCTTCCCGGCCGGTTTCAACCCCGTGTAACCGGCCCCTTCGCCGGCGCGGTGCAGGCGCACGAGGGTTTCGAAGAAGTACATGTCCGCCAGATCTCTCGCCTGCGGGCTGAGCTTGCGCACGGCGAGGGTTTTCTGGAAATGGCCGAGGACCTCTGCCTCGTCGTCCTTCTGCACCCATACAAGCACGAGATCCACGTTTCCGGTCTCGAGCGCTCGGCGTGCCGCCCCCACCACCGGACCGTCCAGCGTGTCGCAGTGCGCTGCCACAGGGTGACTCCACGCCAGCGCAAGAGCCGCCGCCGATGTGGCCATCAGACGTTTGGCAGCATGAGTTCGAATTGTCATCGTCCGCTCCAGATGCATCGCTCGTGGACTCATGAAATTTCAATTGGCGATGGCAGCCACGAGTTTCTAGCCCGCCGAAGTCTGCGATCCTTGATCCGCATCAATTGGAACGGCCGATCGGAGTCCCGTCCAACGGCCCCGCCAGCGACTTGGCTACGCCCTCTTCGACCGACCGCCGGATGGCTCTAGGTGAAGACGCGTACCGAGGGGCTACACCTTCCGAATCCTCACGCGGACCCCGTCGCGCACCATCGAGGACGGATAGACGATGACCGAGGCGCCGCTCGCCAGCGCACGGGGGCGCGTTCCCGATGCCGCGCTCCGCTAGCATGGGCGTGCACTTCATGTGAGGAGTCCCGCGATGATCAAGGTGAGCGTGATGTACCCCAACAAGCCGGGCGCCCGGTTCGACCATGCGTACTACCTCCAAAAGCACATGCCGATGGTCAAGGCACGCATGGGCTCGGCGCTGAAGTTTTACGCGGTCGACAAGGGCGTCGCCGGCGGAAGCCCCGGTGATCCGGCGATCTACGCGGTCGTGGCGCACCTCCATTGCGACTCGATCGACGATTTCCAGCGCGGGTTCGGGCCCCATGCGCCGGAGATCATGGGCGACATCCCGAACTACACCGACCAAACGCCGTTGGTGCAGATCAGCGAGGTGCTGGTCGACAAAGGTTGAGCGCGGGGCTGCGAGGACCACTCTGACTGCGACACGAAGCGACCGGAACGACCAATGGCGCGGCTCGCGAGCGGCAAGGCCAGCCGGACAGCGCGAATGACCGCAGCGATGCGGCATCGCCATTTGTTGGCCGGAGCAAGGCCGCTGGTGTTCGAGGATCGCTTCGCGCATCTCTTTCTCGATCTTCCGAGCGCGATGGCGGCCCTGCCGACGCCGTTCGCAGATCGTGCGCTTGGCAGGCTCTACGGACCCGTGCGCGGGATCGAGGGAGAGGTGCTGGCGCGCTCTCGCTATGTCGAAGAGGCGCTCGCGGCACGTCTGCATGCAGGACTCGATCAGGTCATCGTCCTTGGCGCCGGCTTCGACACGACTGCGCTCCGCTACACCGATTCGCGCTGCCGCTTTTTCGAGGTGGATCATCCCGCTACGCAAGCCGACAAGCGCGACATCCTGTCGCGCTGGCCCGCCCTCGGCGCGAACCTGACCTTCGTGCCGGTCGATTTCGAGAAGGACGACTTGGCCGACGCGTTGCTCGCCGCAGGTTTGGACTCGTCGCGGTGCGCGCTCGTGTCGTGGCTCGGCGTCACTATGTACCTCGAACAACGCGTGACGGTCGCAATGCTCGTTACGTTGCGGCGCATCGTCGCGCCCGGCAGCGTCGTGATCTTCGATGCCTATCCGCGTCGCGAAGAGACCGCCTTCGGCGAACGGTCTATGTTCGCCGCTGTCCGCGCGCTGACCGCGACGCGGGCGAGCCGATGATCGGCGCGTTCGACTCTGCGGCCTTCGCCAAGTCCATCCGGGGCAAGGGCTGGCGCGTCACCGACGTCATGAAGGGCGACGCCATGCGCCGACGTTGGTTCGCAAATCAGCCCCGGATCCTCTGGCCGCCGCGATCGGTGTTGTTCTACACGCTCGAAGCGGTCTGACGCAGGTATTGTCGAGGCAGCCGTGAGCCGCAAGCTGCGGCCAGCGACAACGCCTTGGCGCGCATGGCTCAGGGATTGGTCGTGCGAGGGCCAGTTCGGCGCGAGCCGCACCGGCTCTTACAGATCACTCGACTTGTCCGCGCCTCGCCGGCAACCGCATCAGTTCTGCTCCCGCAAGGCAGCTGAACTGAGACGTTCCCGGTCAACTTCGGCTTTGGGTCGGTAGTTCCCGTTCGCTCGCCCTGCAGACCGTCACTGGCTTGCGCTCGACGACGAAGAACACCTTCACGGGGAGTCGAGAGTCCGCTTTCGGCAGCAGCCGACATTCGGAGCCGCCAACCGAGCGGCGGGGAGCCAGTCTGCAGCGACAGCCTAGTCAGGAGTCGCGATGCAGAAAGATGTCCATCGTCCCGACAAAGGTGAACCCGAACACGCAAAGCGCCCAGGTCAGGACGACGGCGTAGGGGCCGACATTCGGTGAGAAGGGAACTCCTGCAACGTTCAGCAAGAGGCTCGCAATGGCGCCTGTCGTGACCACATAGACGATGACGAGCCAGAGCGGAAACGGGCCCGGCTCCACTGCCCGGCGACGCTGGAACTGGACCAGGACCAGAACCGTAAAAGTCGAAGCAGCGACTGCGCTCGATACTCTCCAGGCGACGATGTCGGTGAAGTGCAGGAGCTCCAGGAGTCTGGGAACCAAAGCCAGAGCAACCAGCAGAAGGCCACCTTCGATATAGAAGCGCACGAGGCGCAGGTGCCGATCCGATAACTCGCCTCCCAGCGCACCCCGGAGCGTGACCACCACGGCCGAGAAGCCAACGAACGACAACGAGAGGCTTGCGAGGCTGGAAAGGTAGCCGGATTCTGCCGATGTCACGATCGTGCCGTCGCGGAACGCGGTGTCCGCTTGGCAAAACGCGCTCCCGCGCACGCGCGAACTCGCGCAGCACCGGGCTAATCGAGGCCGTCGATGCGGTCTATCGTTTCCCCTCTCCGCTGGCTTGTTGTTCGCATGCTTTCGCAGGGCTATAAGAGTTCACGGCGAATCCACGAAGGTCGTGAACAACGTCGTTCGCCGCGTGCCGGAACGAAGTCGGCAGGGGTCGAGTCGTCCGGCGCCTTCGGAAAAGCGAGGAGACAATATGACGACATCCAGCAAAACGTTCGGCGCGGCGCTCTCGGTCGTAGCCGTTGCGGCGGCTGCCTTCGCAAGCAGCGCCTTCGCGCAAGTTTCTCAGAGCGGCGAGCAGAAGAACATGCGCCGCATCGGGCACACCGACCTACAGGGCCGCCCCGCCTACCAGCCCAACACGATCGTCTATCCAGACGGCAGGACGATCGCATTCGTCGGCACGCACGGCGGCTCCAAGCCGAACCCGCTCAAGGGCGGCGCCGTCGAGTTCAACGGCACGATGATCATCGATGTGACGAGACCGAACCAGCCGGTCGAGAAGTTTCACATCCCCGTTCCGGTGAGCGGCGGACAGGCGCAGATGGCGCGCATGTGCCTTGGCTCCGACCTGCCCGGAGGGACCCCGGGCCGGGTCTACCTGTTGCGCAACGTGCAAGGCAGCTCCGCGTCGGGCTATGAGACGTGGGACGTCACCGACGTCAACAATCCTGTCCTCGTCGGCGCGATTCGCGGTCTCACGAGCACGCACAAGCTCTACTGGGAGTGCCAGACCGGCATCGCCTACTTGCCGGGCAGCGTCACCGCCCAGGCGTGGCGCCAGCCGCAATCGATGGTGATCGTGGACTGGTCGAATCCCGCGAGCCCGGTCTATCTTCGCACGCACGGGCTTCCCGGATCGCAACCGACTGGCACCGGTCCCGTGCCGCCTTCCTTGCACGGTGCGATTTCCGGTCGCGAGCACCCGAGCCCGACGCGCAAGCTCGCGCGCGGCGCAACCGCGAGCGACGTCATCGGCAACCGTGTCTACGCGGCGTGGGGAGTCGGCGACGACGGAGTCGTTCAAGTGCTCGACCGCAGCAAGCTGTTGCCGCCTCCGTACGGAACGTTCATGGGCGACCGGAACAATCCGACGAACGACCAGCTGAATTCAGCGCAGGTGTCGATCCTCTACATGTCTCCCGACCAGGGTGGCCACACGAGCATGCCGGTGTTCGGGATGACGCCCGCGAGCTACCAGGACTTCACCGAATTCCAGGTACGCGACATCGTGGTCGTCGCGTCGGAGGCGACATCGGACCTCTGCAAGGAAGCGCCGCACTGGGCGTTTCTTGCCGACTTCACCGTCGAGAACTCGATGACGGCGCCGCCGGGCACACGCGTCGAGCAGAACCCGTGGCAAGGTCCGATGGTGCTCTCGACGATGTCGGTCGATCCGCGTTCGGGCGACAAGTATCCGAGGGGCGACTACTGCAAGCGGGGCGCTCGCTTCGGTGTGCACTCGAGCGAGGAGAACTTCAGGAATCCGTTCTACGGCAGGCTGACGTTCCTCGCCTACTTCACGGGTGGCGTTCGAGTCTGGGACATCCGGGAACCGCAGGCGCCCCAGGAAGTCGGCTTCTACGTGCCGGTCGCCAACCAGAACACGACTGCCACCGGCTACATGACGAACAACGTCGAGGTTGACAACCGCGGCTTCGTCTACATCGTCGACCGCAACGGGTCTGGCCTTGACATTCTGCGCGTCACGGGCCGTGCGCGACGGGTGGCGTTCCCCAACGACCCCGATCGGTCCGAAGACGACGACTGACGAACTGAGTGCGACAGCCCGGCCTGCGCGATGAGGCAGGGCTGTCGCACCCACACCTTACGACGGTTCGATCTGGTACGACTCACATGACTCGACGGAACGGCTGCCGTCAGCGCCGTGGTCTGTGCTCAACGACGAAGTCCGCTTCCGGGGTGCAGCTGACATCCGCCTTCGGCGAAGGTCAGAGTCAACCTTCGGTCCTGCGATCAAAGTAGATCTAGCACTACTCAAGGACGATCCGAGGGAAGTAGTACGACACCACCCAGTTTGGCACGTCGACGATCGAGCTGATGCGCAGGTCGGCGCAGACGCTGCAGAGCATGTAGGCGTCGATCGGCGCGTAGCCGTAGCGCTTGCTCAGCAGTTCGACCATGTCCGAAACTGCCATGCGCGCGCCGGCCATGAGATCCGGACCAATGCCGGTCGTTACTTCGTAGCCCTTCTTGTCGAAGTGGTCGGTGACCGGACCTTGCGTGACGTAACGCGGAGAGCGCAGCCGAGCGCCCTTCACGAGCTCGAATTTCAGGGCGACGTCGATGGGGCTCTCGATCGCCGTCCCGCAGACCTCGCCGTCGCCCTGCGCCGCGTGGGTGTCGCCGACCGAGAACAGTGCGCCTTCGACCTCGACAGGCAAGTAGAGCTCGGTGCCGGCGCAGATGTCGCGCGCATCCATGTTGCCGCCGACGTTGCGCGGCGGGATGATGCTGTGCAGTCCGGGCTCGGCCGGCGCAACGCCGATCGTTCCCGTGAACGGCCGCAGCGGCACGCGGCCGCCCGGCCCGTACATCGCTGGCCTCAGTGCAGGGTCGTAGTGCCAGTGGTGCAAGCATGCCTCGGGGAACTGGTCGGTGAGCAGGCCGAAGCCCGGAATGTTGCCGGTCCAGCCCCAGCCCGAAGGCCGTAGCGAAAGGACCGTGACCTTGAGGGCGTCGCCAGGCATCGCACCGTCAATCCAGACAGGTCCGGTCACCGGATTGACCCGACCGAGGTCCAGCTTCTCGAGATCCGCGGCCGTGGACGTCTTCGTGAGCTGGCCAGACGAAGCGTCGATGGTCTCGAACTGAACGCTTTCACCGGGGGCGATCCGCAGGCAGGGCTTGAACGCGTTGTTCCAGCCGTGATGGATGTGGTCGCGATGAATCGTGTGGCCGGCGAACTCGCCCATGGCTCGACTCCTCAGACAGCGACGGTCAGCGCGCCGTCGACGACCAGGTTGGTTCCCGAGATGCGGCTTGCTGCCGGACTTGAGAGGAACGCGACCGCATTCGCCACTTCGGCCGGTGTGCCGAACTTGCCGGTCGGATTCGCCTTCAACGTCGAGGCAAACAGGTCCGGCATGTTCTTCTCGATCGTCTGCCAGATGCCCCCGTCGAAGTAGGTATTGCCGGGCGACACGCAGTTGACGCGGATGCCCTTGCCGACGAGCTGTCGACTCAGACCCTTGGCGTAGTGGATGAGCGCAGCCTTGATCGCGCCGTACGAGCCGGCCGCGAAGTCAACCTCTAAGCCCGAGACGCTCGAGATGAGAACGATCGACGCGTTGCTCGACTTCTCGAGAAAGGGAACGGCGGCGGCAACGGCGTTGACGGTGTGCATCATGTCGGTCCGGAACGACTTGTCCCAGCTCTCTTCGTTGTCGCCGACAGCAAGTGCGCTCACGTTGCAGACAAGGGCGTCGATGGCGCCGAGCTTGCGTGCACTTGCAGTGACCCAGTCCCCCAGCGCAGCGCCGTCGGCCACGTCGAGCGCTTGCCCGAAGGCGCGCACGCCTCGGGCCTCGAGCGCTCGCACCGCCTCAGAGACCTCCTCGGCTTTGCGCGCGCAGATCGAGACGTTTGCGCCTTCCGTAGCGAAGGCCTCCGCCACTGCCCGGCCGATGCCTCGGCTTCCCCCAGTGACGACGGCGCTCTTGCCCTTCAGACTCAAGTCCATGGGACGGTCCTCCTTGGATGGTGCAATTCTGAGCGGCGACGGTGCCGGTGTAAACGCCGCGCGAGCGCTCCCCGCACGGACAACGCAATTCCCAAAAGCCGACCCTGAGCAAAGTCGGCAAATGGCCGAAAGGGGCCCCCGCGCGGTTTTGCCTTAGCACCTTCTTGGCTCACACCGCTTCTATGTCGCGGGCCGCGACTGTTCATCGAACAGCTCGAGCCTCCCTCACCGCCGCGCGCGGAAGCGCGGTCCGGGCCTTGACGAGTTCGGGTGGCTGGCCTGGATCACGGCTGCACCTGACAGAATCGTTCTCCCAAGGCAATCCGAAAGGAACGCGATGGCACGCCGTGACGACGACGTGCGCTTCGATCCGGAGCGCTGCAGCGCCAGCGCGCTGGCCCGGGCCATCGGCGATGGGAAGCTGAGCGCCCGCGACGCGTGCGAGGCCGCGATCGCCCGCATCGAGGCACGCGACCCCCGAATCAACGCGGTCGTCGTTCGCGACTTTGAGCGAGCGCGCGAGCAGGCGAGCGAGCGCGACACGCGGCGAGAACGCGGCGAGCGGCCGCCGCTCCTCGGCGTGCCGATGACGGTCAAGGAGGCGATCGACGTCGCCGGGCTGCCCACGACCTGGGGTATCGCGCCGTTTCGCGACTACAAGGCGAAGGAAGACGCGGTGCTGGTGCAGCGGCTGAAGGCTGCCGGCGCTGTCATCCTCGGAAAGACGAACGTGCCGGTCGCTCTCGCCGACTGGCAAAGCTTCAACCCCATCTACGGCCGTACCGTCAATCCCGTCGACCCGTCGCGCAGCCCCGGTGGCTCGTCGGGCGGCTCCGCGGCGGCGCTCGCCGCCGGCATGGTCGCCATCGAAGTCGGATCGGACATCGGCGGATCGCTGCGCGTCCCGGCCACGTTCTGTGGCGTCTTCGCGCACAAGCCGACGTTCGGCTTGGTGCCAAACCGCGGGCATGGCTTTCCGGGGACCGACGGCGGAGGTGTCGAGCTGGCGGTCGCCGGGCCGATGACTCGCCATGCCGCCGATCTCGAGCTCGAGCTGGCCGTCATTGCGGGCCCGGATGTCGATGCCGCAACGGGCTACCGGCTGGACCTGCCGCCTGCACGCCCGCACGATCTCGCCGGAGCGCGACTGCTCTTCCTCGACGCGCATCCGAAAGCGACGACGAGCAGCATCCTGACCGATGCGGTTGCCCGCGTCGCCGAGGTCGCCGCACGCGCTGGCGCCGAGGTCTTCCGGCACAGTGACCTACTTCCCGATCTGAGTGCGGCGCATGCTGCCTACACCGAGATGCTCGGAGCGAT
>Ga0134124_10002440_pt1 | contig 15028 bp, 11 predicted proteins | sample KB304_FD_96880 | JGI IMG/M metagenome (GOLD analysis project Ga0134124, IMG submission 96880) | Terrestrial soil microbial communities without Nitrogen fertilizer from Kellogg Biological Station, Michigan, USA - KB3-0-4 | ecosystem: Environmental > Terrestrial > Soil > Unclassified ... | reverse complement strand
GCGAAGTCGCCCCCGGCGCGAGCGCGGCGTATGACCTCCTCGGCGCGCGTCCTCTGCCGCTCGATCTGTTCCGGGCTGGCCTGGTCGGGCAGGCGCAGCAGGATGTGCGAAAGGCGGTATTCGTTAGCCGCGCCGCCCGTGGAGGCGTCCTTCTGCTCGGCGAGGAAAACGTCAACCTCGCTTTCTGACACGGTGATGCGGCTGTCCACCTCGCGGTCTCGCAGGCGCTGCAGGATGATCTGGGTGCGCACGTCGTCGCGGAACTGGTTGAAGCCGATGCCGTCGCGCTCCAGCGCCTGGCGGAACTGCGCGAGCGACAGCGAGTTGCTCTCGGCGATGCGCGCGATGGCCTGGTCGAGCTGCAGGTCATCCACCCGCACCCCGTTGTCGCCGGCGAACTGGAGCTGCACCTTTTCCAGGATCATGCGGTCCAGCACCTGCCGCTCCAGGTCGTCATTGCTGGGCAGGGGCGTGTTGCGCGCCTGCAGGTCGCGCTTGACACTTTGCAGGCGGTCGCGCAACTGATACTGGGTGATGATGTCGGAATTGACCACGGCCACGATGCGGTCGACCAGGACGATGCGCGGAGCGGCCGCGGTGTTCTGGGCATGGGCGGGCGCCGCCGCGAGGGAAGCGGCAACCGCGGCGGCAAGTAAAACGGCGGCCGCGAGGCGGGGGGCCAGGGCGTCGAAAACGGTTCGGCGGGCGGTGAGCGGATTGAGCAAGATGGCTAGTTGAAGAAGTCGGTTGTCGAGCTGTCCGAGGTGGGCGACTGGTTGAGGCGCGAATAGCCCGGTATGTTGCGTTTCAGGCTCTCCAGCGGGTTGGACCCCACGCGCGAGAAACCATTCAATTCCAACTGCACGAAAATGCTGTTGGTGGCCTGCTGCGTGGCCACCGCGAAGCGCTGAACGACGAAGCGCAGCACCCAGCAGTCGCCATTGTATTCGAAGCCGCCCAGGCCTTCGATCATGCGCCGGTCGCGGACGGAGTAATTGTAACGGCCCACTCCGTACCATCCGCTCTTGCCCAGCGGCCACTGGCTGGACACGTCCACCTGGTGCACCTGGTCGCGCAGGTAGCGATAGGACATGTTCAGCGTGCTGAAGGCCTCGGGCTGGTAACGGGCGGACACCGTGAGCCGGCTGGCGCTTTGCTGGCGTGGATCGTAGTCGATGGCGGTTTCGCCGGTCCATTTGGGGGCGATGCGGCCGGAAATGGATGCCAGCCAGTCCGAATTCTTGTAGGTGCGCGGCGTGGCGCTGGAATCGAGCACCACTTTCTGGTCGGAGAAATAGTAGCGCTGGCCGATCAGGGCGCGGATGGCCTCCTGCCCGTTGGAGGGCGACAGCAGGCGGGTGGTGGCCGCCAGCGTGAGCTGGTTGGCATCGGCGATGCGGTCGCCCCCGACGAAGGTGTTCTCGGAAAAGATCTGCGCATAGTTGAAGTCCGCCACCGCGGTGTCGAACAGCGGTATCTGGCTCTGGTCCTTGAAGGGCACCTTGAGGTAATAGGCCCGCGGCTCCAGGGTCTGGGTGAAGCTCTGGCCGAAAATCCGCACCGGCCGCTCGAAAATCAGGCCCCCGTCCAGGCTCATGATGGGCAGCATCCTCACCGGCTGGGTGGGCGCGCCCGGCGCGAGCAGGCTGCGGTCGAGCTGGTAGCGCGTGGCATGCCAGCCGACCTTGGGCGTGAAGAAGGCGCCCGCCGTCACCACCGGCAGCGACAGGCTGGGATAGGCCGTGAGGCGGCGCCCGTTCACCAGGGTGGGATGCTCGAAATCCACGTATTCACTGCTGAAGGCGAAATCGAGGCCGCGAAAATCCTGCCGGGCTGCCGAGAGCGTGATCTGCGGCAGCCGTGCGTAGGGCGGCACCACGGGGTTGGACGGGTCCTGCAGGGTCTGGAAGCGCTGCATCCGGGCGCTGGCGGTGTAGGTGCCGGTGTCCCACCAGTTGTTGGCGTAGGAAACGAAGCCCTCGCGCACCAGGTTGGTCTGGGAGGTGAGGTTGATGCGCGTGGACAGGTCGCGGAAATAGGCGTCGTCGCTGACCTTGTTGACGTTGACGTAGCCCGAGAAACGGCCGGCCGTGAACACGTCGTTCAGGGTGAAGGCCGAGCGCTTCTGACCGGTCACGTGGTCGCGCGGCAGGTCCTCGAAGTGCACCTCGCCGTTGGTGTTCCGTTCAAGAAAGCGGAACTGGCCGCTCCATTGCAGGCCGCGCTTCTGCATGTAGCGGCTGGCCAGCGTCAGGTCGCGGTTGGGCGCCAGGTTGAAATAGTAGGGAACGGTGATTTCCGGCCCGCCCTGGCCGGTGCTGCCGATGGACGGCGGCAGGAAGCCGGTCTTGCGCTCGTTGTTCAGCGAGAACGTCATCCAGGGCAGGTACAGGATGGGTGCGTTGTAGAAATAAATGGTCGAATTGGTGGCCGTGCCCACCTCACGGTTGAAATCCAGCCGCAGGTCGCCCACCTTGGCAAACCAGTCGTCGCTGCCGGGCTTGCAGGTGGTGAACGTGGCGTCCTTGAAGTGGAACTTGTCCTCGCCTTCGAAATCCAGTTCGGTGGCCGAGCCGCGCCCGGCCACGGGGGTGGTGGCCTGGCCGCGGTTGCGCGGCGCCAGCGAGTAGTCCGGCTTCTCGAACACGCCGGTGGAGTCGGGTATGCGATAGCGCAGCGACGGCCCCTGGATGACATCGCCCAGGCGCTCGATGCGCACGTTGCCCGTGGCGTCGACCTCATCGGTGTCGGCGCGGTAGTGCAGCCGCTCGCCGCTGATGTTGAGATCGCCCCTTTTGAGCTCCGCCTGGCCCGTGGCCGTCACGTCGCGGTCGGCCACGCCTTCCACCTTGTCGGCGGTGATGCGCGTGGGCTGTTCGCTGTCGCCGCCGCGCTGGGGCAGCTTCAATCCCTGGCCGGGGACGGCGGCGGGGCCGCTGCCCGCGCCGGCATCGTCAGCGACGGCCGCCACCGGGGCAAGAAGCACCATCGCAAGCACCGGCGCTCGCAGTCCTCGCAGCATGTCCATCCATTGATGTATTGAAACCGGGCGCGTTCGCGAGACCGCGGCCCCCTCCCCGCCTCAGTACGCCAGGGCGTGGTCAGAGAGACGGCAAAAACGGGTGGTAAAATCTCATAAATCCCCCGCCAAAGCAAATGCAGTCATCCCGAGTCAGCGATACCAAGCCATTGGAGCGCAGATGAGCCCGCGCGCCGATCGCATGCAGGCCTGGCTCGCCGCCGAGTTGCAGGGCGCGTCCTTCAGTGTCGCGCCGGCCTCGGATGATGCCAGCTTCCGGCGTTATTTCCGCGTCGAGTTCGACGACGGGCGCGACAGCCGCATCGTCATGGACGCGCCGCCCGACAAGGAGGACTGCCGGCCCTTCGTGAAGGTAGCGCGGCTGTTCGCCGCGGCGGGCGTGCACGTGCCGGAGATCATCGCCGAAAACCTGCCGGAAGGTTTCCTGCTGCTGTCGGACCTCGGGCCCAGCACCTACCTTTCGGCGCTCAACGCGCACAACGCCGACACCCTGTACCGCGAGGCCCTCGCCGCGCTCATCGCCATCCAAAAGGCCAGCCGGACCGGCGTTCTGCCCGACTACGACCGCGCCCTGCTCGAGCGCGAGTTGAACCTGTTTCCCGAATGGTACGTGGCGCGCCAGCACGGCGCGCAGCTCGACGCACAACAAGCCGCTACGCTCAAAGCCGCTTTCGGACTGCTGCTCGCGAACAACCTGGCGCAGCCGCGAGTGTACGTGCACCGCGACTACCATTCACGCAACCTGATGGTGTGCAATCCGAATCCCGGCATCCTGGATTTCCAGGACGCGGTGTACGGGCCCATCACCTACGACCTGGTGTCGCTGCTGCGCGATGCCTACATCGCCTGGGAAGAAGACCAGGTGCTGGACTGGTGCATCCGCTATTGGGAGGCGGCGCGCAAGGCGGGGCTGCCGGTTGCGGCTGATTTCGGCGACTTCTACCGCGACTTTGAATGGATGGGAGCGCAGCGGCAGCTCAAGGTGCTGGGCATATTCGCGCGCCTCGCCCATCGCGACGGCAAGGACCGCTATCTCGCCGACCAGCCCCTGGTCATGAAGTACCTGCGCGCCACCTGCGAGCGATATCGCGAGCTTGGGCCGCTGGCGCGGGTGCTGGACAGCATCGAACCCGTCGAGAAGCGGACCGGTTACACCTTCTAGATCATATGAAAGCCATGATCCTCGCCGCAGGTCGTGGTGAACGGATGCGACCGCTGACGGACAAGCTTCCCAAGCCTTTGCTGGAAATGCGCGGCAAGCCGCTCATCCAGTGGACTATTGAAGCATTGGCTCGCGCGGGTATACGGGAACTGGTCATCAACCATGCGCATCTCGGGCATATGATCGAAGCCGCGCTGGGGGACGGATCGCAATTCGGGGTACGCATACGTTATTCCCCGGAAGGCACCGCCCTGGAAACCGCCGGCGGCATTGTTCATGCAATGGACCTGTTGGGGCCCGCACCCTTCGTAGTCGTGAACGGTGATGTGCTGACAGATTTCAATTTCTCAAATTTGACCGCGCGGGATTTGGGCAATGACCTTGCCCATCTGATCCTGGTCCCCAATCCGGAGCACCACCCGCAGGGCGACTTCCTTGTCCAAGATTCGCGCATTCTCCCCAAGGGCACTCCCGGCGGCGACAAGGCTCCCAAATGGACCTTCTCCGGCATTGGTTTGTACGATCCTGCCCTGTTTTTGGGCATTGCCGATGGTTCTAAAGCGCCTTTGGCCCCTTTGCTGTTCGCGGCGGCCGATGCCGGACGCCTGGGCGGCGAGCTTTATTCCGGCTCCTGGCATGACGTGGGCACCCCGCAGCGATATGCCGAATTGAATACTTGATCCCCCGTCCGCCCGGTACCACAATGGCCCTGAAACCCAACTTCCCAAACTGCTATGACTACTTCTTTTGATCCGTCTGTATTTGCGGCAAGGCGTGCGGAACTGGTTCGCCGCATGGGCCGGGGCGTGGCCATTATTCCCACCGCGCCCGAGCGCATGCGCAACCGCGACAGCGACTACCTGTTCCGCTACGACAGCTATTTCTACTACCTGACCGGCTTTCCCGAGCCCGAGGGCGTGCTGGTGCTGGTGGCGGGCGACAAGCCGCGCTCCATCCTGTTCTGCCGCGACAAGGACGCCGAGCGCGAGATCTGGGAAGGGTTCCGCTACGGACCGGAGGCGGCGCGCGAGCGCTTCGGCATGGACGAGGCGAAATCGGTGCGGACGCTGGACGCCGAAGCCGTGAAGCTGCTCGCCGACCAGCCCGTCATCCACTATGCGCCCGGCGCGGACGATGCTTGGGACTCGCGCATCCTCAACTGGCTGAACGCGGTGCGGGCGCAGACCCGCGCCGGCATCGCCGCGCCCACCGCCATCAGCGACGTGCGCACCGCGCTGGACGAAATGCGCGTGCACAAGGACGCGGCCGAGACCGCCACCATGCGCCGCGCCGCCGACATCTCGGCCGCGGCCCACATCCGCGCCATGCGCGCGACCAAGCCGGGGCGCATGGAATACGAGATCGAGGCCGAACTGCTGTACGAGTTCCGCCGCCACGGCTCGCAGTTCCCGGCCTACTGGCCCATCGTGGCCGGCGGCGCCAACGCCTGCGTGCTGCACTACCGCGACAACGACAAGCTGCTGGCCGACGGCGACCTGCTGCTCATCGACGCCGGCTGCGAACTGGACGGCTACGCTTCGGACGTGACCCGCACCTTTCCGGTGAACGGCAAGTTCAGCGCCGAGCAGCGCGAAATCTACGAACTGGTGCTGGCCGCTCAGGTCGCTTCCATCGAGGCCACGCGTCCGGGCGTGTCCTGGGACGAGCCGCACCAGGCGGCCATCCGCACGCTCACCCAGGGCTTCATCGACCTGGGCTTGTGCAAGGGCACGGTGGACTCGGTGGTGGAAAGCGGCGATTTCCGGCGCTTCTACATGCACCGCACCGGGCACTGGCTGGGCCTGGACGTGCACGACGCCGGCGAGTACAAGAAGGACGGCGACTGGCGCCCGCTCGAGGAAGGCATGATGCTCACCGTCGAGCCGGGCTGCTACATCCGCCCCGCCGACGACATCCCGAAGAACTTCTGGAACATCGGCGTGCGCATCGAGGATGACGCGCTGGTGACGGCCAAGGGCTGCGACATCATCACCCACGCCACGCCCAAGTCGGTTCGCGACATCGAGGCCCTGGTCGGTCAGGGCTGATCCCCGGGCGTCCTGGTGGGCTGAATGGAACAGGCCGACATCGTCATCGCGGGCGGCGGCCCGGTCGGCGTCACGCTGGCGCATGCGCTGGCGCCCTTGGCTGCAATGGGTGCAAAGGGCCGCTCGGTGCTCCACATCGTGGATGCCCAGGATGCGCAGGCCCGCGACGAGCGCCCCATATCGCTGTCCTGGGGCAGCCGCCTGCTGCTCGAGCGCCTGGGCCTGTGGGAGGCGCTGCCTGCCACGCCCATCGAGCGCATTCACGTCTCGCAGCAAAAGCATTTCGGCCGCACGCTGATTTCCGCGGCCGATCATGGCGTCGCCGCGCTGGGCTACGTGGTGAGCTTTGCCGACCTGTGCTCCAAGCTGCCCGAGGCCGCGGCCATTCCGCGCCTGCAGGGTCGCCTCGCCGCGTACGACAAGCGCGACCAGCGCATGCTGTGCGAGGTCACGCCCGCTGCCGGCGAGTCAGGCGCCGCCACGCAAGTGAGCGCGCGCCTTCTCGTCCTGGCCGACGGCGGGGCGCAGGGGCACGATCACATCAAAGACTACGGCCAGAGCGCCGTGGTCTGCACGCTGCGCGCCGACCGGCGCGAAGCAGGCACGGCCTGGGAACGCTTCACACCGGAAGGGCCGCTGGCGCTGCTGCCGTTCCGCGATCAACTGGCGCTGGTATGGTCCTCGCGCCGCGACCACGCACAGGATGTGCTTGGCCTGGACGACCAGGCCTTTCTCGCGCGGCTGCAGCAGGCTTTTGGCCAGCGCGTGGGGGCGTTCTCACACCCCGGCCCGCGGCGCGTGTTTCCGCTGTCGCTGCGCTGGCGCAATCGCGTGGCGGAGGCGGGGCTGGTCGCCATCGGCAATGCCGCGCAAAGCCTGCATCCCGTGGCGGGGCAAGGCCTGAACCTGGGGTTGCGCGATGCCTGGGAACTGGCCGAGTTGTTGCTGGGCGGAGAAATGGAACCTGATTCGGCCCGTCTCGCTGAACGCTATGCCGCCCGGCGTCGCCTGGACCGCATGACCATGACGCGCATCACCGACGGCATGATCGCGGCCTTCGGCCTCGACTGGCCGCTGGCCGCCGCGGCGCGTGGCACGGCGCTTGCGCTGCTGGACGCCTTCGCGCCGGCGCGCCGGCTGTTATCGCGGCGCATGATGTTCGGTGCGCGCGGCTTTCCCTGATCGGCGGCGAGCCCCAAGCAATTTCAGAATCATGCCGCCGCTTTTTCAACAGCGGCATGAGCATCCCGGCAACTGCCGGGCCAACGCCTCGCGCGTAGCACCGCACCTCATACGCGTCAAGATTGTCGGTCACATGCACGCTTAAAAAAATCGCACGCAAAGCTTTTTCCACGCGGTGATTGGATGTAGAATTGCTTCCCCTTCCCGCTCCCGCACGTTACATGCAAATCGGCACGCACGTGTTGCGCAACAATCTGTTCGTCGCGCCGATGGCCGGAGTCACCGACCGCCCCTTCCGCCAGTTGTGCAAGCAATTCGGCGCCGGGCTCGCGGTTTCCGAAATGGTCGCGTCCAACTCGCTGCTGTGGGGCAGCGAGAAGACCCTGCGCCGCGCCAACCATGAAGGCGAGGTCTCGCCCATCTCGGTGCAGATCGCCGGCGCCGATCCGGCCATGATGGCCGACGCGGCGCGCTTCAACGTCGACAAGGGCGCGCAGATCATCGACATCAACATGGGCTGTCCGGCCAAGAAGGTGTGCAACGCCATGGCAGGCTCGTCGCTGCTGCGCGACGAGCCCCTGGTGGGCCGCATCCTCGAGGCCGTGGTGAAGGCCGTGGACGTGCCCGTGACGCTGAAGTTCCGCACCGGCTGGGACAAGGCCAACCGCAACGCCGTGACCGTGGCGAAAATCGCCGCGGACGCGGGCATCCAGCTCCTGTCCATTCACGGGCGCACGCGCGCCTGCGGCTACTCGGGCGATGCCGAATACGACACCATACGCGAGGTCAAATCGCGCACCCGCCTGCCGGTCATCGCCAATGGCGACATCACCACGCCGGAGAAGGCCCGCGACGTGCTCGCGCACACCGGCGCCGACGGCCTGATGATCGGCCGCGCCGCCCAGGGGCGGCCGTGGATTTTCCGCGAGATCGAGCACTTCCTCGCCACGGGCGAGAAGCTGCCCGATCCGCTGGTGTCGGAAATCCACGCCGTGCTCATCGCCCACCTGCACGACCTGCACGCCTTTTACGGCGCCGACCGCGGCGTGCGCGTGGCGCGCAAGCACATCTCCTGGTACACCAAGGGGCTGGCCGGCTCGGCCAGTTTCCGCCACAGAATGAACACGCTGGACAGTTGCGAGACCCAGATCGAGGCGGTGAACCGCTTTTTCGCGGAGCTCGCGGCGCGCGACCGGCGGCTGCACTACAGTGAGGAGACGCAGATGGAGTTGGCGGCATGAGCGCGAGACAACATACGAATGAAATCGCCGATTGCGTGAAGCGCTCGCTGGAGAAGTATTTCAAGGACCTCGACGGCGAAAAGCCGCGTTCCGTGTACGACATGGTCATCCGCAACGTCGAGCGTCCGCTGCTCGAGGTCATCCTCGACCAGGCCGAGGGCAACCAGACCATCGCGGCCGAAATGCTGGGCATCAACCGCAACACCCTGCGCAAGAAAATGGTGTCGCTGAAGATCAAGTTGTAATTGGCTGGACCCTTCGAGGGAGCCGGGCGTTCTCGGGTATGCTCAGGTTTTAGCCCCCGTTTTTAGCCCCCGCGGCGCCACCTTAAGTACCCACCCATGAACCCACCCGTGCGCCAGGCGCTGATCAGCGTCTCCGACAAGGCCGGCCTGCTGGAACTCGCCCAGGGCCTCGCCAAGCTCAAGGTCAAAATCCTGTCCACCGGCGGCACCGCCAAGCTGCTGTCCGACAACGGCATCGCCGTCACCGAAGTGGCCCAGCACACCGGCTTTCCGGAAATGCTGGACGGGCGGGTCAAGACGCTGCATCCGAAGATTCACGGCGGCCTGCTGGCGCGGCGCGACATGGCCGAGCACATGCACGCCATCGACGCCCACGGCATATCGGCCATCGACCTGCTGGTGGTCAACCTCTATCCCTTCGAAGCCACGGTGGCCAAGCCCGGCTGCACGCTGGAAGACGCCATCGAGAACATCGACATCGGCGGCCCCGCCATGGTGCGCTCGGCCGCCAAGAACTGGAAGGGCGTGGCGGTGCTGACCGACCCGTCGCAATACGCCGGGGTGCTGGCCGAGATCGGGCGCGACGGCGCGGTGAGCGAGGCCACGCGCTTCGCCCTGGCGGTGGCTGCATTCAACCGCATTGCCGACTACGACGGCGCCATCAGCGACTACCTGTCGTCGCTCAAGCCCGACGGCAAGCGCGATGAATTCCCCGGCCAGTCCAACGGCCGCTTCGTCAAGCTGCAGGACCTGCGCTACGGCGAGAACCCGCACCAGAGCGCCGCCTTCTACCGCGACCTGCACCCGGCGCCCGGCACATTGGCCATGGCGCGGCAGATGCAGGGCAAGGAACTGTCCTACAACAACATCGCCGATGCCGACGCGGCCTGGGAATGCGTGAAGAGCTTCGATGCCTCACCCGGCGTGGCCTGCGTCATCGTCAAGCACGCCAATCCCTGCGGCGTGGGCCTGGGAGCGACCGCGGCCGAGGCCTACACGAAGGCCTTCCAGACCGATCCCACTTCGGCCTTCGGCGGCATCATCGCCTTCAACCGCCCGCTGGACGGAGCGGCGGCCGAGCAGGTGGCCAAGCAGTTTGCCGAAGTCATCATCGCGCCCAAAATCGAACCGGCCGCGGCCAAGGTGTTTTCCGCCAAGAACAACCGGCGCGTGCTGGAAATCCCGCCAGGGCCCGACGGCAAGAACGGCCGCAACAGCCATGACGTGAAGCGCGTGGGCTCGGGCCTGCTCATCCAGACCGCTGACAACCACGAGATCGCCTACGCGGCCGAACTCAAGGTGGTGACCAAGAAAAAACCCAGTGACGCGCAGATGAACGACCTGCTGTTCGCCTGGCGCGTGGCCAAGTACGTGAAGTCCAACGCCATCGTGTTCTGCGGCAACGGCCAGACCCTGGGCGTGGGCGCGGGCCAGATGAGCCGGGTGGACAGCGCCCGCATCGCCGCCATCAAGGCGCAGAACGCCGGGCTGTCGCTCAAGGGATCGGTGGTGGCATCGGATGCCTTCTTCCCCTTCCGCGACGGCCTGGACGTGGTCATCGACGCCGGCGCGGCGGCGGTGATCCAGCCCGGCGGCAGCGTGCGCGACGACGAGGTCATCGGCGCGGCCGACGAGCGCGGCGTGGCCATGGTGTTCACCGGCGTGCGCCACTTCAGGCATTAGGCAAGTTCCAGCATGAAGCTACTGGTGATCGGCTCGGGCGGGCGCGAACACGCCATTGCCTGGCGGTTGACCGCCAACGAGCGCGTGCAGAAAGTCTACGTCGCCCCCGGCAATGCCGGCACCGCGCTGGAGCCGGGACTGGAGAACGTGGACATCAGCGGCGTGGAGGCGCTGGTGGCGTTCGCCGAGCGCGAAAACATCCACCTCACGGTGGTGGGGCCGGAAGCGCCGCTGGCCGAGGGCGTGGTGGACGCCTTCCGCGCCAGGGGACTGCGCATATTCGGGCCCACGCGCGCCTGCGCCCAGCTTGAAGCCTCCAAGGAATTCGCCAAGCTGTTCATGCAGCGCCACGGCATTCCCACCGCGGCGTTCGGCAGCTTCACGGACGCCGCCGCGGCGCATGCCTATATCGACAAACAGGGCGCGCCCATCGTGGTCAAGGCCGACGGCCTGGCCGCCGGCAAGGGCGTGGTGGTGGCCGCCACCCTCGAGGAAGCGCACGCGGCGGTGGACCGCTTCATGGTGGACCACACCATGGGCACGGCCGGCAACCGCGTGGTGGTGGAGGAGTTTCTGGCCGGCGAAGAGGCCAGCTTTATCGTCATGGCCGACGGCCGCAACGTGCTGTCGCTGGCCACCAGCCAGGACCACAAGCGCCTCAAGGACGGCGACCAGGGCCCCAACACCGGCGGCATGGGCGCCTACTCGCCCGCGCCCGTGGTGACGCCCAAGCTGCACGCGCGCGTGGTGCGCGAAGTCATCCAGCCGGTGATCGCCGGCATGGCGGCCGAGGGGCATGCCTACTCCGGCTTCCTGTACGCCGGCCTGATGATCGACGCGGCGGGCAACCCCAAGGTGCTGGAGTTCAACTGCCGACTGGGCGACCCCGAGACCCAGCCCATACTCATGCGCCTGAAAAGCGACCTGTATGAGCTGATCGAAGCGGCCGTGGACGGCAAGCTCGACTCGGCCGAGGCCGACTGGGACCGCCGTGCCGCGCTCGGCGTGGTGCTGGCCGCGCACGGCTATCCCGACTCCCCGCGCAAGGGCGACGCCATCGGCGGCCTGCCCGCGCCCACCGAGGACTGCAAGGTGTTCCACGCCGGCACGACGCTGTCGGGCAAGCAGCCCGTAACCTCGGGCGGGCGCGTGCTGTGCGTCACCGCGCTCGGGGATTCCATCAAGATGGCGCAGCGCCGCGCCTATCAGGCCGTGGACGGCATCAGCTTCGATGGCATGCAATACCGCCGCGACATCGGCCACCGCGCCATTCCCGCGACCCAGACGCGCAAAACCTGAAGCCTTCATGGCGAACCAGCCGATCGCGGCGGACGTCGCTGAATACCTCTCCGACCTGCAGGCACGCATCGTCGCGGCGCTGGAGCAAATGGACGGCGGCGTCTTCCAGCAGGATGCCTGGCAGCGCGGCGAAGGCAGCACTCTGGGCGGAGGCGGCGTAACGCGCATCATCGAGGATGGCGGCGTGTTCGAGCGCGGCGGCGTGGGTTTTTCGCACGTGCGCGGCAATGCCCTGCCGCCCTCGGCCACCGCGGCCCGCCCCGAACTGGCAGGCCGCGGCTTCGAAGCCCTGGGCGTGTCGCTGGTGCTGCACCCGCGCAATCCCTACGTGCCCACGGTGCACATGAACGTGCGCTGTTTCATGGCGCTGGACAAGGATTCAGGCAAGCCGCCGGTGTGGTGGTTCGGCGGCGGCATGGACCTGACGCCGTACTATGGGTTTGAAGAGGATTGCCGGCATTTTCACGCGCAGTGCAAGGGCGCTTTGGAGCCGTTCGGCGCCGACCTGTACCCCCGCTTCAAACGCTGGTGCGACGAGTACTTCTTTCTCAAGCATCGCAACGAGCCGCGCGGTATCGGCGGGATTTTCTTTGATGATCTGGCCAAACCGGATTTCGACACCTGTTTCCGGCTGATGCAGAGCGTGGGCGACCACTTTCTCCCTGCCTATTTGGCCATCGCCGAGCGCAGGCGGACCACGACCTATGGCGAGCGGGAACGGGACTTTCAGGCTTACCGGCGCGGGCGCTACGTGGAATTCAACCTCGTCTGGGACAGGGGCACGCTGTTCGGGCTGCAATCGGGCGGCCGCACCGAGTCCATCCTCATGTCGCTGCCGCCGGTGGTGAAGTGGCGCTACAACTGGAAACCGGCCGAGGGGTCGCCCGAGTCCGAACTGTATGAGCGATTCCTCAAGCCACGCGACTGGGTATAAAAGGGTGCTGTCATTCTGGCGAATGCGGGAAACCAGGATCTGCGCTGTCCTCACTATAACCGCGCAGTAATTCCATCAGCGCCTCAGTGTTCTGTCCGCGCCGATTAATGCCGACGAGGTCCGAGAACCGGCCGTGAGGTGTCTCGACTCTGTTTTGATCCGCCCTGCGGACGCGCACCGAGCCGTCATCCACAAGTTCGAATGCCACTGAATCACCAACGCTCAAGCCCAGGTAATCGCGAATGACCTTCGGAAGCGCGATCTGATTTTCTTCAGTCAAGATCACCTTCATCAAGATCAAATCTCCGCCGCCAGCCCGGGGTCCGCCCCGGCACGGTAATGCCGGTTGGCGTCATGCGGACGCCCAATGCGGTCGAACAATTGCGCCAGCACGATGTGCGCGGCGCGTGTGGGGCGCACCGCCAGGCTGGCTTCCAGGTAGCTCTGCGCCTTGCCCCACAGCTCGCGCTGCACGCACAGCCGCCCCAGGGTGAGCAGCAGCACGCCGTCGCGCGGGCGCTCTTTCAGCCAGGCCTCGGCCTTTTCCAGCCGCGCCAGGGCATCATCGTCCTGGCATTCGCTGTACAGGTACACCAGCGGGGCCGACCAGTTGAGGGCGATGGCGTCCTCGATGATGCGGTGCGCGCTGCGGCAGTCGCCGAGCTGCATGAAGGCCTTGGCGGCGGCCTCGGCGAGCTGCGGCCTGGAGCGCTCGCGCTCGGGGATATCGGCCCAGTAGGCCGTCAGCGCAGCGGGATCGTTGGTTTTCTTTTTCAGCAGCGCCAACTGCGCCGCCAGGATGACGCTTTCGGTGGCCTCCGAGGGAAGGCCCGAGCGCTTTTCCAGCAGCCGGGCGAGGCGCACCACCTCTTCCCAGTGTCCAAGGCCCTGCTCCGAGCGCAACAGCATTTGCAGCGTGGCGATGTGCTTGGCGCCCGAGTCGTGCAGGTCGCGCAGCACCGCGCTGGCGTGGTCGAAGTCGCGCCCCTCCACCAGCAGTTCGCCGCGGGTGGCGAGCGAGGCTTGCCGCCATTCCCGGCCGGCCTGGTCGGCGCGCGACAGCCACAGGTCGCGGCGCTCGCGGTCGCGCACGCGCTGGGCGGCGCGCGCGGCGATCAGGCTGGTCGCCGCGGGCGAGGCGCCCAGGTCCCACGCGGCGGCGGCCAGCTTCTCTGCGCGGCTGAAGCGTCCTTCGAACCACGCCTGCAGCGCGCCGAGCAGCGCACCCTGTGCTTTTTCCTGCTTCTGGCGGGCACGGAAGCGCCGCACGTACGCGGGCAGGCGCGCGGTGTGCACGGCCAGCCGCACCAGTCCATAGGCGATGAAAAAGCCGGCGAACAGCATGATCACCGCCAGGCCGATGGAAAAGTCGATGCGGTAAGGCGGCAGTACCAGCAGCACGTAGCCGTCGCCCGGCCGGAATGCCAGCGACACGGCCACGGCCAGGGCGAACGCCCCCAGCACCCAGAACAGCCCCCTCATGGCGCGGGCGCCTCTGCCTTACCCGGAGCAACCGGCCTCATGGCGGCCCCGCTCATTTGGCCGGATGTCATCGTGGCTTGTCCCGAACGATCTTGTAGTTGCGCACGGCGTTCAGGCTGTCGGCAATGCTGGGCGTCTGCACCTGCAGGTTGGCCGCGGAGAATTGCGCCAACGCCGCCTGCAGCGTCTGGACCGGCTTGCTGCGCGTGTCGAACCAGCGCGCCACCCAGGCCGAGGCCACGCGGACGTCCTCGCGGAAAGTGGCTTGATCGCGCGCCAGCAGCGCCAGCCGCGCCGACAACAGCCGCAGGCGCAGGTTCTCGCGCAGAAAGTAGGCCTGCCCCGGCGCGAGCAGGCTGGGATCGTTCTTGTCCATGACCTGGATGCGCACCAGCGAACGCAGCTCCGACCATACTTCGCCGCCGAAGCGGCCCCAGAAGCCCGGGGATTCGGGGGCGGGCCGCTTGTCCGCCGTGTCACGGCCCACGGCCGCCCGGGCCTCGGCCGACAGCGGCAGGTTGTCCACGTCCGCCATCAGCTGGTCGATCCTCACGCTCATGCCGGCCATGTCGAGGTTGGGCATGGCCTTGAGCCGGTCGATGTCGCGCGCCAATATCTTGCGCAGCGGGATGAACTGGGGCCGGTCGGAGCGGGCAAGCTGGGCATCGGCGGCCTGGAGCGCCATGAGCCCGGCCTGCACGTTGCCGGCCAG
>Ga0134124_10002439_pt1 | contig 15036 bp, 16 predicted proteins | sample KB304_FD_96880 | JGI IMG/M metagenome (GOLD analysis project Ga0134124, IMG submission 96880) | Terrestrial soil microbial communities without Nitrogen fertilizer from Kellogg Biological Station, Michigan, USA - KB3-0-4 | ecosystem: Environmental > Terrestrial > Soil > Unclassified ... | reverse complement strand
CGGCGAGCCGGGTGTAGCGTCTGCGGGCGGAAAGCGAATCGCGATGCATCAAGAAAAACGTGTAATTATATCGTTCTGAATTAAAACGACTTCCGACTCAGTCTGCGTTTTGTCTACGTTTGCGCTGATCCCGGCCGCGGGTAGCGGCACGCGAACTCCTGGCGAGCGCCCGAAGCAGTACGCCGCGCTCGCCGGCCGTCCGATGCTCTGGCATGCGGTGCGAGCAGTTTGCGTGCCGCCGGTGGAGAGGGTGTTCGTCGTGCTGGCGCCCGACGACGCGCATTTCGCCGCGCAGGACTGGAGCGCGTTCGGCGAGCGGCTCGAGCCGCTGTGGTGCGGCGGCCAGTCGCGCCGGGAGTCGGTCTACAACGGGCTGGTGGCCTCGCGCGACGAGTGGGACGCCGATGACTGGATGCTGGTGCACGACGCTGCGCGCCCCTGCCTGCCGCCGCAGGACCTGCAGGCGCTCATCGCCGAGTGCTCGGCCGACGCGCTTGGCGGCATCCTCGCGCTGCCGGTCGCCGACACGGTGAAGAAGGCGGCCAAGGACGAGTCCGGCGCTCACCGTATCCTGTCGACGCAGGATCGCGCGCAGCTCTGGCTGGCGCAGACCCCGCAGATGTTCCGCGCCGGGTCGCTGGTCCAGGCGCTGCAGCGCGCGCGCGGCGTGGTCACCGACGAAGCCGCGGCGCTCGAGCAGATGGGCCTCAAGCCCAGGCTCGTCGCCGGCAGCCGCGAGAACATCAAGGTGACCTGGCCCGAGGACCTCGCCATGGCCGAGAGCATCCTCGCTCGGCGCGCCGCGTCTGGCTCTATCCGATGAGGATCGGCCAGGGCTTCGACGTGCACGCGTTCGCCCAGGGGCGGCGCCTCGTGATCGGCGGCGTCGCGATCCCGCACGAGAAGGGCCTCGAGGGCCACTCGGACGCCGACGTGCTGCTGCACGCGATCTGCGATGCGTTGCTCGGCGCGGCGGCGCTTGGCGACATCGGCAGGCACTTTCCCGATAGCGACCCCGCGTACGCAGGCGCCGACAGCCGGCAGCTCCTGCGCGAGGTGAAGAAGAAGCTCGGCGGCTACCGCATCGTGAACCTCGACGCCACCATCCTCGCCCAGGCCCCGCGCATGGCGCCGCACGTGCCGCAGATGATCGCCAACATCGCCTTCGACCTCGGCATCGCGCCGGGCGCGGTCAGCATCAAGGCCACCACCACCGAGCACCTCGGCTTTATCGGCCGCGCCGAAGGCATCGCCGCGCAGGCAATTGCGTTGATTGAATAGAAGGTGAAAAAGGGGTCAGATCAAATTATTTATGTATTCCCCACCGTATAACAAAGTAGAGAACCATGGCGAGATCGTCGCATTCATGCGCGCCAACAACTTCGCGCTCCTCGTCACCGGAACGGGCGGCTCGTTGCACGGATCGCATCTGCCCGTCCTGGTGCATGAGCGCGACGGCAAGCTCTCGCTCGACATGCACATGGCGCGCAACAATCCGCAGTGGAAGGAGTTCTTCGACGACGAGGTGATGGTGGTGTTCTTCGGCCCGCACGCCTACGTGTCGCCGCGCTGGTACGAGGAAGAGGAGCGCGTCCCGACGTGGAACTACGCGGCGCTGCACGCCTACGGCGTCCCCAAAGTGCTCGACGATCCGAAGGCCAAGCATGCCAACCAGCGCCGCCTGGTCGAGACCATGGATCCGCAGTGGCTGCCCAGCTTCGACGCCCTGCGTCCCGACTACGTGAAGATGATGCTCGAAGGCATCGTCAACTTCGAGATCGCGGTGACGCGTATCGAGACGCGCTGGAAGCTCTCGCAGAACCGCGGCCGGCGCGAGCAGGAGCTGATCGCGGCCGAGCTGGAAAAATCCGCCGACTCGGCCGAGCGCGCGCTCGCGGCGCTCACCCGAAAGCAGCTTGCCGACTAGCCGCTACTTCTTCGCCGCTTGGCCGCCCGCGGACACCGCGGCGGCGCTCGCGGCCTGGGCGAAGCGGCTGGAAGGCCGTGCCACGGCGGCCCCGAAAATCCACTTGACGCTTGCTTTCCTCGGCCTGGTGCTGCCCGACAAGGCGCTCGAGGCCGCGCGCCGGGTCGCGGGCAGGCCGCACGCACTGCCGATCGAGAAGGCGCAGTACTGGAAGCACAACCGGATCGTGTGGGCGGGGCCGCGCGAGACGCCGGCGGCCCTTGGAGCGCTGGTGGACGCGCTGCAGCGCGAGTTGCGCCAGGCCGGATACGTCCTCGACGAGCGTCCCTTCGCCGCGCACGTCACGCTCGCGCGCTCCGCGCCGCCGCCATCGCGCGAGCTCGCGCCGTTGCCGCAGGTCGAATGGCCGGTGAACGAGCTCACGCTCGTGCGCTCCACCAACTCCCCCAAAGGATCCTCCTACGAAGTCGTCGAGCGCCTCCCGCTCTGAGCGCGAGATCCTGAAGATCGGCGGCCGCGAGGTCGCGATCTCGAATCCCGCCAAGATTCTCTTTCCGAAGGCGAAGCACACCAAGCTCGACCTCGTGCGCTACTACCTCGCGGTAGCGGAGGGCGCCCTGAGCGGCGCCGGCGGCCGGCCCAACATGCTGGTGCGCTACCCGAACGGGATCGACGGCGAGTTCTTCTATCAGAAGCGCGCGCCGCAGGTGCGCCCCGAGTGGATCGAGGTGGTCGAGCTGCGCTTCCCCTCGGGCCGCGCGGCCGACGAGGTGGTGCCGCGCGATGCCGCGGCGCTCGCCTGGATGGCGAACCTCGCCTGCCTCGAGCTGCACCCTCACCCGGTACGTGCCGAAGACCTCGACCATCCCGACGAGCTGCGCGTCGACCTCGACCCGGTCCCGGGCGTGAAGTGGCAGCAGGTGCGCGAGGTCGCCGCCGTAGTTCATTCGACACTGAAAGATCTGAACCTCGTAGGTTGGCCCAAAACCTCAGGGAAGCGCGGGCTGCATGTGTATGTCCGCATCGAGAAGCGCTGGAGCTTCGACGAAGTGCGCCGTGCGGCGCTGGCGCTCGCCCGCGAAGTCGAGAGGCGGGCGCCGGCCATTGCAACCAGCAAGTGGTGGAAGGAGGAGCGCCACGGCGTCTTCGTCGACTATAACCAGAATGCCAAGGACCGCACTGTCGCCGCCGCGTACTCGGTGCGTCCCACTGAAGCGGCAACCGTGTCCGCGCCGCTCGCTTGGGACGAGGTGGCGTCGGCCGAGCCGGGCGACTTCACGCTCGCGACGATGCCCGGGCGCTTCAGGAAGCTGGGCGACGTCCACAAGGGAATCGACGATCGCCCGGGATCGCTTGAAACCCTGCTCGAGCTGTTCGAGAAGCAGGGACTCGGCGACGCGCCCTGGCCGCCGCACTACAGAAAGCAGCCAGACGAACCGGCCCGCGTGCGGCCTTCCAAGCGCAGAAAGCCAAAACACCCGCTGATCGAGATCGGCCGCGCACTGCGTCAGGAAGATGCGCTGGCCGGGCTGGAGCGCTGGAAGAAACGCCACCCGCAGGCCGCGGCGCATCTCGAGCCTGCCGACGTGCTGGTCGACTCGATGCGCGGGCGCTCGTCGACCTGGACGCGCATCCGCATCAACCTGCAGCACGTGCCGGAGAACCTGCGGCCGGCTCAGGAATCCCTGGACCCGGACGAGAAGACTTTTTCGAGCTCGTAGGCCCGGGTAGTTTCGAGCTGGTCGTAGCGGCACTCGGCGGGGGGCTTGTCGGGGCGCCAGCGCAGGAAGGTCGCCGCATGGCGAAAGCGATCGCCTTGAAGGTGATCGTATTTCACCTCGCACACGCGCTCGATGCGCAGCGGCTCCCACGACAGGTCTTTCCCCGCGCTCCAGCGGCTCTGGCCGCCCGGCATGCGCTGCGTGCCGCTCTCCGAAGCCTCAGCCCACTCGCGCCACGGATGTCCCTCGAATGCGTTCTTGCGGAGCGGCTCGAGCTCCTTTGCGAGCTGCTTGCGCGCGGCCATGGTGAAGGAGGAAGTCACGCCGACGTGGTGGAGCACCCCCTGGTCGTCGTAGAGACCGAGGAGCAGCGATCCGACCGCGTCCTTGCCGCTCTTGTGCCAGCGAAAGCCCGCGACCACGCAGTCCGCGGTCCGCGCGTGCTTCACCTTGATCATCGCGCGCTTCCCCGGCTGGTAAATCGCGCCCGCCGGCTTTGCGATGACTCCGTCCAGCCCCGCGCCCTCGAAGCGCCCGAGCCAGTCCTGCGCCAGCGTCCGATCGCGCGTCATGGGCGTGAGGTGCACTGGCCGTTCGATCTTGGATAGCAAATTCTCCAGGCGGGTTCGGCGTTCATCCTGCGGCGCCGCCATCAGATTCTTCCCGCCCGCCGCGAGGAGGTCGAAGGCGATGAACGAGGAGGGCGTCTCCTTCGCCAGCTTCATCACGCGCGACTGCGCCGGGTGCAGCCTCATCTGCAGCGCGTCGAAATCGAGCCCGCGCTGCGTCGCGATCACGATCTCGCCGTCCAGCACGCAGCCCGGCGGCAGCCTTGCGAGCAGCGTCTCGTGCAGCTCGGGGAAATAGCGGTCGAACGGCCGCAGGTCGCGGCTCTGGATGAAGAGCTCCGACGTTCCGCGGAACACGAGCGCCCGGAACCCGTCCCACTTCGGCTCGTACAGGTACTCGCCTTCCCGCGGCAGCTGGTCGGCGAGCTTCGCCAGCATCGGCTCAACCGGCGGCGCGATCGGAAAGTCGCTGTTTCGGGGTCGCGTGACCATCAATTCGTGCACTCCTGCCTGACGTATAGCATGTCCGCGCAGCCCTAAGGACTTGATTCCTATGTCCAAGCGGCAAAGGACGGCATCATATTCGGCAATGGTGCCGCCCACTACCGCCCTGCGCGTCCTTGGAGCCGTGATCGCCGCAGCCTGGCTTGTCCAGTTTGGCGCGATGGCGACATCCACGTACCTGAGTGCGCGCGCAGCGGATGTGCCGCCCAATGCATGGGTGTTCCTGGGTGTCCATCTTGCGCTTGCAGGAGCGGGTTTGGCTGCGGGGGTGCTCGCCATGCGCGGCACCCGGGCCTGGAAATGGTGGGCACTCGTTTCCGGTCTCGTGTTTCTCTCGCTGGCCGATTTCGGCTGGTACTCGCTCAGGAACAGCTACGGCCAATTGATCTCGTACTTGTTGCACAACCCTCGCGTCGGCTTCAGCGTTTTCGTGATGCCAGCGCTAGCGTTGCTCGCAACCTTGATTGCCCTGTGGACCGTAGCTCGCGATGCATTCGGACGCCGGCACCACCGCACTTGAGCCCGTCGAAAGGCCGGCGACTGTCGCCGACCGAGGTCAGCGCAACCCAGTATGATCTAGCTCGCATCGGGCTCCAGTCGCGGGCCAAGCTAAGAAGCCGCGCAGGCCTGGTTCCATACTGCGGAGTCGTCCATACGCCTGTCATGCGCGAAGGTCGTGGGCTGGATTGCGATGCTGCTGATCGGGGCCGCGGCTGAGGCGGCCGGCATCGCCGAAAGCTACGAAGCCGAAGAAGACTGGGCGGCGGCGCTCGGCGCCTACCTTGCGGTTCTGGAGCGCTCGCCGAAGGACGCTGCGGCTCGTAAGGGCGCGTGGCGCGCGGCGACGCGGCTCGGGCTGTTCGAGCAGGCGGCGAGACTGGAGGCGTCGCTCGACGAGAACGAGCGCGCGCGGCAGGAAGGCGATCGCATCGCGCTCGAGATTCGCTACGGGCGCGTCGATGCGCGCACTCTGAAGGGGCCCGAGCGCTACCGGCGCCTGGGTGCGGCGCTCCAGCGCACCGACGCGCTGGCGGCGGCGTTTCTCGGCGGAGAAGAGGTCGACGCCGAGGGTCTGCGCCGCCTGGTGGACCGGCTGTCGGCACTTTGGATGCGCAATCGTCCAGCAGAGGTAGTACAGCTCTATGAAGCGCTTCAGGCGAAGCGCCATCAGGTGCCAGGGTGGGCATGGAGCGATGCGGCGGGCGCCTATCTCGCGCTTCGCAAGCCGCAGCTCGCCGAAGGCCTCTATCGGAAGGCGCTTGCGGAGTCGCCTGACGGATTCGACGCGAACCTCGGGCTCTTCTACGCGCGGGTCGAGTCCGAGAAGCACGACGAGGCCGCGGCGCATATCGACGCCTTTGCGGCGCGCGTTCCGAGCCGCCGCCGGCGCGACGGCCTGACCAATGACGAGCGCCGCAGCGCCGAGGTGGCGAGCGACCAGGCGCGCATCTACGCCGATCGACTGGATGAGGCCGAGCAGCGGATCCGGCGGCGCCTCGACGAGACGCGGTTCAACGCGGAGGTCCGCGGCGCCGAGGCCAGCCTGCATTTCGCGCGCGGCTGGACGCGTCAAGGCGAGGCCGACGTGCGGCGCAACCTCGGACGCGACCCGGACAGTCCGGGGCTTCATGTCGATCGGGCGGAAGCGCTGCTCACGCTGCAGCGCTGGGAGGAAGCGCGCGCCGAGCTCGCGGCCGCGCAAAACCTCGACCCGACGAGTGGGCCGGTGCGCCGCGCCGTCGAAAGCTTCGGCCTGCACGAGCGCCGCGAGCTCTATGTCGATTCTGGATATGGGGCGGGGTCGTCGTCGGACCCGCACGGCACCCGCGACTACCGGATCGACGCGTGGCTCTACAGCGGTCCGTTGGCGGAGCAATGGCGCGCTTTCCTGCACCACTACAACTCCTGGGCAGACTTCGACAACGGTTCCACCCGATGGATCCGCACGGGCGCCGGCTTGGAATGGCGCCGGGGCGACTGGCGCGCCACCGGAGAGGTGAACGGCGGCAGCGGCGAGAAGGTCGGCGCGCTGGCCACGCTTCGCTGGCAGCCCGACGACTACTGGCGGCTCTACGGCTCCGCCGAAAGCCAGGCGAACGAGATGCCGCTCCAGGCCGTGCGCGCCAACGTGACGGCGGAGCGCGCGACGGTCGGCGTCGACTGGCGCGCGAGCGAGCGCCGCAAGCTCGGATTCGCCGTCAGTGCGATGGACTTCAGCGACGACAACCGCCGCCGCGGCATCGGCGTCTCCTGGTTCGAGCGCTGGTTGAGCGGACCGCGCTGGATCTTCGAGTCGACTGTCGGGATCGACGGTTCGGAGAATTCGCTTGGCACCGGCGCCGCATACTTCAATCCGCCGCGCGACCGCTCGGCCTGGGTGAATGGCACGTTCGACTACCTGACGTTCCGGGAGTACGACCGCTCCTTTCGCCAGCGGATCGCCGTCACCCTCGGCGACTACTGGCAGTCGAACTTCGGCGGCGGCGGCATCAAGGCGATCGAGTACCAGCACCGCTGGGAGCTCGGCCGCGACCTCTCGCTGCGCTATTCGATCGGCCGCCTGGTGCGTCCCTACGACGGGGTCCAGGAGGCGCGCAATCTCGCGACGATGAGCGTGCTATGGCGTTTCTGACCCCGCTGCGGCGGCTCCTCGCGGGCGCACTGATGGCGCTCATGCCATGGTCGGCGGCGCAGGCGGCCGACGAGCTCATCGTCCTCTGCTATCACGAGGTCGAAAGCGGCCGCGCCTTTCCGGTCCCGCGCACCGCGGTGCTGGCGAGCGAGCTCGCGGCGCAGTTCGCCTGGCTGCGCGCCGCCGGCTACACGCCGGTGAGCTTGCAGCAAGTCCTCGACGCCCGCGGCGGCGGCAGGGCCCTCCCGGGCAAGGCGATACTGCTCACCTTCGACGACGGCAAGAAAGATGTCTACACGCGCGTCTTTCCGCTCCTCAAACTTTTTCGCTATCCGGCGCTGGTGGCGCTCACGGGACGCTGGCTGGAAGTGCCCGTAGGCGGCGAGGTCGACTACGACGGCCAGCCGCTGCCGCGCGGCGATTTCGTGACCTGGGAGGAAGTGCGCGAGATGCAGCGCTCGGGTCTGGTCGAGATCGCGTCTCACACCTACGACCTGCATCGAGGCGTGCCGGCCAATCCGCAGGGAAACACGCAGCCGGCCGCGATCACGCGGATCTACCAGGACGGGCGCTACGAAACCGACGACGTGTACCTCAAGCGGTTGCGCAATGACCTGGGCGCGAACCGAGATCTCATCGCGCGGCGTACCGGAACGGCGCCGCGCGCGATCGCGTGGCCGTATGGGCGCACCAACCGGGCCGCGCAGGAGATTGCGGCGCAGCTCGGCATGGGCGTTGGCCTGACATTGGAGGACGGAGTCAACACGCCAGCCACTCCCCTAATGGCGCTGAAGCGCAACCTGATCGAGCGCGGCCCCACGCTCGAAGCCTACGCGGCCGCCCTGCGCCGCGTCTGGCTCCCCGATCCGGCTCGAAGCGTGCGCGTTCAGCCGGCGGCATGGGAAATGGCGGAGGAAGGCTTGTCGCGGACGCTCGACCGGATCCAGCGCGTGTCACCCAACGTCACCTTCGTCGATCCGCGCGCCGCGCCCGGCGCCCCGGAAGCGGTGCTTTTCCCGACGTCCCGGCGCGCGCTGGGAGAGGACTTCCTGAACCGCGTCGCATGGCAGGTCGAGCGCCGCGCCGGCGGCGAAGTGTTCATCGAGCTGCCCCAGGCGTGGCTCGACGATGCGGCACTGCTCGCGGATCTCGCGCGCCAGGTCAATTTTTCCGGCGTCCGCGTTGCAGCGATGCCGGGCGATCCGGCCGTCGCGCGAGCGCTGGCGACGATCGAACGATGGCGCTTGCCGGTGCGCGTCGCCTACGCCCCTGCAACACGTGTTCCTGTCGAGGCGTGGGAAAAGCTGCGAAGCGACGACATCGTCGTCCTGCCGGCAACCGCGGACATGTTTGCGGCTGTGGCGCCTGGGCACGCATCGCGCGTGCTGTTCGAGTTCGATCCCGCCGGGTTGCCGGCAGCGCGTATCGCCGCCGAGATGCGGCGCCTCGAGGCCGACGGCTTCCGCCAGTTCGGCGTCGGCGGCCTGCCGGACGGCGGCTTCGACGCAGTCTGGCGCGCCCTCTCGCTGCGCTCACAGCCGGTGCTGCCATGACGCTGCCTGCGTTGCTCGGCGACTACTGGGGAATGCTGCTCTCGTTCGTGCTGCTCTATCCGATCACGATGTCGTTCATCTGGATGATCGGCAGCGTGGTGTTCTATTTCCGGCACGAACGTCACCCGCACCGCAGCAGCGTCAGCGAGCCGCCCGAGCGCAGCGCTTACCCGCGCGTCGCCATTCTCGTCCCCTGCTTCAACGAGGAGGCCAACGTCCGCGAGGCGATCGAGGGCCTGATGCGGCTGCACTACCCGGATTTCGAGGTGATCGCGATCGACGACGGCAGCGCCGACCGCACCGGCGCCATCCTCGACGAGCTTGCCGCCCTCCACCCGCGGCTGCGCGTGATCCACCATGCGGCAAACCAGGGCAAGGCGATCGGCCTGAATACCGCGGCGCTGCTCACGCGCGCCGACATCCTCGTCGGCATCGACGCCGACGCGGTCCTCGACCCGTATTGCCTGCACTGGCTGGTGCGTCACTTCGATATTCCGGAGGTCGGCGCGGTCACCGGCAACCCGCGTGTGCGCACTCGCTCGACGATGCTTGGCCGCATCCAGGTCGGAGAGTTCTCCTCGATCATCGGCCTGATCAAGCGGGCGCAGCGCTCGATCAACCTGCTGTTCACGGTCTCGGGCGTGATCAGCGCGTTTCGCCGCACGGCGCTCTACGAAGCCGGCTTCTGGACGCCGGACAAGCTCACCGAGGACGTCGACATCACCTGGAAGCTCCAGCTCGCCGGATGGGATGTACGCTTCGAGCCGCGCGCCCTGTGCTGGATCCTGATGCCGGAGACTCTGGGCGGGCTGTGGCGCCAGCGCCTGCGATGGGCAACCGGAGGTGCGCAGGTCATCCTGGACTACTGGTACGAGATCTGGCGCAAGCCGCGGCTGTGGCCGGTGATGGCGGAATACTGCCTTTCGATCGCCTGGGCATTCTGCCTCGGCCTTCTGATCTTCTACCGCATCGCCGATCTCGTCATCTATGACGTCGACCTGCAAAGCGCCCCGGTGCTCATGCTGGGCTGGGCCGGCATGCTCCTGGGCGCGACCTTCCTGGTGCAAAGCCTCGTCAGCCTGTGGCTCGACCGCCATTACGACCACGGGCTGATGCGGATCTGGTTCTGGATGATCTGGTATCCGCTGGTCTACTGGGCGATCGGCGCGACCACCGTGGTCGTGGCGCTGCCGAATGCCTTGCTGCGGAAATCGGGAACGAGAGCGACATGGACAAGTCCGGACCGAGGCCTGACACCACGCGAGCGTTGATCATCGAGCGCCCGGAGCTCGCGCACCCGGTGCGCCGGGCGCTGGCGCCGGTCTTCACGGCGCTGGCATGGACCGTGTGGGTGCTGCTATGGCTGCCGGTGCTCGCGGCGTTCTCGGACCGGTTCGCCGCGGCGCTGCCGTGGGCGTCCCCAACCGGCTACCGAAGCCTCGAGGCCCTGCGGCGGCTGCTCGAGATTTTCCCCCTGGCGGTCGGGACGGTTGTCGCCGTCCTGGTGTTGAACGGCGCCGCGGGCTGGCTTTTTCGGTCCCTGCGCGGGCCCAAGCCGCGCGGCGACGTCGGCACGCACGAGCTCGCCAATGCGCTGGCGCTTCCCGAGGATGAGCTTGCGGCCTGGCAGGCGGCGCGCGTCGTTCGCGTCGAGCACAGCGCCCAGGGACGGCTGATCGATGCGCAGATCGTTGGCTGAGGCGCTCGGATGCGAAGACCGCCTCGCTCCGTCACGTTCCGGAAGCATGGCCGGACGGCTGCGCGGGCGCCTATACAGTGCAGTTCACCGCCAACTCCGCCCTGGTGATCTGGTGCAAGAAGCCCGACGCTAGCGCGGTGCAGTCGAGCCACACCACCACCTACCATCTCCGGTTCGTGGAGGTCCCGCGGACCTACAAGCTGGACAAGGGGGCGGGGGAGCCGACCCTCATCGATCTGGCGAAGGAGAACGGCCGGGTCGTGGTGACCGCGGTCCGGTAATCTCTGGCATGCTTTCTTTTCGTCTAGGGAGACTGGCATGCTTCGCATGAATGTGGCAGCGGTCGCAACCGTCGCGCTTGGTCTGGTCGCCGGCTGTGCGACAACGCCGTCCGGGCAACCCGCCACCGCGTACGAAGGCGCGCGGCTCATCGTCGGCGACGGGCGCGTGATCGAGAACGGGACCCTGGTCGTCGAGGGCAACAGGCTCGCCCAGGCCGGCGCCGCCGCTTCCGTCCAGGTGCCGGCCGGCGCCACGCGCGTCAATCTCGCGGGCAAGACGGTGATGCCGATGATGATCGACACGCACGTCCATCTCAGCATCGAGCGCGATGCGCTGGTCCGCGACCTGAAGCAGCGCGCCTACTACGGCGTGAGCGCCGCGCTCAGCCTCGGCACCGACGGCTACGAGCTGCTCGACGTGCGCGGGCAGGACATTCCCGGCGCGGCGCGCTTCTACAGCGCGGGGCGCGGCATCACGATGCAGGAGCCGGGACGCACCAACGTGCCGTACTGGGTTTCGAGCCCCGCCGACGGCCGCAAGGCGGTAGAAGAGCTCGCCGCGCGCAAGGTCGACATCGTCAAGATCTGGGTCGACACGCGCGACGGCAAGTACAAGAAGCTGACGCCCGAGATCTACGGCGCCGTCATCGACGAGGCGCACAAGCGCGGCCTGCGCGTAACCGCGCACCTCTTCGATCTCGAGGACGCGAAGGGGCTGCTTCGCGCCGGGGTCGACGCTCTGGCGCACGGCGTGCGCGATCAGGACATCGACGACGAGTTCGTCGCCATGTTCAAGGCGCGTCCCAACCTCGTCCTGACCCCGAACCTGCCGGACCGCGGCGTGAAGGTGGACCTCTCCTGGCTCAAGCCGAGCCTCGGACCCAACCAGCTCGCGATGCTCGAGGCGGCCAACAACAACCGGCCGGTGGCGCAGACGTTCTACGGCATTCAGGCGCGCAATCTCGCGCGGCTGAACGCCGCCGGCGCCCGCATCACGCTCGGCACCGACGGCAACCGCGCCTGGGGGGCGCACGAAGAGATGGAAGACATGGTCGCTGCGGGCATGACGCCGATGCAGGTGATCGTGGCCGCGACGCGCAACTCGGCGGAGTTCCTCCGCATGGACTCAGGCACGCTGCAGCCCGGCAAGAGCGCGGACTTCATCGTGCTCGACGCGAGCCCGCTCGACGACATCAGGAATTCGCGGCGCATCTCTGCGGTCGTCCTGCGCGGCGCGGCCGTGGACCGCTCGCAGCCGGTCCGCTGAGCTGGCGCGGCGCGAATGCCGCCCAGGGCCATCGTCTTCGACCTGTTTCACACCCTGACCGGGCTCGAGTCGGAGTGGTGCAACCTTCCCTGGACCTCCGACGTGCTCGGAATCGACCGAGCGGTGTGGAACACCGCGCTTACGGTCCAGTCCAGATGGCGCGTGGCCGGCGAAGAACGGGACCCTTACCGAATCGTGGAACGGCTCGCCCGCGCAATCGACCCCTCGATCACGGATGAGACGCTGCGCATAGCGGTGGAAATCAGGATCGCGCGCTTCCGCCATTCCCTGATCAGGGTGCCTCCTGCCAACGTCGAGACGCTGAGACAGCTCCGGGCCGCGGGTTTCCGCCTCGGCCTCATCAGCAACGCCGACGTGATGGAGGTCGCGGCCTGGGCGGACTCCCCCCTGGCGGGACTCTTCGATGTCGAGGTGTTCTCCTGCACGGCGGGCTGCGTGAAGCCGGAGCCCGCCATCTTCGCCCGATGCCTGGACGCGCTTGACGTGGCCGCGGCGCAGAGCATGTTCGTCGGCGACGGCAGCTCCGACGAGCTGGTCGGAGCCAAGTCGGTCGGGATGACCACCGTGCTGGTGTCGGGCGTGATTCAGGAGCTGTGGCCGGACAAGATCGCGGCGCGCGCGGCGATCGCCGACCATCACGTCGTATGGGTGCCGGAAATTCTCGGCCTTGTCGGAGTAGCGGGATGACGCCGAGCGAGTGCCCGGAGCAGGTCAGAGCGGCACTGGCTTCGCTTGGGATTGCGCTCGACACCGTCACGGCACGTTCCCTCGTCCTGTATCCGGAGGCCACCGTGCTGGTGGTGGCCGAAACAGGGGAAGACGGCAGGCAGCACCGCCTCGTGCCGCCGGCGGCACGGGCGTGGGGCTCGTTGAAGGAAGCAGCGCAAGCCGACGGCGTGGAAATCAGGATCGTGTCCGCGTTCCGCAGCGTCGAGCGCCAGGCGGAGATCGTGCGCGGAAAGCTTGCACGGGGGCAGTCGATCGACCAGATCCTGAGCGTCAGCGCGCCGCCCGGCTACAGCGAGCACCATACCGGCCGAGCGGTCGACGTCACCACCGAAGGCGTGCGGCCGCTCGAGGTCGAGTTCGAGGGCACCGCCGCGTTCGAATGGCTCTCCGGCAATGCGAAGCGCTTCGGTTTCTTGCTGTCGTATCCGCGCCACAACCGGTACGGCTACATGTATGAGCCGTGGCATTGGTGTTTCAAAGAATCGGGAGGGCTGCAGTCTGCTTCGGCATGAAGTCGAAAGCGCCGAGCTTGATACGAGCGGGTAACAAAACCCACATCCGGAAGAAACGAACGCGCGCTTAACTACCCTCTCCACTAAACAGGGTAGGAGAAATGCATGAAGCAGTATTTCGGGCTCGCGAGTCTCGCGCTCGCGCTTTTCGCGGGTTGCGCGGGCGCATCGCAGCCGTCCAGCTCCTCACCGAGCGTCGCGCAGAAGCTGAAGGTCGGTGCCGAAGAATCGCTCGCCATGATCGTTCCCGCGAAGGGGGTGCAGGTCTACGAGTGCCGGGCGAGCGCGGCCCAGGGCGCCGGATATGAATGGGCGTTCGTGGCGCCCGAGGCGGACCTTTTCGACACGAGCGGGATGAAGATCGGCCGGCACTACGCCGGCCCGCACTGGGAGGCGATCGACGGCAGCAAGATCGTCGGCAGCGTGAAGCAGAGCGCCGCTGCACCCGACGAGAGCGCCATTCCCTGGCTGCTTCTGGGCGCGAAATCGGTCGGTCCGGCGGGCACGTTCAGCAACGTCTCGAGCGTCCGCCGCGTGCACACGACGGGCGGGGTGGCTCCCGAGGACGGTTGCTCGGCGGCCGCGGTGGGCAGGCGTGCGCGCGTCCCGTACAGCGCGGATTACTACTTCTTCACCAAGCAATAAGCCCTAGGCTTTGAGGGAGAGGCGGGCGACGAGCCCGCCGCCGGCGCGTTGCAGGAGCTCGAGCGCGCCGCCGTGGCCGCGCGCGACCCGCTCGACGATTGCGAGCCCGAGGCCGGCGCCGCTCGCGCCGCTGCGCGCGTCGTCCAGGCGCGTGAACGGCCGCTTCAGCCGCTCGACTTCCGCGGCCGGGATGCCGGGGCCGCGGTCGCGCACCTCGATCGCGACGCCTTCCGGCGCTCCCCTGGCTTCGATTTCGATGGGCTCGCCGGCATAGCGCAAGGCGTTGTCGACCAGGTTGGCGACGGCGCGGCGCACGGCCATGCGGGCGAAGCCGAACTGCGCGCCCGTCGCGGCCGCCACGCTCACATTCTTGCCCAGCCGGCGGTAGTGCTCGCCGAGCTCGTGCAGCAGCGGGTCGAGCTCCTGGCGCGACTTCTCCTCGTTCTCGCCGCGGGCGTAGTCGAGGAACTGGCCGATGATGGCGTCGATCTCGCCGATATCCTCTATCATCGCTTCGCTGGCGCCGCTCTCGGCGCCGCTCATCTCGAGCGCGAGGCGCAGGCGCGAGAGCGGCGTGCGCAGATCGTGCGAGATGCCGGCGAGCACCATGGCGCGCTCGCGCTCCATGCTCTCCAGGCTCGACGCCATGCGGTTGAACGCCTTCGCCACGGTGCGCAGCTCGCGCGGGCCTTCCTCGGCGAGCGGCTGGTGCGTGCCGCCGCCGCCGATGCGCCGCGCCGCGCGCGTCACCGCGGCGAGCGGCCGCGCCAGGTTCGAGGCGATGAACCACGCGCCGGCGAGCGACAGCGCGACCAGCGCGAGGCCCCAGCCGACCCACTGCAGGCCGAAGGCCGGCTCGAAGCGCTCCCACGGCAGCATCACCCAGAACTCGTCCGAGTCGATGAAGAAGCTGACCCAGAAGCCGTCCTCGCCGTCGCGCTCGGAGGCGAAGCGCGTCTCGCCGCCGAGCGCCTGG
>Ga0134124_10002438_pt1 | contig 15038 bp, 11 predicted proteins | sample KB304_FD_96880 | JGI IMG/M metagenome (GOLD analysis project Ga0134124, IMG submission 96880) | Terrestrial soil microbial communities without Nitrogen fertilizer from Kellogg Biological Station, Michigan, USA - KB3-0-4 | ecosystem: Environmental > Terrestrial > Soil > Unclassified ... | reverse complement strand
GTCCGCGCGACCTGCTGATCGGTTACCTCGGCGAGCGGTTTTTGGGGAACAGTCTTTTTTGCACTCGATTGTTTAGCCACCGTATTTCCTCACAATAATTGCACCAAATACCACGTGTAGTCCGCCGAAGCCGGCGGCCATGAACCAGTTGGCGAACGCGGGCGGCGAGAACAGCGCGAGGGCGCCGAGGACCATGAGACAGATGCCCATGATCGGCACCACTTTGACGGAGTACATGCCGCCAGTGATCACGCCCGTTCCGTAAAGTAGTAACCAAACACCCGGAATCGCGTTAGTCAGTCCGGCCTGGACGAGGACGATTGTCAGCAGTCCGCCGGCGAGCAGGGGCGGCGTCAAGCTGAACACTGCTTTTCTTCCCGGACCGGAGCCGAGCGGCATATCGATCGCGCGTGCTTTGCGATCCATTGACCAGCCGGCGATGAGCAGCGAGATCAGTCCTTCGGCGATCCAGACGGCGAGCCACGCGTTAAATGTCGATTGCAGAGCCGCGATCGCGGTGGCGATGAGAGCGGTGACGCCGATTGCTATCTCACCCCAGCCGGAGATCCCGGTGAAGGCGGTCGCGAGCTCCATCGTTTCGCGGATGTACCGAAGGTTGTCCATGGCCCGGTCGTGCAGGGCCGGCGGCTCGGGTTGCGATTCAGAGATGAGGGGCACGGGCTTCATCGTCCAGGAATCTTACGCCGCGCGTGCGACTCCGGTCAAGTACTTTGTAGGGTAAAGAGAGTGGTGGCAGTCGGGGGACAGGATTACAAGATTTTCAGGATTAACATGAAAATCCTGTTCAATCCTGTAATCCTGTCCAAAACTACCGTCCCACCTATGGCGTGAGTTCCGACGTGAGGATCGCACCGTTAAGACTTGGAAGCACAGCCGAGATCTTCAACACCTTCCGGCTACCCTTGTCGATCCAAACAGTCTGCTTGTCTGCCTCGTTGTCAACCGCGAATATCTCCACCTTGTACGCGTCGAACGTGCCTGCCGGAACCGTAACGCTCTCCGTTCCGATCACCTTCAACTGTTTGATCTGCGGCTTCTGTTTGTTCAAGTCAAAATTTCGAAAACTCAAACTGTAACCATCAGCGAGGGGAAGAGAAGCGATCACTTCAAACGTGCCGGCCCCATCCGCAAACAAAGCACCACCTGGGTCGATAGCCAGCGGCGTGACTTGCCCGTTCATCGTTGTCTTTCCGGTCAACTGGTTCGGCGCGACGTCCATCTCAATCGTCATTGGACCTTGCTGGATCCAGCGACGCTTCAACAGCAGGCTTCCTTTTTCGATCGTGCTAATGTCGACAATCGCGCCTTGTGGGGTCTGCGCCGTTTCATTGACGGTCCATGCTCCATTTTCTTCCTTGATGTCGGTCTTCAAAGTGAGCGGAATCTCCTGCCCCTGGATCGCAAGCGACGCCTTGTAGTTGTAAGTGCCCGGCCGCAGATCAACCGCCGGTTTCGGAAGCTCGGTCGATGCCGTCATCATCTTCGGCATCGTCACCGTTTTTACGTCTACGTTTATTTCTTTCAGGCGCTGCGACACTGCCGGAGTCATGCTTTCCTGATAGCGCCCACCGAGATACTTCGCAAGAAACTTCTCCGCACTCGCAAACATCGCCATGTTGTTTTCCGGACGCGCGAATCCATGTCCCTCGTCGGGCGCGACCATGTACTCAACCGGGAAGCCGCGGTCTCTTAACGCGATCACGATCTGGTCTGATTCGCGTTTGTTAACGCGCGGGTCGTTAGCTCCCTGGATCACGAGCAGCGGAGTTTTGATCTTTGCAGCCGCAGTCAACGGCGACTGCCGCAGCAACTGCGCCTTTCCTTCGGGCGTATTGGGATCGCCCATGCGCTCGTAGAAGACTTTGCGAATCTGTTCCCAGTATGGCGGAATCGATTCGAGCAGCGTGATTAGATTTGATGGTCCAACAATCGAGACTCCCACCGCGTAAACGTCAGGTGTAAACGCAACGCCCGCGAGCGTCGCGTAACCTCCATACGAACCACCCATGATGCCGACGCGCTTCGGATCGGCGATGCCCTGCGCGATGAGATACTTCGCGCCCCAGGTTAGGTCGTCCTGCATCTTGTTGCCCCACTGCTTGTTTCCGGCGTCGATAAACTTCTTGCCGTAACCAGTGGAGCCACGGAAATTTGGTTGCAAGACAACGTAGCCCCGGTTCGCGAGAAACTGTGCAAAAGCATCGTAGCCCCAATTATCGCGGTACCATGGACCACCGTGCGGGAGGATCACCGCCGGCAGGTTCTTAGCTTCGACGCCTTTGGGTAGCGTTAGATAAGCAGGGATTTCCAAACCGTCAGACGACGGATATTTGACCGGCTTCATCGGCGCAAGATACGCGCGGTTCAACTTCTCGCGTGCCTGGTATTGAAGCGTCAACTTCTTGGTGGAGCGATCGAATAGATAAGTTGAGCCGGGATCAGTATCTGCATTTGCAGAGATGATCCACAGCTTTTCATCTTTGGTTGAAGATCCAAATCCGATCTCTTTGCCCGGAAGTTGTTTCTGCAGGTCTTTGTAATCGGCTTCGAACGCCTTGTCTTTCCAGTAGATGCGTTCGCGCTCGTCGTCGTAGGAAGTGGAAATCAGCTCATCGGAAACTTCCGAGAAGGTCGCGTTGCCGAAGTCGACGCGCTTCATAGGATCCGATTCAACCAGCTCTTCTTTGCCGGTCGCAGGGTTCCATAGCTCGAGACGAACGAGATCGACGTCGGCGCCCTTGTTTGTTTGGAAGTAAACTCGCTCGCCATCTTTGTGAAAGCGAATCGGACCACACGCCTCAAATACACTGCAACTGTAAACCTTCGTGAACTTGTCGGCGTCAACACGCAAGACTTCGGTGTCGCCGTTCTCTGCTGACCTGGTTGCGAGTCGCAACTGATCTTTCAGATCGAAGAAGTAGGCGGTAATGCGTTCGGTGTTTTTGCGGATGAGCGTGCGGTCGCCGGTGGAGATCTTTACTTTGTATAGATCGTGCCAGGCTGCGTCGCGATCGTTTAGACCAACGTAGATCGCATCGGGGTCACTACGAGGCACCGCATAGATAAAGGCTCTGATTCCTTTTGCGTCGGTGAGATTTCGAGCGGCGGGGACGTCCTGTCCTGAAGCGGGCGCGTCAGCGGGATTGACTGCGTACACGTTGTAATTTTCATCTCCGGCTTTATCCTGGACGAAGAGGATGTACTTGCCATCGCGCGACCAGAAGAAAATAGGGATCGGGCGCTTGGTATCGGCCGTGACTGGTTTCGCATTGCTGAACGGATCGGCAGTCTTCTTCACCCAGACGTTGCGTGTGCCTTTGAACGGTTTGATAAATGCGATGTAGGCTCCGTCCGGGGAAATCTGGGCCCCGGCAATTTCGGGGTCACCAAAGAAGAGCTCGCGGTCAATCAGCGGCGGACTCTGCGCCCACACGGGCGCCGCGAGGGTGATGATGAGTAGCGCTGAAAGCATCAGCAAGCCAATAATTGAACGGCGGGATCGGCCGATAGAACGCATAAACACCTCTTTCGTTGAGTGATTGTTGACGGGTTTCACGGGAAATTGAACAGTTGTTTACGGACTACAGGCGCCTGAGGTTTCAACTACCAGATCCGTCTGTAATCCGTGTAATCTGTGGCTAAACCCACCGCTCAGCGGAACCTTAGGGCCGTCAACCATTCATGATTTTACGATATGCCACAAACAAGTCTGACAGCTTGTCTGCAGACGCCGGGTCATTGCGAGCAAGTAAAGTAATGAGCTCATCGCGGCTGGCAAACAATGGCTGCAGGCTGTTTCTTTGTGCCTCTGTATAATTCGAGCTATCCCTTTCGGCGCTTAACGACGTGAAGAATCTGCTGAGAGCCTGACGGGCTGGCTCATAGTCGCCGCGTCGCGCATCGATGACTGCAGAACCAAGATCGCTCTGCATTTTGCAGAGGGTTAACTGGTGCTCCGTCTCCGTGAGGCTATTTGCGGCTGTGCGAGCCTTGAGCCACATCGGGATAAGACCGAGCAGGAACACGACGAGCAGCACGCCGGCATAAATGGCGTAGCGTCGTAAACTTGACGTGATCGGTTTGCGTTGCAGTTCTTCACTCATAATCTCCCCCTTACATTAATGGACTGACAGCGACAGCGGTAATCTGCTCAAGCCGCGGAAACTGAGATTTGATCGCCAGGCGGGAACGTCATCGAGCAATTTCAAACCCGAAGTACGATCGAGCAACTTGGTGAATGCGATTTCGGCTTCAGTGTAAGCGAGAGATGCGCCGATGCAGAAGTGTGTGCCGTGACCGAATGAGAGCGGCATCCCTTCGTCACGTGAGATCTCGAGTTGCTCGGGAGCCGAGAATTTCTCCCCGTCGTGATTGGCAGAGCCCAGGAGAAGAATAACAGTTTGACCTTTCTTGATCTCCTGATTGTGCCATGCGAAATCTTCCGTCGCGGCGCGTCCGGAGAACTGCACCGGACTGTCGAACCTCGCCAACTCGCGAACGGCTGAGTTGATCAATGCAGGGTTCTCTTTGAGTTTCGCAAACTGATCCGAATTTTGAAGTAGCGCCAGCAATCCGTTACCGAGCAGGTTACGCGTAGTCTCGTGTCCAGCGACGAGTAGAAGAGTGCATTGGGCCAGCAGCTCTTCGCCGGTGAGCATCTCGCCTTCTTCCTCGACGCGAAGTAACAGACTTACAAGATCGTCTCTTTTATGCGCCCGTCGTTCCGGCAGCATGACGCGGAAATATTCGGTGAGACTAACGAGACTGTTTTGCGCACGCCGCGCCGTGTCAACACTCGAAGTAGCATTCCCGAAAAAACTGGCAAGATCATCAGACCAGATCTGGAAGTCGCTTTGATCCTCCGCTGGTATACCGAGCATCTCTGCAATCACTCTGACCGGCAAAGGATTGGCAAACTCAGTCATGAACTCGATCTCGGATTTCCCAGCCACCTCGTCCAGCAGTGAATCAACAACGTGCTGAATACGCGGGCGCAGCCGCTGGATCATGTTTGGCGTAAACTCTTTATTCAGGAGTTTGCGGATGCGGCTATGCTCCGGCGGATCGAGAAACAGCATCCACCTGGAAAAGATCCGATTGAACGTTTCGAATTCGCTCTGCGCTTCGCTCGGGAGTGCGGCAGTCAGGTTATGGCTGCGTTGACTAGAGAGACGTGGATCATGCAAGCCTGCCAACACATCCGCGTAACGAGTTACCAGCCACGCACCGTTACGAAACTTGTCAGCCCAAAGTAGCGGTGCGGCTGCACGCAGTTGGCTGTAAGCTCTGTAAGGATTGGTAATGAAATCAGAATCGAACATGAGGCGGGATATTTTATCTGATGTTCAAATGATCGGCGAGGAAACGGAAACTTAGGTGCTGGTTCGGTTTGAATACGCCGAAGGCGTTCGCTAATTTCAGCCCAGGGTTGGAGCGCCAGCGACAACCCTGGGACCATTGCAAAAAAGGTATAACCCTGAAAGGGTTCGCCAACTGCCGAACCCTTTAAGGGTTCCATCGCGCCTGTGAATCGAAACCCAGGGTTCTCGCTTCGCTTCGAACCCTGGGCTGAGATTAGCGAACGCCCTCGGCGTATTTTCAAACTGAACTTAGCCGACTATGCAGTAACTATTGTTATATTAATGGGCGCGATTCTAAAATGACACGCTTTACTTCCAGCCGTCACTATTCTGAATTACACCAGGAGTTAATTGCCACTAGCTGAAGGCATAAAACTCGGGCGTTACGAAATCCGTGGGCACATCGGTACGGGTGGGATGGGCCAGGTGTATCTTGCCCAGGATACGAGCGAGTTGAATCGCACTGTCGCGATCAAACTGTTGCCTGCCGAAGTCGCCGCCGATCCGAAATGGATGCAGCGCTTCATCCGCGAAGCAAGAACTGTCTCCGGTCTCAATCATCCGAACGTTCTCACTATCTACGAGTTTGGCGTGCATGACTCAACACGTTTCATGGCGATGGAATATGTTGATGGCGTCACGCTGCGTGAGCACTTGAACAACAACCGTTTGAATCTTCACGAGGTGCTCGACATCGGCATTCAGGTCGCAGCGGCTCTGAATGCGGCGCATGAAGCGCACGTCATCCATCGCGATATCAAGCCTGAGAACATCATGCTGCGCCGGCGCGACAGCATCGTGAAGGTGCTCGACTTCGGTTTGGCAAAGCCCGTCAAGCAGGATGGCAACCCAACCACAGCCAGCGAGCTGCTTCACACGGAGACAGGGATCGTGATGGGCACCGTGAGTTACATGTCTCCAGAGCAATCGCTGGCGCTAAAGACCATTGACTATCGCACCGACATTTGGAGTTTGGGTGCGGTGCTCTACGAGATGACAGCCGGTCGCGTGCCGTTCGAAGGGAAAGACCTGGTCCAGCAGATAGTCGCGATTCAAGAGCGACCTCACACGCCGCTGTCAAAGCTTGTCGAACACGTGCCAGAACAGTTGGAACGGATCATCGACAAGGCGCTCGCAAAGAATCCCGACGAACGCTATCAAACGGCGACCGACATGTTGAACGACATGCGGAGTCTCAAGCGTCAACTGGAGAACCAGGCTGAGAACGATCGTACCGCGCTTTTTCAGCAGCCCGTGTTGGTCCGTCAAGCGGCAACCACTCAAAGCGGGCGTTATCCCGTTTCGAGTGCGGAGTACATCGTCAATCAAGTGAAGCTGCACAAGCGCGGTGCATTGGTCCTATTTGGAGTGTTTGCACTTGCAGCATTCGCGACAGTGTTTTGGTACTTCAAGCACACGCGGGTCGCGCCGCTAACCGATAAAGACACGATTCTGCTCAGTGAATTCGAGAATAAAACCGGAGAGGCCGTCTTTGACGACACCCTGCGTCAGGGTCTCGCCGTGCAGTTACAGCAATCGCCTTTTCTCGACATCTTTCCCGAGACGCGCACGCGCGCCACGTTGCAGCTCATGAGTCTTTCGCCCGACGAGCGTGTGACTCGCGAGCGGGCGCGAGAGATCTGTCAGCGACAGGGATTGAAGGCGTTCATCGCCGGCACGATCGTGAAGTTTGAGCGCAACTACTCGATCACGCTCGAAGCGCTCAACGGGCAGACTGGCGATCAACTCGCCCTCGTCCAGGTGGAAGCTGAAGGCAAGGATCAGGTGCTCAAAGCGCTCTCGCGTGCGACCACAGAGCTGCGCGAGAAACTGGGCGAGGAGTTGAGCTCGATTCAAAAGTTTGACGCTAAGTTGGAAGTAACCACTTCGTCGCTCGAAGCGTTGAAGGAATATGCGCTGGGAAGAAGCGAACAGGACAGAGGGCAATTCTTCAAGGCTATTGAATTCTACAAACGCGCGACCGAGATGGATCCCAACTTCGCCGTGGCCTGGTTGGGACTTGCACTCCAGTACGCTAACACCAGCCAGCCGGGACTGGCCGCGGAGTGTTTGTCGAGAGCGTTCGCGTTGAGCAACCGCGTCAGTGAAGATGAGCGCGCGCGCATCACTTATTTCTACTACCAGATCGTGACCGGCGAGTTGGAGAAGGCGATTGAGGGCCAGGAGGCGTATGTTCGAAGTTATCCGCGCGCCGCGCGTGGGCCAGGCAATCTCGGTAATCTCTATTCGATCACCGGTCAATTCGAAAAAGCGGTAGCGGCGACGAGTGAAGCACAGCGACTCAATCCAAACACCACGATCTGGCCCGGCAACCTGGCGGAAGCGCTGATTGGACTCAATCGTTTCGACGAAGCACGAGACGTTTGCCAAAAGGCGCTGGGACAAAAGCTGGATAGCACGAGTATTCGTGAGCGACTCTACACAGTGGCTTTCGTCAGTGGTGATGCGCAAGCGTCGCAAGACCAGATCGCGTGGGCGAAGGGAAGGACAGACGAATATCGCGCGGTTTACTGGCTAGTCCAATCTTCGGCTCTTGCCGGCAAGTGGCGCGAGTCAGATGAACATTTACGCCGCGCGACTGAGCTCGCACTTCGTGCTGATGCGAAAGAGGTCGTAGCTGGGTATACGGCGGACCAGGCACTCCGTGCAGCGTGGTTGGGCCAGTTTGCGCAATCGTTGACATTGGCGCAGTCGGCGCTGAACGTCGAACGCAATCGCAATGTTCTGACGCGCGTCGCGCTTGCATTCGCGCTTGCGGGCGAAGCAGGCAAAGCGCAAGCGCTGATTGACGAGATCGGGCAAAAGCATCCGAAAGACACGTTGGTGAATCAGGTCTGGCTACCGGAAATCAAAGCCGCGATCCAACTGCGCAAGAATAACGCTCAGGCCGCACTCGAGCTGTTGGAAACAACAAGACGGTACGAAGCTGCGGCGGCGCTTTCGCCACAAATGTTACGCAGCATGGTTTACCTGAAGCTTGGCCGGCCCGCCGAAGCAGTAGCGGAATCACGCCGGATCTTGGATCATCGTGGTCAAGGTGCGCTTTCGTCACTGTGGCCCCTCGCGCACCTTGCGCTCGCTCGCGCCTCGGCAATGCAGGGCGACACGGCCCAGGCGCGACAATCCTATCAGGATTTCTTCACGCTCTGGAAGGATGCGGATCAGGACATCCCGATCTTGATTGAAGCGAAGCGGGAATTCGAGAAGGTGAAATAAGATGTGGACGTTGACCAGGAATTAATTATCGGGACGCTTTGCTAATTCTTCGTACGCAGCTCGACGTCTAGAGAGGATTGAGTCAAAGGCACTGATAAATTCGCGTGAGCGCTTGGCTTCCTCAACTGAACGAATCACCAAAGCTCTTCCTACGATCTCGACCTCTAGTTCTGCACCTGCTTCGACACCAAGTGCAGCCAGCGCTTCAGGTGGAAGCGTGACTGATGAGCGTTGGTCGACTGTGGTAACAGTTTTCGACATGCGCAGAGTGTATCACGACGGCGAGACGTGACATTTCTGATCTTGATTGAGAAAGCGTGAATTCGAAAAGGTGAAATAAGACTATAATCCGTGTAATCTGTGGCTAGATAACCGAATGAACCCACGCGAAAACATTCTCGAACGGTTGCGGACCATCAAGCCGGCTTTGCAGCAGGAGTTTCCATTGCGCCGCATGGCCCTGTTCGGCTCCTGGGCTCGAAACGAACAGACTGAGACAAGTGACGTGGACATTCTGGTCGAAGTCGACCCCTCGATCGGCCTGCGCTTCGTTACCCTTGCCGAACGATTGGAGTCACTACTCGAACAACACGTCGACCTTGTCTCCACCAGAGCCGTGAAACCAAGTTTACTAAAACAGATTCAGGCTGAACTTATCGATGTCTAAACGCGATCCTCTCGTTCTCCTCGAAGACACCATGCGGGCCGGTACACGTCGCAAAATGGATCACGACGCGTTTCTCTGAATGAGCTCGTGAAAGATAGTGTCGCCCGCTATTGGAAAATAATCGGCGTGTCCGCCCGCCAACCGGATTGCCAGTACTGTGAATCCGATTGTTCACGACTTTCGTCTGAACCTTGAAATCATTTGGAGATCATCCAGATTCAAAATTTTCGGAGAGTGACTTATGCCAAACAATGTCCTCTATTTCCCTTATATTGATGTTCCACGCTCGATTTGGTTTACACGTACACTTCTCTATTGGGATAGAGTTGGTGTAATAATGCCGCTGGAGTTCATTGAGACGCCTGAACGACTTCACCCCTTCACTCGGGATTTACTTATTTCGGGGTTACTAACTCAAGTCTTTCCCGGACATTATCTAAGCGGTGTTCGCAAGTTCTCTGAGGTGTTTCTTTCTTACCTTGGCTCACGAGGCGCCGAACTCAACATGCGTAGACGGCGTTTCGAAGCTCAGTCAAAAGCCTCTCGTCGTAGAAATCGGAAAGAAATTCACTTGGAGAAATTGGGTGTAATTCCAGTTCACATGGAAAAATTGGAAGGTGTTGCTGAGGGACTCATCAATCAAGGTTTGGCAAGGCTGACTAATCCCCCGTGGCTCTCAATAGAGGCCAAAACTGCGGAAGAGTTCATGTATTACCTAGCGTTCGTTTTGGGAGGTCATAAAGAGGTTCAGCTTACTCCAATAACTGATCAACAGGAGAAACTTGCAAGACTTAGAATGATTTCTCGGAGAGGACAATTAGACAGTTCGTTGGATCGTTTGCAAATCGAAGTTCTCGAAGACATCTTGCCAGCTCCAAATCGTGAGATATCAGTTTGGGAGATCGAAAAATTCAAAGAGAAGTATGGGAGCCATCTAAGCAGATTTAGACGCAGCGTTGAAATGGAGCTGGTTTCGCTGATGGATATCAAAGAAGCCGAATTGAGAAAACGCCGACTCAAGATGTTCAAGGATGGTTGTGACGAAGAGATTAACGAGCTCAAGGTAAGGATGAAGGAAAGCAAGTGGCCGAGCATTGTGTTTGGAAGGTTTTGTGCTTTGCTTGGTGCAATACCGATAGTGAACCAAGTAGCGAGTCCCATTAATGCAGCGTATACCGCTTTAGGGTCGGGGGGGCCAAAAGAAATTAATTCTCCGCTTGCATATGCTGCTTACGTGCAGACGAAGCTCTTTCGAGATTAGAAACAACACTTGAATTGCAAAATTTTCTCTACTACCTTGATAAAAAGTAAACTCGGTAGCCGAAGCAGGCTAGTCAGCAATGTTCGTTCACAGGGCACACTAGTACGAATGGATGCAACGGTGAGGTTGTTCGGCTCATCAAGAATGCAGAAACTGAACTATGAATACAGGTATCTTCCTCATTCAAGACAACCAATCACTAATCGAGATGACTGAGCAGACGTACGAGTCTGAGAAGTTGTTGCAGACTTGGCTCACTCAGTATCCGGCACTGTTGGTAGGCAATCAGATTGATGCGAAAGAGCCGAGAAGATTCTTGTTGATCGAACAAGAATGCGGCGTGCCGGCAAAGGAAGCGGGTGCGGACCGCTGGTCTATCGATCACTTGTTCGTCGATCAAGATGCGATACCAACGATCGTTGAGGTGAAGAGAAGTAGCGACACGCGTATTCGCCGCGAGGTTGTAGGACAGATGCTGGATTATGCTGCAAATGCAACTGAGCATTGGCGCGTCGATCACATGCGAGAAAGATTTGCTGCCAATTGCCAGCGCAGCGGATTGGATGCAACAAAGAAATTGAAGGAGTTTCTTGGAGACAACGTTGATCCGGAGAATTTTTGGGAAAAGGCGAACCGCAATTTGCAGAACAGAAAGCTCAGACTTCTATTCATTGCAGATGTAATTCCAACTGAACTTCAGCGAATCGTGGAGTTTCTAAATGAGCAAATGGACCACACGGAGGTGCTTGCGATTGAAATCAAGCAGTTTGTCGGGCAACAGGGGTTGCGCAGCCTTGTTCCAAGGGTGATTGGACAAACCACAAAAGCTCAGATAGTCAAAGGAACTCAACGCCGTACGAAAACTAATGAAGAGGAATTCTTCGCTCATTTAAATCAACGCTCACCCGAAGCGGCTCAAGTGGCGAGGAAAATCCTGGATTGGGCACTCAAGAACGGGTTGCCGATAAATTGGCGAGGCTCTTCATTTGTGCCGATCGTAGATTATGGTGGCGCTTTTACTCACAATCCCGTCACGGTTGTTGGAAGCAGTAAGATTCCTCGGGTTGGCATAAAGTTTGGCAGGATGCGCAACCGGCAGAAACTATCTCGAGAGCAGCGCCTCGAGTTACTGCGTCTTCTTAATGAAATCCCGGGCGTCAATCTTCCAATCGATTCCATTGAAAAGTTCCCGAGCATTCCTTTATCGACTCTGACTCAGAAAGGAAGTCTGGAGAGGTTCCTTGCGGCGATTGAATGGTCCAATGATCAAGTTAAGAAACAGCCTAAGTAGTCGCGATTCTTATCAAGAAAAAATTCGTCGATTGGACGGTGAGAAAGGCGAACGCGCAGTTCAGATTTGTGTTATAGTGCGGGCATCCCCTCAATAAAAGAAGCGGGCCGACTTGTGGTGCAACACAGAGCCGACCCTTGAACCTCAACCTTCTCAAGAAAGGATGAAGCCCATGGCTAATCATAGTAGCGCAATGGCGCGCAGCGAAAAACCTCACGTAAACCGAACAACCAGAACTAACACAATCATGAATGCCCTGAAAGAAAGAGCGCAATCCATCTTAAATGACGAGTCGATTGATGCAGAAAGCCGCGCGAGACTTCGTTACGCGTTAGAGATGAACGATCCGTGGCTGGCTGAAATGGTGCGCCGCGAAGATGCGATCGAAATTCATGAAGGAGACGGCGCTGATTCCAGTAGAGAAAAGATCGAAGCACTCGCAGAAATAATCTGTGGGGCCGGCAGTGAATCTGCTGCCGCACTGCTTGTTCTCATGGGAACGCTTCAGAACTCCGCTGATCCTACAATACTTGCGAATACGGTGAAGCACTTTGCTTTCACTCGCTGCGGTGAGTTGAACGTGTTCGGTATGGTCGACGCGCAGATTGCAGTGCTTCAGAGTGAGTTGCTCACGTGAGCCATATAGCTTTGCACGAAGAGTCGGTTTTACAGGATTTTCATGATTGTCCAGGATAAGCAGGAAATCATTTCAGAGCTGTAAAAACGACTCTTCGTGTGAGGCATTAACTATTTTATTTTATGAAAAACTCAATCCGCCACGGACTCCTTCTGTTATCTCTTCTGCTGCCAACGTTCGTCTACGCGCAGGATGAGCAAAAGCATCCCATCGATAAAGCGCTCGAGATCTGCACGGATAAAAATCCATCGACTGCCGGAACGGTGAGCTGCACGGATGCAGCGTATAAAAAGTGGGATCAGGAGCTCAATAAAAATTACCGGACGCTGATGGCAAGACTAAAGCCTGCGGGCAAGCAATTGCTGAAGTCAGCGCAACTAAGTTGGATTACGTATCGCGATAACGAGTTCAAGTTGATCGACAATATATACGACGGCATCCAGGGAACGATGTATATACCCATGCGCATTGACGAGAAGATGCAGATAGTGAAACAACGCGCCCTCGCACTCGCCAGTCATTTAGATATGCTTGACGAAGCCGAACCTTAGGGCTGGGCCATGATCCCCCCAAATATTAGACAGGATTTACAAGATTTTCAGGATTAACATGTAAATCATGACTAATCTTGTAAATCCTGTCGTACACTGACGCGTCCGCCCCAAAACGATGCTACTTTTAAAACGCCATGAGATAGCTGCGCTCTGTCTCCTGCTGATTGTTCTCAGCCTGCAATTGTTCTTTTCCGTGCGCAGAGAATCGCAAACGTGGGATGAGGCGAATCACATCTATACCGGATATCGCTCGTGGACGCATGCTGATTTCGGGCTGAATCCGGAACATCCGCCGCTGGTGAAACTGCTCGCGACTGTGCCGTTGTTGTCGTTGCCGCTGAAGACTCCCGCGCTTGAAGGACGCTTCTTTAAAGAGGACGCATTTCTGGGCGGCAAGGAGTTTCTCTACCAGAACGATGCAGACCGGATACTCGCGCGCACCCGCACGGCCGCAGCAATTCTGACACTGCTTACCGCGCTCGTCGTCTTCCTGGGAACGCGGGAAATGTTTGGAACCGGCGCTGGTTTCATTGCACTCACGCTGTTTACCTTCGATCCAAACCTCCTGGCTCATGGCGCGCTGATCACAACCGACGTGGGGCTCGCCTGCTTCATGTTTCTCAGTGTTTATTTGTACTACCGGTTTCTAAAATCTCCGTCTGCTTGGCGTCTGATCGCAGCGGGAATAGCGGTTGGGCTTGTACTGGCGGTCAAACACACCGGTCTTCTGGTCCTTCCGATTCTGTTCTTGCTCTCCTTTACCGAGATCCGTGGCCGTGCGCTCAAGACTTTCGGCTCGTTGGTACTCATCACGCTCATCGGTTGCCTCGTCCTTTGGTCGTTCTACAGATTTCGCTACGACGCACGACCCAACGGTCTGCAACTGAATCCACCTTTGGCCGAGTACGTGAAAGGCCTGGAGCCTTACGAAGCCTGGCCGATCTCGACGGCGGCTCGATTCCACATACTTCCTGAGTCGTATCTCTACGGGTTAGCGGATGTAAAACTCACCGCGAATTACTACACGAGCTACGTGCTGGGAAAGGTGTACGCACATGGCGTGTGGTTCTACTTTCCCGTGGCGTTTCTGATCAAATCCACTATCGGTGTGCTTGCTCTATTTCTGTTGAGTCTCGGTGTCGTGGCCACGCGTCGCCTGAACCGCTGGCGGGAAATCATCTTCATCGTCGTTCCGGTGATCTTCTATTTAATAGTGGCAATGACGGTGGGGATGAACATCGGTGTGCGACACATCCTGGTGGTCTACGTCTTTCTGTATGTACTCATTGGCGGCGCGACGTGGGCGTTGATCCAGAAGAGTCGAAAGTGGACGTACGCGGTTGGAGTCCTGCTGTTGGTCCACATTGTTTCATCCGTTCTCGTATATCCAAACTATATCGCGTATGGAAACGAGCTCTGGGGCGGACCGTCGCAGACGCATAAGTATCTAACGGACTCGAATGCCGATTGGGCTCAACAACTGAAGAGCGTCAAGCAGTATCTCGATGCGCGTGGTGTGAAAGACTGCTGGTTTGTATATTTCGCGGCGGGCGTCGCTGAGCCGAGCTACTACGGAATACCATGCAAGCCCTTGCCGACAATCAATACCTTGTGGCTAAACGAGCCGATTGAAGTTCCCGCGTCGATAGATGGACCAGTGCTTGTTAGCGCCAGCAACTTGTCAGGACTCGAGTTCGGACCGGGACCGCTTGATCCCTACGGACAGTTCAAGCTCCTGAAACCAACGGCAGTAATCGATCGCGGTGTTTTTGTGTTTGACGGTAAGTTTGATATGCCGCTGGCGGCTGCGATCAGCAAGGTACAGAAGGCGCAGAACCTCGCACAGGCCAAACAACTCGATCAGGCGTTGCAGGAGGCACAGGCTGCGGTGGCGTTAGCGCCGAATTCAATACGCACTCAGCTCGCGTTGGGAGATATTCTGCTCGAGATGGGGCAACCGCAACAGGCGCGTGTGAGTTATGAAAAAGCGCTTGAGCTTGCGAAGACGAT
>Ga0134124_10002437_pt1 | contig 15040 bp, 12 predicted proteins | sample KB304_FD_96880 | JGI IMG/M metagenome (GOLD analysis project Ga0134124, IMG submission 96880) | Terrestrial soil microbial communities without Nitrogen fertilizer from Kellogg Biological Station, Michigan, USA - KB3-0-4 | ecosystem: Environmental > Terrestrial > Soil > Unclassified ... | reverse complement strand
TGACGGCGTGATGGTGGCCCGCGGCGACCTGGGCGTGGAAACCAGCGTCGAGCAGGTGCCGGTCTATCAAAAGCGGATCATTGAACTGGCCAACGAAGCCGGCAAGCTGGTGATTACCGCGACCCAGATGCTGCAATCAATGGTCGAGCAGCCGCGTCCCACCCGCGCAGAGGCCACCGACGTGGCCAACGCGGTTTGGGATGGGTCGGATTGCCTGATGTTGTCTGGTGAAACAGCCACGGGTAAGTATCCGGTGGCTTCAGTCGCGACCATGGCGCGCATTATCGAGACGGCTGAGACACGAGAGCAGGAGCGGCCGAACATGATGACCAAGATCATGGGCCGCCAGACCGGCCGTGTCAGCCGCGCTCTGTGCGAAGCGGCCGCCTTTGCTGCCGATGAAATGAACACACGCATGATTGCCGTGTTCACTGAATCAGGGTTGATGGCGCGCCGGTTGTCGGCGCTGCGCCCCCGTCAAAGAATCGTGGCGATGACATCCTCGCGCGCAGCTATTAACGAATTGAATCTGATCTGGGGCGTCGAACCTCTTTTGATGACTGAATCGAAAAGCACGGAAGAAATTTTGAAGCTCGGCGAAAAGACCCTGGTTGATTCCGGTCTCGCATCACAGGGGGAAATGATTGTGGTGATGGCGGGAAGGCTTTCGGGGTTGGGCTTGTCGAGTTCCGTCTCGCTCTACAAGATTGGCGGTGAGATGGACGATTCGCTGCACCAGTCGACAGTTTCGGATCAGGAACGCCGGGCGTGAAGCGCGAACCTTAAGAAAAAAGGGCGGTAAACCCTAGATCGTTTCCAGCTATTTCAAGTTCGCGTCAGCTCGCCGAAATCTGAACCAGCTTTTCTTTTCGTTTTTGTTCCTTGCGGACTTCGGCTTCACTCATCTGCGGGTCGCGCCAGTTATCGAGGATGCCGACCTGGTGAACGCATTGAATCGTGCAGGTGGGTGCGCACCATTTTTCAGTTTTGTACTCGCGCTTGAAATCTTCCATCGTGTACTCCTCAAGCGGAGTTCCCGGATAACCGCGTTGCTGCGAGCACCAGTGCACTTTGCCGTCTTCGCAGATGTAGAGATAGCGCGCGCCTGAGCGGCAACGCCATTCGTAAGGTTTGCCGTCCGCGATGCTGTCCTGAAACCAGTTGAGCCGCGCGTGATCTTTGTTGCCCAGCTTCTTCACCGCGTGGAAGATCCCTCTTTCTTTTTCCGTGAGCGGCTTGAGCAATCCGTCTTCGTCATGAATCACACCCACTGTGGTTGAGAACCCAAGTTCAACCGCTCGCTTGGCCACCGTCAAAGCATCTTCGGGCTGCTTGATGCCGCCACCCAAAACTGAATTGATGTTGATGTGAAAGTCGGCGTGCTCGGCGAGGTAACGCAGCTTCTTATCGAGCACGCGCAGGCTCTTGCGTGAAACTTCGTCGGGGTCGACGTTGTCGATACTGATCTGGAGATATTCGAGGCCGGCGTCGTTCAGCCGCTTAATCCGGTCCGGCGTGAAGTAATAGCCGTTCGAGATCAGACCCGCGATGATTCCGTGTGAACGGATATGCCGGACGATGTTGTCGAGCTGCGGGTGCATCATCGGTTCGCCGCCTGAAATCGTCACGATCGAGGTGTCGAGTTCGGCCAGCTTGTCGATGCGCCGTTGCATGACTTCGAAAGGCACGGGTTTGGACACCTGGTCGTATTCGTTGCAATAACCGCAGGCGAGATTGCAGCGCCGCATCGGAATGATGTGCGCCAGCACTACGTGATTCGTGTTGAGCAGCGCCTTGGAAATGAAGGCAACTTCACGAAGTTTCAGCTTGAGAAAAGTGCTTTTCCGCATTGGTAAAACTGCGCTGGGTTCAGGAAGAATATGCCGAGCGCTTTTGGAGCGCAAGCCGCGAGCTTGCGCTTATTTAAGCTGGACAAGCTAGCGGCTTGTTCTACATAAAGATGAAGGGCTTTGGTTTCCCAAAGCCCCTTCAAAAGTGAAATTGAGTTGAGAACTACCCTTTGACGACTTTGACGTTCGAACCCAGGTTCAGCTTGAACTGGTCCATGGGAATCGATGCGTTCTTTTGTACATTGGTCAGACGCATGGTGGTCGAATCGTCATTCTTCTCGACCATCTTGGTCTGCACGGGCATGCCGTCTTTATCAACCCAGACTTCGATGTACTTATAGCTGGCCGCACCCTTCGGAGTGGCTTTGAAATGCTGTGTCCAAACTCCGCCCCAAAGCGTTTCGTCGCGCAGATCTTCCAACTCTCCGAAGCGCGCACGCAGCTGGGCGGTCGACATACTCATCAGGGCCAGCAGACCGTTGTCCTTGCCTCTCATTCCGCCGGTCTTTCCGCGATAGACCACGTTCTGTCTCGGCTTGTATAAATCGTAGCTTCCATTCGCCACCGCCAGGATCTCGTTGAGCGGCTTGGACCATTCCAAACGCACAAACGCGCCGTTACTGCTCGCACCCGGTATGTAGAGCACGATGCCCTCGTACTTATCGGTATCGCGGATCTGCGAGTTGTATTTGATCATGGTGACGTTTGCCTTGAGCGACTTCAGACTCCGCTGGTTCTTTTCCATGCGGCTGAAGATCGAGCTCACCAAACCAGCGGTTTGGGCTTTCGTGCCGGCGACGGGGAGAAGAATTGCCGAAGCCATGAGTGCAATCGAAAGGTAAAGGGGAACAAACTTTTTCATAATAACTGTCCTCACTAAAACTTAAGGCCCCTGCGGGCCCCGTGAAAATGCCCAAGCGCGCTGTCTCGCAACGCTCTCAGGCGGATGATGCCCGAAATTATAAAGGATGGTCAGCGAATGTCAACCTCATAAGCCACCAATTTTCCCTGGGCGTCGCGTCGTTCGCGCACCTCGGTGACCTTGCCTGAGGGTGCATCTGCGACCTCTCTGGCGCGGCGCTCGAGGCCATCCCTATCTGCTTGACCACCAACGACATCGGCTGAAATCACGACCGTCCGGTGACGCCGAAAACCACGGTTCGCAAACCAGCCTTTTGGCGTCAGGAAAATAAAAACCAGGATCAACAAACAAAGCACATCCCACTGCCACGATGTACGCGGATATGTCCAAAAGACGATCTTCCTGGCTGCGTTCGACAAAAGACCCATAACCACCCGGTAATTCCTGATGTGGCACGCGCATCGTGCGCGTCATCATTCACGGGCGTGATGCCCGTGCCACATATATCCGACTACGGGCGGTTTGTCGAGAAAGCAATCGCAGTTCCACCCGTCTCATCGCGGAGTTTACGTCCTTCTTGCGAGATACCGCAGGGAATTGTATCCAGGAGAGAGCCGGAAGTGACGGCTACACGATGTGGCCATCGCGCATTTGGATGATGCGTTTGCAGGCTGCGGCTGCTTCAGGATTGCGGGTTTGTGGTCAGTTCGCTCAACCAGCCGCGAAGCGGCGTCACCCGGACTTTGGATATCTGATCGTAATGGTAGTTCCGTCAACCAGCCGCGAAGCGGCGGCATGTAATAGCCCCGGGCGAGCGAGCATAGCGAGCGTAGCCCGGGGATCGGGTTACAAGTGAACCCGAGCCCGCGAAGCGGGCGACAGATGTCGCCCTTCAGGGCTCGGATGATTGATGGATCGGTGACCCCGGGCTGATGCCCGGGGCTATTACATGACGCCGCTTCGCGGCTCGGATCATTAATGGATCGGTGACCCCGGGCTGACGCCCGGGGCTATTACATGACGCCGCTTCGCGGCTCGGATGATTGATGGATCGGTGACCCGTGCTAACGCCCGGGGCTATTACATGGCGTCGCTTCGCGACTGTTTGAGCCTGATGGGATCTTCGAGTGTCCTCGACTACACGATGTGGCCATCGCGCATTTGGATGATACGTTTGCAGGCTGCGGCTGCTTCAGGATTGTGGGTGATCATGATTATCGTTTGATTGAAACGACGGTTAAGTTCCTGAAACATGTTGAGGACGACACCTGAGTTTTCCGTGTCGAGGTTTCCGGTGGGCTCATCGGCGAGCACCAGGGCCGGTTGCGTGACGACTGCACGGGCCAGCGCCACGCGCTGCTGTTCACCGCCGGAAAGCTCCAGCGGCTTGTGATGCATCTTGTCTTCCAGTCGCAGCATACTCAGAATCTCGCGGCGTCTTTCGGCATCACCCGAACCGTTCCCGTGAATGCGTTCAGCCAAACGGAGATTGCCGTCGGCGGTCAATGTGGGAAACAGGTTGAAGCGCTGAAAAACAAAACCGATTTTGCGGCGGCGAATATCGGTGCGTTTGGCATCTGACGCGGCGGTCAGGTCTTCGCCGTCGATAATGATGCGGCCATTCGTCGGCGTAAGCAGGCCGCCCAGCAAATGCAGCATCGTTGATTTTCCGCAGCCTGAGGGCCCCATGATGGCGACGAACTCGCCGGCCTCGACTTCAAAAGACACACCACGAAGCGCCGGCACGTCGACCTTGCCGATGCGATAAGTCTTTTCTAGTTTCTCGGCTTTAAGAATTGCCACTTGTTTAGTTACTGCTACCGCTGCGGACATCTCTATTCATAAGCCAGAGCGTTCACCGGATCCAAATTCGCAGCGCGCACGGCCGGATAGAAGGCACCAATCGCGCCACCCACCAAACCGATGATTGCTGCAGTGAACGCCCAGCGCCATCCATATTCAAAAATCAGACCAGTACTCTTGTGGATCACAAATCCGGCACCCAGAGCGACCACGAACCCCACCACCAATCCAATTGCACTGATTAGCAGGGCTTCGCGTTCGATCTCGCTGATGATGTAAAACCGCGAGGCGCCCATGGCTTTCAAAATACCAATTTCACGCGTGCGTTCGGTAATGGTGGTATGCATCGCCAGCATCACCACCAGTGCGCTCACGACTGCGGCGAGCGCCACCAAAACGCGGAGAAAGATTCCCAGGCTGGGAATTGAATTCTCGACGCTGGCAAACACATCGCGTGTGAATTGCACGTTATTGCCGGGCAGTTCGGCATCGATTCGCTTCGCGACCGCCACCGGATCGACTGTGGGCTTTGTCTTGATCAGCACGTAAGTGCATTTGTCCGGGGCCTCGAGCGTCTCCTGAAGCGAAGCGAGTGTCACCTTCGCGCGCGCGCCGGATTCAGGCGAGTAGATACCCACCACTCGATAGAGCTTGTCGCCGAAGATTTTCAAAGTGCTGCCGACGGGATGATTCCGCTTCGCCTTGGTCTCGTCAATGACAACTTCATCATTCTGCTGCGGCCCGCGGCCTTCAACCATTTGCAGGTTGTTCATTTTGGCAAAATTGTTCCACTCGACTCCATCGAGCTGGTCAAAACCGATGCCGCCGCTCTGGTAGATGTACCGGATAACGGGAGTGACCGATTCGACTCCTTCAATCTGTTGCAGGCGTTCTGCGTATTTTGTGCTCAAGTTAGCCGAAGAAGAAGTTACATTCATCGAGCCTTTGCGGGTAAAAATAATCTCGCCGCGCATGTTGGAAGATCTGCGCTGCAGATCGCTGGACATGCCGTGTGTTAGTCCCGTGAACAGCATCACCAGGGCCACGCCCAGGGCCACGCCGATGACGCTGATGATGGTGCGCACCGGGCGCTGGCGAATATTCGACGTAACCAGACTATCCATTAATCGTTTGTCTTGTCCTCAGAACGGGAAATATTAATACAAGGAAGGGATAACACCTAGCGGTTGGCCGTTGCCGGTTTACGCGCGATTCCTTGGGAAATGCCTATAAAAAGCGACGCGTTAGGGCTTCTTTTGCGCGTCCAGGTCCACCTCAGGAAGGTTCCATTTGTTCTTGAGTATGAACGCTTCGGGCGGGTAATCGCGATCAAGGGTCACCGATTCAGGTGATTGATAGGTGAGTGTGATCTGGTAATGATCCTGCGGACGCGTGAGGCCAATTCTGGTGGGCAGCACGCTGGTGCCTTCCGCTCCGAACGGCTTGAAGTCTGAATAACTAACGTCCGTGATCAACGCGCCCTTTTCATCGAATGTTTGCAAGCGGGCGAGTTGAACGCTATTCACGCGATTGAACCAGAAGCGCCGCAGCAAGCGTCCGGAACCATCGGCGCCGCTTTGCACCTCATCAAGAAAGTAGTAGCCGCGGACAATGCGCTTCTTGCTTGCCGGATCTTTTTCGGACTGAAAGAATTCGCTGCGCACATACAACAAACCGGTTGCGTGTGGATCGATGGGACGGACCATCAGGGCGTCGGTCAGATGCTGTGGTCGCAGATTGGAAAGGGCCTTGACTGTTTGCGCCTCGTTATTTGGTTTGCCTTTGACCGCCGGCTCGGTGTTACCGTCGAGTTTCGCATACACGGCGTCGTTCGTGCCGCGCACAAAACGCTTGTATTTGTCCTCGCCCTTCAAAACAGCAATGCGAAAATGCTCGCCGTCGGAAGTCATCTGAGCGATGTCGATTGCCAACGGCCCCTGCACGATCAAATAAACTTTCCCGGGCCGTTGCACGATGAGGGTGCCGTCGGCGGTCCGGTATTTTTCCGCGATGCCTGCGGCGGCGAACGACGTGTCTTCAAATTGAATATCGACTTTGCCCCGGATCGAGCGCGGGCCGACGAGGCGATTGACTGCCTCAATGAGTTGCGGCGTTTCCGCATCGGCCAGAGGGGTGAGAAGTTTTTCAACTTCGACGGACTTTTTGACCAGGTTACATGCGGGTTGCGTGGTCAGTATTAACGCCAGCGATGTCATCAGCGCAACGCTGGCGCAAAAACGCGCGATTCTGTTCGGCATAATGTAAAGGCCGGCGCTTTAAGAAACGCCGGCAGAGCCTGTCTAGCCTTGGCGGGACTCACGCTAACAAAGCGAGTTCGCAGTTGTCAACGCGCTCGTCTCAGGTTGCGCGCTAAGTTGGTGTTTCCTGGCGTCTCCTGATTTTCTTTACCAGAATTTTGCTCTGTTTCTTCTGATCTCGGCGCGAGCGTCGATAATCTTGCCAAAGTTCGCAGTCAGTTACGTTTCTCGGGAACAGAACACTCACTAATGACGGAGAAGATTTGAAGTGCAAACTGCGAAGGTCGAAGGAGAATAACCATGATCACTACACGAGAATCAGCGCTGCGGAGCTTAGTGTTGATGACCCTGCTCTTATTCGAGTTGAACTCCATTTGCAACGCTCAGGTGCTTATTGACATGAGTAAGGTTCCGGTGGGCAGCGGGAAGTTTTCCGGACCCACGTTTGCAAACACGGCATGTTACGGCGATGTATCCTACACGGGCTACACGTCCACCGGTACAACCAGCACAGCGCAGCGCTACACGGCGATGGACGGCGGTACGATGGGGTCAGAGAGCAATAGTCAATACCTGATCACTATGGGCGTTGACATCCAATCCCTCGGTTTCGACGTTCAGTACCAACACTGGCTCGGTTCGGGTCACAAGTGGTCAAGTTGGTACCTCAATGGAACGGGTCCTCAGGGGTTCACCGGGTCTCCAGTCAAGGCCCTCAAAATTCAACTGGTCAACGCACCGGGCTACCACATCGAATACAGAATTCGCGTCGATGGCAAGGGATGGCAAGACTGGTTAAAGGACGGCGCAGAAGCGAGCTACCATAGGGATATACTTGGCTACAGAAAGATCACCGCGATCCAGGTTCGTCTAACGGGACCGCAGAAAACAAATTGCTCGATAGGCGGATTCGATACCGCAAACTGCCACGTCGGTACGCCGCCCCCGGGCACGAATGCATTCATCTATGGCAACGCGTTCTATTACACGCCGCTCGCCGGCAATCAGTGTCCGTATCGTCCGTTCCCGGACAGCGGTTTTGACGGCGCCAACTGTTACCTCACGGCTGTTCCAACTTGCGCATCTCCGTTCATCTATTCGAACAAGTGGTATGTAACGCCGACATACTGATGTGAATAATTAGCTCCGCGAGTTACTCTGGCGTGCCCGCGCTGGTTGAACTGCTTACCAGCAGATTGAACGTGGCGCCGCTTTCCAGACGAAGGTTGCCGCTTCCGAGGCTGAGCGTCGATCCGCCCTCGGCCGACGCGCTGGTTGACTGGCTGATTTGCAATCCTCTGAGCGAGCCAGTGAGATTAGATGCCGCGCCGGCGGTTGAGCCCACGGTGCTGCCCACGGCGTTCGTGGTCGATCCGGCTACGTTGCCGACCGTTGAAGTGGTGGTGTTAACGACTCCGCCCACTGTGCTGCCGGCGCCGCCGAGTAATCCGCCGCTCCCGCCGCTGCTTGAGGTTCTCGAGCTCGACCGCGTGCTCGACGAAGACATTACGTCAGAGTCGAGCGACGAATCGCCCGCGCGCGCCTGCGATCTCGCCTGCGTGATCGACGTGATCGTGGCGGTGATGGGCATATCGAGCGAGCCCTTCTGCAGACGATCGAAGACGACGCCGAGTCGGGATTCGCCATTGGCCTTGGTGCGTTGCTGAACTTCCGTTACGTGGCCCAGCAGCCGCGCGCCTTTCGGCACGATCACTTCGCCGTTTTGTTTCACCGCTTGCGTGGCCTTCAGCGCGACTTGATCGCCGACCTTCGCATGGCGCGCGTCCAAAGAATTCTCGAGTTGTGCGGCCAGTTGCGTGTTTGATTGAAGATTCACCTGGCGGCCATGTTTTGATACCGCAGTTTCGTTGCTCGCAGTTGCGCTGCCGCCGGCTTTTGATTTCTGTGCCTGAACCAGCCCGGCTGAAATCGCCACAGTGAGAATTAAGAAAAGAAGTCGTCTCATTTTACCCTCCGAAGGCGCCCCGCGCCGGTTGAGTTGTTCTCGAAAAAGTCCAAGTCCGAATGTGATTCGCAAAGCCGGGGAGGACTTCTACTGTCGAACGTAAGCGGCCGGGAAATTCCTCTTACGCTGCGTGGATGCGCCGGATTCCAGGCGGAGTTGCCGTGCGGGAAGCGATGGTTTGGTTGCAATTTAATTGTAAGGGAAGAGGGTCCAGAGATTACGCAGATTACACAGAGAGAAAACCAGATAGAGAACGAAGCAGCTTGCCTTAGCCCAGGCGGACTCCTGAGTTATGCACGCTAATTCTCTATCGGTGTAATCTGCGGATAATACTCAACAACCGTCGTGCTCACAGCCACAGCCGATCTCCATCACCTTCGATTTTTCGGCTTCCTTGCAGTATTCGCTGCAGTATTTGCTTCCAGCCTCAGGCGGACAATCGCACGCTGGATGCGCACAGGTTGCGGCATTTTCTTCAGCCATCACTCACACCTCCGTGTTCGTTCGGATGATTCAATTGTGCGGGGGAATGAAAGTATCGTAGGCCGCGCAGAGAGCGAGGTCAAGAGCGAACTTGTCTTACTCAAAGGCCTGAAGTGAGGATTCGTACTGCTCGATTTCATGATGCACCTTCAAGAAGGCCTCGCCTATTTCGCGCTGTAGTCCCATCAGAATGCGACATCGCACCAACGTATCCAAGTTCCGCTTTGTGAATAGTAGTGTCGAAGTGATTTGCAGCAACGAAAGAGCTGTGCCATGGGCCGGGTCAGCAAGTCCTCTCGTGCTGACGCCTGCTAGCAAGATGCTCTTCTCTTGAGGCGCAAGCCCAAGCTTAAACATTATTCCTTTGGGGTTGGCGTGAACATTATGACTTGCCATCTTGTAGTGTCCACGCCATTTCTCCAGATTCACATTCTCTTCAATGTCGCTGAAGGCGGGTCTTTTCTTCTTTAGAATGTCAGAAGCCCATCCGTAATCGGACCTGAACTCAGCTCCGAATTTGGTCAGGGCTTTTTGATATTCGGATTGAATCGCATTGAATTCGTCATCAGGAAAAGGCTCAAGCCCCAAGGCATCGTGGTGGTTTCGATATTGCAGTACGCCTTTGTATGACTCAACAATTGCATGACTCAAATAACGGTCGGCCACATCTTGACCGTGCTTTTCTATGAACATCGCCACGATCGCCACTTCGTGGAGCGTGCGCCACCTAGCGTGACCTCCATCCGCGAGCCCCGCCTTCAGCAATACAATCACTTCTGAACTGATTTGGCAGGCCCGAGCGTGAAGGCGAGTCAAAACGTCAAATACTAGATCGTGCGACGCACTTGCTGCGGGCCGATAGTTTTTATTGAATTCGTCGCCAGCTTCGATAACCAGCAACTGAAACAGTTCAAGTAATCGAAGTGGTAATCTCCAAAGTTTTTCAAGTCTCCGCTCGAATTTCTTACGATCCCTTCTGTAGCCCGAAACTTCGGTTTTGGCGGTTCGTTCTATTTGTTTAAGTAAGATTTCAGCGGTATTTTCGACGATTTTGGGATACTCGTCTCTTAGGGCAGCTGTCATTGAATTGATTGCTGTTTCAATATCTTCGTCATCGATTACAATGCTGATCTCAGAATCCTTTCCGGCAACAATATCGTTCGTATTAACTATTGTCTCGCCGTCTCTGAGGTTCTCGATTCTGTTCACTATCTGTTGAACTTGAGTCTGATTGAGATCGATGCTGGCATCGCCAAACTTCTTCTTAATTATCCTTTCGACGACTGCTCTTGCTCCAACTCTCTCGTGGAGAATGGAATCGAATTCTTGCTGTAGGGTATTCATAGTGGGAAGATCTTAACAAGACTTCTGCGAGAAAACCGAGTAGCGATGTGAGGAGTGTGCGATTATCCGCGCAGCTTCGCCAACCGTTCGGCCGCGCGCAAAAGAGTTTCGTCTTTCTTGCAGAAACAGAAGCGCACCTGCTGTCCGCCCAGTTGCGGATCGCTGTAGAAGCTCGAGCCCGGCACGCAGGCAACGCCAACTTCGCGGATCAGATGTCGCGTGAATTCAATGTCGTTCTTGAATCCGAAAGCGCTGATGTCGGTCATGATGTAATAAGCGCCGTCCGGCCGGAAGGTTTTGAAGCCGGCTTTCTCGAGCTCAGGCAGAATCAGATCGCGGCGTTTCTGGTAATCGATTTGAAGCTGATCGTAATAGGACGGTGGCAGCGACAATGCGTAGGCGCCGGCGGCTTGCAATGGCGCCGCGGCCCCCACCGTCAGAAAATCATGGACCTTGCGAATCGCGCCGGTGATTTCCGCCGGAGCGATGCAATAACCAACACGCCATCCGGTGACCGAATAAGTCTTGGACATTGAGTTAACAATCACTGTGCGTTCGCGCATTCCTTCGATCTGCGCCATCGAGATGTGCCCGATCTCGGCGCCCGCGCGTGGGTACAAAATGTGTTCGTAGATTTCATCGGTAAAGCACAGCGCGTCGAACTCGCGGCAAAGCCCGGCGATGAATTCCATCTCAGCGCGAGTAAAAACCTTTCCCGTCGGATTGTTGGGATTGCACAGAATGATCGCTTTCGTTTTGGAATTGAAGGCCGCGCGCAGTTCCGCTTCATCGAATTTCCAGTCGGGCGCGCGCAGAGGAACGTAACGGGGCTTTGCGTCGGAAAGGATCGCATCGGGCGCGTAGTTTTCGTAGAAAGGCTCGAAAACGATTACTTCCTCACCCGGATCGACGGTGGCCATCATGGCCGCGATCATTCCTTCGGTCGAACCGCAGGTGACGGTAATTTCAGTTTCCGGATCAATGTCGAGACCGAGATACCACTTCGTCTTTTTCGCGATTGCTTCCCGAAAATCCTTCGCGCCCCAGGTGATTGCGTACTGGTTGACGTCGTCGGCGATCGCCTGCATGGCCACGCGCTTGATGTCTTCGGGCGCGGCAAAATCAGGAAAGCCCTGCGAAAGATTGACCGCGCCGTACTTCATCGCCTCGCGCGTCATCTCGCGAATCACCGATTCGGTGAAGAGACCGGCTTTGCGCGAAACGCGTTTGTTGATTGAGATAGCCGCTGTGGTCATAAGGACTTTGCCGCGGATTTTCGCTGATAACCCGGATAGGAACGAAACAGATTATTTCACTTAGTCTGATCCGTGTCTATCAGCGTTAATCCGCGGCCTATTCCGGCTGTTGCGATTTCAGTTGCTCCAGAATTGATTGCACCGCCGGCGCCAGCGATCCGTTGGGCGCCAGGCGCAGATAGTTTTCATAGGCGGTGATCGCCTCTCTGTTATCGCCGTTCTTCTCGTAGGCCGCGCCCAGCAATTGATAGATAATTGGTTCGGTGTCGGCCAGTTGATTGACGGCAATCTGAAATTCGCGCGCGGCCAATTCCCACTGGCCTTTCTCTTCATACACGCGGCCCAGGCCGACATGCGCTTCGGGTTGGAACCCATGGCTTTCACGAATCGCGCGGTTGAAAGCGCCAATCGCTTCGTCGGTCTGGCCGGTCTCGCGATAGATGCGTCCTTCGACCGCCGAGGCCTCGGGAAAGTTTGGGCGGTAGCGACGCGCAGCTTCGATTTCCATCAACGCGTTGTCCGAATCATTCAGATCGAGCAGCACACGCGCCAGTCCCACATGCGCCGCGGGAAATGCGAGGCGGATCTTCAGCGCCTGGCGATAAAGATCGACGGCCTTTTGACGCGCGTCGCCGTCTCGCGCCGTTTCGCGCGCCGTCTCGGCCTGTTGGAAAGTGAGCTCGGCTTCGTCGGTTGTGCGCACCAGCCGCACTTTGGTTTCGCCGCGCGCCGCCGCGGTAATCGGCAATGTTGCTTCTTTGAATCCGCTCAAACGCACGCGCAACGTATGCGCCCCGGCGGAAACTTTGGCAAGCAGAAGTCTTCCCGAATTATCAGTGTTGCCACGACGAATCTCGTCCAGCCAGACAACCGCCTTTGGTTCCGTAACGACTGTCAAAGTGCGTCCGGAAGCTGAAGCCGCTAAGTCTTCTCGCCGCTGGGCCCTAACGAAAAAACCGCAGAGAAAAAGCAGCAGCGTGGCCGTGAAAATCCTTCTACACATTGCTGATACGTTTAGCGCAAGCAATCGTAATCGGCAAGCACTTTGAGTCGATTTGAACCTTGTAATAGTGTTGCGTCCGCCGTGGTCTGGGTGTAATCTTCGATGGCACTAACCGAAACCGAATCGCACACACAATCTGTCGGCTCTGCTGACAATTCCTGGAGGAACGTATGCTGATCGACTTAACTGGCCATCTCCCCGTCAGCCTGGCGATGCTTGACGGTATCTTCAAGGCCCCTGACGCGGCCGAGATCGCGCGCACATCGTTTCGCTGGCTCCACTTCGTGGCCGGCATCACGTGGATTGGCCTGCTCTACTTTTTCAATCTGGTCAATGTGCCGCTGCAAAAGAAACTGGATGCGGACACCAAGAAGAAGGTTAACCCGGATTTATTGCTGCCGGCGTTGTGGTTTTTCCGTTGGGGCGCGGTGGTGACGGTACTTGCCGGCCTGGCTTACTTTGCCATGTACATTCTCAAGACGGATGTGAACAACGCCAACAACCTGGGCGGCGGTCACGTCAATCTCTGGGTGATGCTGCTGTACTGGCTTGGCTATCCGATCCTTTTGTTCCTTATCGAGTTCTTAATCATCAAGAAGGTCCCCGCGCTGATCAAAGACGGGCGGGTCTTTGCGATCGTGATGATTATTCTCACGGCAGTTTTCACTTACGGCCTGCTCAAGTTCTTCCCGGCCATGCTCACTGCCGGCGGTCAGGACTGGGCCAGTAACAAGACATTGTCGATTGGCGTGGGCGGTGCGTACGGCATCGTGATGATGCTCAACGTCTGGGGCATCATCTGGCCGGCTAACAAGCGAATCATCGCGGGCCTGCAGGGTGGGCCACCGGCGGCGCCTGAACTTGCGCGACAAGCGTTCATCGCCTCGCGCACAAATGCCTGGTTATCTCTGCCGCTGCTGCTGCTCATGGCCACGTCGCACGGTGATTGGCTCATCTTCAGCGGCCGGTCTCAATAGCTCGATCACGGAAGTAAATCCGGAGGGCACGGCGCGTCCGTGCCCTTTTCCTTTGGATGTAACAGTATTGACGAAACCTCTCCATGCCTTCGTCACACTTTGCGCCCATAGTTCGCTTACAAGTGTCAGAAATCCAACTGTCGTATGACAAGCGGCCGGCTTTTCCACCAATCGAAAGGCTGGCAGCCTGTCGTACTGACGGCTTCTGACGCGGCTATTTTAAGGGAGGTCACTTATGGGTACGGCGACTTACAAACCACGAACATTCAATCTCAGCAACTTGAAGGGAATCTCGAACGAAACGATCGAGATGCATTTCAAGCTCTATGAAGGCTATGTCAAAGAAACGAACAAGCTGAATGAGAGGATCGCTGAGTTCATCCAGGACGCAAAAGTCGATCAGGAAGAATTTGCCGAGTATTCAGAATTGAGCCGGCGTCTGGGCTTTGAATACAACGGCATGGTGCTGCACGAGTACTACTTTGAGAACATGACCAGCGGCGGCGGCACCGGCGACCCCACGGGCCGTTCGGATTTTCGCAAAGCAGCGGATGAATCCTTTGGCAGTTACGACATTTGGAAAGCCGATTTCATGGGGATTGGAAAAATGCGCGGCGTCGGCTGGGCCATCTGTTACGAGAATCCGTCGAACGGGCACCTGTCGAACCACTGGATTACTTTGCACGAGACCGGTAACGTCGCGGGTTACAACCCGATCCTGGTGATGGATGTCTGGGAGCACGCGTTCATTCTGGATTACAAACCGGCGGACCGGCCAAAGTACATTGAAGCATTCTTTTCAAATATTGACTGGAGTGCAGTCGATCACAGATTGCGCCGCATGACGGCGCAGCCGGTGGCGGCGTAAGAAATTTGGAGCGCGGTGGCAAGCGTAGCGCGACACCGCTTTGGTTGAGCATCCAAAGCGCCGTCGTCGCTTCGCTTTGCCGGCGCACTCCAAAATAGCCGCAGCGGACTTGTTCCTTGCCCGCTTTTTGTGATAAGCGATTAGAAAATCCAAATAAGTTCTGGAGGAATCATGAGAATCCCGAAGTCTGCTGTGGCCCTGCTTGCATGCGCCGCCGTCGCAGTCCTTGCGAATTGCGAACCGGCAAACCAAAACACAAACACCACCGCAACGACCACGGCATCGCCGCCGGTTGCCCAGGAATTGAAAGTGGTCCCACGTCCGCAAGCAATTGCCGACATGATGAAGCAGCGCGGCGAACAGGATCAGG
>Ga0134124_10002436_pt1 | contig 15040 bp, 16 predicted proteins | sample KB304_FD_96880 | JGI IMG/M metagenome (GOLD analysis project Ga0134124, IMG submission 96880) | Terrestrial soil microbial communities without Nitrogen fertilizer from Kellogg Biological Station, Michigan, USA - KB3-0-4 | ecosystem: Environmental > Terrestrial > Soil > Unclassified ... | reverse complement strand
GGCGCCGCGTCCGGCGTTGAGGGTCCCCGGTCGCGCGGAGCGCCGCAGGCGCGAGCACGGCCGGGCCGTGCTGCGACGCTCACCGCAAGGAGCAACACTAGCGCACCCCAGTGGATTCGAACCACTGACCTACGGCTCCGGAGTAAGCGGCGCGGTGTTGGGTGGGAGTAGCAAGCGTTTGCAAAGTGTTGAAAGTGCTCGCGTTGCAACGAGCGGCCGAGTCCAAGCGTTACACGGAATCGCATCGGTTAGCTCGCCGTTTGCTGCACCGATGCTGCAGACTTCCGCGGCGCGACCGACGGGGCCGGTTGGCGTGGAACGGCTGCTCACGGTGAAGGAGGCCGCGGAGCGTTTACGGGTTTGCACGGCCACCGTGTACGGGCTCTGCAAGAGCGGGAACCTCGCGCACGTCCGGGTCGGGAACTCCATTCGCATCCCCGAGGCGGAACTTCGGCGCATTGGCGCGTGAACACAAAACCCCGCGACGCGCGGCGGTGACTCGCCGCGAATGCCCGCGTTTCGCGCACTCTCGGCCAGTGACGAACTTCGTGCATCGTCCAGCGGAATACAGGCATGGATCCGGGGTCAAAGGGGACGTGTTTGTGGGTTTTCGAGGGTTTCAGTCCAAGTTCGAGAGCAGCGTGTTATATGACAAAGTGGCTGCAAACGTTTTTTCGGCAAGTGAAGGGTGAGGGACGACACTGATGACGGAGCAGGTTTCCACGATTCTAGCCAGGCTAACGGGACAGGAAGCGCCAACGCCGGCCAAAGATGAGCTCCAAGCGCAGGCTCTGCTGGAAGGTTCGGGGCTTGGCTACAGTCAGCTCAATGAACTTCTGCTGGCTTCCGGATACGACCGTGTATCGCCGGGTTTTTTTCGCTATCTGCTCGCCGGAGGACGAGAAGAATCCACGGAAGCCGCGCACACAGCTTTCAAGTCGGTCGACTCGTTCAGCAAGGCTGTCGAACAATTCAGAATTTGGGCAGTGTTGTCGTATGGCAACGTCAAGTACGCCTTCAAATACCTGTCGAAACTCGACGACAACAGCATCAATCTGGAACTGGAAAGCACGGCGCCAATCGATGAAGAAGTCTATTCTTCCCGGCACGAGCCGCTGATCCCGATCGAGCAAATCGCGGGCACTGATACGTATTACTTAGGTTACATCATCGCTCGCGAGCTGAACGATCGATTGGCGGAAAACCCGGAAGACGAGGTGGTGCGCGAGGAGTTGAAAAAGCGCGATGAAATCGTCGCAAAGGGGAAGCGCAATCATGAGGCTTACCTCACATCAGATCATATGGACGTCTACGTGGCCACGTCGATGCGCGAGCGCCATGAGTATCAAGTGGTTGCTGACACTGTGGCGAAGGTGTTCGCGGATCCCCGCCTCCGCAACCTGAAAATTCGCTGGTTCGATCCCACGCAGGCATATTGCGAGGACCGAATCGACAAGGGACTTGTCGAAGCTCTCATGCTTCGCCGCGCGCAGTGCACCCTTTACCTGGCTCAGGAAGCCGACACGCTCGGCAAAGACTCCGAACTGGCCAGCACGCTCGCGCAAGGAAAGCCTGTTATCGCATACGTCCCGCGCGTACCGCCTGATAAGGAAACTGAGTTTGCGGACGAGCTTTTGCGGATGGTTGGCGATTCGGAGGCCCCCGGGAACCTCAAGGCTATCCTTGGACAGCTTCGCGTGTATGCGCCCGAGGCGGCTTGGAATGATCCCGAAGTCCAGGAATGGATTCGATGTCCGGCTCAAGCTGACACCGGTGCGGCGAAGGCGAAGCTCGCCCGTGCGATCCGAAAACATTATGAGAAGCGCGCGACAACGTTGAAAGATTCACATCCCCTTGGGTTACAGGTAAACCTCGAAACAGGAGTAGCCAATGGAGTCCTAGTCGCTCGCACACTTGAGGAATGCGCGGAGTTGGTGTTCCGCGTTCTAACGGCCACGCTCGAGTTTGCTCTCGAATCTCAGGCGGGCTCGCTTGTGCTGCGTGAGCGAGTCACGGGGTCGATCTTCAGGGTGGTCACCGGCGACAAGCTCCTGACAAATTCCTTCTGGAATTTCTATCTGTTGAACGTCGCCAACTCCGCTTCTTGACTGAACGAACGTTCGGTGATTCGCTTGGGCGCATGAACAAGAAGGCAGGTACCCAAGACCATCAGAGCGCGTACGCACCGAAGCGCACACGCCTCGTTGAACACGTACTGCCGGCTGCTGCTGTGGGTCGCGCTTCGCGGGGGCCCTACCAACTTGGGTCCGGTACCACAAACCCAAGAGTACTCACAGTCGGGGGCGCTCCGCCAAGCTCCGCACTTGGTGTTCGGAAACGCGGGTGATCTCTAACCAAGGGCTCGCTGCGACCGCCGGTATCGTCCATCTCGTGCGCCGCTGGCCTCCTTAGGCGAGGTGTGACGCTCAGGCTGAGCGGCTGAGCGACGAACCCCGTGGTTCAAGCTCATCTGTATTTGGCAAGTCGTTGCTCACGGATGCGAGCGCCCGTCATCCGCATCCGCCAGGTAGCCAGCGCGCGACTCACACCGAACGTCGCCGCGACAACGTCGTCAGTGTGACCTTCGCGCGCCGCAGCGTGAGCAGCTTCCTGAGGGATCAAAAGGCATCCAGCCAACCAGTCGGCTTCGCGTTCCTGCGCGCCGTTCCAGTCGCGGCCCCTGCTGATGTTTAGGGCAACCTCCGCCTGGTGATCGAGAACGATGTGACTCAGCTCGTGGCAAAGGCTGTTGAGCTGCCGCGTGGCGGCGTGAGCGGGGTTCGTGACAATTACTCGCTTGAAGCGGCTTACGTGAATCGTGGCGGCGGAGAAGGCGCTACGGCCGCGCCCGGTGAAATGCCGGACGTGCTCGGCCGCGAGGTGAGCGAGGTCGTGAAGCGTCACGACCGGCACGCAGAGATGGTCCGCGAGTTTTTTGGGGTCAAGGCGCCCCCTGGAACCGATTCCGAGCTCCTCTCGGAGCTCGATCACGACCCGCTCTGCTTCGGCCTTGAACCCGCGTCGAAACGCGATCTTCGCCACCGGACTAACCTTCCTTTAGGTCCTTCATGTGCTTGTAGGCGGCCTGGATAATACCCTCGAGTGCCTTGGCGCTCTTGGTGTCTAGCTCCTTCGAGGCCCGCAGGTGGCGAGAGACGACAACAATTAGCTCTTCTGGCTTCTTCGGTGTCCGGGCCTTCGACTGAGCGATGAAGTCGTCGGCCGACACGCCAAGCCAACGCACCATTTTGCCGAACCCTTCGACGTCCGGGCTTGCACCTTGTGCCATCCTCGTGAGCGTCGACGCGCTCACACCGATCGCGGTCGCTGCGTCCCTCCACGAGAGACTTTCCGCTTGGCGCTTGACGTCGAGCGCATCGTACAAGCCCTCCACGTCGACAACGCGCTGTTCGTTCATGCACCGATCATACTGAAATCGCTCAGGTTTGCAACAGTGTTTGATACTCGAAACGCGCCGCATGTCGATCTTTGTTGCGAATCTCAAACAGTGGCGTATGTTCGATACTCGCAACGGTGATGCGAATGTCGTCATGGCGGCGACGTAGCTAACCGACGGAGTAACACGCCTGATGGACGCAGCCGACATGGCCACAAATGAAGCTCATCACGAGCACTTACACGTCACCACGTACCTGATGAACGAGGAGGTCGAGCAGACTCACGCGCACAAGTTGAAGGCGGAGGTCATGCTGGAGCAGGCTGGCTTCTCTCCGCCTTCCGAGTACCGCTTAATTCGTGAGAAACCGCGCCACGAGTACTCGATGGGGGACGAGGTCGAGATCCACCAGGGCGATCGTTTCGAAGTCCTCCACCGCGGCCCGACGCCGACCTCGTAAACCATGACGCTCGACGATCTGGACAAGCACCTCATTGCGATCGGCAGAAGCGTCGAGGACAAGACCGTCGGCACTGACGTCTACACCGTAATCAAGGGCTTCGCTGTGTCAAACGGCAACACGTACGATGTCGCAGTAAAGCGGACTGGTGGAACGCCGTGGTTGCCTGAGGCCGCGTTGCACGTGCACCCGCACCGGGTACCCATGGGGCAGAGTGCATCGCAGGGCAGCCCGCTCGGTGGCGAGTGGCAATACCTATCGCGAAGGTTTGAGCGCGCGCCCACAGCCCAGTCGTTCGTTGCGCACATCCTTACCGTTCTGGAGTGTCCATGAAGGGCTATCAGCTTCGCGAATATGAGGGGATCGAGTTTTCGGTGGCGTTAACGGCGACGCTCGACCGGGAACTCGTTCAGCATATCGACAAAGGTCCTCACCAGGAGGACCTCTGCTTCGGGTACTGGCGTCCAAGCCCCGGTTCTGGGCGCTTCACGGCTGTGTTGCATCAGGTCAACCTGCCGCGTGAGGGTGAGCGCTCGTTACATGGCAATGTCGCGTTCGAGTCAGACTACCTGCTACGCGTGCTCGATGAATGCCCGGCCGGAAGCGGGATAGTATTGATTCACAGCCATCTCGGTCCTGGGTGGCAGGACATGAGCTGTGACGACATCGCGGCCGAGCGCGACCGCCTTGCCGGAGTTGTCGCAAGCCGAACGCACCTGCCGATCCTCGGTATGACTTGGGGAACCGACGGCGCGTGGAGCGCGAGATTTTGGCTGCGCGCAGCCCGTCATGAGTACGAACGACGAGATGTGACGGCAGTCCGCGTTGTGGGGAAGCGCCTTCGGATGAGCTATCACCCGTTGCTATCACCACTGCCGCTAATCGCCGGCTCGCAAGAAGCAGCTGTCTCGGTGTGGGGCGAGGCAGCACAGCATGATCTTGTGCGGTTGCGCGTCGCGGTGGTCGGACTCGGTAGCGTCGGCTCGATTGTTGCCGAAACTCTCGCGCGTACCGGTATTCAACACCTCACGTTCGTCGACGCAGACACGATCGAGCTCCGGAATCTAGACCGTACGCTCGGGGCCGGCACTGAGGACGTTGGCTCAGAAAAGGTGCGTGTCGCGGAGCGGAATGCCCGGCGTGCCGGCACCGCCAGCGAGTTTGACGTCCGTATGGTGCCCGAGCGCGTCCAGACCCCCGCCGGTCTCGCCGCCATTTTGAACTGCGACGTGATTATCTGCTGCGTCGATCGACCTTGGCCGCGACACGTCTTGAACGCGGTTTCGAATGGACATCTTATCCCCATTATTGATGGCGGTATTCTAGCGGTCGTTGATGCTAAAAAGAGACTGATTCACATCGACTGGCGCATTCACACGGTCGGCCCCGAGCGCGCATGCCTCTATTGCTTGGACGCTATTCGGCGCAGCGATGCCGCACTCGATCGAGATGGAAAACTCGACGACCCTGATTACATCGCAGGGTTGTCTGCCGAGGATCGCGCGCGGTTCAGCCGCAGGAACGTATTCGCTTTCAGCTTGAGCGTGGCCTCCCACGAGGTGCTCCAACTCGTCGGGTTGGTCACTGGGAACGCGCGTATTGGTGGCATTGGGCCGCAGCACTTCCACGCGTATCCGGGCCGTATGGACGTCGAGCCGACGAAGGCTTGCCAGAGTGGTTGCGACATGCTTGAGATCACCGCGACCACCGTTAATCCAGTCGAATAGTGTCGGTGGTGGCCTGGTTCAATTCGATCCGTTCGGCCGACGCACACCCGCGCCCAGTTTCGACACGTGAGAAGAAGCTTGCGACGCTCAAGCAGCGTTCCCGAGACGATTGCGCCAGTCACCCATCGGGATGGAAGCGCCGGTGGACGACGATGGAGCGATCGAATTTGCGCGAGGCTTCTATGATGCTCTTTTGCCGCGGCCGAGCTCCATCCCAGGCCGTCGAGGAGGGGAAACACACGGTTGTTGCTCAAGGGGGTGCCGCCGCCTGCCGCTCAAGGTTCTGACCAGGAACCCCAGCGCTTGGCACTTCCGTCGTCCGCTGACCGACCATCGGCATCCCCGCGCTGCAGCGGCTCTCCGATTGGGGGCCGTAAGAGCGCTAGCGTCCTCGCGGCGGTGCCGGATGGGCTGCCACAACCACAGCTCTTCCGTCTTCGGTGCGGACCTGTGCAACGACCGAATCGCCCACAGAGGGCAAACGTCCTGGCCGCCCGCTCAAAAATGCACCGGCATGCATTTGAGCGACGTCGCCACCGGCAAGGCGCACTTCGGCAACGCCTCGCAGCGCGTCAAATCGGGTCACTTCGCCGGTAACTCCTCTACTTGGCGACGGTTGCTTGCTCATGCGCTCACTCTCTTCGCATTCTGCCTCGTTAAGATGTCGCGTCCCACGAAAAAATGCATCAGTTCAACCTTTGCCGGGAGCTCCCCCGAACTGGTCCATTCCATGATTTGGTACGCGCCTTGCTGTCCGGGAGCAAGTAGGTGAACCCCGCCTCCGATTCGATTCTTCCTCAAGACGTAAGGAAGGCCGCCACCTTTAAGCAGATCACTGCGAGCCCTCCATTCGCGAATATCCGCGACATCGACACCGAGCTCGGCGGCTAGTCGCTCGCGCTCCGTCCTGACCAGGGCGTCATCAGTGTCGGTGCCTTGCAGCCGTACTTGACCCAGGTACGCTGGGACCAATCGCCTCACCAGCGCGTGCTCGTACGCACGGTCGGCCGCCCCGCGAAGTAGGCACGCCCTTGTGACGGCAGACATGACCAGGTCGTCGGTAAAGAGTACGAAGTCGTCGAACCTACGCGGCTGACCGAGGTTTGTGTTGAGGCTATCCTGGATCGCTTGTGGGATAGCCTCGGCCAGCAAGGCGTTTAGCATAACGTTGGTTTTGTGGTTCAGCACCTGCGAAAAGAGCTGATACCTTCCCCAAAGCATGTCATCGAGCGCTCCTGCCGCGCGCGACCTGAGGGCAAGTACGATGCGCGACCCGAGTTCGTCCTGCACGGCGTGCAAAGCTAACGAGTGCGTGAGCACGTCGAGGTCATACAAGCCGTAAGGCGCTCCGGTGTGCAGGGAATCCCGAAGTAGATAGTCCATCCGGTCTACGTCTAGGGTTCCGCTAATTAGGGTGTGAAGAGCGGACATTAATTGTTCTGCCCGCGCAGCATCCGCGACTTTCACTGTCGATTGAGTGAAGCGTTTCGTAATCTTTGCTGCGCACCCTCGAAATTTAGTGCTCATTGGCATTTCGCCGATGACCATCGCTCTGACATCATCCGCGAAATTGTCTGGATCTGCAGTTAGAACGCTACGGACGGCCTCGCCAACCTGAGGGTACCGATCACCGAAGAGCACGCCCATCATGAGCAACCCTACCTGCTCGTGCTCGGTCCGACTTGGGATCGTCAAGTCCTTGGCTGCAAGCCTCGCTTCCCACCAACTTGTAAGCTTGGGATCGTTCCACGCTGTGACAATTTCGGCCATCGGCGGGAAGAACGGGCGTCCCTGCACCAACACGTTTTCGATTGAGTGCGAGAAGGCGCAGTGACCGAGGTCGTGTAGCAATGCAGCGGTTTCAAACACGGTGCCGACATACTGCACGGCCTCACAACGGGAGGCCCCCGCGACCGGTTGTCTGTAGTCGTCGAAGAGATTGGCAAACACACGGCGTGCCAGATGCATCGTTCCGAGCGAATGCGAGAACCTAGTATGGACGGCTCCCGGGAACACGAAGTGGAGTAGGCCTGTCTGCCTGATGTAGCGTAGGCGCTGAAAGACGGGCGTGTCGATGATGGCGGCCTGCACAGGCCCAATTGAGATATCTTTATGGATGGGATCGCGAATCACGATTATTCGGTCGAACTTTCGTGTCGACCCATTGCCCGAACCTGACGGATTTCGTACCGATCGGGGCGTGCCCTTGGGGCGGGCTCGCTTGCTTCGGGCAATGCCTGGCCCTCCACGAACAGGATCGCTCTTACGCTTGTGTGCCGCCTGTCTGCTCATTTGACGTGACAATGTGATCACACACGCTACCAGGATAGCGGCATGACGCACAGTTATTGGGGGCGGTCACCGAGAAATGCGCTTTGATATGGTATTTGTGCAATGAATTCAACCATGTCGCCTCCTAATCCCGACGCGCGGAGGCGACGAATTGGCTGCTGGGTGCGCGCCAGGCAAACGCTCATTGAGTGGTAGAAGTTCCGTCTGAGCGAACGAGCTCTTGCATCAGAGTTAGCGCCTCCTTAAAGCCAAGGCCTTGCGGTTCGATAGCTCGCTCTGATTGGGCATTGGCGCACCAAATTGCGGCGCCGAGTGTTCCCACCGCCGCGAGACTTGCAAGGAGCATCGTCGTCAGCTCACGCGACTCGAATGCTGCTCGAGCTCGCGCGGATTGATCGTCCCGAACCTGCCGACTTACCCTGGCAATCTCGTCGCGGACGTCGCGCTCGCGCTCATTCTCATTTCTTGTGGCCTTCCACTCTCGGTCCTCGGTTGCGCGCTTGGTGCGCAGCTCAACAAGCTCAAGTTCAAGCGCGGCGGAGTCCCGGGCCGCTAGCTCGTCGTGGGCGCGTTCATCAAGAAGCGCCGTATCGATATCCCGCCGCTTTTGTTCTTCAGTGCGCCGGGCAAATGCCTCGGCCTCGAGAACGCGCTTCAGTTCCAGCACTGCGGACCGCGGATAGTACGCCCGCTTCAGGCCGCCGATCGACGACTGGATCGACGCCTTTGGAAGACGGCCTTGCGCCTCGTAGCGACGTACGCTTCGTTCGTCGACGGCGAGAATGCTGGCGGCTTCCCTACGACTCGCAATGTCGATCATGAGCGAGAGTTTAGCTCGCCGGCTATCGGCAGCACCAAGAAGATGCGGCTGCCGCGGTTTTCGAAGCGTTGCCGCGGATCCCGAAGCTCCACCCTGCGGCATAGGACAACGGACTGCGAAACCGGGTGCATGCGGTGTAACCCTGGACGCTCGCCGGCAACTAGCGGAGGATTGCGGTAGTTACCGAATGTCGCGCTTTCCCAGCCTGGACCTCGATGAAACAAGCGTCCGGTTGCAGGAATGGCTGTCTCGACACGCTGATGGAAGCGACAGGTCTGAAACCGTCGCTGGGGTGATGCTCTATGTGCGGGATGAAATTCCGGGAGCACCCACGGAGCTCTACGAGCATGCAGCAAGGTTGGCGGAGCTAATGGGCCGCAGCATTGCAGTCCTAGGGGAGCTTCAAGAGTTGGGTTCCACGTTCGTCGACGCCGCCAGGGAATTTCTGGAGAAAGAAAGGGGCGACTGGTGTCCTGACCCCACTCTTCTTGTCATAGACAGCGTTGGGTTTGCTGAAGAAGAGTTGAAGCATTTGGAAAACGTGCAGCGCTTGGCTCGCAACTTGAACGAAGCGATGTCCACTGCTCGCACAGGGTTGACGAGGGAGCGCCCGCTGCCAATGCCCCATAACCGACCAGCTTCGACTGCCGTGCTGTTGCGCGTTCTAACGATATTGCGCAGCGAGGCGAAGTTCGCATGGCCTGAGATCGCCGACTTGGTCATCGATGACTATGGCGGGGACACCGACGCGCGAGCAGAGCGGTATCGGAAGCTCTTCAGTCGCAAGATTGGGCGGACATAAAAAGACGGGGCTAGGATCCGCTTCACTTGCGCCTTCGAAATCGCCAGATTCACGGGCGTGAACGACAATCGATTGCTGTTGCTGAGCGAAGTCGCAGCGCAAGCCCGCGTCACGGTCTCGACCGTACGGCATTGGATCAGCAAGGGGCGACTCGCAAGTGTGCGCCCTGGCCGTCGGCGTCTCGTTCGTAGCGACGAGCTTGCCCGCTTCCTCGACCAGCAACGGCCCAGGACCGCGCCCTAGCGCGCATCGCCTGGCTATACAGCGCGGGAAATACCGCACCGGAGAAATGACCAATGAGAAACCGCGACAAAGCGGGCGGCACTGATCCGTCCGAAGCATCCCAGCCCCGTGAATCCAAGCTATCCGAACCGGTGGCAACTCCGCCGCTCCCGGCGCCAGACCCCGCGCCCAAGCATGACCCGCCCCAGAGCGCGCCGTCGGTACCGCCGAAGCCAGACTTTTCGAGGTTCCGCCTTTCACAAGACTTCGCGGCTATCTCTGGAGTGGAACAGATTCGAACGAGCGTCTTGGTAGGCCGCCCTAAGAAGACGCAGTTTGTCCGCACGAAGAAGGGGCCGGAAAATCAGCTCGTCACCAGGGTGCTCGAGTGGGGCGACCAACGCGAGACTTACCTGGTCGAGCCGAGTCTTTGCGCGGTGTCGCCAGAGCTGGTCACCGTCGTGATACCCACTGTCTTGCGCGTCGCGGCTACGCTAGAGGGCATCGAGTTCATCTGGCCGCTTCGCGTTCCCGATCCAGAACGCCCAAACCGATGGCATGTCGCCGCCTTCGAAGGAGCAAAGATCGGAGAGGAGCGATGGGTGCGCCTGGTCGCCAATATGGCGGCCGGTGAGTACGACGTTTTCGCTGCGAGGGATCCGCTTGGCGAACCGCAGTGGTCAGGTCGCACGCTCGACGAATTGCTGGAGCTAGCGTTCAAAGGTCGTGTCATCGCTGAGCCCGATCACCCTGTCTTGCGGGCTCTCCGCGGAGAGGTTGAATGATGGAGACGCTCGATGAGTTCGAAGAAATCTGGGCAGTAGACTTCGAGTTCAGTGCACCGCATGGTTCTGCGCCCGTACCTGTGTGCATGGTCGCGCGTGAGTTGCGCCGCGGCACGACGATTCGGCTCTGGCAGAACGACCTGCAAACGCGCCGAGAATGCCCGTTTGACGTGTCGGCTCGGTCGCTTGTTGTCGCGTACTTTGTGACGGCCGAGCTCTCGTGTTTCCTGGCGCTGGGCTGGAGACTACCTGAAAGTGTCCTCGATCTTTACGTCGAGTTTCGGAACACGACGAACGGTCTTGAGCTGCCATTCGGAAAGTCGCTGCTTGGAGCCCTCGCGTTCTTTGGCGTCGCAGGTACCGCGTTCGAAGAGAAGCAGAGTATGCGCGAGCTTGCGCTGCGCGGTGGACCTTGGACCGAGAGTGAGCAGCGGGCTCTGCTCGAATACTGCGAATCTGACGTTGACGCTTTGGAGCAACTTCTTCCTCGAATGATGCGCGCCCTCGACATCGACCGTGCCTTGCTGCGCGGCCGATACATGGTGGCAATGGCACAGATAGAATCACGGGGCGTGCCGATCGACCATCCCGGCTGGCGTGTCCTGGTCGAAAATTGGAATGCAGTTCAGGAGGTCCTCGTCACCAAGCTTGCGGAGGAAACGGGAGTCTATGACGGCCTGACGTTCAAACGTCAGCATTTCGAGGGCTGGTGCCAACGCGAGAGGATCGAGTGGCCGCGGTTGGACTCAGGCGCGCTCGCACTCGACGACGATACATTTCGCGAGCAAGAACGGATGCACCCCTCAGTTGCACCCATTCGCGACTTGCGAAGATTACTCGCGCAACTGCGTGCGCCCGACTTGAGCGTTGGCCCCGACGGCAGAAACCGCGTCATGCTGTCCCCGTTCGGGTCGAAGACAGGGCGCAACCAGCCAAGCACGTCGCGGTTCATTTTCGGCTGCCCGGTGTGGTTCAGGTCATTGATTCAGCCGCCACCAGGGCGAGCGATCGCGTATATCGACTGGGAACAGCAGGAATTCGCGATCGCCGCTGCCTTGTCAGGTGACGCAAACATGCGAGCGGCATGTGAATCAGGAGACCCGTATCTTGCGTTTGCGAAGCAGGCCGGCGCGGTGCCCACGAATGCAACGAAGGCGACGCACGCCGAGCAACGCGAGCTCTTCAAGCTTTGCGCTCTGGGTGTGCTCTACGGAATGTCCGACGCCGGACTTGCGAGGCGCATTGGTCAGCATGTCGAGTCCGCACGACAATTGCTCCGCCTTCATCGTCGGACGTTTCCTGACTTCTGGGAGTGGCAGGACGCCGTGCTTGACCACGCGCGTCTCCGCGGCAGTGTTCACACAGTTCTCGGGTGGCGCCTCCTAGTCGGTTCCCACATGAATGATCGAAGCATCCGGAACTTCCCCATGCAGGCCAACGGAGCGGAAATGCTCCGCGTGGCGTGCTGTCTGACTGTTGAAAATGGCGTTCAGGTTTGTGCGCCTGTTCACGACGCTCTACTGATCGAGGCAGACGAGCGCGAGATCGATGAGGCTGTGCGCGTTACGCGCGGGCTGATGGCCGACGCCAGCGCCATTGTATTGGATGGGTTCCGGCTCCGAACGGACGCAAAAGTATTTCGCTTTCCGGAGCGATTCATCGATCCCCGCGGAGAGCGAATGTGGAAGCTCGCAAGCGCGGCGATGCTGGACCTCGGTCTTGTTCGTGAGGGTGGGCGTGGGTGCAACTCCGCCAGGGCTCCGGTGCCCACCCGATCAATCTCCTTTGAAGGATCTGAACAATGATCCCCGTGGAGCGTGTGCCCTTGGAAGGATCCGATCGGCGTTCGAAGCAGTCTGAACGGTCTGTCGCCGGCCGTTTCCTGAAAGGCCCGATTCCGCTTCTGTGGCTCGTCACAGCGGCCAGGTTGCCTGGAAGGACCTTGCAGGTAGCGCTTGCCATTTGGTTCCTGGCGGGTGTGCAGCGGTCAAGCAGCGTTCGGCTCTCCCCGAAGGTGCTGGCGGGCTTCGTCGCAGACAGACACGCCGGCTATCGCGGATTGCAAGCGCTCGAACGGGCCGGTCTTATCTCCGTGACGCGGCATCGAGGGCGCGCGCCAGACGTCGTTATTCTCGAGGTTGAAGGTCGTCATGACTAAGCCACCGAAAGACGTACGGCTTTGGGATGCTCAAGACGTTGCCGACTACCTGAAGGTCAGCCGCTCGTGGGTCTACCACCGCGCGGAATCCGGCGAGCTGCCCTGCCTGAAAATAGGTGGCCTAGTGCGTTTCGATCCCGAAGCGATTCACGCGTTTGCACGAGGGGAGTCGACCCAATCCGCACGCGTAGTACCGTTCCGGAGACGCTAATGGCATCCGTCTACGAAAAAGCCGACAAATGGTACATCCGGTACAAGGACGCGCGCGGTAAGTGGCGCGACAAGGTCTCGGCGGCTCGAACCAAGACAGAAGCCAAGCGCATCGCGTCTGACCTCGAACGTCAGTGCGAACGACAGCGCCTCGGCCTCGAGCCAATTCCCGCTGAGGACGGCGGCGGCACACTCGCTGAATTGATGAAATGGTGGCTGACCACGTACTCCGCAGGCACCCCATCGCATCAACGCAACAAGTACTCCGTTGAAAAGAACCTCATCGATTCGGAGCTCGCCGTCCTGACGCTGACCGAGGTCTCGCCCGCAAGCATCGAAAAATTCCTGCAGGCGCGCGCCTCGCGTCTCGGACCGCAAACGTTGAACCACCTTCGTCGCTTCGTGCTCGCAGCGTTCAACGCTGCGAAGCGTGCGGGCCGCTTTGCTGGGGCAAACCCAGCGCTCGAAGTGAAGCGGCGTAAAGTCCCGAAACGCTTGCCCGACTTTCTTCGTGCCGACGAAGTCTCAGTCGTCCTTAATCACCTTTCGAGCCGCTGGCGCCCGCTTTTCGCGACCGCAATCTACACGGGCATGCGCAAGAGCGAACTACTTGGACTGCGGAAGAGCGACATCGACTTCAACACCGGCCTAATCTCGATTGCTCGCTCCTACGGTCGTGAAACGACGAAGGGTCAACGCGCCGAGGCGATCCCGATGGCCTGCGAGCTCGTGCCCTACCTCAAGCACGCGATCGAGGCGTCGCCCTCTGACCTCGTATTTCCTAAAGACGACGAGCGCGGCTCGATGATGCGCCCCGACGTTGCCCTCGAGGGCGTCCTACGGCGCGCTCTGGGTCGCGCCGGCATTGTGCAAGGCTACACGCACGTTTGCCGCAAGAAGGGCTGCGGGCACGCCGAGCCCGCTCCGGACGCGGTGCAGCGCCGCTGCCCGGTCCACAAACACCTGCTGTGGCCCAAGGCCGAGGTCCGCCCAATCCGCTTCCACGACCTCCGCCACACCACAGCCAGCCTGCTCATGATGGCCGGCGCGAACACCGTCGCGGTCCAGCGCATCCTCCGCCACCGCGACCCGCGCATCACGACCGAGGTCTACGGCCATCTCGCGCCCGGCTACCTCCAAGCCGAAGTCGATCGCCTCCAATTCAACCCGCCGGCCGCCGAGGCAGTCCCCGCCGACGAAGTCGCTGCGCAGCGCCTTGCTGCAAACTCCGAATCCGATCCGTTTGCTGCACCCGTGCTGCAGAGCTCCGACGAACGCGCCGCCACACCCAACGTCGAGAGTGACGAACCCCTACAAATCCCCATCGATTTATTAGCGCACCCCAGTGGATTCGAACCACTGACCTACGGCTCCGGAGGCCGTCGCTCTATCCAGCTGAGGGGCTGCTCCTTGCGTTGTACGTCGTAGAGCGGTCGGTCGTGCTCGCCCTTCGGGCTGCGCGCGACCGGGACCCTCAACGCCGGACGCGGCGCCAAAGCGCGCCGCGCGCGGCGGAGGGTCCAACGGCTCGTTCCTCGCGTCTCCTCTGTTGCACTTCGTCTAGCGAAAGCGCGAGGTGCACGACTCGAGTGCTCGGGCTTGTTGTTGGTTCGAGTCATGCGAGAGGGCGCACGCGCCGCGCCAGCCCCGTCTGGATTCGTCGCGACACGTCGGGGGGCTGTCACGGCGCCTGCGCCGCAAGGGGCATGACTCGAACCAACAACAATCCCTCAGTTTCGTCTCTAAACAACCAGCGTGCAGCGACGCTTGCGGAGCGCGCTCGAAGCATGCGCGTATCGCTCACGCCTACCGAGCAACTGCTTTGGTCTCGCATTCGCGGCGGGCGGCTCGGCGTGCTCTTTCGCAGGCAGGTGCCGTTGCTCAGTCGCTTCATCGCAGACTTCTACGCACCCTCTGAGCGTCTCGTGCTCAAGGTCGATGGCGTCTACCACGCCGAGCGTGCCCGCGCCGACGCGCGCCGAGATGCGGCGCTCGTCCGCGCCGGATATCGCATTCTCAGGCTCGAAGCGTCGCTCATCGTGAGCGATATCGAAAGTGCCATCGCTCGTATCCGCGCTGCGCTCTTCGCCTAGACGGCTGTTGGACCCTCCGCCGCGCGCGGCGCGCTTTGGCGCCGCGTCCGGCGTTGAGGGTCCCCGGTCGCGCG
>Ga0134124_10002435_pt1 | contig 15041 bp, 12 predicted proteins | sample KB304_FD_96880 | JGI IMG/M metagenome (GOLD analysis project Ga0134124, IMG submission 96880) | Terrestrial soil microbial communities without Nitrogen fertilizer from Kellogg Biological Station, Michigan, USA - KB3-0-4 | ecosystem: Environmental > Terrestrial > Soil > Unclassified ... | reverse complement strand
CGTGCTGCAGCCCGGCGAGCTGCTGGCGGCGTTGGAGTTGCCGCGACCCGCGCCGCGCACTGCCGACGCCTATCTGCGCCTCATTCCCCGCACCGAGATGGACATCGCGGTGGTGGGCGCGGGCGTTTCCCTGACGCTGGATGCTTCGGGAACCTGCACCATAGCGCGCGTGGCCATCGGCGCCGTCGCGCCCACGGCCTTGCGCGTGCCCGCGGCCGAGGCCGCGCTGCTGGGCAGCAAGGTGGACGAGGCGGCGCTGGCGCGCGCGGCGCAGGCGGCGAGCGCCGCCGCCAAGCCCATCGATGACAAGCGCGGCAGCGCCGCCTATCGCAAGAAAGTGGTGGGGGTGCTGGTGCGTCGCGCCGCGGCCATCGCCGCCGAACGCGCAAAAACAAGATAAGGAGAATCTTTCGTGTCCAGACTGCATGTCGAAACAACGGTCAACGGCGAAGCCGCAGAGTTCCTGTGCGAGGCGCAGGAAAACCTGCTCACCGCGCTGCGTGACCGCCTCGGCCTCACCGGGTCCAAGGAAGGCTGCGGCACCGGCGATTGCGGCGCCTGCTCGGTGCTGCTGGATGGGCGGCTGGTGCCCTCCTGCCTGGTGCTCGCCGCCGAAGCCCGGGACCGGCAGGTGACCACCATCGAAGGCATGGCGCAGGGCGGGAAACTGCACGTGCTGCAGCAGAAATTCCTCGAACACGCCGCCTTGCAATGCGGCATCTGCACGCCGGGCTTCATCGTGGCCGCCAAGGCGCTGCTCGATCGCAATCCCGATCCCAGCGAGGAGGAGGTCCGCTACTGGCTGGCGGGCAACCTGTGCCGCTGCACCGGCTACGACAAGATCATTCGGGCGGTGTTGGACAGTGCCGCCGAGCTCAGAAAGGAAATCGCATGAGCGCGCTGCTTAAGCCCCGGGCCGAGCCCCGCCGCGACTTCAAGTACGTGGGCAAGCGGCCTGTCCGCCACGACGGCCCGGACAAGGTCACCGGGCGCGCCAACTACGGCGCCGACTTCACGCTGCCCGGCATGATCCATGGCGTGGTGGTGAGGAGCCCGTTCGCGCATGCGCGCATTCTCTCCATCGACACGCGCGAGGCCGAGGCCATGCCCGGCGTCAAGGCCGTGATCACCGGCAAGGACATCATCGAGAACCGCGCCCAGGTGTCCATGGGCGAGGGCTCGGGCGACATGCACGACGTGGGCGAGAACTGCCTGGCGCACGGCAAGACGCTGTACCACGGCCACGTGGTGGCCGCCGTGGCTGCCATGACGCTGGCGCAGGCGCAGGCCGCGGCCAGGCTAATCAAGGTGCAGTATGAAAAGCTCACGCCGGTGCTGGACATCGAGTCGGCCATCGCGCCCGGCGCGCCCATCCTGCACGACCATCTGCGCACCGAGGGACGGGCCGCCGGCGCGCCGGACGGGCCCACCAACATCGCCGCGCGCGCCGTGCTGGAGCGCGGCAGCCTGGAGCAGGGCTTCGCGGCCGCCGACCTCGTCATCGAGCGCGAGTTCCGCACGCGCATGGTGCACCAGGGCTATATCGAGCCGCATGCCTGCGTGGCCCGCTACAGCCCGGATGGCCAGGTGTTCATCTGGTGCAGCACCCAGGGCCCGTTCCAGGTGCGTGGCGCCTGCGCCGCCGTACTCGGCATGGACCTGGGCCGGATCAAGGTCGTGCCCAGTGAAATCGGCGGCGGCTTCGGCGGCAAGACCACCATTTACCTCGAGCCCCTGGCCGTGGCGCTGTCGCGCAAGGCCAGCCTGCCGGTGAAAATGGTCATGACGCGCGAAGAAGTGCTGCGCGCCACCGGCCCCACGCCGGGCTCGCGCACCCGAGTCAAAATGGGCATGAAAAAGGACGGCCGCCTCACCGCCGCCAGCGTCACCATGCACTGCGATTCCGGCGCCTTCGCCGGCCTGGCCCATCGCTCCACGGCCATGTGCTGCCTGTCGGCCTACCGCATACCGAACTTCTTCATCGAGTCGCACAGCGTGCTCACCAACAAGCCCAAGGTCGCGGCCTACCGCGCACCGGGCGCGCCCATGGCCATGTTCCCGGTGGAGAGCCTGCTGGACGAGTTCGCGCAGAAGCTGGGCATGGATCCCATCGACCTACGATTGCTGAACGCCATGGAGGAGGGCGACGCCGCGCCCTACGGCCCCAAGTACGGTCCCATCGGCTTTCGCGAGACGCTGCTGGCCGCGAAAGGCCATCCGCACTGGTCCGCACCGCTCAAACCCAACCAGGGCCGCGGCGTGGCGGCGGGCTTCTGGTTCAACGCCGGCCTGAATTCCAGCGCCGTGGTTACACTGGATGCCGACGGCAGCGCCGCCGTCGTCACGGGGAATCCCGACATCGGCGGCACGCGCGCGGCGCAGGCGCAAATGGTGGCCGAGGAGCTGGACATCCCCGTGGAGCGAGTGCGCCCCAGCGTGGGCGACACCGACAGCGTGGGCTACACCGACGTCACCGGCGGCAGCCGCGTGTGCTTCGCCACCGGCATGGCGGTGATCCAGGCCGCCGAGGATGTGCGCCGGCAACTGTGCGCGCGCGCCGCCAAGATTTGGAACGTGGAGGCCGAGGCCGTCACCTGGAGCGAAGGAGCGGCGCATCCGCCCGCCGGTTCGGACAAGAAGCCGCTGACCCTGAAGGAACTCGCGGCGCAGATGGCGCGCACGGGCGGGCCCATCATCGGCCGGGCGTCGCTCTCCGCGCCGGCCGCCGGCCCGGCTTTCGCCGTGAACATCTGCGACCTGGAGGTGGACAAGGAAACCGGCGTGAGCCGCGTGGTGCGCTACACCGCCATCCAGGACGCGGGCAAGGCCGTGCACCCGTCTTACGTCGAAGGGCAGATGCAGGGCGGCGCCGCGCAGGGCATCGGCTGGGCGCTGAACGAGGAATACCGCTTCGACGCCGAAGGCAAAATGGAGAATGCCAGCTTTCTCGATTACCGCATGCCCGTGGCCTCGGACCTGCCCATGATCGACACCGTGATCGTGGAAGTGCCCAATCCCACCCATCCCTACGGCGTGCGCGGCGTGGGCGAAGTGCCCATCGTGCCGCCGCTCGGCGCCGTGGCCAACGCCATGGCGCGTGCCATCGGCGTGCGCTTCACGGAATTGCCGCTGTCGCCCATGCGGGTTCTGGAGGGACTGAACCAGGGCTAACCGTGGCGGTGGTGCATTTTCCCAACGATTGGCGCGTGCACACCGGTGGCGTGGCGCAACTGGACGTCGCCGCGCCGCGGGTGCAGGAACTGTACGATGAACTTACCCGGCGCTTCCCGGGGCTGGGCGCGGGCCTTGAGAAGGCGGCGGTGGTGATAAACGGGGACATCTACAACGAGGCGCCGTATCACAAGCTGGAAGCGGGCACGGAGATTCATTTCGTGCCGCGCATTGCGGGCGGGTGATAACATCAATCGAATGACGACCCCGGCCGCGATACCCGAGCGCGCGCTGCCCCTGCTTGCGGGCTGTCCCACCGCGTTCATGACCACCATGCGGCCCGACGGGCGCATGTCCACCAATCCGGTGGCGCTGATGTTCGAGGACGGAGTGGTGCGCATCTCCACCACCACCAACCGCAAGAAGTACCGCAACCTCATGGCCGACGACCGCGTCACCCTGTGCGTGGTGCAGCCCGACAACCTGAACAAGTACGTGGAGATCCGCGGCCGCGCCACCGTCGAGATGGACACCGACCGCGCCTTCATCACGCGCCTGACCAAACACTATGGCATCGACAACTACACCTACGACCGGCCGCAGGACATCCGCGTCATCGTCACCGTGATTCCCGAGCGCCTGTCCTCGCCCTGGATTCCCTACCAGGACAAGCCGCCCTACATGGACCGCCCGGCCGGGCAATAGCTGGTTGGCCCGGTTGGACGCCTCCGATTCGCCGGCCGATTCTTCGGCCGGGCTTCCGGCCGAATCTTCGACCCAATCTTCGGTCAAGATACGCGCCGAGTCCCAAGACCAGCCCATCCTCCCGCCCATGCCGCTGCTCGTGGCCATCACCGGCTCGGGCACGCTGTCCATGCACGTGCTGTTGCCGGCGCTGCCGGCCTTGGCCAGCCATTTCGCGGCGCCGGCTTCTGAGGTGCAGCTCACCATCACCCTGTACCTGCTGGGCCTCGCCGTCGGGCAACTTTTCTATGGCACGCTGTCCGACCGCTTCGGCCGACGGCCGCTCCTGCTTGGCGGCCTGGCCTTGCACGCGCTTGCCAGCTTCGCGGCCTGCTTTTCCCCGAGCGTCGTGGTGCTCATTGTGGCGCGGCTGTTCCAGGCGCTGGGCGCCTGCGCCGGCCAGGTGCTGGGGCGCGCCATGGTGCGCGACGGGGACGGGGATGTGTTGAGGCGCCTGGGCGTGCTGGCCTCGGCTATGTCCATCGCGCCGGCCATGGCGCCGCTCGCGGGCGGCTACCTCACCACCTGGTTTGGCTGGCAGGCCGTGTTCGTGTTTCTGGGGGCGTTGTCCACGGTGTTGCTGTTGTTGTCGGTGTTCATGGTGCGGGAGACTAACCGCTACCGCGGCGGCGCGCTGGCGTTCGGCGATCTCGCGGGCAGCTTCGCCGTGCTGGCGCGCATCCGCGCCTATCGGGGCTACGCGGCGGGCGGGGCCCTGGGCGCGACCAATATGTATGCCTACCTTGCGGCGGCGCCTTTCATATTCGGCACGCTGTTGCACCGGCCGCCGCATGACGTGGGTTTCTACATCCTCATCATGGTGGTGGCGATATCCGGGGCGGCGGTGGTGGCCAGCCGCTTGTCCAAGCGCATGCACGCCGTCAACGTTGCGCGCCTGGGCTGCGGCGTGCAGATCACGGCCGGTGCGGTGCTCATGCTGGTGGTGCTCACCGACCACCTCACCGTGCTCACCCTGGTGGCGCCCATGATGGTGTTCGCGGGCGGCACCGGGCTGGTGTTCCCCAGCACCACGGCGCTGGCCATTAGCGTGGACCCCCGGCGCGCCGGCGCCGCCTCGGCGCTGTACGGCTCGGGCCAGATGGCCGCGGGCGCGCTGTTCACCCTCATCGTGGGCGCATGGAGCACGGGCAGCGCGCTGCCCACCGCCACGGTGCTGTTGTCCACGGCGGTGCTGGCCTTGGTGGCGCTGAACGACGCGGCGCGCCATCCCGAGCGGCGCTCTTGAAGAAATGTCACCTTCCGCATCATTGTTTGTCTGATTCTTTTCCAGTAGCATCCGCGCCCGATTATCATTGGTCGCTCGATGGAACTTAAACAACTCCAACGTTTCGTGGCGGTGGCGCAGGCGCTCAATTACCGGCGTGCTGCGGCGCAACTAGGCATAACCCAGCCCCCGCTGACCCGTTCCATCCGCGAGCTGGAGCGCACGCTGGGCGTAATCTTGCTGTCCCGCAGCCGCAAGGAAGTCTCGCTCACCTCGGCCGGCCGCATCCTGCTCAAGGAGGCGCCGCGCCTCATCGCCCAGGCCAAGCTCATCGAGAGCGCGGTGGCGCGCACGGCCAGCGACATCGCGCGGCTCAACATCGGTTTCGTCGAGCCGGCCCTGTACCGCATCATTCCTTCCATCATGCCGCGCTTTCGAGCCCGCTGGCCGGGCCTGGAAGTGCTGCTGCAGGAAATGCCCAGCTCCGAGCAGATCGCCAGGCTGCAGGACGGGCGCCTCGACCTGGGCTTCATCATGTCGGGCGCCAACAGTCTCGAGGGGCTGCAAAGCAGCGTGGTGGAGCGCTCGCGCGTGGTCCTGGCCGTCCCCTCCGGCCTGCCGCTGGCCGCCAAGCGCCAGGTGCGCCTGGAAGAAGTGGCGTCGCAGCCTTTCATCATGCAGTCGAGCGAGGCCAACCCGGTCACCTACAACGCCATCGTGACCCTGTGCCGCGAGGCCGGCTTCACGCCGCGCACCGTGCAGGAGACCAACCAGGCCTTCACCATCCTCAAGTTCGTGGCCAGCGGCCTGGGCGTGGGCTTCGTGCCGGAAATGGCGGCCGACCTGGACGTGAAGGGCGTCAAGCTGCTGCGCATCGCCGACCGGGCCTTCGATTTCGTGGCCACGCTGAGCGTGGCGTGGGCGCGCCACGAGCCGCCGCCCGAGGCGCGCGAGTTCGTGCGCATGGCCGAGGCCAGCGGCCGCACCGGCCGCAAGATACTGCGGGCGAAGTCACGAAGCTGAGTCACGCGCCGGGGAGTCGCAAAAACCGGGCGATGAAGCTGGAGCGGCGCCCCCGCCGCCCGGCTTGAATCACCTGATTCAAGAGCGAGCGTTGCTTGCATGGGTGCCCGCGTGGGTGGGATGCTAGCGGCACGGATTCCAGGAGAAACCCATGCGCCAAATCGACGAAACCCGGCTCGAAATTGTCTCCGCCGACGACCATATCCATGAACCGCCCGACCTGTGGACCAGCCGCGCGCCCAAGGCGCTGGCCGGCCGCGTGCCGCACGTGGTGCACGAACCCGACGCCGACTGGTGGCTGGTGGATGGCAAGAGGTTCGCCAGCTTCGGGCCGGGCACCCAGACCGGGCAGCGCTTCAAGGACGCCTCCAAGCTGAAAATGGAAGGGCGGGCCGACGACGTGCGCCCCGGCGCCTACCAGGCCAAGTACCGTCTCGAGGACATGAGCTCCGACGGCATCCAGGGCGCGGTGTTCTATCCCACGGTGTCCCTGGCCGTGCATGCCCAGGCGCCCGATGACCTCATGGGCTTCATCTGCGAGGCCTACAACGACTGGCTGGGCGAGTTCTGCGCCTCCGATCCCAAGCGCTTTTTCGGCATGTGCATCCTGAACACCGCCGATATTCCCGGCGCGGTTAAAGAGTTGGAGAAATGCAAGAAGCGCGGCTTCGTGGGCGCCATGATCGCCACCTATCCCGGCCCCGAGCGGCGCTACCACCGCCGCGAGTACGACGCGCTGTGGGAAGCGGCCGAGGCCCTGCAGATGCCCATCGGCCTGCACCTGGGCGCCAACCGGCCCGGGCCCGGAAACGAAATGGTCACGGGGGCTTCATCGGCCTTCCGCTGCGCCTACGACTATTGGGTGCGCATGGCCCTGGCCGACACCATCCTGTCGGGCGTGTTCGACCGCTTCCCCAAGCTGTATTTCGGCTCCGTGGAGCACGAGCTGGGCTGGCTGCCGTACTTCATCCAGCAGATCGACTACATGTACACCCAGCGCATCCACGGCCCGGAGATGGTGCGCTACAAGGACTCCAGCATGGTGCCCAGCGACTTCTGGCACCGCAACGGCTTCGCCTGCTTCCAGCAGGACGCCACCGGCATCCGCATGCGCGACGTGATCGGCGTGGACAATATGCTGTGGGGCTCGGACTACCCGCACATCGAGTCGACGTTCCCGCGCAGCCGCGAGTTGCTGGCGACCACGCTGGCCGAGTGCAGCGCGGAGGAGCAGGCCAAGATCAAGCGCGAGAACGTGAAGCGGATATTCAGGTTAGGGCAGTAGATTTATAGTTCGGGCACGAGGCCCGGCGCTCCGCGCCGGTAGTTGAAAGCACTTTGTAGGTACTCTGTGCCGGGCGGTTAGAGCCGGCGGGTACAATGGCCGGATGTCGCCTCGCATCCGGCAATGGCTGCTCTTGCTGCTGCTCTCCGCGGTGTTCGGCGGATTCTTTGAGTGGCTCCGCTTTCCTGCTGCATTGTTGCTCGGTCCCATGCTGGCGGGCATTGTCATTGCGGGACGCGGCGCCGAGTTGAAGGTGCATCCAGGGGCGTTCCGCGTGGCGCAGGCCGTTATCGGCTGCATGATCGCGCGCAACATTCCGCCTTCCATCGGCGGCGAACTGCTGCGCATCTGGCCGGTGTGCGTGGCCACCGTGGCGGCCGTCATCGCGGCGGCCAGCGTGCTGGGCTGGCTGCTGGCGCGCTGGCGTGTGCTGCCCGGCACCACCGCCATCTGGGGCTCGTCGCCGGGCGCGGCCATGACCATGATGATCATGGCCGAGGCCTACGGCGCCGACGTGCGCCTCGTGGCCTTCATGCAGTTCCTGCGCGTGGTCATGGTGACCGCGGCTGCTTCGCTGGTGGCCCGGCTATGGGTGGCCAATGTGGGCGCGCCCCCCGCCATCGTCTGGTTCCCGCACCTGGACTGGGCGGCTTTTGCCGAAACGCTGGCCGTGGCCGCGCTGGCGGGATTGGCCGCGCGCTGGGTGCGCATTCCGGCCGGGAACCTGCTGCTGCCGATGATGGTCAGCGCGGCGATGCAGGGCATGGGCTGGCTTGCCATTACGCTGCCGCCCTGGCTGCTGGCGGCGACCTACGCGCTGCTGGGGTGGAGCATCGGCTTGTCCTTTACCCGCGCCATCCTGCTGCACGCGGCGCGCGCGCTGCCCAAGGTGGCGGCCGCGACCCTGGTGCTCATGGTGGTGTGCGGCGGGTTCGCCGCGCTGCTGGTGCCGCTGGCCGGGGTGGACCCGCTAACCGCGTACCTTGCCACCAGTCCGGGCGGGGTGGACTCGGTGGCCATCATCGCCGCCTCCAGCAACATCGACGTGCCCTTCGTGATGGCCATGCAGACCATCCGCCTGCTGGCCATTATCCTCACCGGCCCGAGCATCGCCCGGTTCATTGCCGCCCGGGTCGGGGCGGCGGCGTAGGCGCCCGGCCCGGGTGCAGCTTGCATTACACAACTCGCCGGCGCCGGAAGACCCGCCGCGGCGCGCTTAAAAAGCATTACTTATCAGAAATCTACGGCCAGGCGAGTCATGAAGCGGCAAATGTCGTAGCATGCGCGCTTGCCGAAAGTGGGAGAGCCCCAGGCCCCAATTTCAACAATGAACGGGACCTATGACCTGATACTGGTGGCGCTGTCGCTGGTCGTCGCCACCATCGCATCGTATACCGCCCTGGATCTCGCCGGCCGGGTCAGCGCCGCGCGCGGCAGGGCGGCGCAGCTGTGGCTGGTCGGCGGCGCGATATCCATGGGCACGGGCATCTGGGCCATGCACTTCATCGGCATGCTGTCCTTCGAGCTGCCGATTCCCCTCGCCTACGACTTTTTCATCAACCTGCTGTCCTGGTTGCTGGCCGTCGCCCTGTCCGCCGTCGCCCTGTACGTGGTCAGCCGCCCGGCCATGACGCCGGGCAATATCACGCTGGGCGCCACGTTCATGGGCGTGGGCATTTGCGCCATGCACTACACCGGCATGCTCGCCATGCGCATGTCGCCTGCCATCCGCTATGACAAGGGATTGTTCATCGCCTCGGTGCTGATCGCCATCGGCGCTTCATTCGTGGCGCTGTGGATCGCGTTTCAACTGCGCGGCAAGCGCCCGGGCACGGCCATTCTGGCCAAACTTGCCAGCGCGCTGGTCATGGGCCTCGCCATCACCGGCATGCACTACACCGGCATGGAAGCCGCGGAATTCTTCCCGGACAGCGTGTGTCTCGCCGCGGATTCGGCCAACGGCGTGCACGGCGGGCCGCTGGCGCTCATCATCGGGCTGGCCAGCCTGTCCATCCTGACCATTACCCTGGTCATTTCTGCCTTTGACGCGCATGTCGCGGCGCGCAACGCCCGGCACGCCGACGAGCTGCGCTCGGCCAACGAGGAACTCCTGAAGGTCGCGCTGTACGACCATCTCACGGGCCTGCCCAACCGGCTGCTCCTCGAAGACCGCATGGCGCAGGCCATGGCGCGCGCCGACCGCGGCCGGCAGCACTGCGCGCTCATGTTCGTGGACCTCGACCGCTTCAAGGAAGTCAACGATACCTATGGCCACCACGTCGGCGATGAACTGCTGAGGGCCGTGGCGGTGCGCCTCACCCATTGCATGCGCAGGGGCGACACGGCGGCGCGCACCGGCGGCGACGAATTCCTGATCGTGCTGGGCGACGTGGAGAAGCCGCAGGCCGCCGCGCAGGTGGGCGCCAAGGTGCTGGCAGAGCTGTCGCGGCCGTTCGCGGTCAAGGGCCTGCAGCTTGGCATTTCCGCCAGCATCGGCATCAGTGTCTACCCGCAGGACGGCAAGACCCTGGTGGAGCTGAAAACCAACGCCGACGTGGCCATGTACCGGGTCAAGCAGGGCGGCCGCAACGGCTACCGTTTCTTCGAGCCCGGCATGCCCGGCATGCCGAGGGCGCCGAGCCCGCAGACCTGACCGCGGGCCTTATTTGAAGCAGAAGCCGCGGTAGCTGTCCGCCGTGTGCTCGCGCACGGCCTTCACGTACTTGTCGAATCCGGCCACGTAGGGCATGAACACGCGGCTGCCGTCGTCGTTGACGTGCACCATGTAGTTGCGCACGTTGCGGCGCAGGATCTTGCTCGCCACCTCGGCCACGTGCTCGGTCCAGCGGTTCTGCGCCTCGAGCTCGGGTTCGACCGTCTTGTAGCCGTGCCTTTGCATGTGGGCGATGCACTCGGCGATCCAGTCGATGTGGAACTCGTTCACCAGCGTCATGGTGGCCAGCACCGAGGTGCTGCCCGCTCCGGTGACGATGAACAGGTTGGGGAAGCCGCGGGTCTGAATGCCCAGCAGGGTCTGCGGCCCGCGCTTCCACAGGTCCACCACGGTCTCGCCGCGCTCGTTTTTGATATTGGCGTCGCGCAGCGCGCCGGTGAAGGCGTGGAAACCCAGGGCGAACACGATGAGGTCCACCTCGTAGTGCCTGCCGTCCGCGGTCTGGATGCCCGTGGGCGTGATGCGCTCGATGGCGTTGCCGCGCAGGTTCACCAGGGTGACGTTGTCGCGGTTGTAGGCCTCGTAATAATGGGTGTCCAGGCACAGCCGGCGCGTGCCGATGGGATGGTCGTAGGGGCAGAGCAGCTCGGCCACGGCCGGGTCCTTCACGCGCTTGCGGATCTTGGCGCGCACGAAATCGGCCACGTAGTCGTTGGCCTGCTTGTTGACGGCCTGGTCGCTGAACACCGCGTTCATGCCCTGGCCGCCGGCCGCCCACTGCGCTTCGAGCAGGGCCTGGCGCTCTTCGGGCGTGCATTCCGCCGCCGGACGGGGGCCGCGCCTGCGGTGGTTGGCGCCGGGCGTTGCGAACACGTGCTCGCGCTCGGCCGGGACGTTGGCGCCGATTTGCTTCCACTGCGCCTCGTCCAGCGGGCCGTTCTGCGCCGGCACCACGAAATTGGGCGAGCGCTGGAACACGTACAGGTGGGCGGCGGTTTCGGCGATGACGGGAATGGCCTGCACGCCCGACGAGCCCGTGCCGATCACCGCCACGCGGCGCCCGGCGATCCGCACCGGGCGGTCCGGCCAGTGCGAAGCCTGCACCCATTCGCCCTTTGAGTCAGCGCCCTTGAAATCCTTGAGCCCCGGGAATTCAGGGTCGCGCGCGGCCGAGAGTTGCCCCGTGGTCATGACAAGGTAGCGGCAGCGGAAGCGCCGGCCGCCTTCGGTGCCGACCTCGTAGCGCTTGTCCCCGGGATGCCACTGCGCCGAGGTGACGCGGGTGTTGAGCCGGATGTGGCGGCGCAGGTCGAAGCGGTCGGCCACGTGGTTGAGGTAGGCCAGCAGTTCGGGCTGCGACGCGTAGCGCTCGCTCCATTTCCAGTCGCGGAACAGCTCGGGGGAGAAGTAGTAGCAATAGTCGACGCTGTCGATGTCCACGCGCGCGCCGGGATAGCGGTTGTGATACCACACTCCGCCGATGCCGGCCGCGCTCTCCAGGCACAGCACCGACAGGCCCTGCTGCCGGAACCGGTGCACCGCGTACAGGCCGCCGATGCCCGCGCCCACGGCGATGACGTCGTAGCTGTCCTGCTCCTTGTCCATGCGTTTCCTCGTGAGAGGCATGACGGCGTGCCATCGAGCGCTTCGTCGGCTGACCCGTTACCCTTGGCATAAGCCTACGCGGCGCCCTTCTCCCAAGGAGAAGGGAGAAATTCTAAAAGCTCTCTGGGAGTTAAAACGGATCCCAGGTAATTACTTCCCCAGACTTCAGGTTCGGCACCAGGCTGTCCTTCAGGGACGGCATGCCCGTCTCCGCGATGGCGGCCGGCGTCCAGCCGTTGCTGTTGTGCACCGAGCGCAGGATGCGGGTCTGCGAGAACAAGTAGATTTCGTTGGCGCGCACGCCGAACACTTGCGCGTTCACATAGCTCGCCTGGTCGCTCATCAGGAACACGGCCAGGGGCGCCACCTTGGCCGACTCCATCCGCTTGAACCGCTCGATCCGCAGCTTCTGCTCCGGCGTTTCGCTGGGCACCGAACTGGTCATGCGGCTCCAGGCGAACGGCGCGATGCAATTGGAGCGCACGTTGTACTTGGCCATGTCCAGCGAGATGATCTTGGACAGGGTGGTGAGGGCGGTCTTGGCGGCGCCGTAGTTGGCCTGGCCGGTGTTGCCCAGGATGCCCGAGGTGGAGGTCATGTGGATGTAGGCGCCCGAGCCCTGGCTCTTGAAATAGGGCGCCGCGGCGCGCGACACGTAGAACGAGCCGTTCAGGTGCACGTCGATCACGGCCTTCCATTCCTCCGGGCTCATGTTGAAGAAGAAGCGGTCGCGCAGGATGCCGGCGTTGTTGATGACGCCGTCGATGCGCCCGTAGGCGTCGATGGCGGTCTTGATGATGCGGTTGGCCGAGTCCCACTCGGACACGCTGTCGGTGTTGGCCACGGCCTGCCCGCCGGCGGCCTTGATCTCGTTCACCACCTTCTGCGCCGGGCCGGCGTCCTGGCCTTCACCGGTCACCGAGGTGCCGATGTCGTTCACCACCACCTTGGCGCCCTCGGCGGCCAGCGCCAGCGCGAAGTCCCGTCCGATGCCGCCGCCCGAGCCGGTGACGACGATGACTTTGTCCTTGACCATGCTTCCCATGCTTTTTTCCTTTGGTTTCCCCTGTGATTCCCGCGGGCCGCGAGGGCCCCGCGGGCGAGCGGCGCATTATACGCCGGGGTCAAATCGCGCCGTTTCGGCCGCTCCAATAAGGATTTCGGACGGGCCAGCGGGCGGAAATCGCCAAAATAGTGCGTCGAAGTCTTGCTCGGAACTGACAGCGTCGTCGCGGATGATTCCAAGCAGGCGCTGAACTGTTAACCTGCGCGGCCAATAATTTTCGCGTCGCAATTTTTGTTGCCTTGATGTTTGTCAAATTTGCTCGATACCTCATTTGTGCTTGACAGGTTCTTGCAAGTTTGAATGAGGTCAAATCCCTTACCGTGAAGAGTTTTGTTTCAGACAATACTAATCTGCCGGCGCAGATCGGCGGCGCGCCGCATGCGGGAAAATGCCTACGGCGCGCTGGAGATCGCCTAGAATCATTGGTGCAGCAAGCAGTGTGAGCAGTGCGCCCGCGCCGCGGGCGTGATTAGTCAATCAAAGAACAGCCACGGCCCGAGGGTGGACGCGTGCGCGCAGGAGAATGGCATGAGGAGGAGTGGATGAGCAGGTCGCAGGAGTGGGTCAACCGCCATAAGGATCTGGTGTCGGGGATCCTGATGATTCTGGTGGGTCTCGGCGCAATGTATGAAGGCCGGCACCTGGAAGTGGGGCAGCTCATGCGCATGGGGCCGGGCTATTTCCCCATGGCCGTGGGCGGCATCCTGGCGCTGCTCGGCGTGGCCATCGCGGCGGGCGACATCCGCAACAAGCTGAACATGTCCGACGAGATCGAGGAAGGCGACATCATCGGCCAGGCGCACGCCGCCGCGCACAAGGGCGCCGACAAGCCCGAATGGCGCGGCTGGTCCTGCATCCTGGGCTCGTTCGTGGTCTTCATCGTGCTGTTCAAGTACGCCGGCATGGTCCCCGCCACCACCGGCCTCACCATGGTGGCGGCCTTCGGCGAGCGCGGCAACACCTGGAAATCCGCGCTCATCCTCGCGCTCGTCATGGACATCATCCTGGTGGTGGTGTTCTGGTGGGCTCTCAAAATGCCGTTCCGGCTGTTCTGGTGGGATTAAGCCATGATCGCTCAAGCATTCGTTGATTTGTGGCACGGGTTCGGTGTCTCGTTCGAACTGAACAACCTGCTGTGGACCATTTTCGGCGTGGTGATCGGCAACCTGGTGGGCGTGCTGCCGGGCCTGGGCGCCTTCACCGCCATGGCGCTGCTCTTGCCGCTGACCTTCACCATGAAGCCGGTGGCCGCCATCCTCATGCTGTCGGGGATTTTCTACGGCTCCATGTACGGCGGCGCCATCAGCGCCATCCTCATGAACCTGCCCATCCACGCCAGCCACGCGGTCACCTGTCTCAACGGTTATCCAATGACCAAGAAGGGGCGAGGAGGGGCGGCGCTGGGCATCTGCATGATCTCGTCGTTCGTGGCGGCGACTTTCGGCATCATCCTCATGGTGTTCGCCTCGCCCGCCATCGCCGAGCTGGCGCTGAAGTTCGGCCCGGCCGAAATGTTCGGCATCATGCTGTTCGGCCTGCTCGCGGGCGGATCGATGTCGTCGGGTCATCCCCTCAAGGGCGTGGCCATGACTGTGTTCGGCCTGCTGCTGGGCGTTGTGGGCACCGACGTGAACAGCGGCGTCATCCGCTATTCCTTCGGCATCACCGAACTCACCGACGGCGTGTCGCTGATCGCCGTGGCGCTGGGCATCTGGGGCCTGGCCGAGTTCCTGCGCAGCGTCAACAAGGTGCAACTGCTGTCCACCGGCGCCAAGGTGGGCTGGAAGGACACCTGGCCTAACAAGAAGGAATTGAAGGAATCGTTCTGGCCCATGATCCGCGGCACGCTGGTGGGCTCGCTGTTCGGCTGCATGCCCGGCACCAACCAGGTGACGGCGGCCTTCCTTGCCTACGCGGTGGAGGAAAAGGTGGCCAGCCATCCGGAGGAGTTCGGCCATGGCGCCGTGGCCGGCGTGGCCAGCCCCGAGGCTGCGCAGCACTCCAAGACGCAGGTGGACTTCATTCCCACCATGAGCCTGGGCATTCCGGGCGACCCGCTGATGGCGCTGATTCTCGGCGCGCTGATGATCCAGGGTATCGCCCCCGGGCCGCAGCTCATCACCGAGCACGCCGACATTTTCTGGGGCCTGGTGGCGAGCTTCTGGACCGGCAACCTGCTGCTGCTCATCATGAACATGCCGCTGGTGGGCCTGTGGATCAAGCTGCTGGAAATTCCCTACCGGCTGCT
>Ga0134124_10002434_pt1 | contig 15047 bp, 16 predicted proteins | sample KB304_FD_96880 | JGI IMG/M metagenome (GOLD analysis project Ga0134124, IMG submission 96880) | Terrestrial soil microbial communities without Nitrogen fertilizer from Kellogg Biological Station, Michigan, USA - KB3-0-4 | ecosystem: Environmental > Terrestrial > Soil > Unclassified ... | reverse complement strand
GGAACCACTGGTCGACCACGTAGATGCGGCCGTCCTCGTCGACGTAGACGCCCGAGGGCAGCATGTAGCGCGCCGGGCCGTCCTGCTCGGAGCGCTCGCCGATGAACATCAGGAGATCGCCTTCGGGCGTGAAGAGCTGGAAATTGCCGAACGCGGTATCGACGACGTACACGTTGCCGTCGCGGTCGGTCGCGACCTCCTTGGGCCGCGCGAAGTTGCCGAGCTGCTTGCCGATGCTGCCGAAAGCGTGCAGATAGCGGCCCGCGGGGTCGAACACCTGGATGCGGAAATTGCCGCTGTCGACGACATAGAGGTGGCCGTCGCGGCCCACCGCAAGGTCGCGCGGCAGGTTGAACTCGCCCGGGCCCTTGCCGCGCTTGCCGATGTCGAAGAGGTGGCTGCCGGAGGCGCCTTCGAACACCCGCACGCGGTGGTTCTCGGAGTTGACCCCGCCGATATCGACCACGTACACGCGCTCGCCGCCGGGGTCGACCGTGACGCTCGAGATGCGGTCGAACATCTTCTCGCTGCCGATCCTGCGCAGGAACTTGCCGTCGCGGTCGTACACCATGACCGCCCGCAGGCTGGCGTCCGCAACGTAGAGCGAGCCCGAGCGGTCGACGTCGATGCCGAGCGGCTTGGAGAGGCGCCCTGCGCCCTCGACCCCGATCTGGAAATAGCGTCCCTCGGGGACATCGAACACCTTGACGAAGCGCTCGACCGAGTCCGACAGGAAAATGCGCCCCTTGTGCACGGCCACCGCGTAGGGCTTGGCGAGGCCGGTGCCGGTGCGGCTCTCGCCAGTGATCATGCGCCGGAGCTGCGTCTCGCGATCGTCCCTCACCACGTCGGCGCTGGAGTAGAGCGTCCACTCGTAGACGAAGCGCGGCGCATCCGGCGGCGAGGGGAACACCAGCGCGGTCGGCTTCGGCGGCGCCGTGCGCTGGGGCACCGGCGCGCACGCCGCGGCCGCCACGCACATTGCGACGAGGAGGCGCCTCCCGATGAGGAACAGCTTCAAGGGCCGCCTAGCGGAGCTGCTCCAGCATGTAGTCGATCGCCGCGCCGATGTCTTCTTCGGTGAGCGAGGCGTTGCCCGCCTTCGGCGGCATGGCGCCCTTGCCCTTGACGACGCTCCCCAGCAGGGCGCCTTTGCCGGCGCCGGTGCGCGGCGCCCACGCCGCCTTGTCGCCCACCTTGGGCGCGCCCGCGAGCCCGCTCGCATGGCACGCGGCGCAGGTTTGTCCGTACACCGTCTTGCCGTCGGCGGCGGCAGCCGCCTGATTCAGTCCGCCTGCCGCGATCGCAGCACTCAATGCGATGACTGCTTTCATCTTTTGCTTCTCCCTTGGGGTTTCCGGACGCGGCGCTGCAAAGGCCATGCCAAGTGGACCGGATCTTGCGTAGCGGGCAGCAAGGCGCGAGGCAGGCGCGCGTATTTCCCAAGACAGAGAAAGGGAGCGAGGGTGTCACAGCTTCTGAGAACGACGGCAGCGCTGCTCTTCGCGGCGGCCGCGAGCGCCGCGCAGGCGCAGCGCGACGAAGTGCGGCCCGACCTCATCTACCACAACTACTGCTCGGTCTGTCACGGCGACCGCGGCGACGGCCGCAGCCGCGCGCGCAACAGCCTGAACCCGCCGCCCGCCGACTTCACCGCGCCGCAGGCGCGCGAGACCTTCACCCGCGCGCGCATGATCCTCGCGCTGCAGTATGGCCGTCCGGGCACCGCGATGACCGCATGGACCACGCAGCTCTCGCAGAAGGAAATCGAGGCGGTGGTCGACTACATCCTCGACACCATGGTGCCGCCCGCGCCCGGCACTCCGCTCGCCAAGGGACGCGTGCTCTACGCCGAGCACTGCGCGAGCTGCCATGGCGAGCGCGGCCAGGGCGTGACCTCTTCGCCTTCGCAGGCGGCGCCGCGGCCCTTCACCAGCGCCACGCCGCGCGCCGCGATGATCGCCACCGTCGCGCAGGGCGATTCCGGTCGGCTGCGGCACGGCTTTGCCGGCCGGCTCAAGCCCGATGAAATCGAGAACACCGTCGACTACGTGCTGAAGACGCTCGCGCCGACGCTCGCGCCGGGCGTTTCCGGCACTTACGCGCACGGCGGGCGCGGACGCGACGGCACCGGCGCCGCCGACCTCTCGGCGCCGCTGCCCCAAGGGCTCGCCGGCAACGCGCAGCGCGGCCGGCAGCTCTACGAGCGCAACTGCAGCGCCTGCCACGGCGCGAACGGCGACGGCAACGGACCGCGCTCGGTGCTTCTCGGCGCCAAGCCGCGCGGCCTCGGCGCGACGCCGCTCAACCGGCCGGCGCTCTACGCGGCGATCGCCGACGGCAAGACCGGCACCGACATGCCGGCGTGGAAGACCGTGCTCGAGCGCCAGAGCATCGCCGACCTGTCCGAATATCTCTGGCGCACGTATTTCCAGCCGGTCAAGCCGGCGAAGTCCGACTGATGCGGGCGGCATGTGCCGCGATGCTTGCGTGCGCGGCGCTCGCAGCCTGCAGCCCGGAGGAGCGCGATACCGCGCGCGCCGACCACGAGGCGGGCCGCCAGATCTACAACTTTCGCTGCTATTTCTGCCACGGCTACTCGGGCGACGCGCGCACCCTCGCCGCGAGCATGATCGAGCCCGCGCCGCGCGACTTCACGCGCGCGCGCGATCTGGATGAGCGACGGGTCCTCGCGGCGCTCCGCCAGGGGATACCCGGAACCGCGATGGCCTCGTTCGACGGCACGCTTTCGCCGCGCGAGATGGAGCTGGTCGCGCGATTCGTGGTCGCCGAATTCGTGAGGGCGCAGCGGCCCAACACGCGCTACCACACTGCCGCGAACGGCTGGCCCGAGCACGAGCGCTACGCGGCGGCGTTTCCGTTCGCGACCGGCGAGATCGCGCTCGATCGGCCCGACGACTCACTGAGCGCGCCACAGCGCGCGGGCAAGGCGCTTTTCATGGGCGCGTGCATTAGTTGTCACGACCGTGCGAGGGTGCTCGACGCCGGCCCGCCTTGGAACACGCCTTGACCCAGGTCAAGCCCGGCGGGTAGCGCGCGCCTAGAATCGGCGCGCCATGGGCCGGATCACCGAGTTCATTCTCAAGGGCAGGCGCCTGCTGCCGATCGTGCAGGGCGGCATGGGCGTCGGCGTCTCGGCGCATCGCCTCGCGGGCGCGGTGGCCAGGCTCGGCGCCGTCGGCACGATCTCGAGCGTCGACCTCAGGCGCCACCACCCCGACCTCATGGCGGCGACCGGCAAGAGCCGCGACCGGGCCGCCATCCGGCAGGCGAACCTCACCGCACTCGATCGCGAGATCCGCGCGGCGCTCGGCATCGCGCAGGGGCGGGGCCTGGTCGCCGTGAACGTCATGCGCGCGGTGTCGCAGTACGCGGACTACGTGCGCCAGGCGTGCGAGAGCGGCGCGCAGGCGATCGTGGCCGGCGCGGGGCTGCCGCTCGACCTGCCCGAGCTCGCCGCCGCCTGGCCCGACGTCGCTCTCATCCCGATCCTGTCGGATTCCCGCGGCGTGGCGATCGTGCTGAAGAAGTGGCTGCGCAAGAACCGCCTGCCCGACGCCATCGTCATCGAGCATCCGCGGCACGCCGGCGGCCACCTCGGCGCGGCGAAGCCGGAGGCGCTCGACGACCCGAAATTCGAGTTCGCGAGGGTCCTCGAGGAAGTGTTCGGCCTGTTCCGCGAGCTCTCGATCGATCCCGGCCGCATCCCGCTCATCGCTGCCGGCGGCATCGCGTCGGCTGCCGAGGCGCGCGCGCTGTTCGACCTCGGCGCCTCGGCGGTGCAGCTCGGCACCGCGTTCGCCGTCACCGAGGAGGGCGACGCGCACCCGGAGTTCAAGCGCGTGCTGGCCGAAGCGCGGCCGGAGGACATCGTCGTGTTCATGAGCGTCGCGGGGCTCCCGGCGCGCGCGGTGCGCACGCCGTGGCTCGAGCGCTACCTCGAGCGCCTGCCCCGGCTCCAGGCGCACGCGGTGAAGAAAGAGCAGTGCACGCTCGCCTGGGATTGCCTCGAGGTCTGCGGGTTGCGCGACGGCAAGCGCGAGCTGGGCCAGTTCTGCATCGACCAGCGCCTCGCCTTCGCGCTCGCCGGCGACGTGAGCCGGGGCCTCTTCTTTCGCGGCGCGGGCCCGCTGCCTTTCGGCGCCGCGATCCGCCCGGTGCGCGAGCTGATCGAGCTCGTGCTCGGCACCGCCGTGGCCGAGCCCGCCCCGGCCTAGCGAGGCACGAGCAGCGGATCGGGCAGGATCGCGACGAGCTCGGCGCTACAGCTCACCGACGGCGCTTCGCCCTCGACCTCGATCGCGCGGGCCCAGCCGCAGCCCGCGCAAAGGTCGACGTCGACGTCGCGCCGGCGCAGCGGACAGGACACCCGGCCCGCGTCGATCACACGGCGCTCGCGGCGGGGACGAAAAAAGGCAAACATGGCGGGGCTCCTCTAGCTTTCCAGCGAGATCTCGCGCCGCAGCTGGCGAAAGCGCTCGTGGGGCGCCGCGCCGAAGAGCGGGTCCTCGGCGTGCGGCGCGGCATTCCGCACGGCCTCCCAGTCCTCGCTGCTCAACGCGGCCTCGGCGCGGCCGAGGACCTCGCGCTCCTCGTGCTCGATATGGCTTCGGTAGTAGACGAGGTAGGTCGCGGCGGCCGCCTCGACCTCGGCGCGCGGAACGTACGCGCCGTCGACGATCGCGGCGATCTGCGCTCGCAGCGCTTCACCGGCGTGCGCGATCACGCGGTGCTCCTGCTGCAGGCGAGCGAGCGGCAGCTCGAGGTCGGGGAAGCGCCGCGCCAGGCACGCGAAGGCGGCGTCCTCGCGCGGGTGGTGCACGCGGTCGCAGAACTCGCCGAGATACGTGAGGATGTCCAGCATCAGGGCGTAGTTCGGCCGCTCGCCGACCGCGAAGAGGTCGAGCTCGCGCTGCAGGCGCGCGAGCAGACGCCCGAAGTACATGTGCTCGGTGTGCCACGCCCGAACCTGTGCCGACATGCACCCATTGTTCGCGCCGATCGGCCGACCTTCTTGAGCCAGATCAAGGACCGCGCGGCGTGAAGCCGCCGCCGAGGAAAAACGCCGCGGCCGCTAGAACTTGTAGATGTACCGGAGAGCCCCGAACGTCACACGCTGGTCCGGTTTCAGGCTGACCGTGGTCCCGTCGGAGTAGACCCACGGGATGCCGTTGAAGCCCCAGCTCCATTCGTCCAGCTTCTCGATGATGTACGAGACGTCGAGGCGCAGGTCGCTCTGCTTGCTTAAGGCATACTTCGCGTATACGCCGTAGCGCGTCTCGCTAAATTTCGTGTCCGGCAGCCCGATCGCGTTCTGCGCCACGTTGCTCGCCGTCGTGGCGGCGTCCGGTGTCAGGGAGTACTTGGTCAGGTCGTTGACATAGGTCACGCCGGCGCCGACCTCCCACACCCCGCTCGGCTGGCCGTTGATGCCGAGCCCGAAAGCGGTGCTGATATTCTTCGTGTCCGCGACGTAGTTCGCGCGATCGGCCTCGTTCATCGACTGGACTCCGTACGAGCCGTAGGCGGTCAGCTTCCAGCGCTCGCCCAACGCGTACGACGCATCGAGGCTCAGGACCCCCACCTCCCCTTTGCGCAGCCCGTTCTCGCTCGGCGGATGGTAGGAATCATGACTCCCCTCGCCGACGAACTGCAGCTGCAGGCGTTCCGTCGCCATCCAGTCCAAGGTGGCCTTGACCTTGTCGCGCTTGCGATCGGCGAGGTTATAGGGGAAGGTCGCCGTGCGCTGGAAAATCTGGTCGAAGGAATAGAGGCCGCCGTAGACCACACCCTGCGCCGGGACGTTCGCCAGGCTGTACCAGTCCGACCCCGTGCGCTCGGAGTGGGCTGCGCCGAGCGAGCCGGTCAATGTCTCGGAGATGCTGCGACGCAGCTCGCCACGCAGCGTCTTCTCCTCGGTATCGGCGCGCAGGCCCGACAGGCCGGCCACGACCACGGTGACCGGATCGGGCAGCTCGCGCTCGATCTTCTCGTAGTCGAATCCCGCCGTGGCCCGCAGGTTCGAGGGCAGCAGATAGCTTGCCTCGAGCTTCGCGCCGAGCCTGCGGTTCGAGGCATGGTAGTTCTCCCAGCGGACGGTATTGTCGACGTTGTAGAGATCGATCGGGGTCTTGTCGTCCTTCCTCTCGTAGCGCACGTTGCCGAGGAGCGTCAGCCGGTTGATCGGCTGCGAGGTCAGGCCGAGCTGAACGAGGCTCGTATCCATCACGCCGCCGAGGTTGGTGCGCGACACCGTGGGCAGCCCGGTGAAGCCCATGGAGCCGTAGTCCTGGTTCTGCGTCGCATGGGTGTAGGCGAGCTTGAAGGTCGAGCGCGTGGTCGCGGTCCAGGCATAGTTGCCGCTCAGGTAGGCCTGGTGCGCCTGGTTGTCCGGCGGCAGCGCCATCGGCAGCTGCAGCACCCCTTGCAGGCTGGTGCCGCCGGGGGCGGCCGGGTTCAGCGTCGCCGTCAGCCCGGTCGGACCGCGCAACTGGTTCGGCACGCTCGGCGCGACGTTGCCGAACTCATTGCCGAAGAACGAGCCGTAGTAGCCGGCGCTCACGAAAAGCTTCTCGGCGGTGAAATTCAACTTGGCGTCGACGGTCTTCATGTTGAAGTTCACCGGCTCGGGGATCATCAGCACCGCCCAGCGGGTGTTCGCCGCGTTTTGTGTGCCGGTGCAGACGAAGCTCGCGCAGTCGTAACCGCGGCCCCAGAGCCGCGTGCCGTCCTTATCCTCGTTGCGGAAGCTGAGCTCCATTTGCACGCCGGAGCTGATCCACTTGTCGCCCGCGAGGCCGATCGCCTTGCGCTTCATCTCGAAGTTGAGGTCCTGGCCCGTCCCCGGGGCGATCAGCACCACCTGCGGCGTCTTGCTGCCCGCGCCCAGCATCCCCGTGTTGATGGTGCGGATCTCGTGGTGGACGAGCTCGCTGTAGTCGAGCCCGATCCTCCAGTCGCCCTGCCTTTGGTAGCCAAAGGAGATGTCGCGCGAGTCCAGCCCGAGATTGCGGCCGCGCAGCGTGGTCCACGTGCCGGTAGCGTCGTCGCGCCTCACGAAGTCGATGTCGAGGAGGAGATTGGCATCGTTCTCGCGCAGGCCGTTGTACTGGCCCCAGATCGAGCGGTCGCGCGGGGTTCCGGAGGAGATCCCGCCGCCAAGCGCAACCGCGCTGTCCGGCCGCTTCAGCGCTGCTGCATCGGCGGCTTCCTGAGCGTGCGCCGACGCAAAGGCCGCGGTCACGGCGAGCCCGAGAATCGTCCTGCTGAGGGCGTGTCTGGTTCCTTTCATGGCGGTCTCCGATCTCTCAGCGCAGCCTGAACTGCGGCGTCGGGTTGGTTGTGCTCGGGTTGTTCGACCCGTGCACCTCGGTGTGGCAGTTGAGGCAGCCGCGCGCCATCGTGATGTTGACGGCGTTCTTCCCGGTCGTAGTCACGCTGTTGGGGACTACCTGCCTGCCGAGGAGCTGCGGCACGTTCGGGCCGTGCGGCGTGTGGCACTGGTGGCACAGGAACGGCGCCCGGGCCTTCAGAAGGTTCTCCACCACCGTGCCGTGCGGGCTATGGCAGATCGTGCAGTCCTCCATCACCGGCGCGTGGTTGTGCGCGAACGGGCCGCGCTTCTCCATGTGGCAGGTGTAGCAGGTGTCGTTCACGCTATCGCGCTTCACGAGCTTGGGCCCGACCGAGCCATGCGGGTTATGGCAGTCCGAGCACACCACTTTGCCTTCCGGGATCGGATGGCGCGACGGCCGGTTGATCTGCGCGCGCTGCTCCTTGTGGCAGGTGAAGCACACATCGGGCTGCGTGAGCTTGTTCCGCACCCGGTCCTGCTGCGTGTGAATCTGGTGGCACGTGGCGCACGCGAGATCGCGGGTCTGGTGGGTGCTGCCATCCCAGTGGGAGCGCGCCGAATCGCGCCGATGGCAGCTCATGCAGGCGCCGTTGCGCTCGGCGATCGGCGTGGTCGACGTGCGTGTGAACGTGCGGTCGGGACGCGGGCGCTCCTTGCTGTCGGCGGGCTTGTTGATGTGGCTCTCGCTCTCGCCATGGCAGCTGGTGCAGCTCGGGGTGCGGCCGTCGGCGACGGTGCCGTGCTTGGTCTTGCCGATGGCGAGCACCGGGAAGTCGTCGCCCTCGTCGTGGCAGCGCGTGCACTTCGCGTCGCCCTTGAGCACGAGATCCTTGCGCTCCTTGCTCTCGGCCTTGTCCTCGCTCTTGGCCTCTTGCGCGAGCGCATTGCTGATCAAGAGAGCGCCCGCCAGCGCGAGAGCGAGGCCCTGAAGAAGGAGGGTCAACCAACGCTTGAATTGCGACATGCGCTTCCCCTTATTTCGCGAGCTTCAGCTCCTGCGGCCCGGGGCCGTCGGGCTCCCGGTGCGCGATGCCGAAGTGGCACATGATGCAGGTGATGTTTTCCGCGCGCGCCTTGGCATGGCGCGCGCGCGCCTTCTCGGACTGCAGCTCCGAGCTCATCGAGTCGGTCTTGTGGCAGTTGCGGCACTCGTGCGAGTCGTTGCGGATCATCGCGGTCCACACGTTCTTCGCGAGCTGGTAGCGGTGCTGCTCGAACTTCTCCTTGGTGTCGATCTTGCCGGTGAGGTGGCCCCAGACCTCGAGGCTCGCCTTCACCTTGCGCCAGAGCATCGGCACCGGCTCGCGCGGCACGTGGCAGTCGGCGCAAACGGCGCGCACGCCCGAGCGGTTGAGGTCGTGGATGCTGCCCTTGAACTCGGCGTAGACGTTGTCGCGCATCTCGTGGCAGCCGGTGCAGAACTCGAGCGTGTTGGTCCACGCGAGCCCCGCCGCCCCGGCGGCGAGCAGCACACCGCCGACGACGATCGTGGCGAGCAGCACGCCCGCGCCGAGCGTCACCCGCGAGCAGGTCTGGCAGCGCTGCCGCAGGTTCGTCCACCACGTTCGGATCACGTCCGCCTCAGCGCGACAGGATGTACTGGATCAGGTTTCTGATCTCGGCTTCGTTCTTGGTCTTCGGCGAATCGTGCAGCTCCTCCTTGCCGTCGACCTTGATCTTCGGGTTCGTGGTGAGGTGCTTCATGAGGGCGGCTTCGGCGTCGGGCTTGCCCTTGTACTTCGCGGCGGTTTCCTTGAAGGAAGGCCCTTCCTTCTTTGCCGAGACCGAATGGCACTTGGTGCAGCCGCTCTTCTTTGCCAGCGCCTCGGCGGCGGAGACGTCGACCGATTGCGCAGGGGCGAGCGACCACGCGAGCGCGCCGCAGACTCCAAGCAACAGGCAAGTGACTTTCACGGAGCCTCCCTTGAATTCGTCTTATCCATGATGCGACCGTGGTTGTGATTGAGCGTCAAAAAAGAACGCCCCGGTTGATCCAGATCAAACCGGCGCGGTGGCGCCCCTGCGTTTGTTGACCGCAGTCAATAAGCGCCGGTGCTGCAGTGCAATGCTCCGGCCATGAAAGCCGCGATCCATCTCGTCAAAGGTGTGCTGGACAAGCTTCCGCTGCTCGAGGGCGTGAGCCCGGACGCGGTGCGCGAACTCGCCACGCAATCGTCCGTGGTGCGCAGCGCGCGCGGCGAAGTGATCGTGCGCCGCGGGGAGCGCGTCCCGGGCGTTTACGCGATCGCGTTCGGCACGGTGAAGACACGGCTGCCGCGCCCGCCGGGCAGCGAGGTCGTGCTCGGCCTGCTCGGCGCCGGCACGACCTTCGGCAAGACCGCGGTGATGCTCGGCGCGCCTTCGCAGCTCGACGTCGTGGCGCTCGGCGACACGATGCTGGTGGCGATCCGCGCGAGCTGCGTGCTGGCGATGATCGAGCGCAACCTGCGCTTCTCGCGCAACCTGGCGCTCGCGCTGGCCGAGCGCAACCAGGCGCTGCTGGCGGAGCTCGAGACCGGCAAGCTGCCCAGCGCCCAGCGGCTCGCCGCTTATCTGGACTCGATCGCCGAGCCGACCGCCGAGCCGGGCCGGTTCGCGGCGCGCCTTGCGGTCAGCAAGACCCTGGTCGCCGCCCGGCTCGGAATCAAGAAGGAGACGCTGTCGCGTCTGTTGCGCGAGTTCGCAAGCGACGGGCTGATCGAGGTTTCGGGGCGCAGCATCGCCATCCGCGACGTCGGTGCCCTGAGGCGGATCGCGGCTTCGGCGCCGGGCGCCGGCGCGCCGGCTTGATCTGGATCAATCGGCGGCTTGGCGGAGCGGCGACACTCGCCTAGTGAGCCAGAATCCCTGCGCCCGGATCGCCTGCACGCTCGCGCTCTTTCGCGGCGTGAGCGAGCGGCGCGTCGGCACGGCGACGCGCGCGGCACGGCTGGTGTCGCTGCGCAGCGGCGACGCGCTGGTCCGCCGCGGAGGACCGCTGCCGGGCTTGTGCGCGCTCACGGCCGGCTCGCTCAAGCTCTCGGTCTCGGCGCGGACGCGAGACGAGCGGGTGCTCGGGCTGGTGGCGGCAGGCGAGTCCTTCGGCGAGGCGGCCGCGCTGCGCTCGATGCCGGCGCCCTTCGACGCCGTCGCCGTGAGCGACGCCGAGGTGCTTGCGATCCCGGTCGACGCGGTCCGCCTGCTCCTGCAGCGCGACACGGCGTTCGCGCGCAACCTGCTCGACCGCCTGGCGGCGGAAATCCTGCGGCTGCTCGAGGGCATCGAGGCCGGGATGCTGCAGCGCGCGCCGCAGCGCCTTGCGTCCTACCTCTGCACGCTCGCCGGCGCGGAAGGCGCGGGCGCTCGGCGCGTCAGCCTGCCGGTGAGCAAGACAGTGGTGGCGGGGATGCTGGGCGTGAAGAAGGAGACCCTGTCGCGCCTGCTGCGCGACCTGTCCGACCGGCGCCTGATCGCGGTGTCGCGGCGCGAGATCACCATCCTCGACCGCGCGCGTCTCGAGGGAGCGCGCTAGATCAGTTGAGGTCGAGCGAGTGGCGCTTGAGCGCCGAGAGCGGCACGTACTTGAGCACGTTCTCGTGCGTCGCCTCGAGCACCACGCGCGGGGCGCGGCCGGCCTCCCAGGCCTCGACCCAGCGCAGCACGTGCAGGCACCAGCGGTCGCCGTGCTTCAAGCCGCGAAAGCGCAGGTCGGGGCGCGGCGTGACCAGATCGTTGCCCTTGGCCACGCTGAACTCGAGGAACGCGTCGGTCACCTGCACGCACACCAGGTGTGCGACCCCGTCCTGGTCGTGCGTGGCGCAGCAGCCGTCGCGGAAGTAGCCGGTGAGCGGCGCGTAGCTGCACGCGCGCAGCTCGCCGCCGAGCACGTTCTTTTCCGCCTTCATCCGAGCCTCACAGCGCGGCCTCGATGCGGCGCTTGAGCGCCTCGGCGTCGTTCGCCACGACCTCGAAGCGCTGCGGCCGCTTCTCGAGGTCGGCGAGCTCGGCGGGGCGCTCGGGCGCGCGTCCCAGGGCGGCGCGGATGGTCGCGGCGAACTTCGCCGGCAGCGCGGTCTCGAGACAGACGAGCGGCACCAGCGGGTCGCGGTGCTCGAGCCCGACCTTCACGCCGTCGGCGGTATGCGGATCGATGACGACGCCGTAGCGCTCGTGGACCAGGCGGATGGTGCGGATGCGGTCCTCGTGCGCGCTCGTGCCCGAGACGAAGCCGCTCGCGCGCACCGCCGGGAAATAGGGCGAGTGCGAAAGGTCGAACTCACCGTCCCGATCGAGGCGCCGCCAGAGGTCCTTGACCCGCGCCGCCTCGCGGCCGACGAGGTCGAACACGTAGCGCTCGAAGTTCGACGCCTTGGAGATGTCCATCGAGGGGCTCGAGGTCTCGTGCACCTTGCGGCGCACGCGGTAGCGCCCGGTGCGGAAGAACTCGTCCAGCACCGAGTTCTCGTTGGTGGCGAGGATCAGCCGCCGGATGGGCAGCCCCATGCGCCGCGCGACGTAGCCGGCGTAGATGTTGCCGAAGTTGCCCGACGGAACCGCGAAATCGACCTGCTCCGAGTCGGCCTGGGTGGCCCCGAAGTAGGCCTTGAAGTAGTAGACGATCTGGGCCGCGACGCGCGCCCAGTTGATGGAGTTCACCGCGCCGATGCGGTTACGCGCCTTGTAGGCGGCGTCGGCGTTGACTGCCTTGACCAGATCCTGGCAGTCGTCGAACACGCCCTTCACCGCGAGGTTGTGGATGTTCGGGTCCTGCAGCGAGAACATCTGCGCCCGCTGGAAGCTCGACATCCGGCCGTTCGGCGACAGCATGAACACCCGGATGCCGCGCTTGCCGCGCATCGCGTATTCCGCCGCCGAGCCGGTGTCGCCCGAGGTCGCCCCGAGGATGTTCAGGGTTTGGTTCTTCTCCGCGAGTACTTGCTCGAACAGGCTGCCGAGGAGCTGAAGCGCAATGTCCTTGAACGCAAGCGTCGGGCCGTTGGACAGGCCGAGGAGGTACAGCCCGCGCTCGAGCTTTCTCAGCGGCGTGATCTCGTCGGCTCCGAACACGCGCGCGGTGTAGGTCGCGCGCACGATCCGGCCGAGCTCCGGCACGTCGTCCATGTAGCGCGAAAGGATGCCGGCGGCGAGGTCCACGTAGGGCCTGCCGCGCAGCGCTTTCAGGTCGATGCGCGGAAACTCTTCCGGCAGGTAGAGGCCGCCGTCGGGAGCGAGGCCCTCGAGCAGGATGTCGCTGAAGCTGCGCGCCGGCGCGTCGCCGCGGGTCGAGACGTAGCGCACTACAACAGCGACTCCAGCCGGATGCGCGTGACCCGGCCCTCCACGCTCGTCAGGCGCTCGATCTTGGACATCGCCTGCTCGACGTTCTTTTCCAGCGCGAGGTGGGTCAGCATGACGATGTCGACCCGGCTCTCGCCCTCGCCGGGCTCCTTCTGCACCATCGCCTCGATCGAGATGGCGGAATCCGCGAGGATGCGCGTGATGTCGGCGAGCACGCCGGGCCGGTCCAGCACGCGCATGCGCAGGTAGTAGGAAGTCTCCACCTCGCCGATCGGCAGCACCGGGTCGGCCGAAAGCTGGTCGGGCTGGAACGCGAGGTGCGGGACGCGGTGCTCGGGATCGGCGGTGATGAGGCGCGTCACGTCGACCAGGTCCGCGACCACCGCGCTCGCGGTGGGCTGGGCGCCCGCGCCTGCGCCGTAGTAGAGCGTCGGGCCGACCGCATCGCCTTTCACCAGGATGGCGTTCATCACGCCCTCGACGTTGGCGATCAGGCGGCGCGCCGGAACCAGCGTCGGGTGCACACGCAGCTCGATGCCGCTCTTCGCCCGCCGCGTGATGCCGAGGAGCTTGATGCGGTAGCCGAGCGCCTCGGCGTAGCCGATGTCGGCCTTGGTAAGCTTTTGAATGCCTTCTCTGAAGCATTTCTCAAACTGCATCGGAATCCCGAACGCCAGCGCCGACAGGATGGTGAGCTTGTGCGCGGCGTCGACACCCTCGATGTCGAAGCTCGGGTCGGCCTCGGCGTAGCCGCGCGCCTGGGCGTCGCGCAACGCGCTCTCGAACGGCAGGCCCTTGTCGCGCATTTCCGAGAGGATGAAGTTGGAGGTGCCGTTGATGATCCCGGCGATCCACTCGATGCGGTTCGCCGCCAGCCCCTCGCGCAGCGCCTTGATGATCGGGATGCCGCCGCCGACCGAGGCCTCGAAGGCGACCATCACGCCCTTCTTCTGCGCGGCGGCGAAGATCTCGTTGCCGTGGGTGGCGAGCAGCGCCTTGTTGGCGGTCACGACGTGCTTGCCGTGGGCGATCGCCTCCAGCACCAGCGCCTTCGCGACCGTGTAGCCGCCGATCAGCTCGACGACGATCTCGACGTCGTTTCCCCGGGCCACGCTGAAGGCGTCGTCGACGACCTTCGCTCCGTCTCTTACGATCGATCTGGCTTTCTGAACTTCCTTGTCCGCCACCACCGCGATGCGGATCGCGCGCCCGGCGCGGCGCTGGATCTCGTCGGCGTTGCGATTGAGTACGTCCCAGGTGCCGCCGCCTACGGTGCCGATGCCGAGCAGCCCTACGTTAATCGGCTTCATGTTTCCTCAACCGGGTCTCGAGGTGGCGCTTCACGTCGGGCCATTCGCCCGCGAGCACGCTGTACATGACGGTGTCGCGCACGCTGCCGTCGCGTCGCGGCCAGTGGCGGCGGATGACGCCGTCCTTCTTGGCCCCGAGCGCCTCGATCGCGCGCTGCGAGGTGAAATTGAAATTGTCGGTGCGCAAGCCCACGACCCCGCAGCCGATTTTTTCAAAAGCATGCGAAAAAAGCAGGAGCTTGCAAGCCGTGTTGACGTTGCTGCGCTGGAAGCGCTTGCCGTACCACGTGTAGCCGATCTCGACGCGGTCCGCCGCGGCGATGATGTCGTGATATCGGGTGCTGCCTGCGATCTTCCCGGAGGTGGACTCCCGGACCACCCAGGGGAGCATGTGGCCGTCCTTTTGTCCCTGCAGCGCGGTGTCGATGTATTTCGCGGTCTCCCCCGGCGCGGGCACCGAGGTGAACCAGAGCTCCCAGAGCTTGCCGTCCTGCGCAGCTTCGGCAAGACCCCTTTCATGCTCTCTGGACAGAGGCTCGAGGCGCACCCCGTGGCCTTCGAGCGTCGCGGGCTTCGGAGAAATCACGCCGCCCCTGCCTTAAGCGGCGGCACTAGGCCGCTCCTCTCAGAAGCCCGTCCTTTCTGAACATGTCTCGAATCCCGCGCACGGCCTGCCGCAGGCGGTGCTCGTTCTCGATGAGGGCGATGCGCACGTGGTCGTCGCCGTAGTCGCCGAAGCCGATGCCCGGCGCCACGGCGATCTTCGCCCCCTCGAGCAGCCGCTTGGTGAATTCGATCGAGCCCAGGCCCGCGTAGGCGTCGGGGATCTTCGCCCAGATGTACATCGAGGCCCGGGGCACCTCGACCATCCAGCCGATGTCGTGCAGACCCTTCGCCATCACGTCCCTGCGCTTCTGGTAGGTCTTCCTGATTTCCTCGACGCAATCCTGCGGGCCTTCGAGCGCCACGATCGAGGCGACCTGGATCGGGGTGAAGCTGCCGTAGTCGTGGTAGCTCTTGATGCGCGCGAGCGCGTGGACCAGCTCCTTGTTGCCGACCATGAAGCCGATGCGCCACCCCGCCAT
>Ga0134124_10002433_pt1 | contig 15051 bp, 16 predicted proteins | sample KB304_FD_96880 | JGI IMG/M metagenome (GOLD analysis project Ga0134124, IMG submission 96880) | Terrestrial soil microbial communities without Nitrogen fertilizer from Kellogg Biological Station, Michigan, USA - KB3-0-4 | ecosystem: Environmental > Terrestrial > Soil > Unclassified ... | reverse complement strand
GGCCAGGTCTTCAAGGGTCTCGATAATGCGATGCGGAGCTTCGAAGAACACCAGGGTGCGCGGCTCGTGTCGCAGGGCACGCAGGCGTTCGCGGCGGGCGGCGGCGCGTGCTGGCAGAAATCCCTCGAAGCAGAATCGCTCCACGGGCAGGCCGCTGACGGCCAGCGCCACCAGCAACGCCGAGGCACCCGGTACGGCATGCACGGCAATGCCCGCATCCAGCGCGGCACGTATCAGCAGATATCCCGGATCGGAAACCAGCGGAGTACCCGCGTCGCTGACCAGCGCCACCCGTGCGCCCCGCTGCAGCTGCCCCAGCAATTCCTCGCGGCGTTGCGCTTCGTTGTGGTCATGCAGCGACAGCAGCGGCCGCTGTACGCCGATCAGCCGCAGCAGATTGGCGGTATGGCGGGTATCCTCGGCAGCAATGACGTCGGCAGCGGCAAGCACCTCGCGGGCCCGCGGCGACAGATCCGCCATATTGCCTATTGGCGTTGCCACGACGTCGATTCGGCCCGGAGGCGTCACTATAATCTCCGGAGCATTTTTGAAGCGCGCAGACTCAAGGAAACCCACAGCTTGCCTCGCCACCTGACAGCCATGCAACCCGCCTACGGCAACCGCCCGTTCCACTGCTACATCGCTGCAGCGCTGCTCGCACTGGCAGTGCTGGCTGGCTGCACCCCGATGGCCACCGAAGGCACGGCACCGGCTTCCGCAGATCGCGCCGAGCGGCTGCAGCGTCAGGGCAATTTCGGCGCGGCCGCACAGATGTACGAAAAGCTGGCTGCGCAGAATCCGCCGCCCGACAGCGTAGGCTTCGCGCTGTCGGCAGCGCGCGCCTGGTTGTCGGCCAACCGCGCCGACGATGCCCAGCGCATCCTCGACGGCATTACCGCTTCACTCGAGGCGCGTCAGCAATTCGAGCGCGCGTTGCTGCGCGCCGAGACGGCGACCGCGCGGGGCCAGTACGCCGCGGCCTGGCGCGATGTCTCCGCGCTGCCGGAGCCTGCCAATGCGGCGGATGCCAATCGCTTGTACCGCGTGAAAGAGGATGTGGCGCTGCGTGCAGGGCAGCCGGTAGAAGCCGTGCGCGCTGGGCTGGAACGCGAGCGCGTTGCCACCACAGATGCGGCGCGCACGACGGCGCGACGCGATCTGCTGAGCGATCTGCGTGGCGCCGTGGATCGCGGACTGCGCATCGATCCGGCCAGCGCACGCGAACCACTGGTGCGTGGCTGGCTGGAGATCGGACAGATCGCAGCCGCCGCCGGTCGCAGCCCACTGGGTGCGGATACGGCGCTGGAGCGCTGGCGCGCGCGCTTCCCCGGCCATCCTGCCGCGACCATCGCAGTCAGCGAAATCCTCACGCCGGGCGCGCGTGCCCCTGCCGGTTCCGGCGGCGCGATAGCCAGTGGATCGATCGCGCTGCTGCTGCCACTCACAGGCGCTCGCTCCGCGGAGTCAGAGAGCATTCGTGATGGCTTTCTGACGGCGATTTCACGCCAACCCGAAGCCGGCAGGCCCACGGTGCGCGTCTACGACACTGGCACGCTCGCTGTTCCGGCCGCATTGCAGATGGCACAGGCAGAGGGCGCTGGCTTCGTCGTCGGGCCCTTGACCAAGCCCGAGGTACAGCAGGCCGCCGCGCAGCGTCCCGGTGTATTGCCCATACTCCTGCTCAACTCCTTGAGCACTGACAGCTTTGCCGGCGCTCAGCTATTCCAGTACGGATTGGCCCCTGAAGACGAAGCACGTCAGATCGCGCGGCAGATGAATGCCTCCGGTCAGCACCGCGCCGTGGTGTTTACACCCTCCGGCGAATGGGGCACGCGCGTGGCTGGCGTTTTCTCCGAAGAGTTCACCCGCGGCGGCGGCAAGATCATTGCGGAAGCAGGCTACGACAGTGCACGCAACGATCTCGCCCCAGTCATCACCTCGGCCCTGGGAATCGATGCCGGCCGTACACGCACGCTGCGCGTAAAGCAGATCACCGGGCTCACGTTTGAGTACGAACCACGGCCACGCGCGGACATCGATGCCATCTTCGTTGCCGGCTATGAATCCCTGGCTGTGCGACAGATCAATCCGCTGCTGCAGCATTTCAATGCCGATCGCATCCCCACCTACGTCACGCAGGGCGGGCTGGATCCGGATGAGCGCGCCAATCGCGATCTGGACGGCATGCGCTTCGTCGACATGCCCTGGATGCTCGAGTCCACCGGCCCGGTCGCCGACACACGCAGCGCCACCGAAACCTCGTGGAGCGCTCGTGGCAAGCGCCAGTCGCGCTACTTCGCCTTCGGCTACGACGCGGCCACACTGGCGCTGACGCTACGCAGCGGCCAGAACCCATGGCCGCTACCCGGCCTCACCGGACGACTGAGTCTCACCTCGGAAGGCCGCATCGAGCGCAGCCTCGACTGGGCCAGGGTGCACAATGGCGCGCCCGAACTCTTCGACCCGCTGCGCTGAATCCCGCCGCACCGATGCCCAGCGGCTCGGCTGCGAGGCCGAGCAGGCTGCCGCGCGCCACCTCGAAGCCCATGCGCTGCGGGTAGTGCTGCGCAATTACCGCTGCCGCCTCGGCGAACTGGATCTGGTCGCACTCGCGCCCGACGGCACCCTGGTAATCGCCGAAGTACGCATGCGCTCGCGGCAGAACTACGGCGGCGGCGCAGCCAGCGTCACCTGCCACAAGCAGCGACGCTTGCTGCGCGCAACGCGTCATCTGCTGGCGATGCAACCACAGTGGTCACGGCATGCGCTGCGCTTCGATGTACTCGACCTGCGACCTGCAACAGGCGGTTACGACATCCGGTGGATTCAGCACGCGTTCACTGCGTAGCCCAAATCCAGGATCGAATTCACGCGTTGGTGGAAAGGTGCGGGTGTGGCGTGCAAGTTCCGGCGCAACTCCGGTGTTCAGCAGCCTGTGACATTGCCAGCGCCGGCTGTTCGCGGCGCGGCAACCCGCTCGCAACATGACCGCGCGGCCTACCGAAGATCTTCCGCCCTACTTCACGACCTTGAGACTGGGCCGTCGCGGCTTGTCCGGTGCGGGCGGCGGATCGGGCGGCTTGTCGTCGCCATCATTGGAGTTCCCCGGCACTGCGGGCACCGCCGAGGCTTCTTCGGTAAACACCATGCCCTGCCCGGTTTCGCGCGCATAGATGCCAAGCACGAATTCGACCGGGACACGGATCTGATGACTGACCCCACCAAACCGCGCGTTGAACTCCACCGCTTCCGCACTGATGCGGAATGACTGGGTCGCCGAGGCCGAGATGTTCAGCACGATCTTGCCTTCCTTGACGAATTGCCGCGGCACCTGCACGACATCGGAGCCGGCGTCGACGATCAGATGCGGCGTGTAGCCGCAATCGACCATCCAGTCCAGCATCGCCCGCAGCAGATAAGGCCGCCGCGAGAGCTCAGGCAATGCGCATCTCCCGTTCCTGCGCCGAAAGGCTCAGGCGGAATGCGGGCCGTGAGAACAGCAGGTTGACGTACTTGAGCAGAGGCGCAGCCTCCTTGGGCAGATCAATCCGGTAACGCGGCAGACGCCAGAGAATCGGCGCGATGGTCACATCGACCAGCGACAGCTCATCGCTGACGAAATACGGCTTGTTGCGGACGAAATCAGCCGTCTGCACGATGAAGTCGCGCAGTTCGCCGCGCAGCCGCGGCGCATCGGCGGAATCCGGACCTTGCTTGTCCAGCTGGGCGGCAAGTCCATACCAGTCGCGCTCGATGCGATGCAGCGCCAGCCGGAATTGCGCGCGCGAGACTGGATCGACCGGCATCAGAGGCGGATGCGGGAAACGCTCATCCAGGTATTCGATGATGATCCGGGAGTCGTACAGCACCAGGTCGCGATCGACCAGGGTCGGCAACGAATGATCCGGATTCAGGTCGAGCAGATCTTCAGGGAAACGCCCGGGCGTGACGCTGACGATCTCGATCTCGACATCTTTTTCCGCCAGTACGATGCGGGTCCGGTGGCTGGCGGGCTCATCCGGAGCCGAAAACAATGTCATCACGGCGTGGCGACTCGTCAAAGTGAGGACTCCTGATTGCTACGCTGCCCGCAGCTGAAAAATGGCTGACGGGCGTGCATTGCGATCAGTGAACGTCCTTCCAGTATTCCTTTTTCAACAACCAGGCAAATGCGGTGAATACGAGCAGGAACAACACGACCCACAGGCCGATGCTGCGACGTCGTACCTGCGAAGGGTCTCCTGCGTAATCGAGGAAGTTGACCGTATCGCGCACGAAGCCGTCAAACTCCTCCGGTTTCAGGCGACCGGCAGCGACCGTCTCGAAGTGCTCCACCGACTTGCCCTCTGGACCAGCCGGACCGGCAGAAAACACCGCTGCCTTCACACCCTCGAGATCCGACAGCACGGCCGGCATGGCCGCGCCTTCGAGCGCCAGGTTGTTGGTGCCGCTCGGGCGGGACTTGTCGACGTAGAACCCCTTCAGGAAGCGATATACCCAGTCGGTGCCGCGCGCGCGCGCCACCAGCGACAGATCAGGCGGCGCACGACCGAACCAGACTTCCGCATCCGCAGCCGGGAAACTGCTGAGCATGTAATCCGTGGGCTTGGCGCCCGTGGGGATCAGGTTGGCCTGCAGCTGCTCGGTAGAGATGTGCAGGTCATCGGCCATGCGCTGGTAGCGCATGTATTTCAGGGAATGACATCCCATGCAGTAATTCACGAAGTTGGCGGCGCCCCGCTGCAGCGAGGCCAGGTTGTTCACCTCATTGCCAGCCTTCCAGTGCTGCCACTCGACGCCGTGTTCGGCGCCCTCATGGCCGCCTTCTTCGGCCGCCACGGCAGCCCCGCCGCTCAGGGCGAGGCCCGCTACCAGGGTAATTGCAATCCGCATCCAAAGATTCCTCATGGCCCGCTCAGTCATGATGCATCGTCACTCTTTCCGGAACGCGGCTGGTGGATTCACCGCGTGTATAGAACGGCATGAGCACAAAAAACGCGAAGTACAGCGCGGTGAAGATTCTCGCCAGCGCCACGTAGACACCTTCGGGCTTCTGCATGCCGAGATAGCCGAGGCCGATGAACGACACCACGAATATCGCCAAAGCCACCCGCCAGCGCACCGGCCGGTAACGCCAGGATTTCACCGGCGAACGATCAAGCCACGGCAGCAGGAAGAAGAAGATCAACGACAGCGCCATCAGCAGTGCGCCGAGCCGCTGGTTGGGCACGGCGCGCAGGATGGCGTAGTAAGGCGTGAAGTACCACACCGGCGCGATCTCATCGGGCGTCGACACCGGATTTGCCGGCTCGAAATTCGCCGCCTCGAGGAACAATCCGCCGAAGGTGGGCACGAAGAACATCACCACGGCGAAGAGCATCAGGAATACACCCACGCCGACCAGATCCTTCAGCGTGTAGTAGGGATGGAAAGGAATGCCATCCAGCGGAATGCCGTCCGGTCCCTTCTTTTCCTTGATCTCGATGCCATCCGGATTATTCGATCCGTTCTGGCGCAGCGCCACCAGGTGCAGGGCAACCAGCAGCAGCAGCACCAGCGGCACGGCCACGACGTGCAGCGAGAAGAAGCGGTTGAGCGTGGCATCAGCGATGCCGTAATCGCCGCGGATCCAGTCCACCAGCCCTGGCCCGATCACCGGAATAGTGCCGAAGATGTTCACGATCACGCCCGCGCCCCAATAGGACATGTTGCCCCAGGGCAGCACGTAACCCATGAAGGCCTCGGCCATCAGCGCCAGATACACCGCCATGCCGAACAGCCACAACAGCTCGCGCGGCCCCTTGTACGAGCCGTACAGGAAGGCGCGGAACATGTGCAGGTAGACGACAATGAAGAAGGCCGAGGCGCCGGTGGAGTGCATGTAGCGGATGAGGTCGCCATACGGCACCTCGCGCATGATGTACTGCACCGAGTCGAAGGCCGTGGTCTCCCCCACCTTGTAGTGCATGGTGAGGAAGATGCCCGTGACCAGCTGCAGCACCAGCGCCACCAGCGACAGCACGCCGAAGAAATACCAGAAGTTGAAGTTCTTGGGCGCGTAGTAGCCGGTCAGCTGGTCGCGCATGAACTGGTCGACCGGCAGGCGCTTGTTCAGCCAGCCCAGGAAGCCCGTACGCACGGGCAGCGCGTCGTTGTTTCCGGCCATTACGCCACTCCCTTTGCAGTCGGCGCAACGCCGATCACCAGCGTCTTCTCATCGCGGAAGGAATATTCGGGAATGCGCAGGTTGGTGGAGGCCGGTGAGCCCTGGAACACCCGCCCGGCCAGATCGAAACGCGAGCCATGGCAGGGACACTGGAAACCACCGGGCCAGTCCGAGCCCAGTTCGGGAATAGCCGTTTCGAAGCGCGCCTTGGGCAGGCAGCCCAGGTGGGTGCAGGTGCCGTCCAGCACAAGGTATTGATCTTTGACCGCCCGCGTGGCGGTGCGGGTGTATTCGGGCTGCTCTGAATCCTTGGACTGCGGATCTTTCAGCTTGCCCTCGTGGCCGGCGATGTGCGTGAGCATCTCCGGCGTGCGGTACACCACATAAATCGGCTTCTTTCGATAAACCTGGGTGACCATCTGTCCCGGCTCGAGTTTGGACAGGTCTACCTCGACCGGGGCGCCAGCCGCGCGGGTACGCTCGGACGGGCTCCATGAGGCAATGAACGGTACCGCCGCGAAGGCAACACCCACCGCACCGGTGGCCACCGTCGCGAACGTTAGAAAGCCGCGACGGTCCTGGTCGACTTCGGCGGCAGCGGATGCGGGATGATCGCTCATTATGATTCTTGCGGCTCTTGCGTGGATGCCCGCCGCGCCTGGCTGCCTACCAACCACGGCGGTTCGGACAGCCCGGCATTATACACTAACGGCCCAGAGCCCAAGATGCGGTGACCGATGCCTGCCAGCAGCTTCCAGCGCAACGCGCTCTTCCTCGGCATATCCGTCGCGGCGGGTATCGCGGTGGCAGTGCTGGTACTGCATTTCTGGCCGGCCTGGGTTCGTCCGCCCAGCCCGCCGCCAGCGGCGGTGGCCGCCGGCGATCAGAACGCCACGCGACCCAACACCGCCAACGCGGAAAGCGATACTGGAGTGGGTCGCGTGCCCGCGATCCAGAGCGCCGATGTGCGCGATGCCGGCAGCCGCGTCGCGCAGGAAACTTCTTCGCCCGGCAGCTTCGCCGCGGCCGTGCGCGCCACGGCTCCAGCGGTGGTCAGCGTCTATGCGCAGGGCACCGAACGCGTGGCGGTCTCGCCGCTGGCTCCGCTGCTCGGCACGCCGCCGCCACGTACGCAGCAGTCGCTGGGCTCCGGCGTCATCGTCGACACGCAGGGCCACATCGTCACCAATCATCATGTGATTGCAGGCTCGGACAAGATCCGCGTGCAGCTCGCGGACGGCCGCGTCGCCGATGCGAAAATAGTGGGCAGCGATCCAGACACCGATCTGGCCGTGCTGCAGATCGGCCTGCCGAAGGCGCCCGTGATGGCGCTGGGCCGTTCCGATCGCGTGCAGGTGGGCGACATCGTGCTGGCCATCGGCACCCCGCTGGGGCTCTCGCAGACCGTGACGCATGGCATCGTCAGTGCCCTGGGACGTGCGGGACTCAATGTCGCGGCGTACGAAAATTTCATCCAGACCGATGCCGCCATCAATATCGGCAATTCCGGCGGCGCGCTGGTGAACGCGCGCGGCGAGCTGATCGGCATCAACACCGCCGTGCTTGGCAAGAACCTTGGCGCCGAGGGCATCGGTGTGGCCATTCCGGTGGATCTGGTGCGCGGCGTGATGCAGGAAATCCTGCAGCATGGCCGCGTCATCCGTGGCTGGATCGGCATCCTCCCGGTGGACGTTGGGCCGGAAGAAGCCGCGCGCTATGGCCTGCCGCACGCAGGCATCGCCATTTCGGACCTGTACCGCAACTCCCCTGCGGTGGAGATCGGCCTGGCGCGCGGCGACATGATCGAGACGGTGACCGGCCAGCCGGTGCATACCTCACAAGACACGCTGGCGCGGATCGCCAGCCACAAACCGGGCAGCAAGGTCACACTCACCGGTATGCGCGGCACGCAGCGATTCAAGGTGGACGTTAGGGTGATCGAGGCGCCGACGCAGAACGTGCAGTAGCAGCCCGTCCTGCTTGGCGCGGCGAGTGCCTAATTGGCGACGCGCCGGATCTCGGCACCCAGCTGCGAGAGTTTCTCTTCGATGGACTCGTAGCCGCGATCGATGTGGTAGATGCGATCGATCTCGGTGCGCCCTTCAGCCACCAGCCCTGCCAGCACCAGACTGGCCGACGCCCGCAGATCGGTGGCCATCACTGGGGCTGCCGTCAGCCTCGGCACACCCTTGATGATGGCGGTGTTGCCTTCGAGCCGGATCTCCGCGCCCATGCGCCGCATCTCCAGCATGTGCATGAAGCGGTTCTCGAAGATGGTCTCGATAATAGTGCCCACGCCATCGGCTACGCAGTCGAGCGCCGCGAACTGCGCCTGCATGTCAGTCGGAAAGGCCGGATAGGGCGCAGTACGAATATCCAGGGATTTGGGCCGACGGCCCTGCATGTCCAGATCTATCCAGTCGGGACCGGACTCGACGCGCGCGCCGGCCTCCTGCAGTTTCAGCAGCACGGCATCCAGATGCTTGGGTTGCGTGTGGTGTGCGCGCACACGTCCGCCGGTGATGGCCCCCGCCACCAGGAAGGTGCCGGTTTCGATGCGATCAGGTTGCACGTCGAAGTGCGCGCCATGCAGGCGCTCCACCCCCTGGATGACAATGCGATCGGTGCCCGCACCCTGAATGCGCGCGCCCATGGCGATGAGGAAGTTGGCCAGATCCACCACCTCCGGTTCGCGCGCCGCATTTTCAAGAACGGTTTCCCCGTCGGCCAGCACTGCAGCAGTCATCAGGTTTTCGGTGCCGGTGACCGTGACGGTGTCGAGCACCAGTCGCGCGCCTTTGAGGCGCCCGGCGCGTGCGCGGATGTAGCCATTTTCGATATGGATCTGGGCGCCCATGGCCTGCAGGCCGGCTACGTGGATATTGACGGGACGCGCGCCGATGGCGCAGCCGCCGGGCAGCGAGACATCGGCCTGGCCAAATCGCGCCAGCAATGGACCCAGCACCAGAATGGCCGCGCGCATGGTCTTCACCAGTTCATAGGGCGCGACGAACTCGCGGATGCCCTGGGTGTCCACCTCTACACGCATGCGCTCACCCACCGTCACTGCCACACCCATCCGTCCCAGCAGCTCGATCATGGTGGTGACGTCGCGCAGATGCGGCACATTGCCGATGGAGACCGGCTCTGATGCCAGCAGCGACGCGGCCAGGATGGGCAGCGCCGCGTTCTTCGCGCCGGAGATGCGCACATCGCCGCGCAGTGGCCGTCCGCCAGTGATCTGCAGCTTGTCCATCAATGACTCCGTGAAGACAGTTCGTCGGGCGTGAGCGTTTCGAGCTGCAGCGCGTGAATCTCGCCGCCCATGCGCTCACCGAGGGCCTTGTATACCAGCTGATGGCGCTGCAGTGGCCTCAAGCCCGCGAACTCCCGCGCCACCACTGTGGCCTCGAAATGCACATTGTCTTCGGAACGCACGCGCACCAGCGCGCCGGGCAGAGCCACACGGATCAGCTCTTCGATCTGCTTGGGATTCATGGCCTGCCTTGCGGTTCGCGGCGGGGAAGGACGCGCAGTTTAAGCTATGCTTCCCAGTCTGACATGAACACCTCGCCCAGCAGCGCAGCGCTGATCGCGGCCGGCCGCCGCGCCCTGGAAATCGAATCCCGGGCGGTGGCCGAACTGCAGCAGCGGGTTGACGACCGCTTCGCACGGGCCTGCCAGATATGCCTGGCCGCCACGGGCCGCGTCGTCGTCAGCGGACTCGGCAAATCCGGTCATGTGGCCCACAAGATCGCCGCGACGCTTGCCAGCACCGGAACACCGGCTTTCTTCCTGCATGCCGCCGAGGCCAGCCACGGCGATCTGGGCATGGTGACCCGGGGCGATGTACTGCTGGTAATTTCCAATTCCGGCGAAACGCCCGAACTGCTGGCCCTGCTGCCGCCGCTGCGCCGACTCATGGTGCCGGTCATTGCACTGACCGGTCGCCCCGATTCCACGCTGGCGCGCGAAGCCACGCTGCACCTGGACGTCAGCGTGCGCGAGGAAGCCTGTCCGCTGAATCTCGCGCCCACGGCCAGCACCACGGCCGCGCTGGCCATGGGTGACGCGCTGGCCACCGCGCTGCTCGAGGCACGCGGCTTCACCAGCGATGACTTCGCCCGTGCACATCCCGGCGGCGCATTGGGTCGCAAACTGCTGTTGCATGTCAGCGATGTCATGCGTCGCGGCGACGACCTGCCGCGTGTCGCGGCCACGGCGCCGCTGGAACAGGGACTACTCGAGATGAGCCGCAAGGGGCTGGGCATGACGGCCGTCGTCGAGACTTCCGGCGCGCTGGCCGGCATCTTCACCGATGGCGATCTGCGGCGGGCGCTGGACAAGGGCGTGGACCTCAGGACCACGCCCATGCACGATGTCATGACGCGCAACCCGCGTCATATCGCCCCGCAGGAGCTGGCCGCAGAGGCCGTCAATCGCATGCAGGAATTCCGTATCACAGCGCTGCTGGTGGTTGATGGCAGCGGCCAGCTGGCCGGAGCGCTGAACATCCACGATCTGCTGCGAGCGGGAGTGGTGTGATGGCCTTGCAATCCATCAGTGCGCCTCCCGCCTGTCTCACTACGCGACTGGCGCGTCGCCTCGCCCTGCTGGTGCTGGACGTGGACGGCGTGCTCACCGATGGCGGGCTGTGGTTCGGCGCGCGCGGTGAAGTACTGAAGCGCTTTCACGTACGCGATGGCCACGGCATCAAGCTGCTGCAGGCCGCCGGCATACCGGTGGCGCTGATCTCGGGCCGTCGCTCATCGGCGGTGGCCGCGCGCGCGCGCGAACTCGGAGTGCGGCTGGTGCTGCAGGGAGTGGCCGACAAGAGCCGCGCACTCGACCAGCTGCTGCGCCGGCTTTCGATCAGCGACACGCAGGTGGCCTGCGTGGGTGATGACACCCCGGACATCCCGTTGTTCGTGCGCGCGGCTCTGGCTGTCGCGGTGCGCGATGCACACCCTCTGGCGCGGCGCGCGGCACATTGCCGAACCGAACTGCCCGGCGGCCACGGCGCCGTACGCGAAGTGGTGGACTGGATACTTGCAGCGCGGGGACGGTCATGAGGCGCTGGCGCTGGCTGCTGGCTATTGCAGTGGTGGGTCTCATCGTGGCCGGAGCGTATTTTGCGGGCACCAGTCAGCAGGCGCGCACGGCGGGCACCAAGCCCAATGACGCCGACACGGCTGCCTACGACTACGAGGCCAACACCGTCACGGTGCGGCAGATGGATGCAAACGGGCAGCTTCAGTACGAGCTCGAAGCCCAGCATATCGCGCAGCTGCCGCAGAACGGCGCCGTCACGGCGAGCATGCTGACCATGCACTACGATCCGCCTGGCCAGCACGATGAATCACGGCGGTGGAAGCTGACCGCCGATTCCGCACAACTGCCGGAAAACAGCGACATCGTCGCCCTGAAGGGTCATGTGGTGGCGCGCGGACGGCCGTCGAAGTCGCCCGCGGTCATGACCTTCAGCTCCAACAGTTTCGATTACAACCTGAAGACCCAGGTTCTGATCACCCGGGACGACTTCCGGGCCGACTGGGCCGGCAATCGATTCAGCGGACGAGGCCTGGAAGCCAATATCCAGCGGGGCACCATCGAAAAGGTAGAATCAAACGCTAATGGCCAGATTCTTCCCTGATCGTGGTGTTGTGGCGGTGGTGCTGTTGTTTGCGGGCGCCCTGACCTCGGCACTTGCCGCAAGCCCGACGCTCGACAAGAAAACCCCCATCGACTGGAAGGAAGGCGAGAGGCACTGCTTCAAGGCCGATTTCAACGCCGGCACGATCACGCTCTGCGATGTAACCTTGACCCAGGGAGCCAGCACGCGCATCACGGCCGACAACGCCTCCGCCAAAGGGCTGTCCGACAACAACAATGGCGAATGGCTGCTGACCGGCAAAGTGCACATCGAATTCGACAACGTCATACTCGATGCCGACAGCGCCACAGTGACGTTCGCGCAGGACCGGCTGCAGAAAGTCCACGTGAAGGGCGCGCCGTCACGCTTCTCGCAGCAGTTGAAGGATCCCTCGCGCCGCAATCAGGGCCGCGCGGCCACCATCGACTACGACTCGCAGAAGGACGTGCTGAATCTGATGGGCGACACCTGGTACACAGATGGCCGCAATGTCGTCGAGACGGCCGCCTTCACCTACAACCTCAACGATGGTTCGATCTTCAGCTCCGAGCGCGTGAAGGGCACCATCCAACCGGAAAAGCGCGTCCCTGCCCCGCGCACGCCCGATCGCGCGACCTCGCAATGACCAACTCCGTGCTGCGTGCCGAGCATCTGCGCAAGAGCTATCGCGGCCGCGTCGTGGTCGAGGATCTCTCGCTGCAGGTCGAATCCGGCGAAATCGTGGGCCTGCTTGGTCCGAATGGCGCAGGCAAGACGACTTCGTTCTACATGATCGTGGGACTGGTCAGCGCTGACGCCGGCACCATCGCACTCGACGATCACGACATCACCGGACTGCCCATGCATCGCCGCGCGCGGCTTGGCCTGGGCTATCTGCCGCAGGAGGCCTCGGTATTCCGCCGCCTCTCTGTGGAACACAACATCCTCGCCATCCTGGAAACGCGCCGCGATCTCGACAAAGCCGGCCGCAACGCACAACTGGAGCGGATTCTCGAAGAATTGCGCATCGGGCATGTGCGCAAGAGCGCCGGCATGGCGCTGTCGGGCGGCGAACGGCGGCGAGTGGAAATCGCGCGCGCGCTGGCGGCGTCGCCGCGTTTCATCCTGCTGGATGAACCCTTCGCAGGCGTAGACCCGATCTCGGTGCTGGATATCCAGAAGATCATCACCGACCTGGCCGCGCGCGGCATCGGCGTGCTCATAACAGACCATAACGTGCGCGAAACCCTTGGCGTTTGCAACCGCGCCTGCATAGTGGATCGCGGAACCGTGATCGCTGCCGGAAGTGCGGAAGAAATCCTTGCCAACGAACGAGTCCGTGAGGTGTACTTGGGGCAGAATTTCCGCATGTAACCCGCGGTTATTCTTTCGTAATTCCCAATGTTAAAAGCCTCACTGCAGCTTCGCCTTGGCCAGCAGCTGACGATGACTCCGCAGCTGCAGCAGGCAATCAGGCTGCTGCAGCTGCCATCGCTCGAGCTGCAGCAGCACATCCGCGAGCTGCTCGAAACCAATGTGATGCTCGAGGCCGAGGACGAAACCGAGGCCACCGCCAGTTTCGAGGCGCTGGGCGCCGGCCCCAATGACCGCGAAACACCGGTCGGAGGCGAAGAGCCCGCGCCGGAAAGCACCGGTGACTCCGAACCCAGCGTCGAAATCGTCGAGGACAGCTGGAACGAAACCTCGGCGGCGCCGGGTGAAACGCCCTGGAACAGCGAGGACGACGAGCGCCAGCAGGAATACCAGGATGGTCGCGGTGAAACGCTGCATCAGCATCTGCAGTGGCAGCTGGAAATGGCGCCACTGGCAGAGCGCGAGCGGGCCATCGGACGGGCGATCATCGATGCCATCAACGACGATGGATATCTCACCGAACCCTTCGACGCCATTGCCGCGACACTGAAGCCGGAGATCCAGGCCAGCGACGAGGAAATCGCCGAGATGCTCGAGGCGGTTCAGAGCTTCGATCCGCTGGGCATCGGCGCCCGCACTGTCAGTGAATGCGTGCTGCTGCAGCTGGGCGCCCTGGCCGCGGACACGCCGGGCCTGACCACGGCGCGCGAGATCGCCACCACACATCTGGATCTGGTCGCGCGGCGAGAACTGACCACTCTCAAGCGCGAACTGCGCGTTTCCGAAGAGGAAATGGAACTGGGGCTGGTACTGGTACGCGGCTGTCACCCGCGCCCTGGTTCGCAGATCAGCCCCTCGCCTTCCGAATACGTGGTGCCCGATGTGTTCGTGCGCCGCTCCGCAGCCGGCTGGAGCGTCGAGATGAACTCCGCGACTCTGCCCAAGGTGCGCATCAATGAAGGCTATGCCAGCCTGCTCGGTCGCGGCGCAGGTCATGCGGGCATGCGCACGCAGCTGCAGGAAGCACGCTGGCTGCTGAAGAGCCTGGAGATCCGCCACGACACGCTGCTGAAGGTCGCCCGTTCCATCGTCGAGCGGCAGCTCGAATTCCTGGATCATGGCGAAGAGCACATGCGGCCGATGATCCTGCGCGATATCGCCGAAGCCATCTCGATGCATGAATCGACGGTGTCGCGCGTCACCTCCGGCAAGTACATGCACACGCCGCGCGGCGTGTTCGAACTGCGCTATTTCTTCTCCAGCCAGGTGGAAGGCAGCGACGGTTCGGGCACCTCCTCCACGGCGATCCGCGCCAAGATCAAGAAGCTGATCCGCGACGAAGCCCCCGACGCGCCGCTCAGCGACAGCCGCATAGCGGAATTGCTCTCGAAAGAAGGCATTCCGGTTGCCAGACGCACGGTGGCCAAGTACCGTGAATCCATGGACATAGCGCCATCGAATGAACGCAAGCGGGCGGCCGCGCCCTGAACCGTAGGAGAGCATCATGCAGCTGAAACTCACGGGTCATCACGTCGAAATCACGGAATCCATGCGCGCTTACGTCGAGAAGCGGCTCGAACGTGTCAAGCGCCATTTCGACGACGTCATAGATGTGACTTTCCTGATGTCGGTGGACAAGCTGCAGCACAAGGCCGAGGCCACGGTACATGTCAGCGGCGGCAACATCCACGCCGATGCGGTCGACACCAACATGTACGCGGCCATCGACCTGCTGGCCGACAAGCTCGACCGCTGCGTGGTGAAGCACAAGGAAAAGCAGCGCGACCATCACGCCAGTGAAGGTCGCCGCGCCGCGCGCCAGTAGCGCGCGGCCTTCGGCTGCACGCGCGATCGCATGCGCCTGATTCTGGTCAGCGGC
>Ga0134124_10002432_pt1 | contig 15051 bp, 15 predicted proteins | sample KB304_FD_96880 | JGI IMG/M metagenome (GOLD analysis project Ga0134124, IMG submission 96880) | Terrestrial soil microbial communities without Nitrogen fertilizer from Kellogg Biological Station, Michigan, USA - KB3-0-4 | ecosystem: Environmental > Terrestrial > Soil > Unclassified ... | reverse complement strand
TACCGTCGGCAATTCTACGTTGATCGAGACACGGTCGGCATAAACGCCCGCCAGCCGCACCAGCTCGGGATCGGCGTCGGGAATGGTCTTCAAGTGGATGTAGCCGCGGAAATCGTGGTCTTCGCGCAAGCACCGCGCGACGTCGACGATCTGCTCCATCGTGTAGTTGGACGAGCGGATGATGCCCGAGGAGAGGAACAGGCCCTCGATGTAGTTGCGCTTGTAGAAGGCGAGCGTCAGCCGAACGACTTCTTCCGCCGTGAATCGTGCGCGACGGACGTTCGAGCTCTTTCGGTTGATGCAATAGGCGCAGTCGAAGATGCAGCTGTTGGTCAGCAGGATCTTCAAAAGCGATATGCAGCGGCCGTCGGGCGCATAGGCATGGCAGATGCCCATGCCCTGGTCGGTCGAGCCGACGCCCTGCCCTCCACGCGAGTCCCGCCTCACCGATCCCGACGAGGCGCAGGACGCGTCATACTTGGCGGCGTCGGCCAAAATCGCGAGCTTCGCCTGAAGGTCGAGCCGGTGCATTTGTTCTTACTATGTTCCCGCGTGAAGCCTTTCAAGACAATAACTTAGCAGTCCATTCGGGCAGACACGGACTTAAGCCCGTACTGCGGAACGTGACACGTGAATTGCCGTTGTCGCGGCAGAGGAGATTTCCCATGGCCGACAGCCAAGAGATCGAAGAGAAGTTCTGGAGCGAGCTGAAGAGCAGCCCCTTCGTGATGCTCGGTATCGAGGGCGCCCGCGATGGCGCGACCCAGCCGATGACTGCGAATTTCGAGGAACAGGATCGCGACGAGGGCGTCGTCTGGTTCTTCACCGCAAAGGATCACGACCTGACCCGCGCGATGGGACAGTCGAACCGCGCGATCGCGTCCTTTTCAGCAAAGGGCCATGATCTTTTCGCCAGCCTCCGCGGCACGCTGGAGATCAACAACGACCGCGCGACCATCGACCGACTTTGGAGCCCGATGGTCGCGGAATGGTATGAAGGTAAGGACGACCCAAAGATGGCGCTGGTCCGCTTCGACATCGACGATGCGAAGATCTGGAAGAGCGACGTCCAAGGGTTCCTGCGGCCGGCCTTCAACAAGCTGCTCGCCCGCAAGCCGGAAGCCGGCATGAAAGAGAAGGTCGCCGAGGTCAGTTACTGACTCCCGCGCCGACGCTTGCGGGGGTGCGAGCGCCTGCTTATCGCTGGCGCATGAAGATCGCACTCCTCCGCACCGCCGCCTCGCTCCTTCCGCTCCTTTCGCTAGCCGCCGCGCCGCAGGCCACGCCTGTGACGCCGATGACGCCGGACGTCGTTGCAAAGTACGATCCGGTGCTGCCTGAGGCCGATTATGTGAAGCGCGTGGCGATGGTGCCGATGCGGGACGGCACCAAGCTCTACACCGTCATCGTCATGAAGAAGGGCGCGACCAACGCTCCCATATTGCTATCGCGCACACCGTACGACGCGAAGGGCACGATGAACCGCGTCGCCAGCCAGCATGGCGTCGACATCATGCCGATCATGTATCGCGAGTTCTTCAACGACAATTACATCATCGTCCAGCAGGACATCCGCGGCCTTCACAACAGCGAAGGCCAGTTCGTGATGAACCGGCCGATCGTCGGGCCGCTCAACAAGACCGGCATCGACGAGAGCACCGACGCCTATGACACCATCGCCTGGCTGGTGAAGAACGTGCCCGAGTCGAACGGTAAGGTGGGAACGATCGGCTCATCCTACCTCGGCTTCACGACGCTGGCATCCGAGATCAATCCTCATCCCGCATTGAAGGCCGCGGTGCCGCAAAGCCCCATGGTCGACGGCTGGATGGGCGACGACTGGTTCCACAACGGCGCGTTCCGGGTCAGCGGCTTCGACTATGCGGTCGACCAGAGCACCGCGAAGGCCGAGGGACGCGGCCTCGCCTTCGGCACCGGCGACGATTACACCCGCTATCTAGAGGCCGGCTCGATGGGCGATTATGCGCGCCGTCTCCGCATCGAGAATTACCCCTTCGTCCAGAAGCTGATGCAGAACCCGGCATATACAGATTTCTGGTCGCTTCAGGCTGTCGACAAATGGATGGCCGCGCACCCCCTCACGGTTCCGACGCTGATCGAGGTCGGTCAGTGGGACCAGGAGGACAGCTATGGCGGCCCTGCGGTCTACCGCGCGCTGAAGGACAAATATGAAGGCAGCGGACTGCTGCATCTTGCGATCGGGCCGTGGCGCCATTCGGGCGCAAACCATTACGGATGGGAGCTCGGCGGCCTGGACTTCACCGGCGACACGGCGCTGGAATGGCGCGCGAAATGGGTGAAGCCCTTCTTCGACCATTATCTCAAGGGTGCGCCGGACCCGCAGACGCCGAACGTCCTCACCTATGCGACCGGGATCAACGAATGGCAGGCGAGCCCGCGCTGGCCGATGGGCACTCCGACGCCTTTGTACCTCACCGCCAACAGCGTGAGCTTCGAGCGCCCGGCGGACGCCGGGCATGACGACTATGTGTCCGATCCAGCCAAGCCGGTCCCCTTCATCCCTCGCCCGATCAACATGGGCGCGTCCGATCAATGGAAGCCGTGGCTGGTACGCGACCAGCGATTCGTGTCCAGCCGTCCCGACGTGCTGAACTATGTCGGAGCGCCGCTGACGAAGGCCGTGCACATCATGGGACCGCCTGAGGTCGACCTGTTCGCGGCGACTAGCGGGAGCGACAGCGACTGGGTTGTGAAGCTGATCGACATCTATCCGAATGAAGCGCCCGAAAGTCCAGACCAGGGCGGCAAGCCGGACATGTCGGGATATGAACTCCCCGTGGGGATCGAGATCTTCCGTGGACGATATGTCGACAGTTTCGCGCAGCCGCGCGCACTTAGATCAGGCCAAGTCGAGCATTATCGTTTCAGCCTTCCCAACGTGAACCACGTCTTCCTGCCGGGGCACCGGATCGGAGTGCAGGTCCAGTCGAGCCTGTTCCCGCTCTATGATCGCAACCCGCAAAGCTTCGTGCCGAACATTTTCAACGCGAAGCCCGGCGATTATCGGAAGACAACCCAGAGCGTGTACCGCGGCGGCGCAACGGCGAGCGCGGTGCTGCTGCCGGTGGTGCCCTAGCGCGCCACCTTTTGCTGGACCTTTCGCTTGATCTCGTCCGTCGGCGGCCGATGGATCACGCGGAAGCGCGCTTCGACCAGGCTGAAAAGCCCGAACAGCAGCAGGCCGGCCGCGATCGGTAGCAGGAAGGGGCCACGCAGCACGTCGAGCGCCTTCTCGATATTCCCTGCCTCGCCGGCTACTCGGTCTGCGGAGGCGCGGTAGAAGAGCCAGGCGATCACGAAGAAGATGATGCCCCGCGCCGCATAACCGAGGCGGCCCGTCCACTTGATCCACGCCTTGTGTGCCGCGCCCTCGCGCAGGCGCCGGAGGAAGCGGCACGAATAGGCCTTCCATAGCTGCGCGCATCCGGCCAGCGCGAAACCGAGCGCGACGAGGCTGAGCGCCCAGTCGCCGCCGGGAAGATGCAGGATGGTCCTCGCATGCTGCTCGGCGCCCATTGTCCCCGCGCTGCCCGCAAGAAGTATCTGAACCGCCTTGTAAGCGAGGGAGAGATAGACGACGCCGACGCCGGCCGCGACGATCCGTAGGGCGATTTCCTTCCAGCCGTCGCCGGAGTGCTCGGTGCCGAGGGCGGCATCGCTAAGCCGCCACAGCCCGTAGGTCGCGAGGCCCGCGGCAATGGCGACGAGGAGCGCCTTCCCAAGCCCATTGCCGATATATTCGAGGGCTCCGGTCAGGTCCTCCGAGCGGCCTGTCCGAACGGCTAATATGGCGATCAGGATATAAAGAAGGCCGCGGGCCGCGAAGCCGAGGCGCGTGAACCACTGAAACTTGCTTTCATGGGCAACTTCGCCCGCGACCTCGATTACGGCCGGCGCAGCCAATTCAGCTCAGCGCCGCCGCCTGGTCCTGCGGCGTGCTCTCCATGCGCTGACCGACCAGGATCTTGAAGACGACGAAGGCGACCAGGCCGAAGGCGGCGCTGGCGACGTGGATCAGCCAGAACGTCGTCGTCGGCAAGCTCGAGTATAGGCCGCCGACATAGCCCACGACCTTGTTGGCGATGAAGAAGGCCAGGTAATAGAGCCCGATCACGGTGGCGCCGATCGACTTGGGCGCGAGTTTAGAGAACAGCGCCAGGCTGACGGGCAGGATGTGAGCGAAGCCGACGCTGTTCAGCAGGTGGAACATCACCGGCCAGAACAGAGGCACCTTGCCCCCGACCGGCTGGGTCAGCGCGGCCATGAACAGGCACAGGCCGCCCGCGATGCCGAAGACACTGCCGATGATCATCTTCTCGATCTCGTCGGGCTCTCGGCGTTTCGTACCGTACCATTTCCAGAAGGCGGCGACGGCAACCAGCATCGAGAAGCTGAGTGCCGCGTCGAGCGTGATCAGCCAGCTGCTGGTGTTGTTGAGCAGCGTGAGATCGAACTGCTGGTCGCCCCAGACGAGATAGGCGTTGAAGATTTCCTGGTTCGTCAGAAGCGAGATCGCCAGGATCGGGATGAGGATAACCAGCAATAGCGTGCGAAGCCGGTCGCCGCGGTCGAGGTTGCGCGTCAGTGCGAAGTAGAGAGCCGCAATCAGGACGGCGGCCGAGGCGCTGCCGACCGCCCAGGACGAGAACAGATAGCCCGAGACCAGCAACCAGAAGAGGACGAGTGCCGCAATGCCCAGGGAACCAGCAATGATCCGCGTGACGAGCTTCCCTTTGTCGCCCCTGCCTGCTTCGACGTCCTCAGGGAGGTAGCGCTGGCCGGAGAGGTAGATTGCAAGACCGATCACCATCACCACGCCTGCGCAGCCGAAGCCGTAGTGCCAGCCGACGTTCTGTCCGAGAGTGCCTGAAATCAGCGGCGCGATGATCACGCTGACGTTGATGAAGATGTAGAATATCTGGAACGCCATCGCGCGGCGGAGGTCCTTCTCCCCGTACAAGTCGCCGACCTGCGTCGCGATATTGCCCTTGAACAGGCCGACGCCAACGATCAGCGAGAGCAAGGCGAACAGAAAGGCGCCCTCGATGGCCATCAGGAAATGGCCGAGCGACATGATCAGGCCGCCTGCGATCATCGCGACCTTCCGGCCGGTGAGCTTGTCGGCGATGAGCCCGCCGAGGATCGGCATCAGGTAGACGAGTGAGCTGTAGTCGCCGAAGATTGCCGACGCGAGCGGCTGGCCTGCCAAGCCAGGATAGTGCCACCCGCTCAGCCAATGCAGGCCGACGACATGATCCATCCGCGCCGGAACGAGCAGGTAATTGACCATGTAGAGCACGAGCAGCGTCTGCATGGAGTAATAAGAGAAGCGCTCGCACGCCTCGGTGAAGCCGAGGTATCCAAGGCCCTTCGGATGACCAAGAAAGGCGCGATCGTTCCGGTCGACCTGCTCGAGGTCGGGTGTCGCTTCGGCAATCGTCATGGCTGCGCTCTCTCCCCTGGCAGCAGTTGTTAGCGCTTACTGCTCGGGCGGCGCGTCGTTCTGCTGCGCTTCGCGGCTTTCCTTGAGGCCCTGCTTGATTTCCTGGTTCAGGCAGCCGGTGAACCCGCCAGGGCCGACTGCTGAGCAGCTCCCGGTTCCAGTGTTGCCGACCGTCGACAGGGCCCGCGCCTGCCTCGACCAGGACTGGCGCTGCTGCCGGGTGCCCTGTGGGTTCTGCGACGGGGCCAGCCGGTAGCGTTCGCTCTCCGGATAGTGCTTACAAATGACGATCTGGCTTTCGCTCGCTCGTGGGCAGGGGTCGGTGCCGAAGACGGCGACTTCGACCTGTTGAGCGGCCGCCGGAGCCGGAAGTGTCGCAAGGCCAGCCGCCATTGCCGACCCGGCGGCAAGAGTGATCATCAGCCTTTTCATCGGTTACGTCCTTTCAAACTATTCAGCGGCCGAAACCGCCGTCAGGTTCCTCAAATACGCTTCGAAAGCTCGATCGCTACCCTGCAACCAGCACGGATTGCCGCGGTCAATAAGGGATAGCCCACAGCCTCTGCGGCCCCCGCTTCCCGCGCGGTATCGCGATGCTCGAGCTCTTCGGCCTGGAACTCGGCAATATCGGCCGAAAGCTCCGGGTCATCCTCGCCCAGCGCCGCAAGCTGACTGGCGTAGTGGCGGTCGATCTCCGTCTCGACGGCATCGGTGCAGGCGAGCGCCGCCTTCTCCGACATCAAGGCGGTCGCAGCGCCCAGAGCGAAGCCGGCGACGTTCCACAGGGGCTGGAGGGCGGTAGGGCGGACACGCCGGTCGGCGACCAGCGCATTGAAGCGCTTGAGGTGCCGCTCCTCCTGCGCCGCCATCCGCGCGATCAGCTTCGCCTCGGGGCAGTTGCGGCGGAGCACGGCCAGCTGCCCCGCATAAATCCGCGTGGCGCCATATTCGCCAGCCTGGTCGACGCGAAGCATCGACTCCCGATCGGGGCTGTGGTCGCCGGGGCGCCAGCCGCTCACGCGCGCTTGCCCCGAAGCGTAAGCACCGCGATTAGCGCCGCCCCGCCGAGCGACAGGATCGCGTTCCAGGCGGCAAGCGACAGGCCGAGGAAGCGATATTGCACCTCATCACAACGCACGAAGCGGGCGTGCAGGATCTGGTTCAGGAGCTCAGCGTGATTAAGCCCCTTGCTCGTAGCGGTGCAGGTAGTGAAGCCCTCGAAGATCTTTGCCTCGACGCCAGCGTGATAGACGCCGATTGCGCCGGAAGTTGCGATCGCCAGCGCTGCAAGCAAAGTCAGGACCCGCGCTCGCGAGGAACGCGCATGGGCGGTGAAGGCGAATGCCGCCGGGACGAGCGCGGCGAAATGGGCATAGCGCTGCCACCAGCACATCTCACAGGGGTAGAGCCCGCCGATATATTGCGACCCGTAGGCGCCGGCGAGGAGCGCGGCCGGGAGCAGCAAGGCGATAATCCGCGCTAGGCCGGCCGAATCCAGACGGCCCGACGGACGGGAACCAACAACTGCCTGGTTCATCAGGGCCTTAGCGCGCCTTCTTACCCGGCCCGGCCGACGCGATGTAGGTCGGCGCCGACAGCCGCTTGACGGTGTTCAGCGCGTACCACAGCTGGAAGTCCTTGATGCCTTGCTTCTCTAGCGACGCAGGAGTCATCATGAACCGCGGATCGGGGGTGTCGTCCGCTTCGAGCAGCTTGTCCTCCACCTTGGACTGGGCCAGCAGGTGGCGGCGAAGGTCGGCCTCACGAACGACCTTCCGGTCCTTGTAGTCAGGGTCGCTGAGCTGCGGGACAGGGATGTCCGGATCGATGCCGCCGGCCTGCACCGAGCGTCCCGAGGGCGTGTAGTAGCGCGCCGTGGTCAGCCGAAGGGCGGATTCCGGCCCGGTCTGCACGACGGTCTGCACCGAGCCCTTGCCGAAGCTCTTCTCACCCATGACCAGCGCCCGGCGGTGATCCTGCAATGCGCCGGCGACGATCTCGGAGGCCGAGGCGGTGCCGGCGTCGGTCAGGACGACCACCGGCAGCCCGTGGGCCATGTCGCCCGGGCGCGCGTAGTAGCGCTCGATATCGTCCTTGGTGCGGCCGCGCTGGGAGACGATCTCACCGCTGTCGAGGAAGTCGTCGGCGACGTCCACCGCCTGGTCGAGGAGACCGCCGGGGTTGGAGCGAAGGTCGATGACATAGCCGAGCGGATGACCGCCGGTGGCCTTGTCGATGCCGACCAGCGCCGCCTTCGTCTGCTCCGCGACGTTGCCGGTGAAGGTGTTGATGTTGATGTAACCCACACCCTCCTTGATCTCCCACTTCACGGGGTGAAGCTCGATCCGCTCACGGACAAGCGAGATGTCGAGCGGCTTGTCGCGGCCGGGGCGGATGATGGTCAGCTTGACGCTGGTGCCGGGATCGCCCTTCATCTTGGCAACCGCCTCGTCGAGCGAGAGGTTGTTCAGGAACTCACCGTTGATGTGAGTGATGTAGTCGCCCGCCTTGATGCCGGCGCGCCACGCAGGCGTGTCCTCGGTCGGCGCGATCACCTTGACCACGCCGTCTTCCATCGAGACGCTGAGGCCGAGCCCGCCGTAATTGCCGTCGGTCGTCGCCTTCAGCTGATCAAAGTCGCTCGCCTCGGCATAGGAAGAGTGGGGATCGAGCGCGGACAGCATGCCATCGATCGCGCCTTTGATCAGTGTGTGGTCGTCGACGGGGTCGACATAATTCGCCTTGACCCGCTCATAGACGCTCATGAAGCGCTCGAGCTCCTGGTAATTGGTGGTGTCAGCCGCGGCGAAGGAGCTTGCGGTCACCGGAACCAATGCAAGCGCTCCGACAAGCGCGAGCGGCGGAAGAAGCTTCAGGTTAGGTTTCATGGTCGAATCCTGGTCGATGTCCGGGCTGGATCGTGGCCCTAGCGTTTAACCGCCTTTGGGGCCCTTTGACAGGGATTGAGATGAACCTGCGATGAGAGCAGGCGAGATTCGACGCCCATTCTGGGACAATTCGACCTGCAGCGGTCCCAAAGCGCGTCCCGCAGGGTCGCCAAGGCGAACCCGGCCTCCGACCCGGAGCTCGCTTGCAACGTTGACGATCAGGCTGACCCAACCGCCGCCATGGTCGATGATCAGCACCCCGTCATAGTCCTCGTATGGCCCTGCGAACTTCACGACGCCGTCCGCGGGGATCGTCACTTCGGTACCTCTCGGCGTGGCAAGCGTCAGGCCACGCGAGCGGACGCCGCTGGCATTCACGGAGGCAAGCCCGTCGCTCACCGGCGCCGTGGCAGGAAGCTGGTACGCGATGCGCGGCAGCGGGTTTCGGCTATCGGGCGCGAACGGACTGAGCGGTGCCGGCTGCTCGTTGCTTGCGAGCTGGGAAGCCACCGCGCGGATCGACTGGCTGTTGGCCTGCTCGCCCCGCAGCCTCTCGACATTCTCGGACGCACCAAGGGCGACATCGCTGGTACCAAGCGCCTGCCCTTGTGAGGCGAGCGCCTGCTGCACGGCCTTTTGCTCAAGCGCGGCATAGGTCTGTTGCCGCGCGGCGAGATTATCGCGGCTGCGTGCGAGCTCACTGCGGGCAGCGAGCGCCGACTGCTTTAGCCGCTCCCCCTGCGCCAGCTCGGCCGACAGGCGGCCCGTGCGGGCGCGGATTACCGGCAAGGTGGCGTTGAGCAGCAAACGGACCTTGACCAGCTCGTCGGTGCCACCACGGTCCGCGAGCACGAGCAGCGGCGGACGGCGTGCCATGGTCGCAAGACCGGCAAGAAGCGACGATACCGGCTGTTGCTGGTTCGCAAGCTGCTGCCGGTGAGCCGCGACATAGGCAGAGGCTAGCTGCAGCCGGGCATTGGCCGCGCTGATCCGCGCTTCGGCGGCCTGGATCGCCTGGGCGGCCGCGGCCTGCTGCGCATGGAGGCGGCCGGCCTCGTTTTGGGCCTTGGCTGCAGCCTGCTCGAGGCGGTTTGTCTCAGCGTCAGCATTCGCTTGTTCGGCGAGCGCGGCCTTCAGGGCGGTGTCGAGCGGCTGGCCGCCGCCTTGCGCAACTGCGCTTGCCGCGAGAAGCAGGTACAGGGCGAGCGCAAGGGCGAGAGCACGCATGCCTAACCTTCGCGGTGATAGGGGTGGTTGGCAAGGATCGACGTCGCCCGGAACAGCTGCTCAGCGAGCATCGCCCGGACGAGAAGGTGCGGCCAGGTCGCCGGGCCGAACGACAGCAGCAGGTCGGCGCTCCGCCGCTGATCGTCGCCGTGACCGTCCGCTGCGCCGATCAGGAACCGCGCCTCGCGCTTGCCGTGGTCGCGCCAGCCGTCGAGCTTCTTGGCCAGCTCAACCGAGGTTAGCGCCTTTCCTCGTTCGTCGAGGACGATCTGAACGCTGTTAGGCGGGAGATCGGGAAGCTTGCCGCCGCGGTCAGGAAGCTCGGTCAGCTTGGTCGGCCATTGGATGCGCTTCAGATAGCGGTCGACCAGATCGGCCTCAGGAGAGCGGCCGATCTTTCCCCGGGCGACGATATGGAGGAGCACCTACTTCTGGAGAGCGGGCGTGCCGAAGGGCCAAGTGAAGATGGCCTTGAAGCCGTCGTAGATCACGCGGGCCGTCTCGGCGATGGTCTGCGGACGGTTGCTGCCGCCCCGCGCGAAGATCGCCACGGCGACGCGATGACCGTCCGGCATGGTGATGAAGCCGACGTCGTCAGTAAGGCCGTCGAGGGTCCCCGTCTTGTGCTCGATCGGAACACCGGGAAGGAGCGCCTTCATCCGGTTCTTGCCAGTCTGACACTGAGCCATCAGGTCGAGGATGAAGTTGCGGCTTTCGGGCTTGATTAGCTCCGCCTTGTAGATGCGCTTCAGCAGGTCGACCATTGCCACGGGCGTACTCGAATCGCGGTGGTCCCACAGGTCGCGCTTGCTATGCAGGAGCTCCGAGATCGTCCGGTCGACCCGCAGGCCCTTCATGCCATTGGCCTGCAGCCAGTCGTGGACCGCGCCCGGGCCGCCGAGATCGGCGAGCAGGATGTCGGTCGCCTGGTTATCGCTATGGACGAGCATGCGGCGCATCAGGCTGCGCGCGGACTGCCCATTGATGTTGTCGTCCAGCGAGCGCCGACCGTTATCCACCTGCGCCATGTACAAGGCCGCGACTGCGACCTTGACCGTGCTCGCCATCGGGAAAGGCGTGTTGCCCTTGATGCTGACGGCTTCGCCCGAATTGAGGTCGAGCGCCGCGACACCGATGTCGGCTGACTTGTTGGCGGCCATCGAGTTGAGCTGCTGCTCGAGGCTGAGCAGGTTGGGCGAGGAGGCCGCGACCGCGGGCTGCGCGACCAACGCCAAAAGCGACAAGAAGAGTGCACCGATCCGCATTGCCCTCACCCGCGTGCAGCTGCGCTCACGCCCGAATCATCGCCAAATGCCCACATTCGTTCCAAATTGTAAAAATTTCTCACTTCGGGACGGAAAATATGGACGATCACATCGTCGGCATCGATCAGCACCCAGTCGGCCGCCGGGAGCCCTTCAATCCGAACGTTGCGATTAAATCGCTCCTTGATCTTGTCCGCAAGCTTAACAGCCATGGATGCGACCTGCCGTGTAGAACGGCCGGTGGCTATCACCATATGGTCCGCGATATTGGATTTCCCCGACAGCGGGATGGACACGATCTCCTGGGCCTGGTCGTCATCAAGCGACTGAAGAACGAGCTTGTGGAGGTCTTCGACGTCAATGGGAGCGCGGCCGGCTTTGCCGGGGGCTTCATCGGGCTGTTCGGTCAAGGGGTCTCCTGGCGAACAATGGCGGGCCGGGTCGGCCCACGCGCGAAACGCGCGAGGAGTGCCGGCGGTGCCAATGGGGGTCTTGCGCGCGAATAGCGGTTGCTGAAGTCGGGTCGGGCGGCAGGCGAAGGAAAATGATCGCCGGTGCACTCCAGTCCGTCCACTGCTTTCCCTGGCTGGAAGGATGGACGAACCGTCGCAGCCAACCCATCGCGCGCGCCGCGTGGGCAGCTGAATCATAACCGGGGCGGCGAATCACGGCAATCGGTACTTCGCGACCTAAGTCCCTCCAATCGCGCCAAAAGTGAAAATTTCGCAGGTTGTCGCTTCCGAGCAACCATATGAAGCGGTGCTGCGGATGGCGGCGCTGCAACCGGCGCACCGTGTCGATCGTGAAGCGGGTACCTTCGCGTTGCTCGAAGTCGCTGGCGCGGATGCGTGCGCGCCGCGCCATCCGCTCCGCGGCGGCCAGGCGTGCCCCGTAAGGCGCCATGTCGCGCGCTTCGGCTTTGAGCGGATTGCCGGGGGAAACCAGCCACCAGACCTCGTCGAGGCCCAGCGCTCGCATCGCCTCCAGGCTGATGCGGCGGTGCCCGGCGTGGGCAGGGTTGAAGGAGCCGCCGAGGAGGCCGATGCGCGCCATACCGCAGCAGCTAGCATGCGCAGCGAGGCTCGCATAATGTGGTTCCAAGGGGGGGCGCATGGGTGGCTTCGACGTAGTCGGCGACGCGGTAACGGGCGGGCTGATCGCACGCGCGGTCGAGCCGGAGGCGGGCGAGGGCGACGGCCACACCCACGAGAAGAACTGTCTCAACTGCACGACGCTGCTGACCGGCCCCTACTGCTCGGCCTGCGGGCAGAAGTCGCACGTCCACCGGACTGTCCACGGCTTCCTGCAGGACTTCGTCCAGGGGCTGTTCAATTTCGAAGGCAAGATCTGGCGTACGTTGCCGATGCTTGCCTGGCGGCCCGGCGAGCTTACGCGCCGTTACATCGCAGGGGAGCGGGCACGGTTCGTCTCGCCCGTTGCGCTGTATCTCTTCACCGTTTTCGCCATGTTCGCCGTGCTCAACCTCACGGGCCAGCTTTCCCCCGGCACGAGCTCCAACTTGCCCAAGCACGCCCTCCAGGCCGGTATCGCCGACGACCAGGCGGAACTTGCGAAGCTTCAGGAACAGCGCAAGACCGCCGCCGCAGCCGGGAAGGACGTTTCGGGGATCGACCGTCGGATTGCTAAGAGGCAGGAAGACATCGCCGACATTCAGAGGGTGCTCGGCGGCAAGTCCATCGCGAACGTGGACGCGGGCACTGACGGTGCCCCGAGGTGGATAAGGCCGTTCATCAAGAACGCGCGCGACAATCCGCAGCTGGTCGCGATGAAGGTCCAGGACGCAGCGTCGAAATTCAGCTGGCTACTGATCCCGATCTCGGTGCCCTTCATGTGGCTGCTGTTCCCGCTTCGCCGCCGCTACAACGCCTACGATCACGCAGTTTTCGTGACCTACTCGCTGTCCTTCATGATGCTGCTGATGATTGCGGGAGGCGTACTGGCCGTGGCGGGGCTAGGGGGGATTGCCGGCCTGCTGTTCTTCGTGCCACCGTTTCACATGTACCGGCAGCTCAAGGGTGCCTACGAACTCGGCCGGTTCAGCGCGATCATGCGGACTGTCGCGCTAGTCACCCTCGCCTTCATCGCCGTCGGACTGTTCATTGCTGCAGTCGTTGCAATTGGGGCGATGAACTAACCCCGGCAGGGGAATTTGATAGCGAGGATCCTCTCCATCGCCTCGGACATGTCGATTCGCGCGCGATCCTGCGCCGGCAGCGCCCCAAGGCGTGCCATGAACTCCTTGTCCTTCATGGTGGCGGGCCCAGGCGGCGGACAGAAGCGAGGTTGCTGACCGGCCTTGATCGCCACGCGCCGCTTCTCCGCGGCCTGGGCACCGGCAGCCTGCGCTTCATTGGTCAGGGCCTTGATCTCCCCGGATGAGAAGAGGGCGAACATGCCCTTCTTCTGAAGCGCGGTCGCACGTTGGTAGAACTGCTCCGCGTTCATGGATTGTGCCAAGGTGGCGGCCGGGATCAGTGCCAACGTAATCGCAACAACGACTGCCTTCATGAACCGTACTCCGCTTCGATTTGCGCCTCGAAGCGGAGGCGTAATGAATGCAGTGTTAAGCGCCGGCGGTTGCGGGCCCGCCCAGCGCTCCGGGCTTCGGCCGCTTGGCTTTCGGGATCGAGGAGCCTGCGGCCGGAATCGACGGACCCTTGGTGCTGCCCCGGTCGATCGTCTCGCCGGCGAGGACCTTCTTGATCTCGTCACCCGACAGCGTTTCAAATTCGAGCAGCGCCTGTGCGAGCTTTTCAAGCTCGTCGCGATGCTCATCGAGGAGGTGCTTGGCCCGCTCATAGCCGTCCTCGACGACCTTGCGGATTTCCTTGTCGATCGCCTGCGCGGTCTCGTTGGACATCTGCCGCGTGCGGTTCACCGAATAGCCGAGAAACACTTCCTCGTCCGGCTCGGCATATTGCAGCGGGCCGAGCGCATCCGACATGCCCCAGCGGGTGACCATGTCGCGGGCAAGGCTGGTCGCATACTGGATGTCGGACGAGGCGCCGGAAGAGACCTTGTCGTAGCCGAAGATCACTTCCTCGGCGACGCGGCCGCCCATCGCGACGGCGAGGTTCGCGTACATCTTGTCGCGGTGATAGCTGTAGCTGTCACGCTCCGGCAGGCGCATGACCAGGCCGAGCGCACGCCCTCGCGGAATGATCGTAGCCTTGTGGATCGGGTCCGAGGCCGGCTCATGAAGAGCGACGATCGCGTGGCCCGCCTCATGATAGGCTGTCATCCGCTTCTCGTCCTCGGTCATGACCATCGACTTGCGCTCGGTGCCCATCAGCACCTTGTCCTTGGCGTCCTCGAACTCCTGCATTGCAACCAGGCGTTTGCCGCGGCGCGCGGCGAGCAAAGCCGCCTCGTTGACGAGGTTGGCGAGGTCCGCGCCGGAGAAGCCGGGAGTGCCGCGCGCGATCACGCGCGGATCGACGTCGGGCGCCAGCGGCACCTTCTTCATGTGAACGCCGAGGATCTGCTCGCGGCCGTCGATGTCCGGGCGCGGAACCACGACCTGGCGGTCGAAGCGGCCGGGGCGCAGGAGCGCCGGGTCGAGCACGTCGGGCCGGTTGGTTGCGGCGATGATGATGATGCCTTCGTTGGCTTCGAAGCCGTCCATCTCGACCAGCAGCTGGTTGAGAGTCTGCTCGCGTTCGTCATTGCCGTTGCCGAGGCCCGCGCCGCGATGACGGCCGACAGCGTCGATCTCGTCGATGAAGACGATGCACGGAGCCGACTTCTTGGCCTGGTCGAACATGTCGCGGACGCGGCTGGCGCCGACGCCGACGAACATCTCGACGAAATCCGAGCCGGATATGGTGAAGAAGGGAACGCCGGCCTCACCCGCGATTGCACGGGCGAGAAGCGTCTTGCCGGTGCCCGGAGGGCCGACCAGCAGGGCGCCCTTGGGGATCTTGCCGCCCAGGCGAGCGAACTTGCCCGGGTCCTTGAGATACTCGACGATCTCCTGAAGCTCCTCGCGAGCCTCATCGATGCCGGCAACGTCGGCGAAGGTCACCCGGCCCTGCTTCTCGGTCAGCATTCGCGCTCGGCTCTTGCCGAAGCCCATCGCGCCGGAGCCGGCGTTCTTCTGCATCTGGCGCATCACGAAGAAGCTGATGCCGAGGATGAGCAGGAAGGGCAGCGAATTGTAGAGCAT
>Ga0134124_10002431_pt1 | contig 15054 bp, 15 predicted proteins | sample KB304_FD_96880 | JGI IMG/M metagenome (GOLD analysis project Ga0134124, IMG submission 96880) | Terrestrial soil microbial communities without Nitrogen fertilizer from Kellogg Biological Station, Michigan, USA - KB3-0-4 | ecosystem: Environmental > Terrestrial > Soil > Unclassified ... | reverse complement strand
GGGATGCCCTGGGACGACGCGGCGCTGCTTTCGCTGCATGGACGACCCGTCGCGGGTTTCTGCGCGCAGCTGCGCGCCATGCGCAAAGTCGCCGTTTTGACCGACGCCGAGAACAGCCCACCGCGTTTGGCGGCTCGCATGCTCGAGCATGGCGAGCAGCGCTGGGACGCTTGGGTTTGCGAGCGGCTCTCCGGACCGCAGCAACGCGTGCGTCAATTCAGCCTGCGCGAGCTTGCCGACGAGCGCGATGTCGATCCGCTGAACGTGCTGCTCTTGCGTCGCACGGACCAAGCCTGGCGAGCGCCGCAGGCAATTCCGTATCTTCCGGAACAGGAGTTTGCCAAGCGAACGCCCAAACTCGGCCTAATCACCAAGCGCGAGGTGCGCCTGCTGTCGCTGGCCGCATTGCAGATCCGCCCGGATTCCGTGGTCTGGGACATCGGTGCCGGTTCGGGGTCGGTCGCCGTCGAAGCAGCTCTGTTGGCTCCGCGCGGCAAGGTGTTTGCGGTCGAGGTCGACCCCGAGGGCGTGGCCATCTGTCACGAAAACGTGCGTGCACATGGGGTAGACAACGTGTGCGTGATCGCGGGCCGAGCTCCCGAAGCTTTGCTCGGGTTGGACGCCCCCGACGCGGTCTTCGTGGGCGGCAGCAAGGGCAGCATGAGCCCGATCATCGACGCGGCGCTCACGGCGTTGAAGCCCGGCGGTCGCTTGGTGATCAACGCCATCACTCTCGAAAACGTGGCCGAGGGCTACGCCGCGCTCAAGGCGCGCGGTGCCGAGCCAGAGGTGACTCTGGTCCAAATCTCGCGCGGGGCCGCGCTCGCGCACTACCAGCGCTACGAGGCGCTGAACCCCATTCACATCTTGGCTGCAGACAAGCCGGCAGCTCCTTCAGAGGCCTCGTGACGGCACTCGGCACTCTTTATGGCGTTGGCGTAGGCCCGGGCGCACCCGATCTGCTCACGCTGCGCGCGCTGCGTGTTTTGGAATCCGCGGACGTGCTCGCGTTGCCCCGCAGCTCGGACTACGGCGCCTCGGTGGCCTGGTCGATCGCCTCTTCACTGCTGAAAGAGCGAACTGGCCAGGAGCGTTTGAAGTTGACCTTTCCGATGTCGAAAGAGGCGGAGGTCGTCCGTCCCAGAGTATTGGCTGCGGTCGATGCCATCGGTGAACGCTTGCTCGCGGGTCGGTCGGTCGCGTTCCTGACTGAGGGTGATCCATCGGTCTTCAGCACCTTTGGCTACGTTCGAGCGGAAGCGCTGCGGCGCTGGCCGCATTTGCCGGTCGAGGTGGTGCCGGGAGTCACGTCCATTACCTCGGTTGCCATGGTTGGAGGCGTGCCTCTCGCGGATGGGCACGAACGAGTGGCGATCATTCCCGCAACGTACGGCGTCGGCGACTTGGTCGATCTGTTGCAACGCTTCGACACGGTCGTGCTGATGAAGCTGGGCGGCGAGCTGCCGCAGATCCTCGAAGCGTTGGAGCAAACGGGGCTCACGGACCGAGCGTTCTTCGTCTCGAAAGCGACGATGCCAGAACAACGCTTCGAATCAGACGTGCGCCAGGTGCGCGAAGAGCACGGTGGCTGCTTCGCGATGATGATCGTCAAACGCCGCGACGGGAGTGGCCTCTTGGTCGGAGAGAGCGCCAAACGCGGTTTGGAGACCCAATGACCGAACCTTCTCGAAATCTCGCGATTTACGCCATCACTCGTCACGGGATCGAAATCGCGCGCCGCGTCGCCGAGGCGCTCCCGGACTCTGAGTTGCTCGTCTCGGAGAAACTCAAAGAGCACGCCCCCGCTCACGCGCGACTCTTCCCGCTGCCGATGGGCCCGCTGCTCGAGCAGACATTCCCGCGCTACGACGCGCACGTGTTCGTGATCAGCGTCGGCGCGGTGGTGCGCATGATCGCACCGCTGCTGCGCAACAAGAAGGTCGATCCGGCAGTGGTGTGCGTCGACGACGCGGCGCGCTTTTCCATTTGCGTGCTGTCCGGACACGTCGGTCGAGGCAATGTTTTCACGGATCGGGTGGCGCGAGCCTTGGGCGCCACCTCGGTGGTGACCACCGCTTCGGACGCGATTGGTACGCTCACCGTCGATATCCTTGCACGTGATCTCGGGTGGTCACTCGATGATCCCGATCGCAACGTGACGAGCGCGTGTGCCGCAGTGGTCAACGAGACGCGCGTGCTGTTCGTGCAAGAGACCGGCGAACCCAGCTGGTGGCCGCTCGACAAGGGCTTGCCCAAAGGCGTGGAGTACGCAACCTCACTCGCCGGCATCGAGCCGGAAGCCTGGGACATGCTGCTGATCGCCTCGCACCGCGATCTGGCTCGCAGCCATCCTGCGCATTTCGCGCGCTCGGTCGTCTATCGTCCGAAGAGCCTCGTGCTCGGCATCGGCTGTGATCGCGGGACGCCCATCGAGCTGATCGAGCGCGGCATTGCAGCCACGTTTGCCACTCACGGCTTGAGCGAGAAGTGCGTGCGAGAGCTGGCTACGATCGACAAGAAAGGCGACGAACCCGCGCTTCTGGAACTCTCGGCCCAGCGAGGTTGGCCGCTGACGACCTTCACGGCCGAGACGCTCGATGCGCTCGGAGCCGAACAAGGCGTAGAGAACCCCTCCGAGCGAGTGAAGGCGTTCGTCGGCACGCGCGGTGTTTCCGAGCCGGCCGCGCTGATCGCCGCTGGGGCAAGCCAACTCTTGGTACCCAAGCAACGCTACACCGAAGATGGCGCGGGCCGCTCGATGACCCTGGCCGTCGCCGAGATCCCGTTCGCCAAGCGAGAGACCGTCAGCCCATGAGCAGCCACGGAACCCTCACCATCGTCGGCATCGGGCCCGGTGCACACGACCACACGACCCCCGCCGCACTCGCCGCGATCGCCGCCGCGGAAGTGGTCGTCGGTTATACGACCTACATTCGGCTGGTGCAGGACTTGATCGTCGGCAAAGAGATCGTTCGAACTGGCATGACCGAGGAGATTGGTCGCGCGCGGATCGCGGTCGAGCGTGCGCAGGCCGGCGCAAACGTGGTGATCATCTCGTCGGGCGACGCCGGGGTGTACGGCATGGGCGGGCTCGTATTTCAGGTTCTGCAGGAGATCGGCTGGACGCGCGGCGCGTCGCCCGAACTTCGGCTGATCCCGGGAATTACCGCGCTCAACGCCTGCGCGTCGCTGGTCGGGGCGCCGCTCGGCCACGATTTCTGCGCCATTTCACTGTCGGATCTGCTGACTCCCTGGCCTGTCATCGAACGTCGCATCAAAGCCGCAGCGGAGAGTGATTTCGTGATCGGCTTGTACAACCCTGCCAGCGGCCGGCGGACTCGACAGATCGTGCGGGCGCACGAACTCATCCGCGAGCACCGCGCGGGCGCGACCCCGGTGGCATTGGTCAAGAGTGCCTACCGGCGACGCGAGAGTCGGATCCTCACCGATCTCGATCATTGTTTGGAATACGAGATCGGCATGCTCACGACCGTGATCGTCGGGTCGAGCCAGACCTTCGTGTTCGAGGGGCACATGGTGACGCCGCGCGGCTACACCAACAAGTACAACTGGGAAGGCGAGGCGCTTCCTGGGCAGACACCGGGCCGCTCCCTGAATCTCGAGCCGCCCACGCAACTCGAGACGGAGGGGGAGGCGTGATGACCCGAGTCGGTCGACTCGCTGGTGGGCTATTGCTCGAAACCCGACTGGGCGGTCAATCTGCCTGGTTCCTCGTCGGTGACACGAAGGTCCCTTGCGACTGGCAGGCGGCCGGTTTTGCGCCACCGCCGGTGCGTGACGTGATTCGCGAGCGCTACGTTCAGCTCGAAGTGCGCGGCGCACCCGCTCTGACCGGAACAACGCTGTCGATCGCGCTCGAAGGCGTGGAGGCAGCCCGGGCGCTCGGCGAGCGGCTCACCGTGAGTCGCAATGGCTCGGTGAGCGAGCGCCTGTGGGCCCTCATTCTCGGCGAAGAAGAGATCGAAGTGCCGAGCGGGCGAACGATCCCCGGCGCGTGGCTGTGTGAAACACCCGCCGCAGTCTGGAACGTCGTGCGCGAAGCGGTTTTGAAATGCAGCTGATGGCACGGAGGAAATGACACGATGCGCGTTTACATCATCGGTGCTGGACCGGGAGACCCCGGGTTGATCACGGTTCGCGGAGCGGAGCTGATCGCACGCTGTCCAGTCGTGTTTTACACGGGTTCGCTCGTGCCGAAGGAGATCGTCGCGCGCGCAAGTGCGCAGGCAACCGTGCTCGACTCCTCGTCGATGACGCTCGAACAAATCGTGGCGGTCCTGGTCGACGCTCGTGATCGTGACTTGGACGTTGCCAGGGTGCACACGGGGGATCCAACGATCTTCGGCTCGACCGCCGAACAAATGCGGCGCATGGAGGAGCTCGGTATCGAATACGAGATCGTGCCCGGGGTTTCCTCGTTCACCGCTGCAGCGGCCGCGTTGGGCCGCGAGCTGACGTTGCCCGAGCTTTCGCAGACGGTGATCCTGACCCGGGCCGAAGGGCGCACCCCGATGCCCGCGCGCGAAAAGCTCGAGGAACTAGCGGCGCACCAGGCGACTCTGTGCCTCTTCCTCAGCATCACCTTGCTGCGCGATGTCGTTGTGGCGCTGATCCCGGCCTATGGCGCTGATTGCCCAGTTGCCATCGTGCACCGCGCGAGTTGGCCCGACCAGGTCATCGTGCGGGGCACTCTGGCTGACATTCGGGAGCGCGCGCGCGCAGCGGGGCTGAAGTCGCAATCGATGATCTTGGTCGGTCGCGTGCTGACGGCGACTGATTTCGCCAACTCGAAGCTCTATGATCCCGAATTCACGCATCGCTTTCGCAGGGCGGTAAAACCGAGTCACGGCTCCGAAACGAGCGCGGTTCAGGCACGAACGGAGCTTTCGCGGGAGGTGTCCAGGCCGCTGGTCGGCAAAACCATCGTCGTTGCGCGCGCACGGCCGGGCAAATCTCAGCTCGCTCAGCGGTTGCGCGAGCTCGGTGCGACGACCCTCGAGCTCCCGCAGGTCGAAAGCGGACTGACGACGCCGGTCGCCTTGGGGGCGAGCGAGCCGAGCGAGCGGGACGTGGTGTTGTTGAGCAGTCGCGATGCGGTCGAGGCTTGGCTCGACTCTGGCTTGGACTTGCCGGTCGTCGCGCTCGGCGGCGACGTGGTTGCGGCGCTCGAGGCCGTGAATCGTCGCCCAGTTTTCACGCTTCGGGGTGCCTGCGCGGAGGCATTGTCGGAGGCCCAGGCTCAGCTGCGCGGGCGGCGCGTGTTCTTGCCAATCGCGGCTGGGTCGGGAACTACATTGAGTGAGCCGCTCAGCGCATTGGGAGCGACGCCGGTGATCGTGCCCATTGCCGGGTACCAGATCGCCACGCTGGCGAGCTGGCCCGCGCGCGTCGACCTGATCGTCCTGCCGTCGTCGTTGGCCGCGCTGGCGCTCTACTCGCAGGCACCGCCGGAGATTTCGAACATCCCCGCGGTCGCAATCGGTCCGCGCTCGGCGGCTCAGGCCAGTGCCTGCGGCGCAAGTCACGTGCGGACCGCGGCAATGGATACGATCGACGCACTCATCGCCAGCGTGGTCGAGTCCTTGACGGCCAGTCCCCGTCTCACCACCGACGCGCGGCCGAGCATCGATGTCGGAGTCGTGCCATGAGCACCCCGAATTCCGACAGTGCCGACCGCCCGGGCCTGCTCGTCGTTTACACCGGGCACGGCAAGGGCAAGACCACCGCGGCCTTGGGCATGGTCTTTCGCGCCTTGGGCCGAGGGTTGCGGGTGACCGTCGTGCAGTTCATCAAGGGCAAGTGGAAGACGGGCGAACGCGTGTTCGCCGAAAGTCTGCCGCAGCTGCGCTTCTTGGTGATGGGGCTCGGCTTCACTTGGGAAAGTGACGACATTTCGCGTGACAAGGCCGCAGCTCGCGCCGCGTGGGCGGAGGCGCAGAAAGAGATCTCGTCGGGGGAGCGCGAACTCGTGGTGCTCGACGAGCTGACCTACGCTTTCCACTACGGTTTTCTCGCGCTCGACGAGGTGCTCGAGACGCTGCGATCGCGCCCCGAAGGGGTGCATGTGGTCATTACCGGTCGCGACGCGCCAGAGCCGCTGCTCGAACTCGCGGATCTGGTGACGGAGATGAAGCTCGTGAGGCATCCATTTCAACTCGGCAAAAAGGCCCAAATGGGCGTGGATTTCTGATGGCTCCGAGCCTGCGGGAAGTGCCACGGATCGTGATTGCGGGCGTGTCGAGTGGAGTCGGCAAGACGACGGTGTCGGTTGCGATTGCGCGTGCGCTGGCTGCGCGCGGGCTGCGGGTCACGCTCTTCAAGTGCGGGCCCGACTACCTCGATCCGACCTATCATGCGCGCGCGGTTGGCCATGCCACACAAAACCTCGACGGTTGGATGATGGGCAAGGAGGCCGTGCGCAGCACCTTCCTGGAGGCCACGCGAGGCGTGGACGTCGCCCTCATCGAAGGGGTGATGGGCCTGTTCGACGGCGCGTCGCCGACCAGTGAGGAAGGCTCGACCGCCGAGATTGCCAAGTGGCTGGACGCGCCCATGGTCTTGGTCGTCGACGCGAGTGGCATGGCTCGCAGCGTGGCCGCGCTCGTTGCCGGTTTTGCAGGCTTCGATCCCGCCTTGCGCGTCGCGGGCGTGATCGCCAACCGCGTCGGCAGTCGCGGGCACGCGGAACTATTGCAAAAAGCGCTGCGGCCCTGGCCGTTTCTCGGCGCTTTGCCGCGCGATGTTGGCGCCGCTTTTCCGGAGCGCCACCTGGGGCTTCGCACTGCTGACCCGCAAGCCTTGCCAGAGCGCGCGTTCGAGCTCTGGGGAAACATGGCTAGCGAGTGGCTCCGGTTGGACGCCGTGCTCGAGTTGGCGCGCTCCGCGCCGGCGCTTGCCGAAGACCCCGTGGTTCCGTCTGTCCGAACAGGCTCGGTTCGAGCTCGAATTGGCATCGCCCAAGACGAAGCCCTTCACTTTTACTATCTCGATAACCTGCGCCGGTTGGAGGCGCTCGGGGCTACGCTCGTTCGCTTTTCGCCAGTGCATGATGCTCATTTGCCCGACGTCGATGGCTTGTATTTGGGTGGTGGTTATCCGGAAGAGTACGCCGCAGACTTGTCGGCCAATCGCTCGCTGCGCGCGGACGTGCTGGCCTTCGCCCGGCGCGGCGGGCCGATCTATGCGGAATGCGGTGGCCTGATGTTTTTGACGCAAGCGATCCGGACGCTCGACGGCGCGAGACACGAGATGGTCGGGCTGCTGCCGACGGAGGCCTGTATGCGCGAGAAGCTCCAGGCCCTGGGCTACGTCGAAGTCGAGACGCAAACGCCGTCGCTGCTCGGTGCCAAGGGCACCCGTTTTCGAGGCCACCAATTCCGCTATTCCGAGCTGGAGCCTGAACTGCCGGTTGCGTCGATCGAACGGGCCTACTCACTGCGGCGAAGGCGTGGGGGTGAGACGACGAGCGAGGGTTACCGCCAGAACAATGTCTTGGCTTCGTATGTCCACGCGCATTGGGCGTCGAATCCGAACGTCGCTGCAGCCCTGGTCGACGCCTGCGCTGGCTTTCGAAGTGCCGCGCAGCGGGAGAGTTCAGGATGAGCGCGCCGCTGCTGCGACACCGCTCGGCAGGTGACACCCAGGCGGCTTCGGAGCTGACCGTCGTTCAAAACGAGCGTTGGCTCGTGGCCTCTTTTTCTAGCCCAGTTCGGGCGTGCAGCTGGGCGATCGTGCGGGGCGGTCTGGTCACTGCCGAGCACGTGGCTTGGCTCGAAGTACGAGATCACGAGCTTCGGCCGCCGGTGGACGCCGTGGAGTTTCTGCGTGGGCGCTTGCGTGAGCGAGGCCTCGCGCACGCGATCGGACTCCTCACGAGCCGCAACGTCTCGACCTATCGCGATGTGACTTGCGAGGGTTGGGGAGTGCGCGCGCGCTGCATCGCGACCGTGGGGCTCGGCAACGCCCTCCGAGCCGGTGATCCACCGGGAGTCCGAGGACGCATCGGGACGATCAATCTGTTGCTGCACGTGGATACGCCCTTGACCGACGTGGCGCTGCTGGAGGCCAGTGCGATCGTGACCGAAGCAAAGGCTGCCGCCGTGCTGGAGGCGGGGATCTCGAGCCGGCGCAGCGGTCGGCCCGCAACCGGCACGGGGACCGACTGCACGGTGGTCAGCTGCCCTGTCTCGGAATCGCGCGGCGGGCGCGCGATCTACGCCGGAAAACACACCCAAATTGGCTCTCTGATCGGGGATGCCATCTTTCAGGCGACCAGCCTGGGGATCGCTGCTTGGCTCCAGGAGCCGCGACCATGAGCGACTCGAAGCTCGTGTTGATCGGCGGTGGGGCACGCTCGGGCAAGAGCGCGTACGCGGTGCAACGTGCGCTGGCCCTCGGATCACGTCGCGTCTTCCTTGCCACGGCGGAAGCGTTCGACGACGAGATGCGCACTCGCATCGCAGCGCACGTCGCGGAGCGCGCGCACCACTTCACCACCGTCGAAGCGCCGCGCGACCTCGAACAGGCGCTAGAATCGATTCAGGTCCGCGCGCAGGTGGACGTCGTAGTGATCGATTGCCTGACGCTCTGGTTGTCGAATCTCCTGCTCGCCCAGGTTCCCGCGGCGGAAATCGAGCAGCGCGTGGCTCGACTCGCGCACGTCTGCGAAGTTGCCGCATTCCCGGTGCTGCTGGTGACCAATGAGGTCGGATTCGGGTTGGTGCCGGATACGGCGCTGGGCAGGCAATTCCGCGACATCAGCGGTCGGGCGCATCAACGGCTGGCCCGCTCGGCCGGTGAGGTGCTGCTGGCCGCGCTGGGTTGCATGCTGCGGATCAAGCCGTCGCCAGTGGTCCTTGCGGGAGCACCCGGAGCGTGAACTCGGCGCTTGCTTTACTGCTTGCGGTCGCGCTCGATCGCGCTTTTGGTGAACCTCCCAATGCCGTCCACCCGGTCGCCTGGATGGGCTCCCTGATCGGTCGGGGGCGCGATTGGGCGCTGCGCCCGCTGCGCGTGGGCCAGTTCGTGCGTGGCGCGGTCGTGGCGCTCACGCTGCCGATCGTTTGCGCCGCATTGGCCTCCTTGGCGTCTCGCGCCGTCTCGCGTTGGGCGCTGCTGTCCGTGCTCGCGACGGCACTTTTGCTCAAGCCATTGTTCGCGATTCGAGCGCTGCGCGATGCCGCCTTCCTCGTCCGAGACGCACTGGCGGTCGACGACGTCGACTTGGCGCGCTCGCGACTCGCGAGCTTGTGCAGTCGGAATGCCGGCGAGCTCGAGCCCGCGGCGTTGATCGCCGCCACCGTCGAATCGATCGCCGAAAACGCCTCCGATTCGATCGTGGCTCCTTTTTTCTACTTTGCGCTTGCTGGCTTGCCCGGAGCGGCATTCTACCGGGCCGGCAACACGTTGGACGCGATGATCGGCTATCGTGGCCGGTACGAGTGGGTCGGCAAGACAGCCGCGCGCCTCGATGATCTATTGAACTTGCTGCCGGCTCGCCTCACGTCGCTCTTGTTTCTGCTCGTGGCGGCACCTTTGGGAGGCAATGTTCGCCGCGGTGCCGTGATCCTCTGGCGTGACGGGGATCGGACCGAAAGCCCGAACGCCGGTCGCCCAATGGCCGCGATGGCCGGCCTGCTCGGGGTTCGACTCGAAAAGAGCGGTCACTACGCGCTGGGCGACGCGACGCGCCCCCTCCAGGCGAGCGACATCACGTCGGCATGGCGAATCGTGTCCGGCGCGGCCTACGCATCGGCCGCATTGACCGCACTCGGGCTGGTCGCGCTCACGAGGCTCCCGTGAGCGACGTCGCCCTGGCCAGCAAACATGGCGGTTTGCTCGAAGACGAGCTGACGCGGCTCGGATTGAGGCCCGAAGAAGTGCTCGATGTCAGCGTCAACGTAAACCCGTACGGCTGCCCTTCCGTCGTGATCGAGGCCATCCGCGCAGCATCAATCGAGCGTTATCCCGACCCCACGGCCACCCCGGCACGGGCCGCGCTTTCGCGTTGGCTCGACGTGCCGCGCGAGCGAGTGGTCGTCGGCAACGGCGCGGTGGACTTGCTTTGGTCACTCGCACGCTGCCTCGTCTGCCCGGGCGATCGAGTGTTGGTGTTGGAACCAGCGTTCTCGGAGCTGCGCCGCGCGGCGACGTACGCGGGAGCGCGCGTCGTCGAGCACCGGCTCGAGCCGGGTGACGATTTTGCTCTCGATCCAGCGGCTCTCGACGCAGCGCTACGCACGCACCGTCCGCGGCTCGCTTATCTCTGCACGCCAGGGAATCCGACAGGCAAGACCATTCCGACTGATTTCTTGGTCCGGTTGGCGGATGAGCATCCGCAAACCACGTTCATCGTCGACTTGTCCTTTTCCTCGCTCGGTGAGGGTCACCGAGACGACGTCGTTCATGCTTCGGGGCGAGTCGTTTGGTTGCGCTCGTTGACCAAAGATCTCGCACTCGCGGGGTTACGCGTCGGATTCGCCGTGGCTCCTCGGGCGATTGTGACGATGATCGAGGGTTCGCGTCCGCCGTGGTCGGTCAACGCTCTCGCGCAGGCGGCGGCGCGAGCCGCGACGACGCCTGAAGCGCAAGCTTTCGTGGCCGAAAGTCGCGCCCGGCTGCTCGCTGATCGGGCCGAGCTCGAATTCGCCCTGCGCGAGTTCGGCCTGCGCGCGCATCCGAGTCGAACCCTGTACACCTTGCTCTATCTCGGAGCCGAGCGACGAGCAACGGCCCTGCGTGAGGCGCTGCTAGCGCAGCACGCGGTTCTGATTCGCGATGCGACCTCCTTTGGCCTGCCACACCACGTGCGTCTGTGCGCGCGTCCGCGTGAGCAGTTGCCGCGTTTGCTTCAGGCCCTAGCGCGAGAGCTCGACCGATGACCGCCCGTACAATCATGGTTCAAGGCACCGCCTCGTCGGTGGGGAAGAGTATCGTCACCACTGCACTGTGCCGACTCTTCGTGCAAGAGGGGCTGCGCGTCGCGCCGTTCAAGTCGCAAAATATGGCGCTGAACGCATTCGTGACGCCCGACGGTCGAGAAATTGGCCGCGCGCAAGCGGTGCAGGCGGCGGCCGCGCGCGTCGCGCCGACCGTCGACATGAATCCGATCTTGCTGAAGCCCGAGGGCGACTCGCGTTCGCAAGTCGTCGTCCTGGGAAAACCGCTCGGTAGCTTGAGCGCGGTCGACTACCAGTCGAAGAAGCCCGACCTGCGCGAGATCGTCGCCGGATCGCTCGCCCGCCTGCGAGCAGACTACGACATCGTCGTCATCGAGGGCGCGGGCAGCCCCGCCGAGATCAATCTAAAACCTCGCGACATCGTGAACATGTTCGTCGCGGAGTTGGCCGACGCCCCGGTGCTGTTGGTCGGTGATATCGATCGCGGCGGGGTCTTTGCGGCCTTCGTCGGCACGCTCGCACTGCTCGAAGCGCACGAGCGAGCTCGGATCGCAGCCTTCGTCATCAACAAATTTCGGGGTGATATCAAACTCTTGGAATCGGGGCTGCAGATGCTGCACGAACGCACGGGCGTGCCGGTGCTCGGCGTGTTGCCCTACCTGCAGCGCCTGCAAATCGCGGATGAAGATTCGGTGTCGCTCGATGACCGACGTGGTCGAAAGCGCGCCGGCCCCCACGAAGTCGAGATTGCGGTCGTTCGCCTGCCGCGCATCTCCAACTACGATGACTTTCAACCGCTCGAACACGAACCTGACGTCGTCGTCCGCTTCGTCGAACACGCGCACGAGTTCGAAGGCGCGGATCTGGTCGTCTTGCCCGGGACCAAGAGCACCCTCGCGGATCTCGCGTGGTTGCAGCAAGCCGGCATGGCAACAGCCATCAAACAGCGCGCTGCGCGCGGTGAGCTCGTGCTAGGCGTCTGTGGGGGCTGCCAAATGCTCGGCACGAAGATCGTCGATCCGCATCGAATAGAGTCCGACACCGAGCAGGGTGAGGGGCTCGGCTTGCTCCGCGTCGAGACGGAGTTCGGCATCGAAAAGCAGACCACTCAGCTGCGCGCACGCGCCAGCGAATCGTCGTTCCTGTCCGAAGCGGGCGCGCCGATCACCGGTTACGAGATCCACATGGGTCGTGTTTCGCGAGCGCCGGGTGCCGAAGCCGCATTCTCGATTCTGGAGCGAAATGGCCGAGAAGAAGCGGCGCTCGACGGCGCCCGCTCCGCTGACGGGGTGGTCGTCGGCACGATGATCCACGGGCTTTTCGAGAATGAGTCGGTGCGACGCTGCTTGATTTTCGCCCTGCGGCGACGGAAGGGGCTCGCGCCGCTGAGTCGTTCGACGGCTACGCCGGCAGTCGCCGACGAATTCGACCGAATCGCCGACGTCTTGCGCGCCAATGTCGACATGAAAATGCTTCTCGGCTTGGTCGGTCGCTGACCGGATTCAGCGCCCAACCATGTCCTCGACTCTCGAGCGCAACTGGACCCTGCCACCGCCCGTTCGGGCCGTGCGCGCGGCGTTCGTGTTCTTCACCCGTTTGCCCGTGGGCGGCTTTCCGTACGGCAAAGAAGACTGGAAATGGGCGGCGGCGCATGCGCCGTTCGTCGGACTCGTACTCGGGGCTGCGCTCGGTCAGCTCGAACGAGCGCTGTTGCCGTTGGGGCCGTTGCCTGCAGCCGTGCTCGTCATCGGGCTTTCCTTGCTGCTCACTGGTGCATTCCACGAGGACGGCCTGGCCGACACCAGCGACGCGCTCGGAGGTGGCTACAACGTCGAGCGCGTGCACTCGATTTTGAAAGATAGCCGCATCGGAACCTTCGGGGGGGCAGCGCTGGTCGTCTCGATTGCGGGCAGGGCCGCTCTGCTCGCACAACTGAATGAGTCAGTCATTTTCGCGTTTCCGCTGGTCTTTTGTGCTGCTCGCGTAGGTCCGATTTGGCTGATGGCGAGCATGAGATACGTGACTGCCGAAGAGCCTGCGAAAAGTCGCGATCTGTCCCACGCCGGACTCACCCAGGCGAGCGTCGCCAGTGCGTGGCTGGCCCTCGTCTCGATCACACTCGTGCGAACAGAGACCTTTACCGCGGAGAGGATGGGCGCGCTGATCGCGGTGTTGGCTCTGGTGACGATCCTCACCGGCTGGCGCTATTGGGTGCGAGCGCGCGGGATCACGGGCGACTTCTTGGGTGCCACCGAGCAGCTGTGTGAGCTTGCGGCTCTAGCTGTGCTGGCTTGGAAGATCTGAGGTGGCGAGCATTTGGCTGGTTCGGCACGCGCAGACCACGCAAACTGGCGTTTGCTACGGCCAGAGCGACGTACCGGTGCAACCTGAAGCAGCGGAAGCCGCGCGCTTGATTGCGCGGCAATGGGAGCAAGCCGGACAGGGCAATGCCCCCGAGCTATGGACCTCGCCGTGGGCGCGAACACAGTCGGTGGCGGAGGAGCTCGCGCGATACTGGTGCGTCTCGTGCCACGTCGACGAGCGTCTCTCCGAGTTGTGCTTTGGCGTCTGGGAAGGCCGCGAGTACGCCGAAATCGAGCGCAACGACGCGGCCCGCTTTCGATACTGGATGCAAAATTACGAGCTCGCAGCTCCGCCCGAAGGTGAGACCGTCGCGCAGCTTCGCGCCCGCGTCGCCGCATGGCTCGAAGAGCGAAGGTCCGGGACATCGAGCGTGCTGGCCGTTACGCACGCGGGAGTCGTGCGCACCGCGCGGGCACTGATCGCGCAACTGCCATACTCAGCCGTCGCCAGCAGCGCGGTTACGTACTTGCACCTAGAACAGCTCCTTTGACCGCTCAATCTCTCGCGCAAGCGTGATCGGTGTCACAGCAGAGCTGCGGTCGGGAATCGGACCCGCTCGTGCGCATTACGAAAGCGCACACCCTCCAAGGGGCCGCAGCAGAGCGGAAAGCTGTGGAAGCGAACCACTGTCCGGAGACCGCATCGTTTAGCAAACGAGCTCGGCGCCTTGCCGATTAGCTTTCCCTGTTCCTTTCGCGGAAGGCGGAGGAGTCGAACCCCTGTGCTTTCACACCGCCAGTTTTCAAGACTGGTGTGCCGCCACCGGCACTTCACCTTCCTCGATGCGCAGCGCGCTCCCAGTAGACTGCCCTGAGGCGACCTACTGGTAGCGCTGCTATGCAAGATCGCGCACGAAGCCGAGCCACTCTTCTGGCGCGTTGTCCAGATCGATGGCGGGCGGCAAACGAGGGAGCGCGCGCGGAACGCGCGGGGCCCGCAGCGGCCACATGCCCGCGTCATCACAGCTGTGATTCGCCTTGCGCGAATTGCACGTCTTGCACGCCGTGACGATGTTCGTCCAAGTCGTGCTGCCGCCCGCCGAGCGCGGCACCACGTGATCGTAGGACAACGCTGCGATCGCGAATTTCCCGCCGCAATATTGGCAGCGAAAGCCATCGCGCTGGTACACGTTCATCCGCGAAAAGCGCAGACCGCGCGTCTTGGTTTTCGGCATGCGACGCAAACGCATCACTGCCGGCATTTTCCAAACCACGGAGGGCGATGCGATTTCGTCGTCGTATTCGGCGAGCACGTCGGCGGTGCCCTCGTAGCGCATCTTCACCGCGTCCTGCCAACGCAAGACTTTGAGCGGAATGTACCAAGGAGAAAGCAACAAAGTGCGGGTGTGCATGGGGGCCTCTTTCGTGTCGTGCTCGCCGCGAGAGTCGAACTCGCAAGCCTCAGAGACTGAAGGGCACTCGGGTTTGAGCCGAGCGTGTTTGCCGTTTCACCAGACGAGCGTGTGGGTTTTCGTGTATCTGTGCTGTCCGCGGGACTCGAACCCGCAGGAGTTTCCTCATTCTTGGTACTTGTTCGGTTCGTTTTTGTGGTTTGAGGTGTGTTGGTTTTCCGACGAGCGATCGACGAGCAGGCGGCTGCAGCCTGCCCTGCGACTCACCCGAGAAGGGAAGCCGCAGGCGCCGGTCTCGCCGGTTTCTCTCGTGACCAGTGGCTACTCGCGCCGATCGTGATCTGATCGTGCCAAGACCTACTAAGTAGATTCAGGACTGCGCGTTTGCCGTTTTCGCCAGGGCAGCGTTGGTTCCGGGAT
>Ga0134124_10002428_pt1 | contig 15064 bp, 14 predicted proteins | sample KB304_FD_96880 | JGI IMG/M metagenome (GOLD analysis project Ga0134124, IMG submission 96880) | Terrestrial soil microbial communities without Nitrogen fertilizer from Kellogg Biological Station, Michigan, USA - KB3-0-4 | ecosystem: Environmental > Terrestrial > Soil > Unclassified ... | reverse complement strand
GAGAGTGCTAACTCCAACGGGAACGGTGAACGAGGCTCCTGAATTCACGCGTGCTTCACCGCTCTTTCCGGAGTCAGCGCAGTGAGGCGCGAAGAGGGAAGGGCGTCGTTCACCGCTCCTGTCGGGGCCACCGCAGTGAGGCGCGAAGAGGGAGGAGCGTCGTTCACCGTTCCCGTCGGAGTCGGCACGGCAGTGCGGGCGAGGGGAAAGTTGGAGCCCGCCCGCCGGGCCGCCCCAAGGGCGGGCGAGATCCCCTCGGGGGATCGGCTTGCGTACTCGCAAGACGAGGGGCCGTCAGTACTGCAGCCCGATGTAATGGCTTCCCAGCGCAGTGAGCTGGCCATTCGCGGCCAGGAGGCTCGTGTAGTGCGGATCGCCGCCTTGCGTCCAGCGGCCGGTGAACCACGCGTAGCGGAATACGTCGGCGCGCGACTCGCACAGCGCCACCATCTCGGTCATCTGCGCCATCTGCTTGTCCTGCGTGTCGATCTGCGCGCTGCCGTCGCCGTTGTGCCAGTTGGCGAACTCGGTGACCCAGAACGACTTGCCGTATTTCGCGAGGCGGTCGAGCTGGTCCTTGAGGCCGTAGTCGTACCAGTGGAAGGCGAGATAGTCGATGCGCGGATCGCGGTTGCCGTTGGCCGCGCGATAGGCCGCATGAAATGCGTCCAGCCACACCACCGGGTCAGCGAATCCGGGCATCGTGCCCCAGGTCATCGCCGGGCCGACGAGCTGCACGCCCGCCTGAGCGGCGATCGCCTCGTAGCGCGGCCACAGCTGCGCGGCCTGCGTGGGCGTGAGGTTGGCCTGATCGCTCAGGTTCGGCTCGTTGAGCAGCAGCAGATAGCGCACGCCCGGATTCGCCTGCAGGAAGGCGAGCGTCTGCGCATCGTCGAAGTCGCGCCACAGCATGGGGACGAAGTCCATTGCGTAGCGCGCGCCGTGGTCCGAAGGCGCGAGCGCATTCGGCCGCAGGCCCCAGTCGTACCACCAGCTCACGCCCGGCGCGAGTGCGGCCATGTCCTGCTCGGTGGCGAGGTCGTAGGCGATGCCGCGCTTCGCGCTCTTGATCCCGGATGCCGGTGCAGGTGCAGGTGCAGGTGCAGGTGCGGGTGCCGGCGCCGGTGCTGGCGCTGCGGGCGCGCCGGCATTGCCGCCGCCGCCACCGCATGCCGCAAGGCCTGCGGCGGTGACGCTGGCAAGGGCCGTGGCCAGCAGGCGCCGGCGGTCCTCGTTCGAAGGCGGGTTCATGCGTGCTCTCTCTCGGTCTTCATCACAGTGAATTCATCGACCGTCACGGACTTCAGGGAAGTTCATGGCCGCGCGGTCTCACACCTTCATGGCGCAGCCTCCGTGCCAGATCGGGAAACGAAGCGCACACCGCGCAGCGACTGAACGGCTTGTTACATGGATGACGCGTGAGGGCGGCTTTCGAGTGCATGCATCGAGCCGCATGTCAGGGCGCGTCAGTTCGTGCGATATGCGCACGCGCGCTCTTCACCAGGCGAGCCGATAACCCCTGCCGTAGACCGTCTCGATGCGCGGCGCATCGCCGCCCTTGGGCACGACCCGCCGCAGCTTCTTGCGCAGCTCGTACATGTGCTGCTTCACGGCGCGCTGAGCGCCGGCATCGACGCGCTCGCCCAGCGTCTGGCAAAGGGCCGCGGTCGCGACCACCTGGTTGCACTGCTCGAAGAGAACTCGCGCGAGCGTGAGCTCACGCGAGGTCAGCCGCACCTGAAAGCCCTGCGAGTGCAGCACGCCGTCGGTGAGATCCAGCGTGTACGGGCCGACCTGCATCGTGCTCTTGCGCGACGCGCGCAGCTTCACGCTGCCACGCGCGATGGCCCGCTGCACGAGATGCTCGCACGCGAGCTCGCAGCTGATCGCATAGTCGTCCGCCCCGTGCAGCAGTGCGCGCGACATGCTCGCGGCGCCGCCCTCCCCGACCACGATGAGCGCGGTGTGCTGCGCGACGCGCGCGCGCAGGTGCGCCAGTCGCTCGGCGACTCTGGGGACCGCGTCCTCCAGCAGGATCGCGGCGAATGCCTGCGTCGCCTGGGCCGCAATGAGCGCATCGTCCGTCGCATAGCTCTCGACCTCGATGCCCTGTTCGGCCAGCGCGCCGGCCACGCGCGCCTGCGTGCCGCGATGGGAGATGAGCGTTGCGATCCTCATTTCGCGCGCACCTCGCCCGAGATGCGCCGCGAACCCCGCGCTGACTCCTTCGCTCTATGAGACATGGTGCTTCGACCCGGATGGCATGCCGCACGGCAAAGGCGCGCTGGCATGCAAATGCGATGCCAGCGCGCAGCGCCCGGATGCGGCGGCGTGGCAATCCATATACCAAGGAGCCGCGCGATGAGATTGCAGTGAATTCGACTCGCCGCGCCTAAATTGCATGACAGGGGCGTGACACGAGCGGCTCTGATGAGGAGTCAATCATGAGCCGGCTGAATCCCAGACTTCGTGCGTGCGCGTTGGCCGCGACCGCCCTGCTGTGCGCCTCGAGCGCACTCGCGCATCCGCCCGGCCGCATGACCGGTGGCGGGTCGATCCTGTGTCCCGGGGTGGCCCGCGTCACGCATGGCTTCGAGCTGCATTGCGGCACGGGCGACAACCCCGAGGGCTCGAACCCCCCGACACCGAACAGCCTGGAGATCAACTTCTCCGGCGGCGAGAACTTCCACCTGACCCAGCTCGACGTGGCGAACTGCTCCCTGGACCCCGCCGTGGGAACGCCCAAGCCGGACGCCCCGTTCAACACGATGACGGGCTCGGGCAGTGGCACGTTCAATCAGCTGCCTGCGACCATCGAGTTCCGCCTGACCGACGCGGCCGAACCCGGGGCCGGTGCGGACTTCGCCTATTTCAAGATCACGCAGGGCTCGACTGTCGTGCTGGACTGCGGCCAGTTCCTCGAAGGCGGAAATCACCAGGCGCATACCGCGACAGGCTCCAAGCAGTGAGCCAGCCTCCTTCAGCCGCGGGTGACGCTTGTCAACGGCGTCGCGGGCGCCGGCCATGGCAGGTCCGAGCGCCCGACGAGTCCCCGCCAGATTCGACGGACCTCCTGAAGCACCTCGGGGTCTTCGCTCTGGTGAAGCCCGTTGGTGAGTTCGGTACGAACGTCGAGAACACGGCAGTGCTGGTAATCGCGGGCGCGCAGCAGCGGGTCGATGCTCACGAACACCGCCATGGTCGGCACGTCGAACCCGGCCGCAATATGGATTGCCGAGCTGTCGGTGCCGATGACCACGGTCGAGCCTTTGATCCACGCCAGGTATTGGTCGAGGCTGCGCGACCGCTCGGAGATGTCCCGGTAGTGCGGATGGGCGATTGAACGGAAGCCGAGTACAGGAAGGCCGTACTCGCGCCAGATGCGCTCGACCATCTGCGCGGCATGCTCGTGCGGGACCGTTCGCAACGGCGTGCTGGCCTGGTCGCAGAAAAGGGCATACCTGCGCTCGGTCCCCGGGGCATTGACCGCAGGCAGCGGCACCTGAGCGAGCCAACGGTTGGCCTTGGCCGACGCGGGCACCTCGTCAAGGCGGATGCCCAATGCGCGAATGAAGAAGTCGACCATCGGCTCACTGTCAAACGATGACCAATAGAGGAAGTCGGAGAGATCCACGACGTCTTGCGGCAGTGCGTGCAGCGGCCTGGGAAGGTAGGTCACGGGTTCGAGGATGTGGCTGGCCAGCTGATAAAGCCGCTCGACAAACGGCGGCGCATGCGGTGTTCGATACAGCTGAATGCGCAGCGATGGATGCCTGGCCTTCAACCAGGCAAGCGCATTCATGCCGATGATCGAGTCGCCGAGCGTGACCCCCATTCCATTGAGCAGGTGCAGCGCGCCGCTGGCAGGCGCACGCCAATGGAATGGGAGACGCCCCGCGTGGCGAACATTGCGCCGCGAGGAAAGACGAGACCATCCAGCCGGCGGCGCCGGCAAATGCGGCAAGTCGAAAGGCAGCCATACGTTGCCGGCGCCGTCTACAACGGCTTCGCCTTGAACTAAGGCCAGTTGCTCGGCCGTGATCCGTCCCATGAATGCCCATCGCTTTGAAAACCTCCTTGATAGCGAGCTTCATGAGGGCTGAATGCGGTCGAACGCATCTGCCGCTTGCTTCCGCGGTGGACGTAGGTGAATCGCGCACTGCGTTAAACGAGTTCCAGCGCGATGACGCGATGAATCGGGCTGCGCGCCCGTTGCAGCGAAAGTCGGCGTCGATCGTCGAGGCCAGTGCGGAGGTCATGTCCGTCGCTCACGTCTCGCAGGCCACGCCATCGGGCAGTGCTGGAAGCAGCATGCGCGCGGGCCGCGTGTAGAGCACCGCATTGCGCCCGCGCGCGAAGCCGGCCAGCGTGAGACCGGCCCGCTGCGCCGTGTCGATCGCGAGCCTGGTCGGCGCGGAGATCGCGGCGAGCAGTCCCACGCCGGCCGTGGCTGTCTTGTGCACCATCTCATAGCTCGCGCGGCTGGTCACCGCGATGAAGCCGCGCGCGCTGTCTTCCCCTGCGCGCGCCATGGCGCCCACGAGCTTGTCGAGCGCGTTGTGCCGGCCAACGTCCTCGCGCAGGTAGCGCACGACTCCATCGAGATCACACCATGCCGCCGCGTGGGTGGCACCCGTGGTGCGCTGCAGGTCCTGCATCGCGGCGAGTCCGTTCATCGCATGCGCGATGGCGCTGGCGGGCACGTCGCAACGCGCCACCGTCGCACAGATGGGGCGAATGGCCTGGTCGAGCGACTCGGTGCCGCACAGGCCGCACCCGGTGCGCCCGGCGAGCGTGCGCCGTCTTTCCTTGAGTCGGTGCATCTGACGCTGCAGCACCCTCATGTGCAACGTGATGCCGGCTTCCGAGGGTTCGACCTCGACATCGAGCAGCTCGCCGCGTGTTTCGATCAGACCCTCGCTCAGCATGAAGCCGAGTGCGAAGTCCTCCAGGTCCAGCGGCGTGGCCATCATCACCGCGTGCGACAGGCCATTCACTTCCAGCGCGATCGCCACTTCCTCGGCGACCCATTCCTGCGAAGCGTGCAGGCGGCCCTCGCGCAGCGCCTGCGCCTGCACGCGCGCGGCCCCGGCGCCGGTTCGCGCGCTGGTCTCGCCCGAGAGCGCGCTCATGCGACGTGCTCCTGCGAGACCTGCCCGCGAAAGAGGTGGTACTGATAGAAGTTGTAGCCGAGCATCACGGGCATCAGCACGCCGATGCCCAGCAGCATGAAGGCGAGCGTCGCATCGCTGGACACGGCCGCGGCGAGCGACAGGCGGCCGGGCACGAGATTCGGGTAGACGCTGGCGGCCAGGCCCGCGAGCGACGCCAGGAACAGCACGATCGCGCCGCGAAACGCTGCGCGCGCGCGCCCGCTGAGCAGCGCCAGCACGATCACGACGGACGCGACCACCGCGATGCCCGCAAGGCACACGAGCAGCGCCAGCACGCGAGGGTCCGCCCATCGCTCGCGCCCCACGGGACTCACGATCAGCGTCCCCACCGACACCACGAGGGCTGCGAAGACCGTGGCTACGATCGAGCTCAGGGCCTGGCGGCGCAGGCCCACGAGAAGACCGCGCTCGACCTTCTTGAGCAGATAGGTCGCGCCCAGCAGCACATAGCCCGTGGCAACGCCCACGGCGGCGGCGGCCGCGAACACGAGCGATCGCGCACTGCCCTGCATGCCGGTGATGACGTCGCCGAGGATCCAGCCCTGCGCCAGTGCCGCGATGAGGCTGCCGGCCCCGAACGCGAGATCCCATGCACGCTTGTGCCTGGCGACATGCCTGAACTCGATGGCCGCCCCGCGCAGGATGAAGCCGCCGATCATCACCATGATGGCGCCGTAGAGCTGGCTGAGGATGAGCGAGTAGGCGGCCGGGAAGGCCCCGAACAGCGCGCCTGCGAGGACGACCAACCAGGTCTCGTTGGCGTCCCAGACGTGCGAGATGGAGCGAAAGACGAGGTCGCGGTCCGACTCCCTGCGCAGCCCGAGGCTCAGGATGCCGGCGCCGAGGTCGAAACCGTCGGTCACCACGTAGCACGTCAGCAGGACGCACAGCAGGACGAACCAGGTCGATGCCAGCAGCGTGTGGCTGTAGGTTTCCATGAGGTCTCCCGAGGGGTCAGTGATCGCCGAGCGGCACGGGCCGATGCGAGAGCGCCGCTGCAGCGCGGCTGCGCGCGCTCGCGTGCTGATCGGGACCTCGAAGCAGCCAGCGCCGGGCGAAATGCGTGAAGGCCGCCAGCAGCACGAGATAGCAGGCCGCGAACATCCACAGGCTGGACGTCACCGTCGCGCTCGAGAGCGTGGTGGCCGCATCGTGCGTGCGCAGCAGGCCGTAGATGGCCCAGGGCTGGCGGCCGACCTCGCGCACGATCCAGCCGCACTCGACGGCGAGGTAGGGCAGCGGAATCGTCAGCACCCAGGCGCGCAGCAGCCACGGGTGGCGCAGCAGCGCGTCGCTGCGCCAGCGTGCGCGCCGCCAGACCCATGCGGTCCACGCAGCCAGCACGACGAACCACATCCCGATGCCCGCCATGAGCCGGAACGCGTAGTACAGCAAGGGGAGCATGGGCGGCTGATCCTCGGGCGCGAATTCGGACAGGCCGCGCACGGTGCCGGTGGCGCTGTGCGTGGCGAGCAGGCTCAGCGCCGCGGGCACCTCCAGCGACCAGGTATTGCGCTGCCGGGCCTTGTCGGGCCAGGCGAGCAGCGACCACGAGGCACCGGTGCCGGGCGCGTTCGTCTGCCAGTGGCCCTCGATCGCAGCGCCCTTGGCCGGCTGGTGCTCGAAGACGTTCTGCCCGCTCCAGTCGCCAATCAGCAGTTGCAACGGGCTCACGACCAGCAGCAGCGCGCAGGCGAGCTTGAAGGAACGCGCGAAGAACTCCGGCTGCTGGCGCCTGAGCATCTTCCACGCCGACAGGCCCGCGACCACGAAGAGCCCCGTCTCGATCGAGGCGGTCCACATGTGCAGCGCGCTGCTCGCCATGCTCGGGTTGAAGATGGCGGCAAGATAGTCGGTCACGACGAGCCGCCCGCCCGAGGCCTCGACCCCGGCCGGGGTCTGCATCCACGAGTTGGCCACCATGATCCAGAACGCGGACAGGCTCGAGCCGAGGGCCACCATGCCGGTGGCGAAGAGATGGACCGCGCGCGGAACGCGGTTCCAGCCGTACAGCATCACGCCGACGAAGCCGGCCTCCAGCATGAAGGCCATGGCGCCCTCGAAGCCGAGGATGTTGCCGAAGAACTCGCCGCCGAATTGCGAGAACGGCGCCCAGTTCGTGCCGAACTCGAATTCCATGGGAATGCCCGACACCACGCCGACGGCGAAGTTCAGCGCGAGCAGCTTGCTCCAGTACCGCGTGTGCTGGCCGTACTGCGGGTCCCCGGTGCGGGCCCACAGGGCCTCCAGCAGGAAGACGAAGAGCGACAGGCTGATGGTCAGGATGGGCCACAGGATGTGAAAGATCGCCGTGAAGGCGAACTGCAGCCGCGAGAGATCGAGTGCCGTTTCCAGGTGCATGACGCAGGCCTCCTGTGCGTTCAGGCCGAGCGGCGCAGCAGCACGGGGATCGACTTCGATGTGGGCGTGCCGCAGATGTCGCCGACGCTGTCCAGCGGCACGAGCGGGTTCGTCTCGGGGTAGTAGGCGGCGATGCATCCGCGCGGGATGTCGTACTCGACGAGGCGAAAGCGATCGGCCCGACGCTCCTGGCTGTCGTCCCACACGCCGATCAGATCGCCCCAGTCGCCTGCGGCGAAGCCGAGCATCGCCAGGTCGTCCCGATGGATGAACACCACGCGACGTTGCCCGAAGACGCCCCGGTATCGGTCGTTGAGCCCGTAGATCGTGGTGTTGTACTGGTCGTGCGAGCGCGTCGTCATCAGCACCATCAGGCGCTCGCCGTGCTGCTCGCGTGCGCGGTGGATGGCACTGTCACGGTCGATGGGGCTGACCACGAACTGCGCCTTGCCAGAAGGCGTGCGCCACACGCGGCGGCGCGAAGCCACGTCCAGGTGGAAGCCGCCGCGCGCGGACACGCGCTGATTGAAGTCCTCGAATCCTTCGATCGACTTTGCGATGCCGTCGCGGATCGCGCCGTAGTTGCGCGCGAGCCTGAGCCAGTCGACCGGCCGCGGGCCGAGGGTGGCGTGCGCGACCCCGGCCACGATGGCGACCTCCGAACGCAGCTCGGGCGAGGCCGGCCGGTTCATTCCGTACGACAGGTGAACCATGCACACCGAGTCTTCGACTGTCACGCCCTGCGCCACGCCTTGGTGCTCGTCGATCTCGGTGCGACCGAGCGTGGGCAGGATCAGCGCTTCCTTGCCATGGATGAGGTGGCTTCGATTGAGCTTGGTCGTCACGTGCGCCGTCAGCGCGCAACGGCGCAGGGCATCCCAGGTGAGCTCGCTGTCCGGCGTGGCCATCGCGAAGTTCCCGCCCAGCGAGAACAGGACCTTCACGCGCCCGTCGCGCATGGCGGCGATGGTCTCCACCACGTCGTAACCCTCACGCGCGGGCGGCTGGAATGCGAACGCGCGCGACAGGCCCGCCAGGAAGGCGGGTGACGGCTTGTTCTCGATTCCCACCGTGCGGTTGCCCTGCACGTTCGAATGACCGCGCACCGGGAGCAGCCCCGCGCCGGGGCGGCCGATGTTCCCGCGCAGCATCATCAGGTTGGACAGCGCCTGCACCGTTGCGACGGACTGCTTGTGCTGCGTGAGCCCCATGCCCCAGGTGGAGATCACTGCGCGCGCGCCCGCGTAGATCCTTGCGAGCTGATCGATCTCCTCGTAAGGCACGCCCGATTCCTCGACGAAGAGTCCCCAGGGCTTCGCGCGCAGGTCGGCCGCATAAGCCTCGAAGCCCGTGCAGTGCTCTTCGATGAAAGGCCAGTCGAGCACCGCGGGCGCACCTGTGCGGCGTGCCTCGTCGTCGAGTTCGAGGACACGCCTGGCCACGCCCTGAATCAGCGCCAGATCCCCGGCGAGCCGCGGGCGCACGAAGACGGATGCGATCTTCGTGCTGGACAGGGTGAGCATCTCGAGCGGGCTCTGCGGACTCGTGAAGCGCTCGAGCCCTCGCTCGCGCAGGGGGTTGATGGCCACGATGGTGGTGCCCCGGCGCGCGCATTCGCGCAGCTCGCCCAGCATGCGCGGATGGTTGGTGCCGGGGTTCTGGCCGAAGATGAGGACGGTGTCGCAGTGCTCGAAGTCGTCGAGCGTGACCGTCGCCTTGCCCACGCCGACCGTGCCCGGCAGGCCTCGGCTCGTGGCCTCGTGGCACATGTTCGAGCAGTCCGGAAAGTTGTTCGTGCCGAAGGCGCGAACGAAGAGCTGATAGAGGAAGGCGGCCTCGTTGCTGGCGCGACCGGACGTGTAGAACGCCGCGGCATCCGGTGTCGGCAGGGCCCACAGATGCGAGGCGATCAGGCGAAACGCGTCGTCCCACGCAATGGGCACGTACTTGTCGGTGCGCGCGTCGTAGGCCATGGGCTCGGTCAATCGGCCGTGGCCTTCCAGCTCGTAGTCGGACTGCTGCAGGAGCTCGCTGACGGTGTGCTCGGCAAAGAACTCGGCGCTCACGCGTTTGCCGGTAGCTTCGGCCGCGACGGCCTTCACGCCGTTCTCGCAGAACTCGAAGGTCGACGCGTGCTCGCGGTCGGGCCACGCGCAGCCCGGACAGTCGAAGCCTTCGGGCTGGTTCTGCGCGAAGAGCGTGAGCGCGCGCGTGCCGCGCACGCGCTCCTTCACCAGCGCGACAGCCACTTGCTTGAGCGCCCCCCAGCCGGCCGCGGCGTGGGTGTAAGGCTTGATCTTTCCGGGCGTGTCGTCGTGGGGCATAGGTCCTCTGCAGTCGAAATCGATGGGCGGGTGCCGTGTCAGTTCAGCGTAGGGACCGCGATGTGCATGCGCGTTTCGCGCACGGAGGAGGTCGGTGCAGACGCAATGCGGCGCATTGCAGATGAAACCCGGCAGCGCGACGCTCGGCGCGAAGCCTCATTCGGCGTGAGGACGAGCCTGTGCCTCGTCAAGCAACGCCCTGCCCTCTTCGCTCAGGCGTGCGCGGCCGCGCCCGTCCTCCTGCGCGGTGACGATGACGAGGCCCACGGCCTCCAACGCTGCAATGCCTCGCAGCAGCACGCTCATCGGCAGGCCCGTTCGCTTGCGCAGGCGGGCATATGAAAGCTCGCCGCCGAGCTCTTGCAAGCCAAGCAGTAGCGTGACGATGGACGGATTTGGCTCGTGGCCTGGCTCGATCTCACGCATGGCAGCACCTGCGATCCTGCGAAGCATGTCGTCCTCGAAGCCTGGGGCGCGGGGGTCACGCGCGCGTTGCGCGAGGGCCGCGTGCGCTGCAGCCGCAACGCGTTCACGCTTCAGTTGAAAGAGCACGATGCCTATCATCCCGGGACCTGATTCCTGGAGGGCTTGCGAGCATGTCGAACCGCACTCCCATGGCCTGCGGCACCTGGCCTTCGCCACTGAGCGCCGAGAGCGCCGCTGAAGGCAGCGTCACCCTTGGCTTTGCAGGCGCTGCGAACGGCGTGCTGTACTGGATCGAAGGTCGTCCTGCCGAACGCGGTCGCAGCGTGCTGATGGCGCTCGATCCTGCCGGCCGGGTCTTCGAAGTGAATGCGCAGGACATCGACGTGCGCACCCGCGTGCACGAGTACGGCGGCCTGCCCTGGGCCGTGGTCGGCAAGAGCGTCGTGGTGAGCGAGCAGCGCGACCAGCGCCTGCGCGTCGTGCACGAGGACGGTCGCGTCGACGTGCTCACGCCCGAGGGTTGCCGCTATGCGGACGGCACGAGCACGGGGGACGCAGCGACGATGGTGTGCGTGCGCGAGGATCACCGCGGCGCGGGCGAGCCGCGCAACGCCATCGTCGAGATCGACATCGGGCGAGCCGGCGACGCGGGCCGCGTGCTGTTCGGTGACAGCGATTTCGTCGCGGCCCCGCAGGTGAGCGCGGATGGCCGTCGACTCGCGTTCATCAGCTGGAATCACCCGGACATGCCCTGGGACGGCACCCTGCTTCACGTGGGCGAACGCACGGCCGAGGGACTTGCGAGCAGACAGGCGATTGCAGGCGGCCCGGGCGAGTCGGTGCTCGAGCCGCGCTGGGACACGGACGGGAGCCTCTACTTCCTTTCCGATCGCAGCGGCTGGTGGAACCTGTATCGCTGGCGGCAAGGGACGGTGGAGGCGATGACCTCGCTCGACGCCGAGATCGGTGGACCGCTGTGGCGCCTGGGCCTGCACGCCTATGCGCTCACGGGGGACGGGCGAGCCGTGCTGCGCGTCAATCGCCGCACGCGCGACTCGCTCGAAGTCCTCGATCTCATCACTCGCACGCTCACCCCGATCGAGCTTCCCTACGTGAGCTTCGACTCTCTCGGGATGCTGGACGCGAACACCGCCTTCGCCGTGGCGAGCCCCACGGACGGCCTCGCGGCGCTCGTCACGCTCGACCTGCGCCAGCGCACGCATCGCGTGGTGCGCAGCGCCGGCGATGCGCCCATCCCTTGCGAGGCCGTGTCGATCGGACAGGCGATCGAGTTTGCGACGCGCCCCGGCCCCGACGGGCAAGCTCGCACCGCGCACGCCTGGTTCTATCCACCGCAGCACCCCGAGTGCGCGCCGCTCGAAGGCGAGAAGCCTCCGCTCATGGTGATGCTGCACGGCGGACCGACTTCACACGTCGGGCCGGCCTTCAAGGTCAACGTGCAGTTCTGGACCACGCGCGGCTTCGCGGTCGTGGATGTGAACTACGGCGGCTCCACCGGCTTCGGTCGCGCCTACCGCGAGCGCCTGCGCGGGCAATGGGGCGTCGTGGACTTGCAGGATGCCGTCGCCGCCGTGGATTTCCTTTGCGCCACGGGACAGGTGGACGCTCGCCGCCTTTGCATCCGCGGCGGCAGTGCCGGGGGCTTCACCGTGCTTTCGGCACTCGCGTTCACCGATCGTTTCGCCGCGGGCATCAATTACTTCGGCGTGTCCGAACTCGAGATGCTGGCGCGCGACACGCACAAGCTGGAGTCGCGCTACCTCGACGGACTCGTCGCGCCGCTGCCGCAAGGAATCGCCATCTATCGCGAGCGCAGCCCGCTGCATCACATGGGCCGCAGCCGCGCGGCGCTGATCACGTTCCAGGGGTCGCAAGACAAGGCCGTCCCGCCGCAGCAAAGCCGCGACATCGTCGCGGCGGCCAAGGCTGCCGGCTGTCCCGTTGCCTACATCGAATTCGAGGGCGAAGGGCACGGGTTCCGACAGGGTCCGAACCTCGTGCGTGCGCTGAAGTCGGAGCTCGCGTTCCTCGGCCGCATCCTGAAATTCACGCCGCACGGCGAGATGCCGCAGGTCGACATCGACAACGCGCCGTAGCCGGCGCAGCGCGCGCTCAGACGTCGAGCGTGTAGACCTCGGCGCCCCGGCGCTCGGTGACGCTGTGACCTTCGAGTGCGCGATCCCACTCGGGGCCGTCGGCGCCCCTGGCCGGCACGAGACCCGACGTCATCTGCGCGACTTCCTCGGTGGAGGCGTCGAACTCGCCGGCCAGCTCGCGCGATTCGAGGAAGAGCCGCGCAATGACGTATCCCCCGGAATCGATCACGACGAGGTAGCGCGCGGGCTTGCGAAGCGACGTTTCGGCGTGCGCGCGCCGCGCCTCGATTCCAAAGTCTTGGCTCATCCGGCAATGGTGCCTGTGCGGGCGCGGGCAGCGCAACCCGTGAGGCTGTCGCGCTCGCTCGCGGGCACCGATGTCGGGGGTCTGGGCCGCGCTCGCAGGCGTACGATGGAGCGGTCCGTCCCCCTTCCCTGGAAGGGCCCCATGAGCGAACCGGATTACGTGCCCCTGCAGCAGCAGATGCTCGCGGACATCGCCGCCCAGACCATCTACGCGAGCGCGCAGCTGGGCAAGGCGGCGCTGGACCGGCGGGTCATGGAAGTCATGGCGCGGGTGCCGCGCCACGAGTTCGTGCCGCTCGAGCTTCGTCCCCTGGCCTATGCCGACTCGCCCTTGCCGGTCGGATTCGGCAAGACGATCTCGCAGCCGTTCATCGTGGCCGTGATGACCGACCTGCTCGACGTGCAGCCCACCGACACGGTGCTGGAGATCGGCACGGGCCTGGGCTACCAGTCGGCGATCCTCTCGCAGCTGGCACGGCGCGTGTACAGCATGGAGCTGATCGAGGAGCTTGCCGCACAGGCCCGGCACCGGCTGTTCCGCCAGGGTCATGCGAACGTCGAAGTGCGCATCGCCAACGGCTGCGCCGGGTGGCCCGAGCACGCGCCCTTCGACAAGGTGATCGTCACGGCGGCGGCCGAACTCATCCCGCCGGCTCTCATCTACCAGTTGAAGCCCGGCGGCAGGATGGTGATTCCGGCCGGCCTGCCCGACGGGCAGCAGCTCATCCTCGTCGAGAAGGATGCGAACGACTGCGTCTCGACGCGCGAGATCTTCCCGGTGCTGTTCTCGCTGCTCGAGGACACCGACCCCGACTGAGCGCGCTCACACCCGTCCGGGCAGCCGCTCCTTGATCTCCTGGAGCATCCAGCCGTTACCGTCCGGATCGTTGAACGAGGCCCAGGTGCAATAGGAGCGGCCTTGCGGGTCCGGGCCCGGCACGCGTCCCTTCGTTCCGGCGTGATGGAACACGCCGCCCTCGTCATGGAACACCCCGCTCACTTCGACCCCGTGGTCGATGAGATCGCTGCGCGCGGCCTCGACGTCATCGACGACGAGCATCAAGTCCTGCACCGAGCCCGGCGAGGCGGCCGTGACGCCCTTGCCGAAGATGATCGAGCAGGGCGACCCCGGGGGCGTCAGCTGCACCACCCGGAAGTCCTCGCTGCTGGCGAAGTCGGCGTCGAGCCGCCATCCCAGGCCACCGTAGAAGTCCTTGGCGCGATCGACGTCGGCCACCGGCAGCACGACGACTTCGAGCTTCATCGCGCCCCCCACGGCCTTCGGGGACTTGTCGGTCTTTCCACTGCGCGTCTGCGTGCTGCCCATGTGGCCTCCATCGGTGAAGGGCCGATCGCACATGCGATCGGTCCGGGCAATGACAGCAGACGAGGGGGCGCGAGTCCATTGGACGAAGGTATTGCCCGGCGGATGGACTCCTTCGCCGACGCGGATAAGCTGCGGCCCCCATGCAAGTCGCTCGCACCCGACTCATTCGCATCTCGATCCTCGCGACCTTCGCCTCATGGGCCGGCATGGCCTTTGGCGACGAAGGCCCGAGCGTCACGCCCTATCGCCCCAGCGTCTCGACGCCCGCGGCGCTCTCGGCGCCGGGTTGGATGGAGGTCGAGGCCGGCGTGTTGCACGCCCGCGCGGACGACCCCACGACACGCGACAGCCTGCCCTATACGCTGAAGCTGGCCTTCACCCCCGACTGGGGCCTGCGCGTGGGCGGCGATGCCTTCGTGCGCCAGGTGAACCTCGACGGATCGAGCGCAAGAGGACTCGGGGACACCGCGATCGTGCTGAAGCGCCGGTTCGCGCTGGACGAGTCGCGCGCCTTCGGCCTGGAGCTCGGTGCCAAGGCGCCGAGCGCGCATGCCGGCCTCGGCAGCGGCCACCCCGACTACGGCATCAACGGCATCTACAGCGCCGACTTCGCCTCGACGTGGCACACGGACATCAACCTCAACGCCACGCACCTTGGCGGCAGCGACCCCCTCGCCAGCCCCTGGCAGGGCGGCTGGGCCGCGGCGCTGTCACGCAGCCTCGCCGAGCCGTGGGGCGTGACGGGCGAGCTCTCGGGCACCAGCCAGCGCGGTGCATCCCGCACGAGGCAATGGCTGCTTGCTGGAACCTATGCCGCATCGCGCTCGCTGGCCCTGGACTTCGGATCGAGCAAGGGACTGAACGCCGCGTCGGGCTCGTGGTCCTTCTTTGCCGGAGCCACGTTCCTGGCGTTCCGGGTCGACTGATCAGCGCGCCTTTCGAAGCGGCCGGAAGCTCGCCCGGACTTCGCTCGCGAATATCTCGGGCTGCTCCCATGCAGCGAAGTGCCCGCCCTTGTCGACCTCGTGG
>Ga0134124_10002427_pt1 | contig 15066 bp, 13 predicted proteins | sample KB304_FD_96880 | JGI IMG/M metagenome (GOLD analysis project Ga0134124, IMG submission 96880) | Terrestrial soil microbial communities without Nitrogen fertilizer from Kellogg Biological Station, Michigan, USA - KB3-0-4 | ecosystem: Environmental > Terrestrial > Soil > Unclassified ... | reverse complement strand
CCAGTTCAGCGCGGTGCTACCTTCCTCGACTACTTTATCTCCCACGCGCTTGTAACGGACCTCGGAGGGCGCCAACTGGAGATCGGCCTGGACGGCGGTGTTGACATTGACGGTCGTGCTGGATGTTGCTGTACCACCCGGTCCTACGGCGGTGAGTTGATAGGTCGTGCTCTGTTTGGGCTGAACAGCTTGCTCGCCAGATGGCGCAACCGCACCAACGGGAGCAATTTCGACACGGGGGGCATCCGAGGAAGACCACTTGATCTGCGACGCGTCTCCGCAGTTGACTTGCGCCGCGCTGGCGGACAACTCCGCGCTCGGCTTGGCAACGGCTACGGTCGCACTGGCGCTACCCACTGTGAAGCGTGGTACCGTGCCGAGCTTTTCGCCGCGAGGCCACGGGATGGTTTTGCGTACGCCTTTGGGGATATCGATGACCACCCGCTGGTTGGCGGGAACCTCAATAGGACCGGACCAAACCTCTTTCTCTGGCGCCAGGACGGTCATCTGATAGGTGCCTGGCGGAACAACTAATTCCTGCTTCCACCCCCATTCGTGGTTGAACTCATCCCCATGACCGACGAAGAAATCGGGTGTCTTGCCGTTGAGCAGCACGGCGTACAGGCTAGCACCCTCAATGGTCATGGCACCGAAGGGCGGCGAAACCGTGTGGGTAACGGCTTGCAGTGCGATTTCGAGTTTGGAGACCTGTCCGCCGGTGATGGTGACGGTCTGAGTTACAGGCGTGTAGCCGTAGTTGACCAATTCCACCTTGTGGTCGCCCGGACTCAACTTCAAAGATTGATGGCGGCTCGCTTCACCCACCGCGTGGTCATCCACGAAGACGTACGCTTGTTTCGGCGTAGCATGAATGTCGAGTTTGCCGTCCTGAGCCAAGCACGGCAGGACGCCGGCAAATACCAGCAGCACGGCCAGTGTTGAGGCACAAGAAACCTTATTTTTAGTGAACATGGTCTTTCCCTCTAAATATGCGCGTTAAGCCTAGGCTTGAGAAAGCGTCGCTACTACTGGCAAATCGAACAGGCTGGCATTGATGGCCTTGCTTTTTCTCACTGTGGAACAGCTGCGAACCTTGCGTCACTCTTCGAGGAGGAATCGGCTTTCGGGAGTGCAGGTCGCCCGGGGCCATGGTCGAGAGTCCGGATTCGCTCGGGGCAATCGAGGAGAGTCAGGCACTCGCCAGATTCCGCGTGAAACGCCTGCCTATGGTTTTACAAGCGGGACCTGCGAGGCCAGCTGCAGTTCAATCATCATACTAAGGCGACGGTCGATCTGAAAGAACATGGCCGTTTTCTTGTGCGAGATCACTTTCTCAAACTCAGGGATATATTTCAGACGCAGTTGAGTATTGTCTTGGTCGAGGGCAAGCCAGCGCTTGATGAAACTGTCAGCTTGTTCCTCGGTCGTTGTGTCGGAGCTCTTCATATACTCTTTGATGAGAGCGAAGCGAACATCGTTCACCTTGACCGTCTCTGCGATGTATCGATCGTAAACCGGCCAAAATTTAGTGGCTTCCGTGTCCGTCAAAGGCATATTCGCGGCCACGACCTGCTTTCGTTCAGAGCGAATGTCTTGCCGCATGAGTTGGATGTTGGCATCGTTAACCTGCTCGTCGGTCATGTTCACGCGACTTGCAGGCGATGGCGCGGCCTGTTGGGCGCTGAGCACCGTGGTCGCGACAAACACTGCTGTAGCAAAACAAAGTCGGAAAGCAATATTCTTTTTCAAGTGGAACTCTCCTTCTCAGAAGTATGGCCGGGCAAGTTCGAAAAGTGACACTGGCACTTCTGACAGGCGTCGTGAAGAATTGATTTCGGACGATCAATGTTAGTGTCGTTCGTTTTGGCACGTTTGTTTGGAGGGCCTGAATTCAAATTACTATCTACCGCGCGGGCACCACGCGGCGGGATGGCGCTTTCCTTCGACTACTCGTGAAGATGGAAGTGTTCTGGAGCGGCGTTTAGCGATACTGATCACGATCAATTGCGTCTTTGCGTTCGGAGCGGGCGTAATCAATCCTAGTATTTCTGACAGTTTCCCCTTGCCTTCCTGCGCACTTAGGCTTGCGCCATGAACGTGACAACTCTTGCTGAACCAGGTGTCACTCGCGTCGAACTAGAAGGCAGCATCGACGGAAAAACCGCTCCCCAGATACGCGAGGAGCTTTCAGCACCCTTGCAGCAGGTGCAGAAACTCATCATCGATATGTCGCGCGTCGATTACTTGTCCAGTGCGGGTCTTCGCCTGCTCTTGGTGTTATACCGAGAAATTAGCGCTCGGAACGGCAAGTTGGTGCTACTGCGAGTCTCCCCTGAAATTCGGACCGTCATGTCGCATACTGGATTCTTGAGCTTCTTCACGCTCGCCGACTCACAGCAAGAGGCGTTGCACGCTTTTGCGGCATAACAATGTCATGGAATCGCGGATCGATTATTATCCGACGGACGAGCGTCAAGGATTTCGTATAAGACGCGGGCGCCCGCTGCCATTCGGCACGACCATAGTTCCCAATGGCGTGAATTTCTCCGTCTTCTCCAGCAGCGCGGCCTCTTGTACGCTCGTGCTCTTTCGCAAGCATGAGCCCCGGCCGATAGTGGAAATCGAGTTTCCAAAAGAGTTTCGGACCGGCGACGTCTACTCCATGATTGTGTTCGATCTTGACTATGAAGACCTTGAGTATGGGTACCGGTTTGAAGGTCCTTGGGACCAAGGAAGTGGGCAGCGCTTCGATCAAACAAAGATTCTTTTCGATCCCTATTCGAAGGTTCTGGGCGGACGGGACGTCTGGCGAAAGGAAACGGATCCGAGTGACATCTACCCCTATCGGTCTCGGCTTATATTCGATGACTTCGACTGGGAAAACGATCACGCCCTGGAAACTCCCCTGCAGGACCTTGTCATTTACGAACTGCACGTGCGCGGCTTTACGGCGCACCCCTCCTCCAACGCTACGGCTCCGGGGACGTTTGCCGGGTTACGAGAAAAAATTCCATACCTAAAAGAATTGGGCATCAACTGTGTTGAGCTCCTGCCTGTCTTTGAATTTGACGAGTGGGAGAACAGCCGTAAGCACCCCGAAACCGGAGAACAGCTGCTCAACTATTGGGGGTACAGCACCCTGGCATTTTTTGCGCCAAAAGCGGGCTATGCGGCTACCGGGCGGCTCGGCATGCAAGTGGATGAATTCAAGGCAATGGTGAAGGAATTGCACCGCGCTGGAATCGAGGTGATTCTCGATGTGGTGTTTAACCATACCGCGGAAGGCGATCACCGCGGGCCTACTCTGTGCTATCGGGGTATCGACAATCGCTCCTACTATATGCTGACTCCGGACGGGTATTACCTGAATTTTTCCGGATGCGGCAACACCCTCAATTGCAATCATCCTGTGGTCCGCAATCTTGTACTCGACTGTTTGCGGTATTGGAGTGCCGAATATCACATCGACGGGTTTCGTTTCGACCTCGCATCCATCCTTGATCGTGACCAGAATGGAGCCCCTCTATCGAACCCACCTCTCCTCGAGTCGCTCGCTTATGATCCCGTGCTGAGCAAATGCAAGCTGATCGCCGAAGCATGGGACGCCGGTGGCCTCTACCAGGTTGGATCTTTTCCTGCCTACGGCCGCTGGGCCGAGTGGAATGGAAAGTTTCGCGATTGCGTGCGCCGATTCGTGAAGGGCGATCCCGGACTGGTATGGGAAATGGGCTCGCGCATCCAGGGTTCTCCGGATCTGTACCAACATCGCGGCCCATCTGCCAGCGTGAACTTTATTACCTGCCATGACGGCTTCACTTTGCACGACATGGTGTCCTATTCATACAAGCACAACGAAGCGAATGGCGAGAACAATCGTGACGGCTCTGACGATAACGCGAGTTGGAATTGGGGGTGCGAAGGTGAGTCGCCAGATTGTCAGATTCAAGCGCTTCGTCGGCAGCTGATGAAGAACGCGTTTTGCCTCCTGCTGCTCAGCAATGGCATTCCCATGATTCTGATGGGAGATGAGAATGGCCGAACACAGCGCGGCAACAACAACAGTTACTGCCACGATAGCGAATTGACCTGGATGGACTGGACCCTGGTGCAACACAATACCGACCTGTTGAGATTTGTGAAAAAGCTGATCATTTTCCGCAAAACGCATGCCGCGCTCAGAGCGGGAGAGTTCTTTCGGAACATCGACTATCTCGGCGTCGGGATGCCTGATATCAGCTTTCACGGCACAACCCCTTTTTCGCCCGATACTTCCCAAGGCAGCCGCTGCATCGCTTGGATGCTTTGCGGTAAGTATGCAAATCCAGCGCACGAAGATATTTATGTGGCTGTGAATTCACGTTGGGATAGCGTGACTTTCCAATTGCCGCAAGCCTCCGATGGGGCGTTATGGAAGGTTGTCGTGAATACTTCAATGCCCGCACCGGAGGACATTTACGACGCTTGCTGCGCTCCTGCCATTCACGATTCGAAGCATGTGATTGTGGGCGGACGTTCGGTGATGGTGCTCACCGCTGGTCAAAGCGCTGCCTAGCACAACTTGCTTTTCGAAATTCGTCGCGTGCGCTTCTGAGAAGGAGTATGCAGGAGAAAACATTCCCCGGAACATTAAATTCCCTTGCGTTGGTGCGGGCGTATGTTTCCGAGGCTGCGCGAACCGCGGGACTAGATTCGGGCAGAACATACAATCTGTGTTTGGCAGTTGATGAGATCGCAACGAATATCGTCCTCCATGGCTATGAAGAAGTGGACCTTAAAGGCGACATTAGCGTAGAGGCTCGACAGGAGCCTGGACAGCTGATCATCCGTTTGTTAGACCATGGTCGGACCTATGACCCCGACCGGGTGCCGGAGCCGGATTTTAAAAATCCTTTGAAGCAGCAGAGCGGCGGTTGGGGGGTTTTTCTCGGCAAAACCGGCGTGGATCAGTTCGACTACACTTCAACCAATTCCGGCAACGTGCATCGTTTTGTGGTGCGTTTACCTAGGGAGAGTACTGCTGACGATCACCAGCGACCATGAATGGATAATTACGCGGCCGAATCTTGTGTTGGCAGGCGATAAATTGCTCCGTCTGGCGGGCGAGATTCAGATGGCCTGCTCCCAAAGAGATTCCCGGCTTTCCCTTCTGTTCCCGAGGTTGATGTGTTTGCCACCAGGAACGGCGATGGCAAGCTGTTCAAGACGGGTGGCATTGAATCCGCACCGGGTACCGATGACATGATTGCCTGCGAGCTCCTGTGCGATGCGGTGATGAAACGACTGGGACAATATCGTTCACGGGGTTCCTCAGAGTGACGACATCACTATGTTAGCGGTTTCGTATCGCGGCCACGTAGAAGGCAAGTGTCTTGAGAGAGCAAAGTCAGCCTAGTAGCGTGTTTCCCGGGGCTAGCCGGCGACTCCGACCAGCTGGCGATTGCAGCTTTCTCCGATGCGTTTGGATGAATGAGCCTGGGAAACGGGGTTCGCCCGTGATGAACAAAAGCATTTGCCTGCTTGCTATTTGTGTTCTCGTGTTCGGTCCACTGGTGTCCGCACAAAGCCAAGATCCATCAACCGCAGAGAAGGAGTCCACCCCAGTCGGCAAAGGGGTCGGCTACCTAGTCAATTACCTCAATATGGCCGGGACAATGAAGGCGAGCGACTTTCGCCCATTAACGCAAGGGGAGCGAAGCTCTCTCTATTTGAAGACCATGGTGAACCCGCTGGGTTATATCAAGGTCGGATTCTCCGCGGGAATCGATCAATGGAAAGACAAGCCTGTAGAGTGGGAACAGGGAGCGTCCGGCTACGGCAAGCGATATGCGAACATTCTAGGCCAGTATTCAATTCAGCGGACCGTGACATTCGGCCTGGCCAGCGCACTGCACGAAGACAACCGTTATTTCAATTCCGGGAAGAAGGGCTTCTGGCCCCGGGCTGTATATGCGTTGTCAAGCGGTGTGCTTGCGCGTCATGACGATGGAAGGCGGCATGTGTCGATCTCCGAACTGGGTGGAGTGGCTGCAGGGGCTTTCCTATCCCGCGCTTGGCAGCCGCCTAGTCAGCACTCTGCTGGAGATGGGGCTGTCAGCTTCGGCATCAGCATGGCGAACAACCTAGGGTTCAGCGTGGTGAAGGAATTTCTTCCCGATCTGGGGCGCGTGCTCAGCAAGAAACGAAGAAAGCACTAGAAGCGCTGAGCGCGAGTGTCGAGGCCCAACGGAATCCAATCAGAATCCAATCAGAATCCAATCAGAATCCAATCAGAATCGCAGCATCGTGCCTACGAAGACTTCACCCTGAGAACTTGCCGTGCCGCCGGCGTGAACGATGCAACCGGAGCCGCAAATGAAAGCAACATTTGGGTCCACGAAAACCGGCAACCATTCGGCTTGAATCTTGAAGCCGAGATGGGGGCTGGCGTAGAACCTGATCCCGGCTCCGATTCCAAATGAGAAGCGCGTGAAGCTGATGTTTCTACTGCCGGAAACGTGGGTGGCGCCCACGCTGGCTAGTACGAACGGCCTGGCCCAGGAGGCCCAGTCTTCGATCGGGGCCTCATGGCTGAAATCTCCATGAAACTGATCAAGAATCACACGTTGACGCGGGAGTTGGGGCGTGATGCCCTCCGCGTGGACATACGAGTCTTGCCTTGCCCAGCGCATTTCGACCAAATCACCTTCATTTATGAGCCGCATCCCAAGAGAAGCTCCATAGCTCGGGCTCGCGTCGAGTATGACGTGAGGGTTCGTCCCGGTGACATGGGGCTCAATTGGAAAGCTCATGCCGGTTCGATAACCCATGAATGGAGTGAAATCAAAACGCAGTGGCTTTGGTTCCGGTTGCTGCTGTGCGCTGAGAACTAAGGGGAGCGCGCTGAGCAGCATCGCAACGAAAACAAGCACGTTGATGGTTTTCTTAGCCAATTCTCTGCGTCTCGGATTTCGACTTGAGGGTCTCTCCTTAATGATCAGTCACTAGGGCTCGATAAGAGGGAGTTGCGAGACTAACTGCAAGTCGATCATCAGTTGGATCCTTCGGTCCAGTTGAAAAAACAGGGCCCTATTCCGGGCCGACAGTACCTGCGGAAATCGGGACATACTTGAGTCTTAGTTGGGCGACTGATTCATCGACAGTGACCCACTTTCCAACCGATGTCTGGGCCTCCTGGTCGGTCATGGTGTCGTAGCTCGCGGCGTACTGCTTGAGAAGGTCATACTTAGTGCGGTTGATAGCAACGAGTTCGTCAACATAGGCTTCATAGATGGGCCAGAATTTCCTCTGCCTCGGCACCGCTCAATTTCATGTTGGCAGCGATGAGCTGTTTTCGCTGAGCCCTGATATCCTTCCGCAGCAATTGAATCTGCTCATCGGATGGCGTCTGATCTTCACTGGGAACAGGCCTCACCTCCTGGGTTGATGTAAGACGCTGCACGGGCTGCGAGGCCGCATTCTGGGCTAGCCCCGTGCTTCCATTGAGAAAGCCTGCTAGGAATGTTCCAACCATCAGGGGCTTCACGCTTAGGTTGACCATGGACCCTCCTTGGCTAAGACGAGATTTGGTCACAACCACGGGAATCGCCAGTAGCCGGAATACGACAGAACCTTGTCAATCGGGCGAGTCTATTTCAATTTGGAGAGTAGGAAAAGCGGACGAGCCGGTTCTTAGTCCCGCATTCGTCGCTTCTTTCGGGGCAAACCGGATACAACGGCCCCCGTCCCACCGCCAGCACGATTCGGTTCTCCAGAATGCCCTTGCTTATCAGCGCTTGTTTGACCCAATCCGCTCGCGGCTGTGAGAGCGCGAGGTTGTAGATCAGCTCGCGTCTTGAGAACGCGTACCCATCGATGTAAAAGCGATCGCGTGTATGATTCTTCAACCATTGGACGTTGTCGTCCGAGACGTCCGGGTTCGAAGGCTCGTCATGGTCACTCCAGGTCATTCCAGGGCAACATGATGCGGAGAGTCTAGAAACGGAGGCTGAAAGAGAACACTGTCAGTTGTGACAGTCGACGTTCCTGGATTCGAGATCGCACTCCAGCCCGGAATAACGAGTTCCTCGAAGGAGTGCTTGCTCGTTTGCCCGCGTCTGACTACCAAAGCAAACGTCACAGGACTGTAAGGTTTTGCAGTAGCAAATGTTGTCAGCGTCAGGCTATCTATCTTCATAATATGTCTGACGGAAATGTTTGGGCGGGAGTGCAACCAATGACATTGCCAAGAAGCATGGAACTACAGTGGCAGCGGGAAGTGATCGAGAAATGGCTGAACACAACAAGCGTCCCGTTCGATGCGCGCACAGGACTCCGTGAGATGCTCAAGGAGGTGAAAGAAGAGATGGGGAGGCTAGAAGCAGCGCGCAGCCATTTTCACGAGCGCACAAACCTGCAGGCGAGGTAACCATTCGGACTGGGCGGCTCTCGGTTGCGTGGTGCCGACTTTCCAAAAGCCGCTAGCCACTGAAGTGCTTGCGACAACCGATCGGAGCGATTGGAGATTGAGGTAGCAAGGATCTATTCTCGGTCGGCCAGGTGACACATAGGATGATGGTTGGCACTGAAAGCCAACGCTTGGCTTGTGTAGCTTCGCAACTGATCGGCGTTACGTACCACTGGCTCCATGAAACCATTCCATTGAGATCATCGACGAGAGTTAGCCATCGCCGCTGAACTCCACGGCGATCCAAAGTGCGAAAACCGAAGTCCGAAGTCCTCTCCGAGAACAGAGGGTCCTGGATGCAAGTCACCATTTTGGGATCTCACGGAGAGGAGTGGAGAACTATTTTTTCGCGACGAGGATGGCCGCTCGGAATTGTTGGGGCGGGCAAAACACCCATTAGGCTGGCGGCGGGAATTGTGTCCGGCATATGCAAATCACTCCATGAACATGGGCGTTTGGAAAATTTCACGACTCTAAGTGTGCTGAATCACCAAGGACCGATGCCGGCACTCAACAATCGAGTTTTGAGAATTTGGAGCGGTCGTTGCACTGGCGTAGTCAACGGGTGGACTGGCCTTCGCTTAGCCATGGGGTCCCTTGCGTCTGGCACTCTTTGTCGGCTTTAGCCGTGTTAGGCAACTCTCAATTGCCATGGTCCTCTTGAATATCACCTTGGCAATAGTTTTGAGACGGTTCCTTTGAACTGCATCGGGGGAACTTTGTGCGAGAACCATTAGCCGCGTGGCCTCGGTTTGGATGTCATCTAGTCTCTTCTGGATTTCGTCGATCAATTCCCGATTTCGGCCCATACGAGTGACGCGCTCTCCTCATTTGTCAAGTGATCTCATGGTTTCAATGCAACACCATGGCGGACTGCAGGACGTTTCGATCAGGGAAAGAGCAAATCCGGTACAGGAAGATGTTAGCGACGGCGTTGAACTTGTCGTTGCGCAAGCGCAACCATCTGAATTTCAGTATCTACATTGCTTCGAGACTTCGAGACGAGTATGGCACCGCAGTTGGGCGGCCAATCAGGCCATACCGATGACGGGGTTACGTGGAGAGTAACTGTTGTAGACTGTAGCGATTACACCAATAACCTGATCTTTTGGCATAGATTCTCATCATTGCCAAGAGCAACGAGTTCTTTACCTTCCATCGATAGAGTTCTTGCGTTCCTGGCCGACCCGCTCTTGGCGCACGGGAGTGCGGGAACACCTCCCCCCGGTAAATTTGTGGTTACTTCTGCGCCTAGTTATGGCTGTTCGCCTAGGTATTCAGTTCTTCCGCTTCGGCTTTCTGGGATGCAACTTGAAGATTGTTGTGGTGGAACGCCCATTCTGAGACTCTCGCCTGCCCGTTACGCAACTGTGTCGTTGTGATGATTTCCCTCAGTCGCCTCCAGGGCATGCCTGCTGTCAGGTCTGCTGCTTGCAGCTAACGCGAACCACATAATAGGCCTCGGCACAATTCAAGCGAACACTTGTGTTGCGCGTACTTGTCGCCTGCTTCTGCCCGTCGGAGCAGTTCGAACCTGAGATTCTCAGAGGAGATTTCGCGTATGCGCTGTGCATTAGCTGAAATAGCAGCCAGAAGGCCAAACCCCCCAAGCCCAAAAATGTCGGTTCATGGCAACACCTTCCGTTTTCGTCAGAACCAGCGCCACCTAGGGGGCGCAGAAACGAGAGGATCCGCACTCGCTCTCGGAAATTGCGCTAGCACCTTGCGTCACTGACAACAATTGGAAAGTAGTCGAAGGAACTGCACAGATAAAACTGACAAAACCTGCAGGTCCTTCGGCCTGGCAGAAAAATGGCCTGAAACATGGAGATGGTTTATCTAATTCGGAGCGTGTCGAGTTGACTGAAGGCGATAACTATCAGTCAACACGTACGAAGGGCAAAATCTTCAGTTGTTCTATGAAGTACGGTTGGGCTTTGACATGAACGATATCGTTCCTCACGGGACACAACACAAACTCGGCAATTGTATGAAGCCTGAGCTTGCGCATCATATTACTGTGATGTGTTTCCGCTGTTTTCACTGACACCTGGAGCTTCGTGGAGATGTCTTTATTCCACTTATGAGCTACTGGCGACAGTTAGAGGTTGAGCGCCGAGCGGATTACAGGGAAGACGATGGCGATAACTCTGCGGCAAACCGCAATAGCATCCGCCAGCCTGTCACCGCCGGTGATTTGGCTGCTGCAGCTCTCCTCTCCATAAGGCAATGTGAATTTCCCTGGCATTGACACGACTCTGCTGAACCCACCTCACTCACCATGACGTTAGCTCTATTTCACCGGGTTTTGTAACTAGCAACAATAACAGGGCGCGACGAGTGTCGTCTGAGGCTCGCTAAACTGTGCCCAATTCGCGGGCTACTCGGAAGCGCCTGTTGTAAAGAGGCGAGAGCGATTACTCACAGTCTGGTCATGCGAATACAACTTCGATCTCCTCGACAAGGGTGCACCCTCGCGAAGGCCGAATTCGGAAAATACCGGGGCGTCTGCATCTATCTAGCAACCCGGCATCCACTAACTGTCAATCCAGACAGCAGTCCTTTCGAAGAACAATTCGTAGGCTTTGGTGGCCCGTCCCAGATCGGTTTCTCTTAGACGCACCATCAGTTTCCGGCGGTCGGGAGGAACTATGGAGACGGCCAAGTCAGCCAATTTGGGGATTCCGGTAATTGGTGTGGGCCTTACTGTGGCGCAGAGCATGCGGTGGAGACTGATCGTCGGCAGCATCGCCCTTCTGGTCTTAGCCACGGGACCGGGCGCTGTTGCGCAAGAAGATCTAGCCAGCAAGGGAGTCGGGCCACCCCAACCATTCTCAAGCTCTTCTCACTGGAGACTAGATACGACAGGGAACGCTTTTGTTCCCATCATCTCCCAGGCGCCGCTGCCGCCTCGTGGAGTGGATTGGCATGACCTGTTTTTAAGCTCGTTCACTTTTCTATCTTTCGAGCATGCCTTCCGTATTGCGACCGAACAAGGGACACGGGATGCCTTTGGAGGATCCTTCCTCGGCGGCTATGCGGACTCGATAGGCAATCTGCACGGATGGGCGGATGGCGATCCTTTCCTGGTGAACTACATCGGTCACCCGATGCAGGGTTCGGTCACAGGGTTTATATGGCAGCACAATGACAGGGCCTACAGGGACGTTGTGTTCGGCAAGAACTCACGCTATTGGAAGGCCAAACTCCGGGGTGCTGCGTTCTCCTATCTATACAGCGTGCAATTTGAGATTGGTCCGCTCAGCGAAGCTTCGCTTGGCCACATCCAGACTTCCTATCCACAGCAAGGTTTCGTAGATCATGTTGTCACTCCGGTGATAGGCTTGGGATGGACGATCGTCGAAGATTCGCTGGACAGGTACGTGATTCGTACCATCGAAGCTCACACCTCCAATTCTTACTACCGCCTTCTGGCACGCGGCCTGAATCCATCGCGTTCTTTTGCCAACCTCTTCGAAGGCCGGTTCCCTTGGGATCGCGATGACCGCCCGAGCCCATTCCGTCCTTACCCAGAAGGTCTGGCGTTGGTGGCGGAGATGGAACGAGACGCCAGGAAAATCGAGATGCATCCGCCTCCCGGAGTCGCTCCCTTTGAGTTGTCGGTTACTCCGAACTTTCGCCAATACATAGGCAGCGGTTCGCAAGCGTGGTGTGCCGGCGGCGGGAGTTCCGCCGCTCTGCGAGTCGCTCCCGATTGGCAAATTGTCGTCGATGTAAATGGCTGCAGGCTGCTCGGCCTGAAGGCCAACCTCACTGGCGATTCGCTGAGCTACATGACCGGTCCGCGATGGACGCCGCAGATTTCCAGTCGCTGGACACCCCACGCGCAGGTGCTGGTTGGCGGAGCTAAGCTTACTCAGGAAAGGGCCGACCCCGAATTACGCAATTCACTTCTGGCAGCGGCAACACCTACAACCAATATGAACGAACTACACACGAAATACACGCAGCACTACGAAACCAACGGCTTTGCCTTCGCGGCTGGAATCGGAGTGGACTACAAGCTGAATAATGCGCTCGCTATTCGAGTGGCGAGCCTCGACTACACCCGGTCATGGACAAGTGATATGAACGGAGTCGGTTACCAGAGCGGGATGCAGTTCACTTCTGGTTTGGTCCTGCGCATGGGAACCTGGTAAAGCCGCCTGCCATCAGGCGACAATACCAACTGAGAATTACCCGCTGTTGCCCTCTCGTTCTCGCTCGCCCCGACCTAGCCCACCGGCCCGAGCCCCGGTAACGTCTGACCGGAATGAAAGGGCGATCCCTCCGTTTCGGTTGGTCCTCACTTGGCCTCGTGGGGCATTGATGAGGACGGCATTCCTGATGTCGCCAGTTAAGCAAGGTTCCGAATATTTTGTCCTTGGAGCACTATCACCGAAGCAGTATCATCCCGGCGAGTAGGGATCCTTATGATTTCCAAGGGTACTCGCCCGTCATCGCCCTCAGATAATCAACGTGCCTTTAAGGGCGCAAACGCCAACAGGTCTCCCCGGTTGGAGGGTCTGAACAACACAATCACCTTCCACAATCGAGGGGTTTGGTTCGTGGCGAGTGCCATCTCTACCGTTTTCGTCTGTTCCTACCTGGCCGCGAGACTTGGGGGCCTGATGTTGCTGCGCCCACAAATGATCTGGCCCTTGTGGCCGGGTTGTGCATTTCTGGTCGCAGTGTTATTGGTCACCCCGCGCAAGCTTTGGCCTGCGCTTTTAGCAGCCGGGCTTGCAGGGTTCGCGGTTTACGATGTACAGGACGGCCTGCCGAGTCGTGCCATTGGTTTGCTACTTCTGGCAGATTCCATCGAAATTCTCGTAGCCGCTCTGGGCGTCACTTACGTATTCGGGGGTGGGCCGCGTCTGAATAGTGTCAAGTCGCTGGCAAAGTACTCAGTTTTTGCGGTCATTCTGGCGCCCGCCTCTGTAGCCTCCTCCGCCGCGAGCGCTCTTGAGAGAGATTCTTGGTGGATTGGATTTTTTACCGAGGCGCTGGCTCTTCTAACTTTGACACCAGCCATTTTGAGTTGGGTGGACATTGCGGTCACGAGAGGGAAGAAGCCGAAGGCGCATTACCTCGAAGCAGCATCAATGTTAGTCGGACTAGCGGCATTAGCTTATTTCACGTTTGTGGCTTCCGCCACGGGAAGCCGGCCAACACTGCTTTATTCACTTGTGCCATTTCTATTGTGGGCGGCGTTAAGGTTTGGAATCGCGGGCACCAGCAACTCGATCGTGCTTGTCGCCTTCATGGCGATCTTGGGTGCAGTCCACGGACGCGGTCCGTTTACAGGCGATACGCCCGTAGATGATGTGATGTCGTTGCAACTATTCTTGCTGGTTGTTGCAGGTTCTTTCATGGTGCTGGCCGCGGTTGTCGAGCAGCACAAACTGGCAGAGCAAGCGCTTCGCGAAAGTGCGGCGGAAGTACTCGCCAGCGAGGAACGGCTGCGTTTGGCACAACAGGCGGCTCGCATTGGCGCCTTTGAACGGAATGTTCGGACGGGAGTTGTTACTTGGACGGCAGAAGTGGACGCAATGTACGGCTTGCCGCCGCGCAGCTTTGAAGGAACCACGACTACCTTTTTCGAGAACCTGGTTCATCCCGACGATCGGGCAGGATTGGTCGAATTGATTGCCGCGGGATTAAAAACGGGGCACGCGGTGGATGGGGAATGGCGCGTGATCTGGCCTGACGGAAGCATTCATTGGATCGCCGGATGCTGGCAGGTTCTCATGGATGAGTCCGGCGAGCCGTTGCGGGTGATTGGTGTCAATACAGAGACAACCGAACGCAAGCGCGCTGAACAGGCGCTGTTGGAACTAAACCACGTCTTAGAAGCACAGAGGGCATTACTGCAATCCAGAGAGGAACTGCTGAAGATCTTCGTCAAGAACGTACCAGCGGGAGTAGCAATGTTTGACCGTGACATGCGCTATCTGCAAGTGAGCGATCGCTGGTGTGCGGATTACTCAGTCGACAGTTCGCAGATATTGGGGCGTTCGCATTACGAGGTTTTTCCAGATGTGCCTGAACACTGGAAAGAAGTTCACCGTCGTGGTCTTGACGGAGAAACATTGCGAGCCGACGAAGACCGGTGGAATCGTGAGGGCAGCACTACTGTGTGGGTTCGCTGGGAGGTGCGTCCTTGGAGGACGGCCGACGGGATCATAGGAGGGATTCTTATCCTCGCCGAGGACATAACCCACCGCAAACAGATGGAAGACACGCTCTCGGGTATGAATCAAAAGCTGATTCAATCGGAGGAAAAAGAACGCGCGCGGATTGGGAGCGCATAATTAGGATGAAAAAACGGGCAGAGGATATCTCGCCCCACTGAGACGACCTGCTCGCTTTCACCGAGAATGAGCAGCTGAATGTTCTGCACAGATTCGTTGGAAGATGTGGCTGTTCATCCCACCCTGAATGCTGCCCAGAGAATACCCACATAGAATATCCACGTCGTCCGTCTCGGTTAGCTGATTCGTGAGTCTTTCGACCTGAATCGCCGCCTCCGCATTACCTTGTGCCCACAGGAGATGCGACCCTTCACCGAAAACGGCCACGAGGGTTTGTTCTCCCTTTGCAGCCTTTGCCGCTGTGACGAT
>Ga0134124_10002426_pt1 | contig 15072 bp, 18 predicted proteins | sample KB304_FD_96880 | JGI IMG/M metagenome (GOLD analysis project Ga0134124, IMG submission 96880) | Terrestrial soil microbial communities without Nitrogen fertilizer from Kellogg Biological Station, Michigan, USA - KB3-0-4 | ecosystem: Environmental > Terrestrial > Soil > Unclassified ... | reverse complement strand
TGCCACTATCCACTGGGCGATCCCGAGCGTGAGGCAGCGATTGAGCGAGATCGTCCGGTGACCGTTGAGGTGGCGACATGAAAGAACTCTGTCATGCCGGACTTGATCCGGCATCCACCTTGGCGCGCCAACATGGATTGCGAGTCAAGCCCGCAATGACAGACAAATGACGGTCGTCGTCGAAGCGCGCAACCTGCGACAGGTCTACAAGATCCGGCGCGGCATGTTTCGCGAGCCCGCCCAGCTGCAGGCGGTGGGTGGCATCTCCTTCGCCATCGAGGCCGGCAAGACACTGGCGGTGGTCGGAGAATCGGGCTGCGGCAAATCGACGCTCGCGCGCATGGTCGCGCTGATCGAAAAGCCCACTGACGGCACGCTCGTGCTCGACGGAGCCGACGCGGTGAATACGCCGGCCTCCGACCGGCGGCGCCTGCGCCAGGCGGTGCAACTGGTGTTCCAGAATCCCTACGGTTCGCTCAACCCGCGCAAGAAGATCAGCGCCGTCCTGGAAGACCCTCTGGCCATCAACACTTCGATGTCCGGTGAGAAACGGCATGAGCGGGCGCTCGCCATGCTGGCGCAGGTCGGCTTGCGTCCCGAGTATGCCAATCGCTATCCCCATATGTTCTCGGGCGGCCAGCGCCAGCGCATCGCCATCGCGCGGGCGCTGATGCTCAACCCCAAATTGCTGGTCGCCGACGAACCGGTCTCCGCCTTGGACGTGTCGATCCAGGCCCAGGTACTGAACCTGTTGGCGGACCTGCAGGATGAGTTCAAGCTGGCGTATCTGTTCATCTCGCACGACCTGGCGGTGGTGAAGTACATCGCGCATGAGGTGTTGGTCATGTACCTCGGCCATGTGATGGAGCAAGGGCCCAAGGCCGACATCTTCGCCCGGCCCTGTCATCCGTATACGCAGGCGCTGCTCGCCTCGACGCCCGGCGTGGGCGCGCGCAACATGCAGCGAATCGTGCTCAAGGGCGAACTGCCTTCGCCCCTGAATCCGCCGAGCGGCTGCGTGTTCTCCAGCCGTTGTCCCTATGCGGTGGAGCGCTGCCGCGCCGAGCGGCCGCTGCCGCTGCCGGTGGATAAGCGGCTGGCGGCCTGCCACTTTGCTGGACAGTTCTTCGAATCGGGTTTTCCAAAACCCGCCAACGGGTCGTGACCTCGATCTTGGTTGAATCCTGTAAGCCGGGTTTTCCCGCACTCGCACCTGCCGATAATGTTCGTCTCGGCCAAGGCCGAATCCCACTCAAGAAGGAGCCTCGTATGAAATTGTCCAAACACTGCAAGCACTTTGCGATCGCCGCGCTGGCGTTGGCCGCCGCGGCCGGCGCTGGCGCCAAGACGCTGGTGTTCTGTTCCGAAGGCAGCCCGGAAAACTTCTATCCGGGCGTCAACACGACGGGCACTTCGTTCGACGGCAACGAGCCGATCTACAACCGCATCGTCGAATTCGAACGCGGCGGCACGAAAGTGGTCCCGGGGCTGGCGGAGAAATGGGAAATTTCGGCCGATGGCAAGGTCTACACCTTCCATCTGCGCAAAGGCGTCAAGTGGCACAGCCACCGCGCCTTCAAGCCGTCGCGCGACTTCAATGCCGACGACGTCATCTTCGGTTTCGAGCGCCAGTGGAAGGAAGCGAATCCGTATTTCAAGGTCACCAGTTCCAATCACTCGTACTTCAACGACATGGGCATGCCCAAGTTGATCAAGTCGCTGGACAAGGTGGACGACTACACGGTTCGCATCACGCTGGAGAAGCCGGAAGCGCCGTTCCTGTCGAACCTGGCCATGCCTTACGCGGCGATCCAGTCCAAGGAATACGCGGATGCAATGCTCAAGGCCGGCACGCCCGAGAAGATCGACCAGGAGCCGATCGGCACCGGACCGTTCTTCCTGGTGCAGTACCAGAAGGATGCTTCGATCCGCTACAAGGCGTTCCCGCAGTACTGGGGCGGCAAGGCCAAGATCGACGACCTGGTTTACGCGATCACGCCCGATGCCTCGGTGCGCTGGGCCAAGCTGCAGAAGGGCGAATGCCATGTGATGCCGTACCCGAATCCGGCGGACTTGGCCGCGATTCGCAAAGATCCTGGTGTGCAGGTGCTGGAGCAGCCCGGCCTGAACGTCGGCTATCTCGCGTACAACGTGACCAGGAAGCCGTTCGACGACGTGCGCGTGCGCAAGGCGGTCAGCATGGCGATCAACAAGAAAGCGATTCTCGACGGGGTGTTCCTGGGCACCGGGATTCCGGCCAAGAACCCGCTGCCGCCGTCGATGTCGGCGTACAACGACGCTGTCAAGGACGATCCGTTCGATCCCGAAGGCGCCAAGAAGCTGCTGGCGCAGGCAGGGCATCCGAACGGCTTCGAGACCGACCTGTGGGCGATGCCCGTGCAGCGTCCGTATAACCCGAACGCCCGGCGCATTGCGGAGCTGATGCAAGCCGACCTGGCCAAGATCGGCGTCAAGGCCGAAATCAAGAGCTTCGAGTGGGGCGAGTACCGCAAGCGGATGCAGAACGGCGAGCACCAGATGGGCATGCTGGGATGGACCGGCGACAACGGCGATCCGGACAACTTCCTGGCCGTGCTGCTGGGCTGCGAGGCCGCCAAGACCAATGGCTCGAACGTGGCGAAGTTCTGCTACCAGCCGTTCGAGGACCTGATCCAGAAGGCCAAGACGATCACCAAGCCGGCCGATCGGGATGCGCTTTACAAACAGGCGCAAGTGATCTTCAAGGATCAGGAGCCGTGGTACACGATTGCCCACGCCGTGCAGCTCAAGCCGGTGCGCAAGGAAGTGATCGACTTCAAGCTCAGCCCGTTCGGACGCCACAACTTCTATGGTGTGGACATCAAGGAATAGGCGGCGGGCCCGCCGTCAGTGATGGTGATGGACCAGTGCGGGGAGTCACCATGAGTTCGTCATTGGGATCGCCGACGGTAATCGGGGTCTTGGGGGGGAGCGGAGTCTACGACATCGATGGCTTGTCGGACAAACGCTGGGTCAGGGTCGATTCGCCGTTCGGCGAGCCGTCCGACGAACTCCTGTTCGGCGAGTTGGACGGCCAACGGATGGTGTTCCTGCCGCGGCATGGCCGCGGTCACCGCATCCCGCCCGGCGAGATCAACTTCCGGGCCAACATCGATGCGCTCAAGCGCAGCGGCGTCACCGACCTGATTTCAGTCAGTGCCGTGGGCTCCCTGCGCGAGCGGTTGCCGCCCGGCACGTTCGTCATCGTGGACCAGTTCATCGACCGCACCTTTGCGCGCAACAAGAGCTTTTTCGGCACCGGACTGGTGGCCCATGTGTCGCTTGCGCATCCCGTGTGCGGTCGTTTGGGCGATCACCTCGAGGCGGCCGCGCGCGCGGCCGGGATACTGGCCGCGCGCGGCGGCACGTACCTGGTGATGGAAGGACCGCAGTTTTCGTCGCTGGCCGAGTCGAACCTCTATCGCCAATGGGACTGCGACGTGATCGGCATGACCAACATGCCCGAGGCCAAACTCGCGCGCGAAGCGGAAATCTGCTACGCCACCGTCGCAATGGTCACCGACTTCGATTGCTGGCACGAAGATCACGATGCGGTCACCGTCACGCAGATCATCCAGGTGCTGCTGGCCAACGCCGACAAGGCGCGCTCGTTGGTGCGCCACGTGGCGCCCCATATTGCCGCCGACAGCGGCGCGCCAGCCTGCGCTTGCCGCCATGCCCTGGACCATGCGTTGATCACGGCCCCCGAGGTGCGCGATCCAGCCGTGGTCGCGCGGCTCGACGCCGTGGCCGGCCGTGTCCTCGGGACCGCCAAGGCAGGCTGACCAATGCAGGATGAATTGACGCTGCGCGCAGCCATGGTGCGGGCCTCGCTGGAGCTGGTCGAACGCGGCTTGAATCGCGGGACCTCGGGCAACGTGGGCGCGCGCTGCGGCGATCGCATCCTGGTGACGCCGTCGGGTGTGCCGGCGCGCGACCTGACCCCGCAAAGCATGGTGCTGCTCGCGGCAAACGGGGATGTCATCGGTGCGGGACGGCCCTCCAGCGAATGGCGCTTTCATCGTGACATCCTGGTGTCGCGCCAGGATGTCCATGCGATCGTCCATGTGCACTCGCCCTTCGCGACCACCCTGGCATGCCTCGGTCTGGAGATCCCGCCGTTTCACTACATGATCGCGGCAGCCGGCGGCGCCACGATCCGCTGCGCGCCGTACGCTTTGTTCGGTACGCAGGAACTGTCCGATCACGCGCTTGCTGCGCTGCGGGATCGGCGGGCCTGTCTGCTGGCGAACCACGGAATGATCGCGGTCGGCCGCGATCTGGATCGCGCACTGGCGCTGTGCGTCGAAGTGGAGAGCCTGTGCGAGCAATACTGGCGCGCCCGGCAGATCGCCGAACCGCGCCATCTTTCGGATGCCCAGATGGCCGAAGTGATGGAAAGATTCAAGACCTACGGCCAACCTGCCGGGGCCGGGCAGGACGGTCCATGACCGGCTCGCAAGCAAACGCCGTGGAGACGCTGCGCTGGTGCGGCGGTTATCTGGAAATGATCGACCAGCGCGTGTTGCCGGCGCAGTTCCGGTACCTGCGCTATGACAGCGCCGAAGCGGTGGCGCAGGGGATTCGCGACATGGTCGTGCGCGGCGCACCTGCCATCGGCTGCGCGGCGGCATACGGAATCGCGCTGGAAGCGTTGCGCCGGCGCGATACGTCGTCATCCGAATTCAGCGGGCACCTGGAGCGCGCCTTCAGTGTCCTGGGGGCCAGCCGCCCCACCGCAGTCAATCTGTTCTGGGCGCTGGCGCGCATGCGTACGCGGTGGCACTCGCTCGCGTCGCAGCTTGTGCCCACGCAAGCTCAAGCCCTGCTGGACGAAGCGCATGAAATTTTCGCCGAGGACATCCGGGTGAACCGTGCCATGGGTGCACACGGCGCGGCGCTCCTGGCCGACGGCGCGCGCGTGCTCACCCACTGCAACGCGGGCGCGCTGGCGACCGCCGGCCACGGGACGGCGCTCGGTGTGATCCGCTCAGCCGTAGAAGCCGGAAAGCGCGTCTCCGTCATTGCCGATGAAACCCGCCCGTTCCTGCAGGGTGCGCGACTGACAGCGTGGGAGATGGTGCAGGAGCGCATCCCCGTCACGCTCATCACCGACAACATGGCCGGGTTCCTGATGACCCGAGGCGAGATCGACGCGGTAATCGTCGGCACCGATCGCGTCGCAGCCAACGGCGACGTCGCCAACAAGATCGGCACGTATATGGTGGCGGTGCTGGCGCATCGCCATGGCATCCCGTTTTACGTCGCTTGCCCGACCTCCACCATCGACATGTCGATCGCCGACGGCGCGGCGATCCCGATCGAGGAACGCGCCCACGCGGAAGTCACGGGCTTTCGCGATTACCAGTGGGCGGCCGAGGGGGTGCAGGTGCGCAACCCCGCCTTCGACGTCACCCCGGCCGAGTTGGTCAGCGCGCTCATCACGGAGCGCGGCGTCGTCCATCAGCCGAACCGCGAGCGGCTCGCGGACCTGATGAAATTGGCAGCCGAGCGACCCTAAGGCCGCTCGAACTGCCAGGTGGCTCCAACCGTCCAGTTCGAGTCGGCCGGCCCATGCAGGTGTTGAGCGCGGCTCAGGTCGAGACTCCAGCCCTTGGCCACGGCCCAGCGCACGCCGCCACGCAGGAAATGCGTTCCGCTGTCGAGGTAACGCTCCGCGACGATTGACCAGTTTGGCTGGGCCCGCCACTCTGCCGATATGCCGCCGCGATTCTGGTCGGCGTTCGCATGGTTGAAATCGCGCCCCAGGTTCAGGTGCAGTGCCAAGTCGTCGCGCACCGCCCAGGTAAACAGGGTGACCAACGTGTCCGTCTGGTGGCGGGGTTGGGCATGCGCCTGCCAGGAAGCGACCAATGAAAGGCCAGCGCTGAAGCCAGGCACCACTTCGGTCGCCCATTTCATCTGCAAGCCGGTGATGTTTTCGTTGGCGCCATCCGCCCGCGTGTGCTCGGCCGCGGCATTGAGTTCGACCACTCCTACCCGGCAACCGCCACCGGCGTGCAGCAGGCGGTCGCCACCGCTCGCCGCCGTCCACCAGGTCTCCAGTTTGCAACCACCCGGGTCCGTGATTGCCGCGTCATCGACGGCATGGTGGCCGCCGGCGGCCATTGCGCTGGTGGCGCAAAGGGCACCTGCCAAGACGGCCCAGGCGTGGGCGTGCGCGAGGCTGCCAAGGATGTTTCTGAAGCTACTTTTCTGTCCTGTTTTTGCGATCACGCGTTACCTTTCATGCCCGCCCCGAGCCGTCTTACGGATACTTCGGCAATTTGGTGGCAAGCTGAACAATAAGCCAAGTGTAATGCGAATCACTCGCAAACAGTTAGCGGCCCGAGGCGGCGCTGCACAAAGCTTGTCCAAGATCAAGAAGGCCGCGCCGCGTGCGCGGTCGCGCGCGGGCGAGCTCAGCGTAACCAACCGCGCCGGTAGCAATACCAGACCGGAAAGGCCGCGCTGAGGAACATCAAAGTCACCACGTAGGGGTATGCCCAGCTGCCCAGCACAGCGAATTCGGGAAACTGCAGGTTCATGCCATAGATGCTCGCGACCAGCGTCGGCGGCAGCAACGCCACGCTCGCGACCGAAAAGATCTTGATGATCTTGTTCTGGCTGATGTTGATGAAGCCGACGGTGGCGTCCATCAGGAAGTTGATCTTGTCGAACAGAAAAGCCGTGTGGTTGTCGAGCGACTCTATGTCGCGCACGATCTGGCGCGCCTCTTCGAACTGACCGGCATTGAGCATCCGGCTGCGCATCATGAAGCTCAGGGCGCGCCGGGTGTCCATCACGTTGCGCCGAATGCGGCCGTTCAGGTCTTCGAGCCGGGCGATTGCCGCCAGCACCTCGCCTGCCAATGCGTCGGTGACCTCTCCCGCGAGCACTTCCTTGCTGACTTTTTCCAGCTCGTCGTAAATACCTTCGAGCGTGTCGGCCGAATACTCGGCGTCGGCGTCGAAGAGTTTCAGCAGCACTTCCTTGGCATCCTCGATCAACCCTGGCGCGCGCCTGGCCCGCAATCGCAGCAGGCGGAACACGGGTACATCCTCGTCGTGGATGGAAAAGAGGACGCCTTTGCTCTTGAGCGCTTCGTTCACCAGGTTGAGGATGAACGCAACGCGCACCGTGCGCGGTTGTTCGTCGTCGGCGATCAGGAAGTCGCTGCGGATGTGCAACTCGCCGTTGTCCTCTTCGTAGAAGCGCGCCGACTCCTCGATGTCCTCGTCCATCGCGTCCTCGGGGATGGACAGGCCGAAGTACTGCTTGACCCAGCGTTTTTCCTCGACGGTAGGCGCCTCGAGATCGACCCAGACCGGATGAAACTTCGACAGTTCCTCCAGCGACTCGATCTCTTCTTGGAAGAGCCGTCCGTTGACGAGCGTGAAGATGTTGAACATGGCTGATCAAATTGGGGTCAGATTCCAATTATTCGGACGGGTGAACGCGTGACGCAGGAAGTTTTCGAATAATTGGAATCTGACCCCAATTTGATTCGAAAGCTACCGGCTGGGATAGCTTTCCAAGCAGCGCTCTCCGGAAATCGCGACCGCGCGATTATGCCGCGCTTGGGCGCTCAGGCCTCCGTTTTCCTGCGGTTTTTCCGGCCCGGCGCAGCCGATGGGCTGGTGTCGCACTTCAGGATCGAGGCCATGTACGCCAAGCTGGCGGCTTTGGCCTGGTCCGATTCGGCCGCTGTGCAATCGGCGGGGACCCAGACCTTGAACTCGCGCAGGAATGCGTCCATCGCGGTGAGCTGCACGCATTTGTCCGTCGCCAGTCCGCACATCACCAGCTCGGGGCAGTCCTTCGGCAGGCATCGGGGTATTTTGGGCGGGCTCAGCAGGTGGCCGCGCCGTCAGGTCCGGATACATGAGGCAGGACTTGTCCTACATAGCTCAACCAATCTGTCTGACATACCGGATGAGGTATCACACCTACATTCGACTTGACCCCCGGCCATTAGGCCTCCCCGGGAACCCCAAGGAGTTATCGATGATCCAGCTCGCGACCGATCCGACCGCAAGCCGAAGCTATCGCCTCGCGCGTACTGACGATGCGAAGGACTCGGGCTTGGACGCCAGGCGCGGCCGCACTGGCCATGCGTGGCCATTCCTTAGCCGTTATGCCCCCCAACCAGCGCGCCAGGGTGGCCAGAAGAGCACCGGTAGCGGAAGCAATAGCTGATCGCACCTTACAGAGCAAAATATCATGTCCATCGAACCCAAGTCCCCGAATCAATTTACCGACACGCCGCGCGACAAGCCGATGAGCGAGCGCACCGAACATGGCAATCTGGAACGCCCAGGCGCGCAAGCCCACCCGCGCGCTCGCGGCTGGAGCCAGGTACCCAATCCGGCCACTGCTTGGCCTACGCGCTGACCGATGATTCCCACGGGTGATAAAGGCGGCCCCCTTTGGGGCCGTTTTTTTGGCAAAGACCCAGCGCAATGCCGGGTCCAGCAGGAATTTCCAGGCTTTTCAATCACTTGAAAAACGACCCGACAAAGGGTTTCACTTTGGCGTTCGGCTCGAGCGAAATCCGTTGCTTTTCGAAGGTATCGCGGGCATAGTGAATTCAAGCTTCAACGAAATAACAGGTTCGCCGGCCGTCCAGCCCTTGGGGACGGTCCTTTCAACCAGAGTGCACAGGAGGCTACTCATGAATTTGACGATCAGCGGTCACCATCTCGAAGTTACCCAGGCGCTGCGCAATTACGTGACCACCAAGCTTGATCGAATCACCCGGCACTTTGACCAAGTCGTCGATATCAAGGTGCTGTTGACGGTAGAAAAACTGAAGGAAAGGGAACGAAGACAGCGGGCCGAATGCAAGATCCACGTCAAGGGCAACGACATGTTCGCCGAAAGCTCGCACGAAGACCTTTATGCCGCCCTGGACGAGCTGGTCGACAAGCTGGACCGGCAGGTCGGCAGGCACAAGACCCGGCTGCAGGACCACCACCACGACGCCGCCAAACGCGTGATGTAAGACAAACAGACGAACAAACAGGCGCCCCGCGGGGCGCCTTTTCTTTTGGGCTGTCGACGGATGAGCGGCCCGGCGCGTTTTGGTGCAGTGCATGCCTGCAAGTGCATAATCAAATGCCCCGACCATGAATCGTCTTGCGTCCATCCTGCCAGCCGCCCAAGTGCTCGTGAGCGTCGATGCCACCAGCAAGAAACGCGCCTTCGAAGAAGCCGGGTTGCTGTTCGAAAACCTGCACGGCTTGTCGCGTGCGCTCATCACTGACAGCTTGTTTGCCCGTGAGCGGCTGGGCTCCACCGGGCTGGGTCATGGAGTGGCAATTCCGCACGGCCGCATCAAAGGGCTGAAGGCGCCGATGGCGGCGCTGTTCCAGCTCGCCCACGCAATCGGCTTTGACGCCCCGGACGAGCAGCCGGTCAAGCTGCTGATCTTCCTGCTGGTGCCGGAGGCCGCGACGCAAAAGCACCTGGAAATCCTGTCCGAGATCGCCGAATTGCTCAGCGACGCCCCTTTGCGGGAGAAGATCAAGGCCAGCACCGACGCCGCCGAACTGCATCGACTGATCGCCACCTGGCAGTCGGCTCAGCCCGCCTGAATGGCCTCGCCCGTGGCTCCTCAGCGTCCGTGAAACCCACCGTCGTCAGTGCCGACGTCCTGTTCGAGGACCACCGTGCCCAGCTCAAGTGGGAATGGGTGGCCGGGCTGGGCGCCTCGGAACGGCGCTTCGACGAGGTAGCGGTGCGCGCCGCGCGCTCCGGTGCCGACTTGGTGGGCTATCTCAACTACATCCATCCCTACCGGGTGCAGATCCTGGGCCAGCGGGAAATCGCCTACCTCACCAACGCGACCTCGGACGACTGCGCCCGCCGAATTTCGCGCATCGTTACGCTGGAACCGCCGGTGCTGGTGCTGACCGATAACCAGGTCGCGCCCGATGCCCTGCTCTCGATGTGCGAGCGGGCGCAAATCCCGATGTTCGCCACGCAGGAGCCGTCGGCATTCGTGATCGACGTGCTGCGCGCCTATCTGTCCAAGCATTTCGCCGAACGGACCTCGATGCACGGCGTGTTCATGGACATCCTGGGGCTCGGCGTGATGATCACGGGCGAGTCGGGCCTGGGCAAGAGCGAACTGGGGCTGGAGCTGATCTCGCGCGGCAACGGCCTGGTGGCCGACGACGCAGTGGACCTGTTCCGTATCAACCAGACCACCATCGAAGGTCGGTGCCCCGAACTGCTGCAGAACCTGCTTGAGGTGCGCGGTATCGGGCTGCTGGACATCCGCGCCATCTTCGGCGAGACGGCGGTGCGGCGGAAGATGCGCCTGAAGCTCATCGTCCACCTGGTGCGCCGCGACACGATGGAGCGCGAGTACGAACGGCTTCCATACGAGCCGCTCACCCAGGACGTGCTGGGCGTGCCCGTGCGCAAGGCCGTGATCCAGGTGGTGGCCGGCCGCAACATCGCCGTGCTGGTCGAGGCCGCCGTGCGCAATACGATCCTTCAATTGCGCGGGGTCGATACCTACCAGGAGTTCGTCGAGCGGCATCGCAGGGCGATGGAGCAGGACAAATAATCAGAGAGACGGGGCTGGGGGCCCCCTAGTGACGATTCTCGTCCGGGTGGTGGCCGATCGGATGCTCCGGCCGGTTCGGGCAGTGGTCCTTGGTGCAATGCGCGTACAGGCTCAGCGCATGTTCGGCAATCATGAAACCCTTGGTCTTCGCGACAGCCTGCTGGCGTTTCTCGATCTCGGCGTCGTAGAACTCCTCGACTTTGCCGCAGTCCAGGCACACCATGTGGTCATGATGGGTCCCTTCATTGAGCTCGTACACCGCCTTGCCGCTTTCGAAGTGGCTGCGGCTGAGAATACCGGCCTGCTCGAACTGGGTGAGCACGCGGTAGACGGTCGCCAGGCCGATGTCGGACCGCTCTTCGAGCAGCACCCGGAACACATCTTCGGCCGTCATATGCCGCTGCGCCCCCTTCTGGAACACGTCGAGGATCTTCAGCCGCGGCAGCGTGGCTTTGAGGCCGGTGCTCTTGAGTTCGTCGATGTTGGCCATGGTCTTCCCTGCGGCGTCCCGGTCGGGGCAGCCGCTACAATCGATCGATCATATCGCTACCGGTTTGCCCATGCCCGCCTCTTGCACCCGTGCATCCTGCCTTGCCCTGGCCATCCTTGCCGGTGCGGCGGCCGGCGGCTGCGCCAGCTTCGACAACGTGAGCAACCGTCTGGTCGGAACCATCACTCCTTATCGGGTGGAAGTCGTCCAGGGCAATTTCGTGTCGAAGGAGCAGGTCGAGGCTATCAAGCCAGGCATGAGCCGCCAGCAGGTGCGCGACATTCTCGGCACCCCCCTCGTAACCAGCATCTTCCATGCCGATCGGTGGGACTACGTGTTCACGCTCAAGCGCCAGGGCGTTGCGCCGCAGGAGCGCAGGCTGGCGGTGTTCTTCAAGGGCGGGGTGCTCGACCACTTCGAGGGTGACGAGATGCCCAGCGAGGCGGAATTCGTCGCCACGCTCGACAACAAGCGCAAGTCGGCCAAAGTGCCGGAGCTCGAAGCCAATGAGGAAACGCTGAAGCAGTTTTCCGCCGGGCAGGCCCCTGCTGCGGCCGCCTCGCCGACGCCGACCGCGCCCGAACCGGCGCCGCAGGCCAGCTATCCGCCGCTGGAAGCGCCGGCCCGCTAACGCCATGACCCCGACGCGCCAATCGATGCACAGGGTAGCGGTCGCGGGCGCCAGCGGCCGCATGGGCCACATGTTGATCGAAGCCATTAGGGCATCGGACGATTGCCAGCTGGCCGGCGCGTTGGACATCGCCTCCAGCCCGGCGATCGGCAATGACGCCGCGGCCTTCCTGGGCCATGCCAGCGGCGTTGCGATTTCGGCCGATGTGCGAGCGGCCCTGGCTAACGCCAAAGTGCTGATCGACTTCACCCGGCCCGAAGGTACCCTGGCTTATGTAAAAGCCTGCCGCGAACTCGGCATCAACGCGGTGATCGGCACCACTGGCTTCCACGAGGGGCAAAAGGAGCAGATCGAGGATGCCGCTCGCGACATCGCGATCGTGATGGCGCCCAATATGAGCGTTGGTGTCAACGTCACGCTCAAACTGCTGGAGATGGCGGCCAAGGCGCTTGCCATCGGCTATGACATCGAAATCATCGAGGCGCACCACCGCCACAAGGTCGACGCGCCGTCGGGCACCGCCCTGAAGATGGGCGAGGTGATCGCGCATGCGCTGGGCCGCGAGCTGAAGGACTGCGCCGTTCATGCCCGCCATGGCGTCAGCAGCGAACGCGATCCTTCGACCATCGGCTTTTCCTCGATCCGGGGCGGCGACATTGTGGGTGACCACACGGTGCTGTTCGCCGGGACCGGAGAGCGTATCGAGATTACGCACAAGTCCGCCAGCCGGGCCACCTATGCGCAGGGCAGCCTGCGCGCCGTGCGGTTCCTGGCCGGAAAGCGCCGCGGCATGTTCGACATGTTCGATGTGCTCGGCTTGAGATGAAAGTTCACCCCCGCAGCGCCTGCGGCGGCCCCGCACCGGCCGCGCGCCATGGAGAACTGAGGTGATCGCGGCGGGCTTGCTCGCCAGGCCTGTCCTTCCGCGCGGCGCTCGCAGGTGGAGCAGGTGCTGAAATGAACTTTGCCGACTTTTTCAGCCAGGGTGACGCGCTCACGAGGGTCGTGGCGGTCCTGCTGCTGGCCATGTCCGTGGCCAGCTGGGTCGTGATCCTCTGGAAGGCCTGGTTGCTGCGGCGGGCAGCACGCGACGTCAGCCGCAGCACGGCGGCATTCTGGCAGTCCGCCTCGGTCGACCAGGCCCGGCAGAGCGTGGGCGCCTTCGACCGCGAAGACCTGGTGCTGCCGCTGATCACGGCAACCCAGCAGGAAGCGGCGGGCTCGCTGGCCGCGGCCGGCGACCGGTCGCAACAGCTCACACGGCTGCTGCGCGACGCCTTGCACCAGGTGCTCGACAAACTGCAGTTCGGCCAGGTCCTGCTGGCAAGTGTCGGTTCCACCGCGCCCTTTGTCGGCCTGCTAGGTACCGTCTGGGGCATCTACCACGCACTCACAGGCATCGCGGCGGCGGGCCAGATCACGATCGACAAGGTGGCGGGCCCGGTGGGTGAGGCGCTGATCATGACTGCGGCGGGCCTGGCCGTGGCCATTCCCGCCGTGCTTGGCTACAACGTGTTCGGCCGCCTCATCGGCCGTATCGAGGCTGATCTGGAAGGTTTTGCCCGGGATTTGCGCGAACTGTTGACCCACTCGATAGTGCCTCCAGGAGGCGACGCGGGCGCGGATGGGCCAATCCGGGGGGCGACAGCCCCTGCGCAGGGCGGCGCAGCGGCTTCAGCCGTAACCGTGGGGGCCATGTGACATTCGGCCGGCTCGAACGTACCCAGGGTCCCCAGCCCATGAGCGACATCAACATGACACCGCTGGTCGACGTCATGCTGGTGCTGGTGGTCATATTCATCATCACCGCCCCGCTGCTGGCCAGTTCCATCCGGCTCGACCTGCCCCGCACCGATGCGGCCAAGCCGAACGACGCGCCGAAGTTCGTCACGGTCGTTCTGGACAAGGCTGGACAGGCCTTCCTGGAAGACAGGCCGATGGCCCTGCCGGAACTGGCCGAACAGCTGGTGCAGGCGGCGCGGCGAAATCCGGACACCGAGGTACAGCTGCGGGCCGACCAGACGGTGCCGTACGGCCGTGTCGTGGAAGTGATGGGCGCGGCCCAGAAGGCGGGGCTGAACCGCATCGGTTTTGTCGCGGAACCCCCGCTGCTACCACGGTAACCCGCCCGTAGAATCCTTCAGTCCGGGTGAAACTGCCGGCACACCACTTTATGCAAGAGAAATACAACCCGTCCGAGGTAGAGCGTTCCGCGCAGGCGCAGTGGACTGAGCGCGACGTCTACCGCGTGACCGAAGACCCCCGCAAGAAGAAGTTTTACGCCTGCTCGATGCTGCCTTACCCCAGCGGCAAGCTGCACATGGGGCACGTGCGCAACTACACGATCAACGACATGCTCACGCGCCACCTGCGCATGAACGGTTACAACGTCCTGATGCCGATGGGGTGGGATGCGTTCGGGCTGCCGGCGGAAAACGCGGCCATGAAAAACGGCGTGCCGCCGGCCAAATGGACCTACGACAACATCGCCTACATGAAGCAGCAGATGCAGGCGATGGGGTTGGCGATCGACTGGTCGCGCGAGGTCGCCACCTGCGACCCCGCCTATTACAAGTGGAACCAGTGGCTGTTCCTCAAGATGCTTGAAAAGGGCATCGCTTACCGCAAGACGCAGGTGGTGAACTGGGATCCGGTGGACCAGACGGTGCTGGCCAACGAGCAGGTGATCGACGGCAAGGGATGGCGCACCGGCGCGGCCGTGGAAAAGCGCGAGATCCCGGGCTATTACCTGAAGATCACCGACTATGCCGAGGAGCTGCTGGATCATGTGCAGCACAAGCTGCCCGGCTGGCCCGAACGCGTCAAGCTGATGCAGGAGAACTGGATCGGCAAGAGCGAGGGCGTACGCTTCGCATTCACCCATGGCATCCGCGACTTCCATGGCGAGCTGATCGGCGCCGGCAGGATGTACGTGTTCACCACCCGCGCCGACACGATCATGGGCGTCACCTTCTGCGCCGTCGCGCCCGAGCATCCGCTGGCCACGCACGCGGCGCGGACCAACCCGCGCCTGGCGGCTTTCATCGAGCAATGCAAGAAGGGCGGCACGACCGAGGCGGAGCTGGCCCTGCGCGAGAAGGACGGCATGCCCACCGGCCTGGTGGTTTTCCACCCTATCACCGACGAGCCGATCGACGTGTGGGTCGGCAATTACGTGCTCATGGGCTACGGCGACGGCGCCGTGATGGGTGTGCCCGGCCATGACGAACGCGACTTCAACTTCGCGCTCAAGTACAACCTGCCGATCATCGAAGTCGTGCACGTCGATGGCGAACATTACGACTACAAGCACTGGCACGACTGGTATTCCGACAC
>Ga0134124_10002425_pt1 | contig 15073 bp, 12 predicted proteins | sample KB304_FD_96880 | JGI IMG/M metagenome (GOLD analysis project Ga0134124, IMG submission 96880) | Terrestrial soil microbial communities without Nitrogen fertilizer from Kellogg Biological Station, Michigan, USA - KB3-0-4 | ecosystem: Environmental > Terrestrial > Soil > Unclassified ... | reverse complement strand
GGTCGAGAAGGCGATCGCCCCGGTTCCGTCGATCAGGACGCGGCCGACGACGGTCGAGCCGAGCGCCGTGATCCGGATCGTGTCCGGCGCGATGAGCGTGGTCGACGTGACCGCGACGCCGAAGCGCTGCTCGAAGGTCGTCTTCACGAGGCCGTCGACGGTGGCCGCGTCCACGACGATCACGGCGCCGGCGGCATCCGCGGGGCCGTCGATGGCGACGTCGACGCCGGTCGCCTCACCGGCGTTCGTGGTGAGCTCGGCGGCGGTGATCCTGCCGCTGATCCGGCCGGCGGTGCGGGCGACGATGTCGACATCGCTGAGGACGAGATCGACGCTCGCGGCGTGGAACGTCCGGAAATGGACGTCCGAGCCGGCGATCTCGACCCGGTCGGCGCGCCCGATGAGGAGCTTGGGCGGCGGGTCGGCCGTGGCCGTCACCGTCGAGCTCGCGGCGCTGTAGCCGGCGTTCTGGAGCGCGCTCGAGATGACGACCGAGGCGATGACCGGCGAACCGAACCAGGCGACCGCGCTCAGCACGGCCGCGGCGAACACGAGGACGAAGAGGCAGCCGCGCATGTCGGGCGAGCCCGGTCAGCCGCGCGGGCCGGCGACGAAGCCGAGGCCGGCCAGGGCATCGAGCGCGACCGAGCGCTCGTCATAGGCGACCGGGCCGTCGGGTCCGATGATCGAGCGCTCGTGGCCCTTGCCGGCGAGCAGGACGATGTCGCCCGGGCGAGCCCGCTCGAACGCGGCCTCGACCGCGCGGGGCCGGTCCGGGATCAGGAAGAGGTCGCGGTCACGACGCTTGCCGCCGTCCTCGGCGCCGCGGGCGATGTCGTCGAGGATCGCGAGGCGGTCCTCGCCGCGCGGATCCTCGTCGGTGACGACGACGAGGCGGGTCAGCTCGGCGGCGATCCGGCCCATCATCGGGCGCTTCTCCGTGTCGCGCTCCCCGGCCGAGCCGAACACGGCGATCACCCCGCCGCCGCGGGCGGCCGCGAGGGGCGCGAGCAGGCCGAGGACCTTCTCGAGCGAGGCCGGGCTGTGGGCGTAGTCGATGACGACGCCGAACGGCTGGCCCGCCTGCAGGCGCTCCATCCGGCCGGGGACCCCGGCGACCCCGGCCAGGCCGGCCCGGACGGCCGCCGGATCGAGCTCGAGCACCTCACCGAGGGCCACGACGGCAAGCGCGTTGTGGACGTTGAACCGGCCCGCGAGCTGGAGGTCCACGGCCGACGAGCCGGCCGGCGCCTCGAAGCCGATCCGGAGCCGCTGGGCATCCTCCTCGACCCGGGTCGCGCGGACGTCGGCGGACGGGTCCGTGCCGTAGGTGACGATCCGGGCGCCCGCCTCCTGGGCGACGCCCGCGAACGCGCCGGCGTTCGGATCGTCGGCGTTGACGATCGCCGCCTTCGGCCAGCGCCGGCCGCCGAGCTCCTTGATCGGGTTCGTCCGGCCGACGGCCAGCCGTTCGAAGAGCGAGAGCTTGGCATCGCGATACGCCTCCCACGAGCCGTGGAACTCGAGATGCTCGTGGGTCAGGTTCGTCAGGATCGCGATGTCGTAGGCGATGCCCCGGACGCGGTCGGCCGCCAGGCCGTGGGAGGTCGTCTCGACGACCGCGACCGTGTTCCCGGCGTCGGCCATCGCCCGGAGCGTCCGCTGGAGAAGCGGGGCGCCCGGTGTGGTCATGTGCTCGGGATTGGCCTCGCGGATCCGGCCGACCTGGGTCGCGACCGTCCCGACGAGCCCGCTCGACTGGCCGGCCGCCTCGAGCGCGGCCGCGGCCAGGAACGAGGTCGTCGTCTTGCCGTCCGTGCCGGTGATGCCGACGATCCCGAGCCGGAGCGACGGGTCGCCGTACCACCACGTGGCCGCATCGGCGAGGGCGGCCGGCGGCCGGTCGACGACGAGCTGGGGCAGCGCGACATCGGGCAGCGGCCGGTCCACGATCGCCGCCGCGGCCCCGGCCGCCGCCGCGGCCGCGACGAACATGTGGCCGTCGGCGTGGAGCCCGGCGATCGCGACGAACAGGCTGCCCGGGCGGACGGCCCGCGAATCGTCGGTCACCCCCCGGATCCCGATCGCGGCGAGGGCGGCCGGGCCGATCGCCTTGCCGCCGTCCCGCGCGCCGTGCAGCCGGCCGTCCGCGGTCAGCCGCGCGATCAGCTCGCCCAACGGGCGCGGCTCGGTCGGCTCGGCGGCCGCCACGACCTCGGCGATCGTGCGCTCGGGCATCGTCAGCGCCCGAGCAGGCGCAGCGCCCGGGCGGCGATCCTGCCCAGCCGGTAGCGGTTCGCGTCGAGGACGCGCTCGTGAGCGCCGGCCAGCTCGAGCCATTCCCCGCCGAACGAGCGCTTGTGCTGATAGAGGCCCCACATCGGATCGCCTTCCCTGGGCTCGCCCCGGGCGCCGGCGACGTCGACCCCGCCGAGATCCATCTCCGAGCGCCCCTCGCGAATGGCGAGCTCGATCGCTCGCCAGCGGAGCAGGTGCAGGGCGCCCGGATGGTCGCGCCGGGCAGCCGCATGATCGCCCGAGTGGACGGTCGAGAGGCGCTCGCCGTGCCGGTAGAGCACGAGCCCGGCCTGCGGCTCGCCCTCGGCCGTACGCGCCTCGAGCAGCACGAGGTGGCCCGCCCGGAGCGCGGCGCGCCACCAGGCGAGGAACGATTCACGCGGCCCGAAGCTGAACTGGAGCCGTTCGCCCGTCTCGAGGAGGAGGCTGTAGAACCGGTCGAGGGCGATCTCGGTCGGCTCGCCGGGCGCAACGAAGCCCTCCCCCACTCCGCCCGGCGTCAGCCGGCCGTCGTGGCGGACGACGGCGATCCCGTCGGCCTCGGCCTTGCGGATGCGTTGCCGGGTCGACTTCGCGATGGCGCCGAAGACGTCCTCCGCATCGCGACCGACAAGAGGCAGCGAGACCCGATGGCGCGACGGCTGGATCTCCTCGATCGGATGGAAGCCGATGGCCGCGAGCCGCTCCCGGTAGCCGGTATCGGCCGGGATCTCCGCGTCGGACGCAACGACCGCGACGCCGGACGCCGCGAGGTGGTCGACGATCGCGGCAAGGCGATCGGCGGTCTGCTCGGCGGGCTCGCCGGCGGCGATCGGCCCGCGCGGGACATAGGCGCTCGAGCCGCCGACGAGCGCGAGCGGCCGGCGCAGCGCGAGCGCCTGGAAGCCGTCCTCGCCGAACACGAGGTGGTCGGCGGTCCAGCCCGCCCGGGCGCGATGCTCGGCCCAGGCGCGCGACTGGTAGACGTGGCCGCCCGGGGCGTCGACCGTCCGCTCGTCCCAATCGGCCAGCTCGTCGGCGGTCGCCGGGCGAATCGAGGTCAAGCGGCGTCGCCCCCGGTGAAGCCGGCCGCGCTGCCGCCGGCCGCGAGGCCGTGCCGCCGCCGGGTCCACATCACCCGGGCCTGCTGGGCCCGTTCGTAGACCTGCCGGCCGAGCGGATCGAGGACGAGGTCCCAGGCCCCGATGTACTGGACCTCGCGGCCCCCGAAGCCGGTCTTGAAGTGGGCGATCCCGCCGGTCGCCAGGCCCCACAGGTCGTAGCTCGTCGCGCCCTGCTCGCGCGAGGTCCGGATCGCCTCCCACTTCAGGAGGTAGTTCGCCCGCGAGTCGCCGCCGTCGGCGGTCATCCCGCCGTACGGCTCGACGACCCGGGACCCGGCCCGGACGAGGAAGAGGGTCGCGAGGGCCTCGCCATCCGGCCGGCGAGCGAACAGGAGCCGGGCGTTGCCGGTCGGCCGGAACGCCTCCCAGATGTCGCGGTAGGCCTGCTCGGTCCGGATGAGGAAGCCGGCCCGGTCGGCGGTCTCGCGGTAGACCCGGTAGAACTCGGGCAGGGCGTCACCCTCGGCGTCGCTCACCGTGATGCCGGCGGTCCGCGCCTTGTTGACGTACTGGCGCCACTTCTTGCGGAGGTCGCCCCACAGCGCGTCCTCGTCCGCGGTGAGGTCGATGGTCCGGGTCGCGTTCGGCTGGATCGGGCTGGCCGGCCGCCAGCCGGCGGCGCGCAGCGCACGCCGGAACGAACCGTCCTCGTCGGCGCCGGCGTCGCGCTCGATCTCCGGATCGACTCGAAGGTGGGAGACCCGGCCGGACCGGTCGGCCAGCGTCGAGTGGACGAGCTCCGTGAACGGGGCGACGATCGCGGGGTCGTCATGCGCCGCGAGCGGGCCGCGGGGTGCATAGGCGAATGCCCAGGGCAGCGGTCGCGGCCGGCGGAGCAGGATCTGGGCACCGAACCGGCCCGGTTGGAGTGCGTCGATCGGATCGGTCCGATCGCCGCCGACCGAGTCGAGCACCGTGGACGTCCAGCCGTTGACCGCCTTCACCTTCGCCCAGGCCGGCAGCTGCAGGTACGAGGTCCGCGGGCACGCCTCGACGAACCGGTCCCACGCGGTGTCGGCGTCCTCCGTGAGCGGGACGGGCCGGCTCTCGGTCGCGCTGGTCACGCCCGGCGCGGCCGGCGGATGAGGTCGAGCATGAGCCCGATCATGGAGGGGAGCTCGCTGATCCGCAACACGAGGGCCAGGGCGGCGGATGTCAGGAGCCAGACAGTTCCGACGACGACGATCCGGACGACGAGGCCGAACCGGCCCGGGTCGGCGCCGAGGGCCAGGGTGAGCCCGGCCTCCACACCCGCGGCCGCGAGCGACCCACCGATCGTGACCGCCAGCGACCGCAGCCCGAGCGACAGGAGCGGCCGGAACGCGAGTTCCGGGAGCGAGCGCCGGAGGAGGACGAGCAGCACGATCGTCTCGACCCAGGCCGCGATCGCGATCGCGAGCCCCAGGCCCGGCAGCCCGAGCGGCCCGGCCAGGACCGCGGCGAGCGTCGAATTGATGACGACCGCGAGGATCGCAGCCGCGACCGGTGTCCGCGTGTCCTGCCGGGCGTAGAACGCCCTGGCCAGGATCGCGATCAGCGCGTGCGCCGTCAGGCCGGTCAGGAACGTCAGGAGGGTGGCCGCGGTCAGGTCGAGGGCGGCGGCGTCGAACCGGCTGTAGCCGAAGAGGACGCCCACGATCTCGTGACGGAGGACGATCGAGATCCCGGTGATCGGGAGCATCACGAACAGGGTCAGCCGGATCGCCCGGGACATCAGCCCGGCGAACTCATCGAGGTGGCCGATCGCCGCCTCGCGCGACAGGGACGGCAGGACGACGACGCCGAGCGGCACGCCGATCACGCCGATCGGGATCTGGAGCAGGGTGAAGGCGACGTAGAACACCGAGACCGCGCCGGTGCCGATCGTCGACGCGATCGAGTTGAGCACGACGAACGTGATCTGGCCCGCGCCGAGGCCGAGCGCCCGCGGGGCCATCAGCCTCAGCGCCTTGCGCGCCTCCGGGTCCTCCAGCTCGATCTCCGGGTCGTACCGGTAGCCCTGGGCCCGGAGCGGGCCGACCTGGACCAGGAGGTGGCCGAGCGAGCCGGCCACGACCCCGATCGCCAGACCCGTCACCCCGAACGCGGGCGTCAGGAGGAGCGCCGCGCCGATGATCGCGAGGTTGTAGACGATCGGCGCGATCGCCGAGGCCGCGAATCGGCCGCGGGCGTTGAGCACGCTCGAGGCGAGCGACCCGAGCGAGAGGAAGATCGGGCTGAGGATCATGATCCGGGTCAGCTCGACGGTCCGCGCCCAGCGCGCGTCGTCCCAGCCCGGAGCGATGATCGTCGGGACGATCAGCGGCGCGGCGATGAAGACGATGACGCCGAGGACCAGCAGCCCGACGAGCATCATGTTGGCGATCGTCGAGACGACGCGCCAGGCCCGGGCGGTCTCGTCGGTGGCCAGGAGCGCCGACACGACCGGGATCACCGCGGAGCTCAGGGCGCCCGCCGCGACGAGCTGGAACATCAGGTCGGGCAGGCGGAAGGCGGCGAGGAACGCGTCGAGCTCCGGCCCGGCCGGGAACGTGTTGCCGATGATGAGGACGCGGACCCAGCCGAGGAGGCGCGAGACGAGGAAGGCGCCCGAGACGATCAGGCCGGCTCGGGCGAGGGCGCGCGACGAGCTCACGTGCCGGCTGGCTGGCGGGTCGCTCGCGGGTGGGCGCCGCGATACGCCGAACGCAGACGGGCCGGCGACACGTGGGTGTAGATCTGCGTCGTCGCGAGGCTCTCGTGGCCGAGCAGCTCCTGGACGACGCGCAGGTCGGCGCCGCCTTCGAGGAGATGCGTGGCGAACGAGTGACGGAGGGTGTGCGGCGAGACGCCGACCGGCAACCCGGCTCTCGAGCGGAGCAGGTCGAGCCGGTAGCGCAGGCCACGGACCCCGAGCGGCGCGCCGCGGTGGTTCAGGAAGACCTCGGTCGGACCGGGGCCCGAGCGCCCCGCCCGTTCGGCGAGGATCGGGCGGCCGTCCTCCAGGTAGCCGGCGAGGGCGGCCCGCGCCGGCCGACCGAGCAGCCCGATCCGCTCCTTGCGGCCCTTGCCGAGGACCCGGATCTCGCCCCGGCGCAGGTCCAGCTGGGCGAGCTCCGCGGTCGCCAGCTCGCTGATCCGGAGCCCGGCGGCGTAGGCCGTCTCGACGATCGCCCGGTCGCGGAGCGCGATCGCGATCGTCAGCTCGGAGGGCACGGTCTGCGCGGCCGCCGCGTCGTCCCTGATCGCGCCATCGACGGCCGCGAGGAGCCGCTCGACCTCGTCGATCTCGAGGACGCGCGGCAGGCGCCGCGGCAGGCGGGGCGTGGCGATCACCCCCCACGGGTCGCCCGGGGCAAGCTCCTCGCGGGACGCGAAGCGGTGGAATGAGCGGATCGCCGCCAGCCGCTGGGCCGTCGACGAGCGAGCCCGGCCCATCCCGAGGACCGCGAGATAGGTGCGCAGGTCCGATCGGGACGGCGTCCGCCAGTCCACGCCGCGGGCGGCGAGCCAGCCGAGGTAGGCGGTCAGGGTCGCCTTGTACGAGCGCTGGGTGTGCTCGGACGTGTCGCGGGCCGCGAGGGACCCAAGGAAGCGCTGGAGCGCCGATTCCGCCGTCGCGTCGGTCACGCGGGCGTCACGCGTCCGGAGCCGGGTCGATCAGCGGGATCGATCACGCGTCGGGCGCGGCACCGGTCGGCCGCGCCGCGCGGCGCGTGCCTCCCCTGGCAGCCGGCCGGGTCCCGCCCGAGCGTCCGCCGCTCTTCCCGCTCGAGCCACCGGCCGCGCGGCCGCGGCGTGTCCCGCCCCGGGCCGGCTTGGCCAGCGCCTCCGGGTTCGGCGGCCCGCCCTCGAGCTTGGCGCCGACGACGTCCACGCCCTCCGGCAAGGGGATCGCCGCGCCGCAGCGCAGGCAGATGCCGGCCTCGCCATGCTTCGCGACCGGGCCGTCGTCGGTGTCGTGGACCGCGCCCACCGGCTCGAAGTTCGTCGTGAAGTCGCATTTCGGGTAGTTCGAGCAGCCGTAGAACACGTTGCCGGTCCGGCGCGCCCGGCGCGGGACGAGATGGCCGTCGTTGTTCTTCGGGCAGGCGACGGTGAACGGCAGCGGATCGGGCGGCGGGGGACCCTCCTTCTTGATGAAGGTGCAGTCCGGGTAGCGCGAGCAGCCCACGAACGGCCCGAACTTGCCACGCTTGCCGACGAGCGTGCCCTGGCCGCACTCCGGGCAGACCTCGCCCTCGCCGGCCTGCGGCGGTGGCTCCTCGCCGGGCAGCGGCCGCGACTCCTTGTGCTCGGGGAAGAGGGAACAGGCGAGGAATCGCCCGTTCCGCCCGAGCCGGATGACCATCGGGTGGCCCTCGGAGCAGACCTCGTCGCTGGGCTCGGTGGTGACGTCCCTGCGCCTGACCTTCTTGCGGACGTCGTCCACCTGGTCCTTGAGCGGACCGAAGAACGCGCGGAGCAGCGGCACCCACGGCCGCTGACCGTCGGCGACCTCGTCGAGCTCCTCCTCCATGCGCGCGGTGAAGGCGACGTCCACGTACTCGCCGAAGTGCTCCACGAGGAAGTCGGAGACCACGTTGCCGATCAGCTCGGGATGGAGGCGCCGCTCCTCGACCCGGACGTAGCCCCGGTCGAGGATCGTCGAGATCGTCGCCGCGTAGGTCGACGGCCGCCCGATCCCGTGTTCCTCGAGGGCCTTGATCAGGGTCGCCTCCGTGAAGCGCGGCGGCGGCTCGGTGAAGTGCTGGGTCGGCGTGACGTCGCGAACGGTCGTCGCGTCGCCCTCCCCGACCGGCGGGAGCGCTCGCTCGATCTCCTCGTCCTCCGCCGCGCCGTCGTCGCGGCCCTCGGTATAGACGGCGGCAAAGCCGTCGAACAGGGTCTTCGTCGCGCTCGCCCGGAGCTCGTACGGGCCGTCCGCGAGGTCGACCGTGGTGGTCTCGAGCTCCTTCGCGGCCATCTGTGAGGCGATCGCCCGCTGCCAGATCAGGCGGTACAGGCGGAGCTCGTCACTCGCCAGCGTCCCGGCCAGCGATTCCGGATCGCGCCGGAAGGAGGTCGGGCGGATCGACTCGTGGGCCTCCTGGGCGCCCTTCGTCTTCGTCTTGTAGACGCGGCCCTTCGGCATCGTGTACGGGTCGCCGAACCGGCTCCGGATCACGTCGCGGGCCTCGCCCATCGCCACCCCGGCGATCGCGGTCGAGTCGGTTCGCATGTAGGTGATCAGCCCGACGTGGCCGTCGGGCGTATCGGCGCCCTCGTACAGCCGTTGCGCGACGGACATCGTCCGCTTCGGACTGAAGCCGAGCTTGCGGCTCGCCTCCTGCTGGAGGGTCGAGGTCGTGAACGGCGGGGCCGGGCTGCGGCTCTGCTTGCGGGTCCCGACCTTCGTCACCCGCGGCGTCAGCTCGCGGATCGCGGCCGCGTGGCGGGTCGCCGTCTCCCCGTCGCCGACATCGAGCGGGGCGCCGTCGATCCGGACCAGCTCGGCCGCGAAGAGCGCGCCATCGGCGGTCGCGAGGAGCGCCTCGAGGGTCCAGTACTCGCGCGCCGTGAAGGCGTCGATCTCGCGCTCGCGCTCGACGACCAGGCGGACCGCCACCGACTGGACCCGGCCGGCCGACAACCCCGAGCGGATCTTCCGGCTCAGGAGCGGGCTCAGTGTGTAGCCGACGAGACGGTCGACGATCCGGCGCGTCTGCTGGGCGTCGACGAGGTTCGAGTCGATGTCGCGCGGGTGGGCGAAGGCCTCGCGGATGGCCCCTTCGGTGATCTCGTTGAAGGTGACCCGGTGGGCCTTGCTCGCCGGCACGTGGGCCGCCTCGGCGACGTGCCAGGCGATCGCCTCCCCTTCCCGATCGAGGTCGGTGGCGAGCCAGACGTCGTCCGCGGTCTTGACCGCCTTCGTGATCTCGGCGAGCTGCTTCCGGCGGTCGTCGGACACGACGTATTCCGGCGCGAAGTCGTGGTCGACGTCCACGCCGAACTTGCCCTTGCCGGGGTTCTCGGGCAGGTCACGGACGTGGCCGTAGGAGGCGAGGACCTTGTAGTCGGCGCCCAGGTAGCGTTCGATCGTCCTCGCCTTGGCCGGCGATTCGACGATCACGAGGTTCTTTGACACGGCCGGGAGCGTAGCACAGGGTCCTGCACGCGCCCTTCACGCCGGATCGGCTCCGGCCCGCTTCTCGCGCGCGTCGGGCGAAGCCCGACGACACGGCCGTGCGGTCAGTCCAGCGATCGGCAGCCGCCCACTCCGCAGTAGACCGCGATCGCGTGGCGTGTCCCGTCGACGAACGTGACGACTGCGATCGTGAGCGATCCGGACCGGGTCATGATGGCGAGCTCGCCGTTCGGCTGGCGATACCGGCCCTCGCGGTAGAAGGCGGTCGCGATCACGGCCGGATGGCCCGGAGACGCTTTGTCGAGATGGCGGGCCGCGATCGTCGCGAGGCTCTCGCACGCGCCGCACAGGTCCGAGGTGTTGGGTTGGTCGCAGGCGCCGCAGCCGGCGAGCACGCCGATGCTGAGCCCGTCGATCAGGACGGGCTGGTCGTCGTCCGCCGAGCAGCCGGCGAGCAGGAGTGCGACGACCGCGATGAAGACCGCGATGACGACCGCAATCGAGGCGCCCGCGATCGAGGCGCCCGCGATCGGCCGGGCGGCCGGCCTGCGCCGGGCGGCCGGCGGCCCGGGCGCCCCCCGGTGCCCGGGTCGCCGGCGCGTGGGCATCCTCAGATCGAGTGCCCGACGTCGCTCAGGATCTTGCTGACCTGGCCGCCGAGGAAGATGAGGGCGATGATCGCGACGATCGCGATCAGGGCCAGGATGAGGGCGTACTCCGCGAGGCCCTGGCCGCGCTCGTCGGGCCCGTCAAGGTCCGGATCGCGGACGAGCAGGGCTCGCAGGCGCTGAAGGATCGTCATCGGCGGTCTCCTGGTCGGGGTGGCCGGCCGGGTCGGCGGGCTCGGATCGATCCTCGCCCGGGACCCCGGCTCGGCCAAGCGCCGAGAACCCGCCCCCGCCGATCGATGACGACCCGGAACGGCCGATCGCCACGACCGCGGCGCGTCGCCTCAGGCCTCGTGCGCGGTCCAGTCGAAGGCGACGGTCGTCCCGCCGCCCGGTCGTGGCTCGATCAGGACCGCGCCCCCAACATCGGCCGCTCGTCGCTTCGCATCGGCCAGGCCGCGGGCGCCGGCCCGGATCGCGCCCGGTGCCGCGGGATCGAAGCCGCGTCCATCGTCGGCGATCGTCAGCCGGACCCGGTCGGCGTCGACCGTCACGGTCAGCCGGATCGTTGCTGCCGCCGCGTGGCGGACCGCGTTGTCGACCGCGACCTGGGTCACCCGCCACGCGGCGCGCTCGATCGCGGGCGGTGGCCGCTCGCCGGCCCGCTCGACGTCGATCTCGACCGCGAGCCCGGCATCCGCCTCGACCTGCTCGGCGAGGTCCTCGAGCGCGGCGACCAGCCCGAAGGCCTCGAGGACGACGGGCCAGCGGTCGGCCATCAGCCGCTCGAGCTCGCGGTCGACGGTCCGGAGGTGACGGGCGAGGGTGTCCGGATCGCCGCCCGCCTCAGCCTCGGCCATGGCCCGCCGGAGGCTGGGCAGGACGACCGCGTGGAGGTCGCCGGCGAGACGCGTGCGCTCGGCGGCGAGCGTCGCCTCCGCCGCTGCGGACTGGCCCGGGACGAGCTCGCGGACCGTGGCGACGGCCAGACGCCACGCTCGCTCCGCGGCCGACGGGAGCGGGCCGGGCTCGGATCGCTCCAGCGCTCGCCGGTACCCGGCGCGGACGTCGGCCACCGCTCCGAGCGCCGTGACGATCACGACCAGCCGGACGAACCCGCCGATCGGAGCCGTTGCGACGTCGACCCAGGTGAAGGCCGGGTCGGCCGACTGGCCCGCGTTGACCGCGACGACCGTGGTGACGCAGGCGACGAGCAGCCAGACCCACGCCCCGACGGCAAGCACGACGGACCATTGTCCGAGCCGCTGGTCGGGACGGGTCGCGTACAGGACGGCAACCCCGAGGGTCGCGATCGCGCCGAGGCTGGCGGGCAGCGCGAACCCGAGCCACGCCCCCACCCCGAGCACGGCAGGATCCGCGGCGCGCGCCTGGTCGATCGGGAGCGAGGCCGCGGCAAACGAGCCGCCGATCGTCGCGAGCCAGGCGAGGCTCGGTGCGGGCCGGCGGGCGAGGGCCGCGATGCAGAACGCCGCGAGGGCAAGGAGGATCGGAATGGGGCCGATCGGGGTGATCGCGCGCTGGCCGAGGCTGACGACGGTGGTGGCGACGGTCGTCGCCGCGAACGCGACGATCGCGAGATCGAGCGCGGACCAGGTCCGCGCCGCCGGGCGCCGGTCGGCGGCGCTCGTCACGGATCGGTGCCGAGCCAGCCCTCGCGGACCGCGAGCATGGCGAGCTCGGTCCGACTCAGGACGCCGTATCGCCCGAACAGACGCCGCAGGTGGCTCTCGACCGTCTTGATGCTGATCCCCAGGCCGACCGCGATCTCGTCGTTCGATGCGCCGCGGGCGAGGAGCCGGATCGCGCCCATCTCGCGGTCGCTCGGCCGGCGCGGAGCGTCGCGCAGCGCGCGCAGCGTCACGGGCGGGAAGCGCGTCTCGCCGGCGGCGACGGCCACGATCGCCTCGACGATCGCGTCGACCGGGCTCGACTTCGACAGGTAGCCCGCGGCGCCGCCCTCGAACGCGGCCCGCAGGAAGCTCGGCTGGTCGAAGCCGCTCAGGACGAGGACGCGCGGCGAGTCTCGCCGTTCGCGGGCGGTCAGGGCTGCCAGCACGTCGAGCCCGCCCGGCTCACCATCGAGCCACAGGTCGCAGATCACGACGTCGGGACCCGTCCGCTCGACCATCTCGAGTCCCGCCGCCACGGTGGTGGCGGTCCCGACGAGCTCCATGTCGTCGCGGTCGCGGATGCCGGCCGCGAGGGCGGCGGCGATCGCGGGATGGTCGTCGACGACGGCGAGGCGGATCACGGAACGAGCGTAGCGCGGGCTCGTCGGCGTTCCAACTCGATGATCACCCTGAACGTGCGAAACGAGCGGCGGACCGCCCGGACCCCATCGAACCGCCCGGACCGCGCCGGACGACCCGGATCGCGGTCGTCGAGCCTCAGACGTCGCGGATGCGGCGCAGGAAGTCCTCGTCGAGCTCGAGATCGGCTTCGGGCTCGGCGTCCTCGGTCGACTGGTCCGCCGTCGCGCCGTCGACGTCGCCGCCCGACCCCGACATGCCGGTCGCGGCGCTCGCGAGAATCTCGATGAACCGGACGTTGAGGTACGGAAAGACGAACACCGAGGTCGAGTGGTCGATGAAGATCGGCTTCTTGCCGTCGAGCATCCGGATGTTCGTGCAGACGAGGCTCACGTCCGCCGCCGTCGGCATCTCGTACAGGTCGGCGAGCAGGGGCTGTTCGTTGGTGATGTGGATGACGACGTTGCGGATCATGGCTGGATCGTCCGCCGAACGCGCCTCGCCGTCTGCCGCTCGATGGTCCCGGTCGGCGCGGGACGGCCCGGGGTCACGGGGTCGTCAGCGCGGATGATAGAAGTCGATGACCAGGCGGACCCGTCCACCGTAGACCCAGACGCCGATCCCGCACCGGTCGTAGGCGCTGTTCATCAGGTTCACGTAATGGCCGCCGTTGTACGGCTTCTCGCTCTGGAAGTAGAGGTGGGAGCCGAGGACTGCGGAGTACGGGTTGCCCGATCGACACCCGAGATTCTCGGCCCAGATGTAGCTGGTGTAGCCCGCCGCCCGAAGGCGGTCGCCCGGGTTGCCGCCGATGAAGTGGTCGCACCAGCCGTTGACCGCGAGCTTCTTCGCGTACGGCCGCGAGACGTGTGTCGAGATTCCGGCGTCGAGCCGGAGCGGCGCGACGTTCCGGCCGCCGGGACTGCTGCAGCTGCCGGTCGATGTCACCCAGCCCCCGGTCCGGGTGCAGTTCATCAGCCGGAGGTAGTAGGTCTCGACCGCGCCCCACGAGCCGCCGCCGACCGCACCGCCGCCGGACGAACCGCCGGAGCTCGTGGTCCGCGATGTCGTCGTCGTCTTCGGCCGGACGTAGGTCGGCTTGGTCGTGATCGTGACCGACGCCGCGCGGACGATCGGGACCCCCTGGGCGGACGTGGCGGTGGCCGCTACCGCGAGCACGACCTTCGCCCCGGCCGGCAGGGCCTTGCCCGGCTGGAACACGAGGACCGTGCTCGACTCCGCGAACCGGTACGTGCCTTGAACGGGCTTGCCGTTGGCCGTGACCGTGAACGCGGCCTGGGTCGTGGCGTGGTCCATCGATTGGCTGAAGCGGACCGACAGGGCGGACCGGCGCTCGACCTTCGTCGTCCCGTTCGACGGCCGGAACCGGATGATCCGCGGTGCGGCCGGCGTCCTGAGCGTGGCAGCGTCGATGGCGGCGACCCCGGCCCCGTCCGCGTCGACGAGAGGATCGAGGGCCAGCCGGAACGAGGTCCCGCCCGCGAGGGCCGTCGCCGGCGTGAAGGTGAACCCGAGGGCGCTCGTCGGCACGAGCTGCGACCCGTCCGAGTCGGCGACGAGCGTGCCGGCGACCGCCGGGCTGATCCGGAGGGCGGTCCGCACCGCATCGGTCGACACGCGATGGTCGAAGGTCACCCGGAATGCGGACGCGACCGTGAGCCGGTCGTTGGTCAGGCCGGTGGCGCTGATCCGTCCGGTCGTCGCGGCGCGGGTCACGAAGGCGGCGTGGACGACCGCCGACATCGGCCGGCCGCCGGCGGCGAGCGTGCCCGGGGCGATCGTGATCGTGTGGTACGTGCCGGCCGCCCAGTGGCTCGCGGGCCGGACCGTGAGGACGGTCCGCGTCGCGTTCCAGCTCAGCCGGATCGCGGTCGCCGGGCTGACCGCGACGGAGGCCGCGACGCTCGTCGGGTCCATCGCCTCGCTGAAGGTGATCTCGACCGGGGCGTGCAGATCCGTGGCCGCGCCGATCGAGCGGAAGGCGCTGTCGGGCAGAGCGGTGATTGGAGGCGCAGGCTGGGTCGCGGAGATGGCGACCGGCCTCGACAGACCGAGGGCGGCGACGAGGACGACGATCCCGACGCTGGCGACGAGGCCGATCCGGGCCGCGACGGAGCGTCGCGCGAGCACCGGCAGGTAGAGGATCGCCAGGACGGGGACGGCCAGCGCCGCGGCGGCCACTTTACGCAATAGGACAGTCTCCAGAGCGGGTTCGCTGGGGTCGGGACACCGTTCGGTGCTGTCGGCCGCGCTCACTCCTCCGCGGCCAGGGGCCACCCTAGCACGGTCCGGGTCGCACGGGCAACCGCGGACGGAGCATCGAGCGGACCTCGGGAGCGGTCGCGCTGGCGAGCTGACCGGCCGCCCGATAGCGTCCGTAGGTCGTCGTCGCCAGGCCGCGCAGCTCGAGGAGGGTGATGGCGCCGAGGACGGTCGCGGGCTCGTGACCGGTCGCGACCACGAGCTCGTCGAGGCTGCCGTAGCCCGCCACGAGGGCCGCGCCGACCGCTCGCGCCGTCGCGCCAAGCTCAACCAGGACCGCCTCGAGCCCGGGGCGCTGTGACCTGGACGCCGGGCCCGCGGTCGGTGGTGCCGTCGCATCGCCGTCGCCGTCGACGAGCTCGAGATCGGTCACGAGCTCGGGGATTCCGGCGACGATCCTGGCTT
>Ga0134124_10002424_pt1 | contig 15077 bp, 14 predicted proteins | sample KB304_FD_96880 | JGI IMG/M metagenome (GOLD analysis project Ga0134124, IMG submission 96880) | Terrestrial soil microbial communities without Nitrogen fertilizer from Kellogg Biological Station, Michigan, USA - KB3-0-4 | ecosystem: Environmental > Terrestrial > Soil > Unclassified ... | reverse complement strand
CGGCGTGAAACGCAGGTGGGCTGTCCCAGGCACGCGGGGCGTCATTGGAGCGAGGCCCGCGAGGCCGGCGTGAAACGCAGGTGGGCTGTCCCAGGCACGCGGGGCGTCATCGAATCACCCGTGACCAGGCGTGGGACTCCCAGCCCTCGTGGAAGAGGGCGCGGACCTCGCGCCGGGTGAGGTCGCCGAGGCCGAGGTGATCGAGGGCACGGCCGCCGGTGAGGTCGCGGCCGAGCAGGGCGCCGAAGACGCCGAGCAGTCCGGAGATGGCGGGGGTCGGCACGCCGGCGGTGCGGCCGGCCGACTCGAACAAGGTCAGGCCCAGCGTCACGTCCTCGCTCAGGTAGCGATGCTCGTGGGTCACGACCTCGCTCCAGAGACCGCTGGCGATCAGTTTCTGCTTGGCGCCGGCGCCGTAGAGTCCCTCCGCCGCGTGCGCCTCGTCGTAGTACGTCGCGAGCTCGTAGTGCGGCGCCGGGTAGCCGAGCCCGCGCCGCGAGTCGATGCGCTCGGCATCCACCGCGTCGATGAGCCGCCGCGCGCTCGCCGTCGTGCCCGCCGCGTGGACGTCGAAGCGGCCGGCGTCGATCGCCGCCGCGTTCACCAGCACGAGCGGCGGATGAATCACCACGCCGGCGTTGGTCAGTGCCGCGTCCAGCACGTCGACACACGGGCGTGAGCCCGGGAACAGCGCCGTGATGCGCTCCAGCGCCACCCTCGAGCGCGAGGCCGGGAACACGCCGACCGGAAGATTCGCCGCCCGCACGGGCGCGGCGACCGTCGTCGGTCCCGTCTTGCGGGCGAGATAGGGCAGCGTCCCCGTCTCGGCGAAGGCCAGCGGCAGCGGGGCGCCCGCGCGGGCCAGGCCGCGCGCCAGCACGTAGGTGCCGAGCGTGCCGGGCGTCAACAAGACAACCTCGCGGCCGGTGAGCCGGCCGGCCAGCTGCGTGGCCAGATCGTCGTGGCTGGTCGCCGGCAGCGGCACCACGACGACCTCCGCCCCTTCCAGCGCGTCTTTCAGGTCGGCGGTGGCGCGATCGAGTCGACCGTCACCCTGCCGGCCCTCGGCCATCAGCGTGATCGTTCCGCCGCGCCGGACCGGCGCCAGATCTTTCTCGGATCGACGCCACAGCCGAACGCGGTGGCCGGCGAGTGCCAGATCCGCCGCGGTCGCGTAGCCCCCGTTGCTGCCGCCCAGGACGCTGATATTCACCTCACCACCCCATCGCGGCGGAGCGCGGTGAGGCGCTCGGCCGGGTATTTGAGCAACCCCGTCAGCAACACGTCCGTGTGCTGCCCGAGCCCGGGCGCCGCCGTCACCGGCAGATCCGTGGCGCCGTCGACCTTGATCGGCGTGCCCAGCGTCGGCAGCGTGCCGTGGCGCGGGTGCTCGACGTCCACCACCATGCGACGATGGCGCACCTGCGGATCCGCCAGGACGCGGTCCACCGTGAGGATCGGCGCCGCCGGCACCCCGGCCGCGTGCAGACGGGCCAGCCAGTCCTCCGTCGTGCGCTCACGGAACACCGTCTCCACCAGCGGCATGAGCACGTCGCGATGGGCGAGGCGCTGGCGGTTCGACGCGAACCGTGCGTCGGCCTCCCACTCGGAGCGCCCGAGCGCGCGGCAGAAGCCGGCCCAGAACTTCTCCGCGAAGACGGCGACGATGAGATGGCCGTCGCGCGTGGCGAGCGCCTGGTAGGGCACCACCGAGGCATGCCCCGAGCCCATCCGCCCCGGCACCCGGCCGTCGGCCCAGAAGTACTGCGCGATGTACGTCAGCAGGGAGACCTGGCAATCGAGCAGCGAGAGGTCGACGTGCGCGCCCTGGCCCGTGCGCGAGCGCCGGAAGAGCGCGCCGGCCACCGCGAAGGCGCCGAACATCCCGCCGGCCAGGTCGCCCATCGGCAACCCCATGCGCACCGGCCGCCCGCCCTCCTCGCCGGTGAGCGACATCGCGCCGCCCATCGCCTGGAGCGCGAGATCGAATGCCGGCCAGTCGCGATAGGGACCGTCCTGCCCATACGCCGAGATGGAGCACTGGATCAGGCCCGGGTTCACGCCGGCCAGCGTCGCGTAGGCCAGCCCGAGCCGCTCCATCACGCCGGGGCGAAAGTTCTCCCACACCACATCGGTCTGGGCGGCGAGGTCGAGGAAGACCTCGCGGCCGGCCGGCGTCGTGAGGTCGAGGGCGAGCGACTTCTTGTTGCGGTTGATCGACAGGAAGTACGCGCTCTCGCCCTCGGGCAGGAACGGCGGCCCCATCACGCGCATCGGGTCGCCGCCGTCGGGCTCCTCGATCTTGATGACCTCCGCCCCCATGTCGGCCAGCAGCATCGAGCCGTAGGGCCCGGCCAGCATCCGGGAGAGATCGAGCACACGCACGCCCTCGAAGAGGTTCACGCGCGTACCGAGCGGCTCGCGAGCGCGGCGTGGACGGCGGCCGGGGTGATCGGCAGCTCCGTGAAGCGCACGCCCGTCGCATCCTTCACCGCGTTGGCCACGGCGGCCGAGACGGGGATGACGCCCGACTCGCCGAGGCCCTTGGCGCCGAACGGCCCCTCGGATTCGCCCGACTCGATCAGGCGCACGACCAGCTCCGGCATGTCGTCGGCCTTGAGCACCGCGTAGTCCATGAACGAGGCCGTGAGGATCTGGCCCGCCTGGACGACGAGCCGCTCGCTCAGGGCGTAGCCGAGGCCCATGTGGATGCCGCCGTGGATCTGGCCCTCGGCGGCCAGCGGGTTGAGCGCGCGGCCGACGTCGTGGGCGGAGACGATGCGTCGCACCCGGATGAGGCCGGTCGCCGTCTCGACGTCGAGCACCGCGGCCTGCGCCGCGAACCCGTACGTCGCCGAGACATTGCCGCGCAGGTCCTTGTCGAGCATCTCCGTGGGCGGATCGTAGAAGGCCTCGGCCACCAGCGTCTGACCGCGCTCGCGCAGGTGCCCGGCCCGGGCCGCCCGATCATACGCGATCCGCCGCTCGGGCTCGTCGCTCACGAAGATCCACCCCTCGGCCGTCCGCAGCCGCTCGGCCGGCGCCTCCAGCTCGTCGACCGCCATGGCCAGGAGCTGGCCGCGCAGCTTCTCGGCGGCCAGCCGGGCGGCGTTGCCGGCGATGAACGTCGTGCGGCTGGCGTGGGCGCCCACGTCCCACGGCTTGATCGCGGTGTCGGAGTTCACGACGTCCACGCGGTCGAGCGGGATGCCGAGCGTCTCGGCCACGATCATCGCCAGCACGGTCTCGGAGCCCTGGCCGATCTCGGTCGCGCCCGTCAGGAGCGAGACGCGGCCGAAGTCGTCCAGCTTCACGATGGCCCCGCAGCCGTCCGACCGATAGATGCGGGCGCCGCCCCCGACGTGGAACATGCCCGCGTAACCCACGCCACGCCGCCAGCCCGACTCGACCGCCGGCAGGCCCTGCGCGACCGCCCCGGCCACGGCGTCGAGGCACTCGCTCATCGCGCAGGAGGTGACGACGAAGCCTTGCGGGTTGACGTCGCCGGACCTGGTGACGTTGCGCCGCCGGATCTCGAGCCGGTCGAGGCCGAGCCGGTCGGCCACCTCGTCCATCTGGCTCTCGACGGCAAAGGTCGACTCGAGGTTGCCGTAGCCGCGCATCGAGCCCGAGTAGGGGTTGTTGGTGTAGGCGATCGTCGTGTCGAAGCGCACCGCCGGGCAGCGGTAGAGCCCGGCCACCGTCGACAGCATCACGTACGGCGTCGTCGAGCCCCACGACACGTAAGCGCCGTTGTCGATGACCACGTGACAGTCGCGCGCCAGCAACCGCCCCTCGGCGTCGGCCGCGGTGCGCAGCCGGATCGTGCACGGCTCGCGCGTGGGGCAGGCGATGAACTCTTCCACGCGCTCGAACTCGATCTTGACGGGCCGGCGCGCCCGCCGGGCCAGCAGGGCGGCGATGACGTCGATCGGGTAGAGGTCGAGGCCGCGTCCGAAATTGCCGCCGACGGGCGGCTGCAGCACGCGGATGCGGTCGCCGCTGATCCCCAGGGCCTGGGCCAGGTCCCGCTGATAGAGGAACGGGACCTGCGTTGTCGACCACATCGTCAATCGCCCTTCCGGGTCCCAGTCGGCGATCGCCACCATCGTCCCCAGGCAGGCCGGGGTGACGAAGTTCAGCCGGAACTCGCCCTCGACGACCGCCGCCGCCTCGGCGAACGCGCGCTCGACGTCGCCGTGGCTGAACTGGTAGCGCAGGTCGGTGTGGTTGGTCGGCCGCTCCTCGTGCACCAACGGGGCGCCCGGCCGCACGGCCGCCCGCGGGTCGAACACGGCCGGCAGCTCCTCGTACTCGACCTCGATCAGCTCGAGCGCCGCCTCGGCGATGGCCGCGCTCTCCGCCGCCACCGCCGCGACCTCGTCGCGGACGCAGCGGACCTTCTCGGTCTTGAGCGCGAGCTGATCCTTGACGAAGCCGAACGGGTGCTGCTCGACCTCGGCGCCGGTGAGGACCGCGAGCACGCCGGGCAGGGCCGCCGCCCGCGACGTGTCGATGCGCACGATGCAGGCGTGCGGATGGCGCGATCTCAAGATCTTGCCGTGGGCGAGGCGTGGCAGCTCGAGGTCGTGCAGGTAGCGCGTGCGGCCGGTGACCTTCTCGGCCCCGTCGCGCTTGGGCACGTCCTTGCCGATGACGGCCAGCGTCGTCACGGCGCCCGGCGCTTCTTCACGCGAGCGAGCCTACCTTCAGGCGCTCGTAGAGCATGCTGATCCACTCGGCCTGGGCGGCGTCGCGCCAGAGCTGGAAGAACGGCGAGGCCTGGAGCTCCGCGAACTCGCGGGCGGCGCGCTCGCGGGTCTGCTCCGCCGTCTCGCCGGGCTTCGCCGCCGTCTGAGCGGCGCGGATCCGGTCCTTGCGGTAGACGAGCGGGAACTCGATATAGCGATACAGCTCCTGCATGTCGCGCGCGAAGAAGACGATCACCGGGATCGACTGGAACGTCTGCCCGCTCCGGCGGTTCAGGTACTGGCCCATCAGGTCGGCGGTCGGCGACTCGCGGGGATCCGGCTCCGGCGCGCTGCTGAAGCGCTGGCCGTCGCGCGGGAAGATGCGCAGCTCGAGGCCGACGGTGTCGGCCACCTTGGCGAGCAGCGGGATGTCGCGGCGACAGTCCGACGACCATTCCTCGGAGATCGCCAGCACCTTGGCCGGACCGCCGGGCTGGGACATGAGCCACTTCCAGGCCGCCTGCTGGGTATCGGACAGACGCGCGGCGGCATACACCTCCCGCAGGAGCCCGCTCCAGTCCTTGCGGGCGCCGCCCATCGAGGCCTCGCGCCTGAGGCTCTCGGGGGAGGCGGTGTACGTCACGTACTGGTCGAACGTCATGCCCTGGCCGAACCGCTCGGCACTCACCATCTCACTGGCTCCTTGTGCTCGCCGAACACGCGCTTCATCGCCTGGCACATCTCACCCAGGGTCGCGTAGGCCTTCACCGCCTCGAGGATCGGCGGCATCAGGTTCGCCGACCCGCGCGCCTCGTCGGACAGGCGGGCCAGCGCCGCCTGCACGGCGGCCCCGTCGCGCTCGCGCCGGACGCGCGCGAGCTTGGCGAGCTGGGTCTCGGACACCTTGGGATCGAACGCGTACAGCTCCACCTCCTGGTCGGCCTCGGCGGCCCGCTCGCCCACGTGACAGTTCACGGCGACCTTGGGGATCCCGCCGGAGACCATCGCCTGCTCGAAGCGGTAGGCCTGGCGCGCGACCTCGGCCTGGATCGCGCCGCTCTTCACGCCCTCGACGATACCGCCCATGCGCTCGACCGCCGCCAGCTCCTCGAGGATTTTCGCCTCCATCTCGTTGGTCAGCGCCTCGACGTAGTACGACCCGGCGAGCGGATCGACGGTGTCGGCGGCGCCCGATTCTTCCGCGCAGATCTGCATGGTCCGGAGCGCGATGAGCTGGGCCTTGGGCGACGGGATGGTGTATGCCTCGTCGTAGGTCGGCAGCGCCATCGTCTGGGCGCCGCTGAGCGCGCCGGCCAGCGCGATATAGGCGCCGCGCACGATGTTGTTCTCGGGCTCCTGCATGGTGAAGGCGGAGCCGCCGCCGCCGATGAGCGAGCGGAACATCCACGACTTCGGGCTCTGGGCGCCGAACCGCTCGCGCAGCATCCGCGCGTAGAGCCGGCGGCCGGCCCGGAACTTCGCCACCTCCTCGAAGATCTTGCCCCAGGCGGTGAAGTTGAAGGAGACGCGCGGCGCGAACTCGTCGACACTCATCCCGCGCGCCAGCATCATCTCCACGTAGGCGGCGGCGATGGCCAGGCCGTAGGCCATCTCCTGGGCGGTCGTGCAGCCGGCCTCGCGGATGTGATAGCCGCACACCGAGACCGGGTTGGAGCGCGGAAAGTGCCGCGCCGAGAACTCGATGAGATCGCCGACCAGCCGCAGCGAGGGCTCGACCGGGTAGATCCAGGTGCCGCGCGCGACGAACTCCTTGAGGATGTCGTTCTGCGGCGTGGTGACGACGCGGTCGGCGGCCGCCCCCTGCTTCTCTGCCACCGCGTAGTACATCGCGGTGATCGGCGCCGCCATGCCGTTGATGGTGAGCGAGACGCTCACGCGGTCGAGCGGGATGCCGTCGAACGCCGCCTCCATGTCGGCCAGCGTGTCGATCGCCATCCCGACGCGTCCCACCTCGCCCTCGGCCTTCGGGTCATCGGAGTCGAGGCCCAGTTGAGTCGGCAGATCGAAGGCGACGTTGAGCGCGTCCTGGCCATGGGCCATCAAGTACTTGAAGCGGCCGTTGGTTTCTTCGGGAGTGCCGAAGCCGATGTACTGTCGCATCGTCCAGAGACGATCGCGGTACATGTGCTTGTGGATGCCGCGCGTGTACGGATACTCGCCCGGACGGCCGACGTCGTGGGCGACGTCGCGCCCGGCGAGATCCTCGGGTCCGTAGACCGGCTTGACCGGAATGCCCGCGTGCAGCGTCACGTCCCTCATGCCGTCCTCCCGCTCGATGTGCCATCGTGCATCACCGCGGCTCCTTGAACGCCGCCACGATCTCCGGCAGCGACGTGCCCATCGGAAACACCCGGTCCACCCCCATGGCCAGCAGCGCCTGCACGTCGCGCGGCGGGATCGTGCCGCCGACGACGACGCGGATCTCGTCCGCGCCCTGGGCGCGCAGCCCGTCGATCACCCGGCGCGACAGGGTCAGGTGCGCGCCCGACAGGATCGACAGCCCGACGACGTCCACGTCTTCCTGGACCGCCTCGGCCACGATCTCCTCCGGCGTGCGCTTGAGGCCGGAGTACACGACCTCCACACCGGCGTCGCGCAGCGCGTGCACGACGACCTTGGCCCCGCGGTCGTGGCCGTCGAGCCCGGGCTTGGCGACGAGGATTTTCACAGCGGACTCGTCACTTCGCGATCTCCAGCGTCACGAGCTTGGCCTGCACGCGCCTGCCGGCGACGGTCAGGCGCGCCAGCGAGATCGGTAGCTTGAACCGCCGGGGCCCGGCGCTGCCCGGATTCAGATAGAGCACGCCGTCACGCTCCTCCCGGCGGGGCTGGTGGCTATGGCCGGCGATGACGGCCGCGAAGCCGGCGGCGCGCGGATCGAGGTCGAGCTCGTGGAGGTCGTGCAGGACGTAGAGCGATACCGCCCCGACCTCGACCACCTCGGTCTCCGGAATGTCGGCGGCCCAGGCCTCGCGGTCGTTGTTGCCGCGCACGGCGGAGACCGGCGCGATGCGCTGCAGCGCGGCGATCACCTCAGGGCTGCCGATGTCGCCGGCGTGCACGATGCGCTCGACCCCGGCCAGCGCGGCCACCGCCTCCGGCCGCAGCAGCCCGTGCGTGTCGGAGATCACACCGATGGTGTGAACGCGGGAAGCCATCGCGGATTGCCCCCGGGATCGGGTTCGACGGCCAGCGGCTTCAGCCGCACGCGCTGCCCGATCGTCACCCGCGCCGGATCGGCGTCGAGCAGGATCGAGAAGATGCGGTGGTCGCCGAGCTTCACGATCACGAAGACGCGGGGGCCGGTGAATCCGGCCGGCAGCCCCGTCTCCTGCACGGTGAACGCGTGCACGATCCCCTCGGCCGGCAGGTCCGCCCACGCGAACTCGTCACTGCCGCACTCGGCGCAGAAGCCGCGCGGCGGCCACGCCGTGCGGCGGCAGCGCGCGCAGCGGGTCGTGCTCAGCCGTCCCTGCCCGAGCCGGGCGTAGAACTCGTGGAGCTTGGTGAAGTCCGCCGCCTCCAGCGGGAACGGGTCGGTCGCGCGGAAGTAGCTCACGACACGACCGGCCACGCGCTGTCGATGGGGACGCCGGCCCGGCGCACGTGCTCGCGACTCAGCCGCTCGACGCGCTCGTAGAGCGCGCGCTCGTCCACCGTGGTCAGCCGGCCCTCGTCGAGCACGACGCGGCCGTCGATCAGCACGGTGCGTACGCTGGCCCCGCTGGCCGCGTACACCAGGTTGTTGACGGGATTCAGCAGCGGCCGCCACTCGGGCGTGTCGAGGTCGTAGAGCACCAGGTCCGCGCGCTTGCCCGGCTCGATGGAGCCGATCTGCCGGTCCAGCAGCAGCGCCTCGGCGCCGCGGATGGTCCCCATCTCCAGCACGCGCTCGGCCGGAAGCACGCCGACGTCGTTGCGCGCGTCCTTGTAGACGGTCGCCGCCAGGTACATGAGCCGCAGCATGTCGAAGTGGTTGGAGCCGTTACCGCTGTCGCCGCCGAGCGAGACGCAGACGCCGGCGTCCACCATCTCGGGGAACCGGCCGTGGGCCGCCAACCCCTTGGTGTGCTTGAGTCCCGCCGTCGGGCAATGGGCGATCTTGACGCCGCGGCGGGCGAGCAGCGCGATCCCGGCGTCGTCGACGTAGACCATGTGCGCGAGCTTGGTCCTCGCGTCCAGCACGCCGAGCGCATCGAGCCGGGCGAGCGAGATCGTGTCGCGGCTCGGCCGTGACGGGTGCAGCGCGCTCTGCATCATCCCCCAGCCGACGCCATGACGCGCGGCCAGCGCGTGGGCGCCCTGGATCAACGCCTCCGAGCAGGTGCCGAAGCCGAGCAGCAGCGGCCAGGCCCCGATGCGGCCGTCGGCCCGTCCGTTGACCTTGCCGAGCACGTCTTCCGTGAACGCCAACGCCTCGTCCGTGCTCTGCTTCATGCGGCCGCTTTGTCCGTCGAGATCCCACGTCCAGCGGCCGAGGACGGCGCGCGTGCCGATCTGCTCGACGGCGTCGGCGACGGCGGCCACGTCGAAGAGCGTGCCGGCCTCGCAGAACGTCGTGGTGCCGGTGCGGATCATCTCGACGCAGGCCAGCAGCGCGGCCGCCCGCTCCTCCTCCGGCGTGACCGTGGAGTACAGCGGCAGCAGCCAGTCGGGCAGGTAGCGCGGCACCGGGATGTCGTCGAGCATCAGGCCGCGGCTCAGATGCTCGGTGAGGTGCACGTGGGTGTCGACGAATCCGGGCGCGACGACGCGGCGGCGACCGTCGATCACGCGGTCGGGCGTCCGCGGCGGGCGGACGGACGCCGCCGGCCCCACCTGGACGACGTCGCGGCCGTCTATCAGCACCGAGCCGTCGGCCAGGATCCGGCGCTGGGCGTCGAGCGTCAGCACCGTCGCGTGCTCGATCAGGATCACGACCGTTCCATCCGCAGGCGCCGCAGCAGCGCCCGCACCTTGTCGGTCTCGAACGCCTCGCGCCGGTCGCCGGCGTAGTCGAAGAAGCCGCGCCCGGTCTTGGGCCCCAGCTCGTTGCGCGCCATCTTCTCCTCGACCAGGCGGGCCGGCCTGAATCGCTCGTCTCCGGTCGCCTCGGTCAGGTAGCGGCTGGCCCGGTAGAGAATGTCGACGCCGCCCCAGTCGATGAACTCGAAGATGCCGATGGACGCGTAGCGGAAGCCCATGCCGGCCTTGAACGCGCGGTCGACGTCCTCCGGCGTGGCGACGCCCTCCTCGACCAGCCGCACCGCCTCGTTCATCAGCAACACCTGCAGCCGCGGCCCGATGAAGCCGGGCGAGTCACCGCAGCGCACCGGCGTCTTGCCGAGGCTCTCCAGCAGCGCCAGCGTGCGCTCGACCGTCTCCGGCGCCGTCCGTGGCCCCGGCACCACGTCCACCAGCGGGATGATGTGGGCCGGATTCAGCCAGTGCGCGACGAGGAAGCGCTCCGGCCGCTCCACCGCGTCGCAGACGTGCGAGGGCGAGATCGTCGACGACCCCGACGCGATGATCGCGTCGACGTCGACGAACCCGTTGAGGCGGGCCAGCGCGGCTTGCTTGAGCGGGACCGATTCCGGCAGCGCCTCCTGCACGAAGCCGCAGCCCTTCAGCGCGTCGAGGCCGACCCGCTCCTCGATCCGTCCGAGCACGGCCACCGACTCCGCCTCGCCGATCACCCGCTCCTCGACCATGAGGCTCACGTCGCGCGTGATCTCGCGGCGGGCGTCGGCCAGCGTGCGCTCGGCCTCGGCGGCCGGGCGCCCTTCCTTCACGTCGACGAGGCGCACGCGGCAGCCGCCCAGTGCGAACGCCAGCGCGATCTGGCGGCCGATCCGCCCGGGGCCGAGGACCGCGATCGTGGGCCGTTCGCTCACGCTGGGTCCTTGCCGTAGATCATCACGACGTGCTCGCCCATGCCGCTGTTGTTGTGGGTGAGGCCGATGGCGGCCTCCGGCACCTGGCGGGCGCCGGCGTCGTCGCGGAGCTGGGCGAAAACCTCGGCCGCCTGGGCCACGCCGGTGGCGCCGAGCGGATGGCCGCAGCCGATCAGGCCGCCGCGCGGGTTGACGACGACGTCGCCGCCGTAGTCGCTGCGTCCGGCGGCGACGAACGGTCCCGCTTCGCCCTTGGCGCAGAAGCCCAGCTCCTCGTAGGCGATCATCTCGGCGATCGCGAAGCAGTCGTGGACCTCGGCGAGATCGACGTCGGCCGGACCGATCCCGGCCATGCGGTACGCCGCCTGGCCGGCGCGCGCGAGCGCCGGCCAGTGCGCGTAGTCCTCGTGCAGCGAGGTGAGCTGGAAGCCGTCGAGCGCCTGGCCGGTCCCGCGGATCCACACGGGCTTGTCGGTGAGGTCGCGAGCCCGCTCCTCGCTGGCCAGCACCACGGCGGCGGCGCCGTCGGTGATCGGCGAGCACATGAACAGGCGCAGGGGGCTCGAGATCATCCGCGAGCAGAGCACCTGGTCCAGCGTGGCGCCCTTGTTGAAGTGCGCGTTGGGGTTCTTCGACGCGTGCGTGTGGTTCTTCACTCCCACCCGCGCCAGCTGCTCCTCGGTGGTGCCGTACTCGGCCATGTGCCGCTGGGCGGCCAGCGCGAAGCAGGGCGGCGCGGTGAGGCCGAACGCCGCCTCCCACTCCCGGTCGACGCCGGTGCCCATGTTGAGGATCGCCTCGTCGCCGCTCGGCTGGTTGAGCTTCTCGACGCCCAGCACCATCACCAGGTCGGCGAGGCCGGCGGCGATGAAGGCGTAGGCGTAGCGGATGCCGACGGTGCCGGAGGCGCACATGTGCTCGGTCCGGGCGCTGAGTGTGCTGGGCCGGATGCCGAGCGCCTCGGCCGTCAACGACGAGATGTGGCTCTGGAACGCCGTGCGCTCGGGCATCACCGACCCGACCACGAGCCCGTCGAGGTCCTTCGGCTTCACGGCCGGGACCGAGTCGAAGCAGGCCTTGCCGGCCTCCCAGATGAGATCGCGGTACGAGGCCTTGCGGACGCCGAACTTGGTGACCCCGGCCCCGACCAGTGCGACTCGCTTCATGGCAGCTCTCCCCGGAGCCGCCGCGCGACGTGCGCGTGGCCCTGCTCCTCGGCGATCGTGAGCGCGGTCTTGCCGTCGTCGGTCCGGGCGTCCGCCGCCGCACCGTGAGCCAGCAGCGCGTTGACGAGGGTGACGTCGTCGCGGAACGCCGCGATGTGCAGCGGCGTGTGGCCGCCGGCGGCCCGGGCGTTCACCTCCGCCCCGCTCGTCAGCAGCCGGCTGACGATTCGCAGATCGGCGCGGCCGGCCAGCCCGGCGTGCAGCGCGGTGTTCGCCTCGTGATTGTCGGACCGCGCGCGCACGTCGGCCCGTGCCTCCACGAGCGCGTCGACCGCGTCGCCGTGGCCGAAGTGGGCGGCCAGGTGCAGCGCCGGCCAGCCATCGGGGCTGCGGGTGCCGAGCGCGGCCGGCTCCGCCCGCGCCAGCGCGCGTACCCGCGCGGCGTCGCCGAGCGCGGCCGCCTCGCACAGCGTCGGCGTCGAGCCGTCGGCGAGCAGCTTCTCCGCGGCGGCCCGGTCGCCGCGGTACACCGCGGCCAGGATCGGCGTGGGCGTCGTGGTCATGATCCCGTGAGGAAGTCCGTCGCGGCGGCGAGCGTGGGGAACTCGTGATCGGGGCCGCGGTCGTCCAGCGGCCGCTCACCCTTGCGGTTGATCCACACCGACGGGATTCCGAGCGCGCGGGCCGGCTGCACGTCGTGGAAATAGCTCTGAGCCACGTGCGCCCACGGGGTGGCGCCGATTCGTTCGCGCGCGGCCGTGAAGTGGCCGGGCGCCGGCTTGTAGGATCCCACCTGCTGCGCGGTGACGACGAAGTCGAACTCCACCGCGAGGTGGCGCCGGGTGCCGGCCAGCAGGTCGTCGTCGACGTTGGACAGGATCACCAGCCGGTGGCCCGCGTCGCGGAGCCGGCCGAGCGCCTCGTTCGTGTCCGGGAAGGGCGGCCACGACGGCAGGCTCTCGGGCAGGAACGCCTCGCGCCCCGGCGCCAGCTTCCAGCCCAGCCGGTCGGCGACGGCGCGTGCGGCGAGGCCGAGGACGTCACGGTATCGCCGATAGCGCTCGGCCTGGATGCGCGGCTCGAGCTCGTGATACGCGCGCAGGACGGCGGCGCGCTCGAGCGTGACGTCGTCGAGGCGGGCCGCCGCGCTGAAGGCCTCGGCGATGCCGCGCTCCCAGTCGATCAGGGTGCCGTAGCAGTCGAACGTCAGCACGTCGAAGCGCCTCATGCGAACGCGGCTCCGCGGTCCCAGTCCAGCTCGCGGCCGATGACCAGGCGCAGGATCTCGGAGGTGCCACCGCCCGGCAGCAGGAAGCGCGCGTCGCGGAAGTAGCGCTGCACCGGGTACTCCATGGCCAGGCCGTAGGAGGCGAAGACGCGCGCGGCCTCGTCCGTGATGCGCACCGCCGTCTCCGAGGCGAAGAGCTTCGCCATCGCCGCCTCGCGGCCGATGGGGCGGCCGGCGTCGAGGCGAGCGGCCGCCTGGTAGGTCATGAGCGCGGCCGCCTGCAGCGAGGTCAGCATGTCGGCCAGCTTGAACGAGATCGCCTGGTGCTCGCCGATCGGCTTGCCGAACGCCTGGCGCTCGCGCGCGTACGCCAGCGCGGCGCCGTAGGCCGCGCGGGCCAGCCCCACCGAGAGCGCGGCCGTCATGATGCGGATCTCGGCCAGGATGGATCCGATCTTGTCCACGCCGCCCGTCTCACCGCCGAGCAGGTGCTCGTCGGGCACCTCGACGTCCTCCAGCAGGATCTCGCCCGTCACCGACGCCCGGACCGCCATCTTGTCGATGGCCTTGCCCAGCGTGATCCCCCGCATGGCGCCTCGGTCCAGCAGGAACAGCGCGATGTTCTCGAGCCCGCGCTCGCCCGACGTCTTCGCGGCCACCGTCAGCATGTCGGCCACCGGCGCGCTGGTCACCCAGGTCTTGGTCCCGCGCAGCACCCAGCGGTCGCCGCGGCGCTCCGCGCGCGTCGTGATGTTGGCGACGTCGGAGCCGGCATTGGGCTCGGTCAGCGCGAAGGTCGCGACGAGGTCGCCGCGCAGCGCCGGCGTGAGGTAGCGGGCCCGGAGCGCCTCCGAGCCGTACTTGTAGACGAAGTAGGTGCCCATCAGCGACTGCATCGCCGCCGCCGCAGCGACCGACAGCGAGCCACGCGCGAGCTCCTCGGCGAACAGGCAGTACGTCACCATGTCGGCGTCGGCGCCGCCGTACCGCTCCGGATAGCGCAGCCCCAGCCACCCCTGGGCGCCGATCCGCTTGAACGGCTCGCGCGGGAACTCGCCCCGCTCGTCGATGGCGTCGGCGTGGGGGACGATCTCGGCGTCGACGAACCGCGCGACCGTGCGGCGGAAGGTCTCCTGCTCTTCGGTGAAGGCGATCACGCCAGGCCTGTCATGTGCTGCCGAAGCTCATGGGTCGCCGCTTCGTCCACCTGCAGATCGACACCCTCAGCCTCGCCGCCCGTGATCACGACGCCATATTCCGTCCGCGCGGCCTCGATCGAGACGTAGTCGTCCAGCACGTCGTCCAGCACGCGGGCGGGGTCGCGCGCGAGCGGGTCGCCGTAGCCGCCAGCGCCGGATTGCTGGAACGAGATCACGTCGTCGTAGGCGAACTCGCGGGATTGCTTGCCGTTGACGACCTGCTCGCCCGGGCCCGGATTGATGACGGTGCGGGCCAGCCGCCCCGGCTTGCCGCCGAACACGCCGTAGGGCGCGAAGCGCTGGCGCTCGGACAGGTTGGTGAGCTTGCCCTCGTCGGCGAGGAAGCGCATGTCGCGCCGGATGCCGGAGCCGCCGCGGAACGTCCCCGGCCCGGCCGAATCCGCGATGAAGCCGAAGCGCTCGATGACGATGGGCTGGGCGGCCTCCTGGGCCTCGACCGGGATGTTGGAGGCGTTGAACGCCCACGACATCCCCTCGCAGCCGTCCTTCGTCGCCCGCGCCCCGGTGCCGGACAGCACGAGCTCGTAGGCGACGAAGCGGCGCCGGCGCCCGCGGTCCCAGCCCCCGAACGTCGGGTTGGCGAAGTGCGAGGCGGCGGCGGCCACGCGCTCCGGCAGCGCCGGGGCCAGCGCGCCCAGCACCGCCTCGAACGTCCGGTAGCAGATGATCGCGCGGGGCCCGCCGCCGGCCGGTGGCCGCGGGTTCAGGAACGAGCCCTCGGGCGCGACGACCGTCACCGGGCGCAGCGCGCCCTCGTTCATGGGCCCGAGCGGATCGGTCAGGCACTTCACAGCGGCGTAGGAGTACGACCGCGTGTAATTGATGTAGGAGTTCATGCCGGACGGCGTCTGGGGGCTCGAGCCCGTGTAGTCGATGGT
>Ga0134124_10002423_pt1 | contig 15077 bp, 9 predicted proteins | sample KB304_FD_96880 | JGI IMG/M metagenome (GOLD analysis project Ga0134124, IMG submission 96880) | Terrestrial soil microbial communities without Nitrogen fertilizer from Kellogg Biological Station, Michigan, USA - KB3-0-4 | ecosystem: Environmental > Terrestrial > Soil > Unclassified ... | reverse complement strand
GCGAGCGGCCAGGACTTCGACGCGCTGAAAAAGGCCGCTCTCTCGAAAGACTTCAAGCCTGTTGCTCTGAATGCAAAGGCAAACATGACGATCAAAAACACGTTACGTGAAATCAATTCGAATAACGTCATCGCAAAGCTTGAAGGATCGGATCCGGCGCTGAAGAATGAGTACGTTATTTACACGGCGCACTGGGATCACCTCGGACGCGATCCAAAACTCGCCGGCGATCAGATCTACAATGGAGCACTCGACAATGCCTCCGGCACCGCCGCATTGCTCGAGATAGCTGAAGCATTCACGAAACTCGCCACACCTCCGAAACGATCCGTTTTGTTTCTTTCAGTTACGGCTGAAGAGAAAGGGTTACTCGGCGCCAAGTATTACGCTGAGAATCCTCTCTATCCGCTGAACAAGACGCTCGCGAACATCAACATGGATGGCGTCAATCAGTGGGGCAGGACCAAGGACATCACGATGGTCGGTGATGACAACAGCTCCTTGATCGATCTGCTGCGTGAAGCTGCTACCTCACAGCATCGAGAAGTGAATCCCGATCCGGAATCAGAGAAGGGTTTTTACTACCGCTCGGATCATTTCGAATTTGCGAAACAGGGAGTTCCGGCGCTCTACACAGATTCGGGAATTAACTACGAGGGTAAAGACCCGGCATTCAGCAAACAGAAGCGCGACGAATACACAAACAACGACTACCACAAAGTTTCCGATGAGGTAAAACCTGACTGGGATCTCACGGGAGCTGTCGACGACGCGCAATTGCTGACAATGATCGGATATCGAGTAGCGCAAGGCGACAAGTATCCGGAGTGGAAAGCCGGATCAGAATTCAAAGCCAAGCGTGACGCAATGTTGAAAGGAAGCTGAGCCCTCGCGTCGCACTCTTCTGCAACCTGTGTTCTCTGTGGTTGATGAATTCCGAGTAAAACCACACCACAGAGGACACTGAGGTTGCACAGAGAAACTCCGGAAAGGTCACGGACCATCCGCGGCATCGCCGTTTAAGTACTAGCTCCGACAGTCAGGAATCGCGCACCATCGCGAAGGCGCCAGGACATGAACAATGGCGTTTCCGACATCGGCTCATCTTCCAGCATTAGGACGGCGTTGTTCGGTTGAATCTCAAACCAGGCCCTGAAAGGAACGCCAGCATAAATTACCCAGGCTCCGAAAATTTTTCCTTTTCGCTTTTCGCCAAATCGGGCCGAGAGGTGAATATTCTCAATCTGCTTGAATACTTCCAAGACTTTTGCTTCGTTTCCGGGAAGTATTGGCGGGGCGTCCGCAGCTCGCTCTACCAATAGGAAGGGACCTTCATCCGACATGATCCATGAACAAAAGAACCGAAGATATGAGAGTTGAAGGTTCCAATCCAATTCACCAGGCAAATGAGTGGTCAGATTTAAATTAAATATCTGCGTTGATGGACCACTGAGCAAGGTCAAACGATTCTGTTGTTGCGTGAGCCCAAAATAGCCAATGTTCCCGGCAGTATCCTCTACCAATACTTCAATTAGAAACGTTTCACGATAGAACGGTAACGAAAGTCGCCTGGCGGCCAGCACCTTGAATCTCTCCGGTAACACGACCTGCCCATCCTGCTCCTGATACGAAATTACAGCAGCGACAAACTCAATTAACTGATCTTGCGCAAGGTAGGTCCAATCATCGCGGAGGGAAGTGGGCAAGGGCCATTCAGAGGGCGAGCTAAGACGCAGATGCTTTGTTGCATTTTGTAACCGCCTTTCGTATCTCGTCTGAACGGCGCGTTCTGGATCTGCCGGGTTCTCCTTTATATTCGCCAGCAAGTCCTGCAAGAAAAGATGAGACGCATTGTCTCTTCCCCAGGTTACGGCAGATAAGTTGATCGCTCTTTCGAGGTGAGCGGCAGCCATGCCAGGCTGCTTTGCTCGAAGCTCTAAGAGTGCAATGTCCGTTAACAGCCGGACAAACGCCGGATGCTCATGGAAACTCTTGTATTCGGCAATAATCTCTTCAATCTTCTCGGGCGTGAGCGCGTTGTGGTCTATGGCCACACTTACTTTCAGCGAGTTCAACAAGGTCTCACTACGAAGCCACGTTGACTCAGGCGATAAGTTTGGCATAAGAGCCAGAGCATTATTTGAATGCACTAACGCTTCCGCCAGATTGCCCTTCATTAATGCCACCTCCGCAGCAATGTGTTCGACGATGCTTTTCCAACTGGGATTAGCGAAGGCGGATGCCGACATATCGCGACTCAGATCTTCGACAGATTGCTGGGCCGCAGAAAATTGTTTGAGCTCGATTAACGACTCAATTAGCCGTCTACGCACGTCCCAGCGATGTGGCGACAGTGCCGGCAGTAAAGTTTCGGGAGTCGCCAGAACCTGTTCCAGCAGTTGGTGCGCTGCATTGGGAGACCTTTGACGAAGAAATTCTGCTGCGAGAGATGCTGCTTCCTGCGCCCAAAAAACAGCTTCTTCCGGCGAGTTAGGGGCAAAATCTCTCAACGCCTTTTTGCGCCATTTATGTGCTTCACCATAGCGACCCGCCAGCTTGCACAGTTCGGCAAGTTCGATCAGCGTAATACGCAACGTGAGGTCGAGGCCGCCCTTAGTTATGAACAGGCTATTGACCACCGCCTGTTTTAGTTGAATGGCCCGTTCATAGTTACCCGCCTGCGCATTTTTCTCCGACACCAGATCCTTCAACTTGATACGGAGAAGCTGTTGTATAGGGACGTGCTCAACGGCTGTCAAAACTCTTTCTATTTCCGACAGCTCGAGATCTTCGCCTCGCGAGTGACGACCAATGATGACCAACACATCTATCAGTTGATCTACGTTGAGGACAAACTGCCGATAGGTTTTCAAGAGGCTTATATATTCCTCGACCTCTTTGTGGGCATCACCAGGTCGAGCTTTAACAACCCTTTGTTCGGCGAGCTGTAGCCGGACCACGGGAATTAGCTGATTGCTGGCGATAGCCTCGTCTGACAAATTGCTGTTGAGCCACTCAAGCCTCTGTCCGAGTTCCTCAAATTCATCATTGGCGGTTAATGCCGAACAATGAACGATATTTGCGATGATTGCCTCCTGGGCCCAGTCGTTACCATTAGCAGCTTGTTTCTCAATGATTTCAATTGCCTCACGCGAAGCGGAAAGGGCTTCTAAAGGTTGGCCGAGAGTCAGAAACCCTCCGGCCCAACCAACTCGCTCCATGCAAGCTTCGCGACTGTTGCTCCCGTATTGCTGGTCAACCTCGGAAAGCGAAACACGCATCAACTGCCACCTCTGAGCCGGATCAGCTTCTTCTAATGTTAAAGCAGCCGTTTCTCGAAGATTAACGTCATAGGGGTCCTCACCTTTCAAACTCTGAACTCGTGACGCCAAAATGTTCCGTGCCTGCGCCAAGAGAACCAGCAGGTCGTGTGGGGTTTCCGTCAATTGAGGTAAAAGAGCTTCGGCCTCCGACAAAAGTGATTGTGCTTTTTCCACCTCGCCGGCGCTGGCATTGAGCACTGAGCAATTAACGAGCACCTCTGTTAAAGCAGGCTTAGCCCATTGACTGTTGGCGCGCATTTGCTCCACCGCGAGGTCACCCAGGCGTAAGCTCTCCTCGGTGCGACGGACGTATTGCACAAGAAACGCAAAGGCTATTCGTCCCTGAGCGAATCCACTGTTTGCATCCGCTGTGGCGCTCAACCCGTAACGCGCCTCAAATAATCTGATTCCGTGTTCCACATACTCCTTAAAGAAACTGTCTTCCGATCTGGTGGCCCAAAAGGTGGCTCCTCTGAAAAACAACATCAACGCAATTACTGGACGCTCCTCGTCTCGCTCAACGGCCTCAATTAATTCCCTCCCCACTGATCTGGCGTCATCAATACGGTTCTGAACAACCAGATTGGACATCAGGCTGACGAGAGCCTGGAGATGAAATGGCGCGTTATAAGACAGAACCTGTTTTGTAATTGCCAGCACCGATCTGCGCAGGGGCTCGGCGCTATCAAATCGGCCTCTCTCTTCGAGGGTTTGAGCAGCAATCGTCAGAGCGTTCGTCTTCTCCAGCGATGGGGAGTTCCTGGAGTGATTCTCGGCCACATCCAGCGCCTCGTCCGTGAGTATCTCAGCCTCAATGAAGTTATCTTCACTGCGGTAAAGATCAGCCAGCGCCAAAAGCGGGTCAATGAGGGCGAGGCTATCGTGCGAAATCATCTGCCGGCGTAACGCGAGTGAACGGCTCTGCAATCGTATCGCGGCGCGCGGTCGGCCCAGGAACCTGTAAGATGAAGTAAGTTCACTTAATGCCTGGGCCAGCTCCGGTCTGAAGGCAGGCTGCAAAGACTCCAGTGTACTAATGACCAGTTCTGCAATAGGAGCTGACAAGATCAACCGCCCAGCTTCCTGATATTTATTCGCCAGGTCTCGCCACCAGGCCAGCGTCTCACTGGTATCCAGCGCAAGTCCGTGATAGATCGCTTCCAATGCTGGCCCAACCGATTCCGCATTTTGCGGACTCGCTTCTTCGGCACGCTGACGGTAAAACTGCCACAACGTCCGATGCGCTTCGAGCTTCACGGCATCGTCAGTCAACAATAACAATGCCTCCCTAATTGCTTTAGGGAAGGTTAGATGCTCGTTGTCCTGCTTTTGCACAAAAGCCAACGTGCTAATCACATTGAATTGCTCAAGAGATCCGCCTCCCGGCAGTATTGTGCGAAGCGCATCAAAAACCTCTCTGTTGAAGAATCGCGGTACGGCTAACACTCGGATCATGATCTGCGTTTGCAGACCGTAGTCTCGGATGAATCGTTCGACCAAGAGTCGAAGCAAAGACTCATAAGAGGCTTCCGCAGTTCGAAAGTCATCCGAAATTGGCTCGCGGCCGGCGTTTTTGATTGCCTCGTAGTGATGTATCTGGAGTTCCAGCATAAGTGGGTAGATTAGCGGCTCACTGTCGTCAATGATTTGCGCGCCGTCGATAATGGCTGCAATCAAAGCCATATTTTCGATCCCTGCATCCTTTAATATTTCCCTTGCGTCCTCCTTGCGCAATCCATCTACCGGGCAATGGGATTCTTCGATCCACTTGGACCAGACGGCGGCATTTTCACCAACCGGTGGATGTTTCGCCCAGGGCAATCGCTCGCGAGAAAAGATCACTACCAGGGTCTTGGTGAGCCGGGAAATGAGTAGCCGGATAGCATCGTCAAATGAAGATGACACAAGTGAACTTGAGGCGCCGCCTTCCTCAAACACTCGCTCGTACTCATCTATCAACAACACAAACCGTCTTCTAGTATTCTCTTCGATACTCCTGCGCAAATCGTTGCCCAGAAGAATTGGCAGACGACTATAGAGGTTAGCTGCCGACAACTCGCCTTTGCACTGTACTAATTCCCTCACGTCTGCATTGCTTCGAACGAGCAGTTGCCGAGCGGCTTGCTTACGCCCGAGTCCAAAAAGCTTTCGCGCCAATACAGCAAGGGGAACGGACTCTATCAAACCGTCAGTGATCGCTTTGGCCAGATCAGAGAGGATATCGTCAATGAATTCAACGCCGAGATCCTCACCAAAATCTGACGCTGCAGAAAGCCAGCCGTGACGAATGAAGTACGGCAAAGGCTGCTCCGGACGAGTTGTTTTCCAATACATCGTGAAGCCAAGATCAAACGCCGGAAATTTCAGATTCGCATTCTGCGCCAGTGCGTTACGAACCCATAGCAATGCGCCCTCGCCGCTCAGTTGAGAGCGCTCGTGCAAATCAAGATGGCCCACGATTACGTCTTTGTCATTTGTTTCCTTAGTCCTTTTTATGACTTCTTTACAGAGGGCGGTCTTTCCTTGTCCGCCGAGGCCGTAGTAGATAAGTAACTGAAGGGAGGCGCCTTGAATATTGTTGAGCGAAGCAAAATACGTCTCTATCAATTCGCGACGATCCTTGAACCAGCCCCGTTCAGATAACGTTTTATAGGAGAAATTAGAGTGTTCAGCGGTTGATTTTTCGGCCATTTCCGATTCCTCGAGATGAAGAAGGTTTCTGGATGGGATAAGCGTTTGAGAGACCCTTAATACGGCGCTTATACGCTCCTCTTCGATTGGAGTCAATGATTAGGCATTCGGGCGAGCAGTCAGATCTTCACCCTCAAGCTCGTAGACGAGAAGGACCCCTCTATCGAGTTCGTGGACAAAGGCGAACACTTCCACCTCTACCTTGAAACGGACGATGCTTCGAATCTCCAGGGAATCTGCCTGGCTACTTTTGAATTAATCGTGTACCGGACAAGTAACCGTAGTGTGATCAACAAATGTCAGGAAGCGGACTAAGGTGTTTTGAGCACTGTTGGCAGAAACTGAGCATTTGGTCATAGCCATAAGGATTTCCCCTATTGACACCCTCAGTTACCGGATATAAAAGGCGCCTGTCGTTGGCAGGGCGCCCAAGGCTCTGCTTCCTCGCAATCGATACGGAGTAACACAATGAAAAGAAGAGGTATATTCCCACCGCTGGTTATTCTGATTTTTATCCTTGTAGCTGTATTAGTTCCAACTTCACCGTTAGCAGCCACTGTGCCCGAGCATGGCTCCTCAGCTTCTGGCGCTGGCCTATTCAGGTTCCGAAATCCCACGGGGCAAACTGAATTATGGAGTTTTTCTTTTGAAGCCATAGCTAACAAAAATGGTCAGACGAGAGGACGGGCGCAGTTTGAAAATTTGACGGCTCAGACGCAGGTAGACGTGAGGATTAATTGCCTAAGCGTTGCCTTCGGCATCAACACAGCCTTCGCCGTGATGAGTGGTAAGGTTTTACACAGCGACGATCCGGATCTTCCGAAATTGCAAAATGTCATCTTCGCTGCGAGTGATGGTCCGGTGCTGCCGACTTCCAGCGCTGACACCATAACGCCACTGTTCCCGCTGTTCCCCTTTGCTGGACCACAGAACTGCCACGAAGGACAACCTCTAACAATACTCCCCGTTGAGGATGGCGATATACAAATTCAGTCTTCTGCCCAAACTGGATAGGTGGAGCTTCAAACTTCGGAAAATGGGAGCTGAAGTGAAATTGCGTGTTCTGCATTACAAACTGTTGTTCCCTTAAAGGAGAACTCCAATGTTCCGAAGTCTATTTGTAATCCTCGTCATTACTTTATTCGCGGGAATTGCTAATGCCGATCCCATCACAATTCAAAATGTTAGACTCGCCACTAGTGGCACGTTGCAGGATGCTGTTCCCCCGCGTCCGATACCGGATCCAGCAACCTTTCTACTGCTGGCGACTGGCTTAACCGGACTAATGTTCATTCGCCGCTCATCAAAACGAACTGCCGCTGTCAAAACCCTCGCTTCGCTCTGCTTTCGCAATTTTAGAACGCGACCATGAGCGCATTCGTCTCAATCGAAGCACACCTCCGAACGTTGGAAGAGGAACTGCTTCAGCCCGATGTACGGAAGACCGCGACTCGGCTCGACGCATTGTTAGCTGAAGGGTTCATTGAGTTCGGAAGCTCAGGGCGGGTCTTCGACAAACAAGACATCATCGACAGTCTCAGGTCTGAGCCGCCAGCTCGTCGATCACTTACCGACTTCAAAGCGCTGCCCCTTGGGCCGGAGATAGTTCTGACAACCTACCGCGCAGTCCGTTACGGTGCGTTAGGCGAGCAGCATATCCATTCCTTGCGAAGTTCGGTGTGGCGGCTGCTTGATGGTCGTTGGCAAATGGTGTTTCATCAGGGCACTCCTTTAGAGCGGAGTGGTGAGCCGCATGCACACTGACCCTGTTCTGCTGCAAGTACAGGGTTCAAGCGCCTTATATCACCACCCCGGTCCTCATTCAAGAAATCTCAGGACGCCTGTCGTTAGCACATGATGTGTCCGGTGAAATTAGCAAGTGAAATGTCCGGGGTCCCAGCTTGATTGCCCTTGGTGTTATGCTGCTCTTCCATGGAACGACAGATAACTCTTCGTGTAATCGTAGAGAGACCGCCGGGTGAGGTTGATTTCGGCATCCAGGAAGGCCACGGTAACGATTACAAAACCGTTCAGAAGCAGAGATATACAAAACAGGATCTGCGATTCGAATTCCCAATTCGCGTCAAAGAAGGGAAAAACGGACAACCGAATTTTCTCGGCTCCTTCGCACAAGGTCCTGCGAATAATCGGTTCATCTATCTCGACATCGGTACTTACGCCGGACAGACAAACACACCGTGGAGTCGTCGATTAAAGATTCCGCTTGCAGGCATCACCTGGCCGATGATTGAACAGGCGTCCGATGCATCTCTCGTGATTGAAGTACGTGTGCCAGGCACAGGCAGAGACGGTGGGCCAACTTGCGGCACAGTAAAACAGTCTTCTGGTTGGATGCTCAGTAATGTGTGAATTTTAGAACCGCGATATATCTCACGAGTCGTGAAATGAACGAAAGAGAACTCCTACAACCACAAACCGACCAGCTTCACGTCTTCATCAGCTCCCGAATGCAGGAGCTCGAAGATCTCCGTGCCCACCTGCAGCGTGAGCTCGAGAAGGTCAGTATCAACGCATTTGTTTACGAGATCGCACTAGGCGCACGCCCGGACGATCCGGAGACAGTATCGCTGCTCCAAGTTGAGCGTACGGATATTTTCGTGTTGGTGATTGGGAGATCCTATGGAGAGATTACAGAGCGCGAATACGACAGGGCCCGAGAATTAAATAAGCCGTGCCTGGTATATGAACGGCTTGGCGGATCAACTACCGATGAGAAGTTACAGCGCTTTATCGATAAGCTGTCAGGACCTCGTGGAGTGCCAAGCCGGAGCACGTTTCAGAATGCAGTCGATCTCGCCGAGAAAGTCGCGAAGGATGTTCATGGATGGCTCGTGAGAGAGTACCGGCGCCTCTCTGCCGAACGCTCAGCGTCGCCCGAGTCCTCGCGGCGAACGGGGAAGATTGACGACAGCCTGAAACGGTTAGCCGCCACTACGACTCAGTCACTACCGAGCGGTAATTCATCTGACTTACTTGCGTGGCAACTGCGACAGTGGTTTGAGGCACTCGAGTATCCACTCGACGTAGAACCCGAAACCGGGCCGGACTATACAGATCTAATAGTTCGCGTTCCCGCACGCCGGAAGCAATTCACGCGGACGCTGGTCAGGGCCATAGCTGGTGAGATTCAGAGTCCGCACGTCGACCTCGCCCACGCCGCTGCCAAAGAAAAGTCTTTGGACGAAGTGTGGTTAGTTTCTCTTCGTCGTGTCAGTCCGGCGGCGAGAGAAGCAGCTAAGCCACACGACAATGTGCTCTTGTATACGCTTGATGAGCTTATCGAGGAAGACGTCGACTTCGATCGCTATTTCGAATGGTTAGACACCGAGGTTCAAGCCGCCGACATTGATCGCTTTTATGTTCCCTTAGCCGTCACGGTCAACGAAATTGACGCCTCCGGCACTCTTCGGTCCAACAGTACCCACGAGGATATTTCCAACTATGTCGATCAGTGGATGGAAGATACTGACGGAGAACACCTGAGCTTACTCGGAGAGTTCGGGACGGGTAAAACCTGGTTTGCCTTCAAGTATGCTCACGACATGGTTGCGAGGTATCGAGAGGCTCAAAGACGTGGCCTGACGAGACCGCGCGTGCCACTTGTGATCCGGCTCCGTGAATATGCGCGCGGGTTCAAAGACGTCGGCGCGCTGTTGACCGAGTTCGTGTTTCGAGAGCATCAGGTCAACATCCGCAGTTTCGCTGTTCTCAAAACTCTCAACCGGATGGGGAGATTGCTTTTTATCTTCGACGGCTTTGACGAGATGGCGGCCCGCGTGGACCAGCAGAAGATGGTTGATAACTTCTGGTCACTGGCGTCTGTGCTCGGTCCCGGCTCCAAGGCCATCCTGACCTGCCGCACCGAGTATTTTCAGTTTGCTAAACAGGCGCGCGAGGTATTGAGCGGTACTTTGCGCGGCAGTTCGATGAAAGAATTATTCGAAACTACGCGCTTCCAGGTTGCCTCGCTTGAGATGTTCGATGAAGCGCGACTGAGAACCGTGCTTGGGCGGCGTTCAAGTGATGAAAAACTGATTGAGGCAGTGCTGTCGAATCAGACACTCATCGATCTTGGCCGGCGCCCGGTGATGGTCGACCTCTTGATTGAAGCGATGCCCGGCCTCGAAGCCGAGAACGCCGATCTGGCGAAGGTTTACTATCAGGCTGTGCAGCGCAAGATGGAGCGCGATATTAGCCTCGGGCGCACCTTTACGTCGATGGCCGACAAGATCTTTTTCATGTGCGAGATCTCATGGGAAATGCTATCGACCCGGGAATTGAAGATCAATTACAAGCAGATTCCCGAGCGGATTCGTGAGTACTTTGGCTCACGCGTGGCAACGGCAGAAGAAGATCATTGGCGTCACGATCTGCTCTCGCAAACAATGCTCGTTCGCGACGATGACGGCTATTACCGGCCGGCCCACAAATCTCTGGTTGAGTTTTTCTCGGCGTACAAATTGGCGGCTGCGATTGGCGCACTTAAAGAAGAGTATGTTGAAGCGGCCGGGAAACACGCGAACGTAAATAGAAATCTTCAACCTGCCGAGCAGCAGTGGTCGGTCTACTTTCGCGCCACCGGTGATGAGGGACAGGTTCTTGCACCTCTTGCACGTTTCGTTAAGGAGTCACCCGAAGAACTCGAAAAGACATGGGCGTGGGTCTTTCTTGACGATGCGACAAGTGAATTTATCTTCTTGCTGTGTGGACAGAGCGCTCTATTACATTACGTCAAAAATCAAACTTCATCCGATGTGAGTGAGGGCAAAGTCGCAGCTCGAGCTTTGGAGGTTGCATCATTTTCGGGAGATTTACATGGGGCTGACTTGGCGGGAGCGATCGTAAGTGACTGTCGTCTGCGAAACTGCAATCTGAGCAACATCGATCTCTCCCGCTCTTCATTGGTTGGAGGGAGCTTTGGCCGAGTATCGTTTGATCACGCATCACTTCGGGGAGCCAGTTTTCGCGGTATTACCTTCATTGATGTGACTCTTCGAGATGCGGATCTTTCTGACAGCAACTTTGAAATAAACCCGCACTTCGTCAATATTATCGGCGGGATCTGGTGTACTAACGGGGACAAAGAAATACTTCTTGTCGTCCTTGGCGACGGCCGTTTCATTGCCATTACTCCAAAGACTCTGGTGGTGCAGGTGTTGGCCCAACCTGATTCGAAGGATCAAAAGCTAACGAGTGAAATGCTCACCTCATCGCTATTGCAACAAAGTAATACGTTAGACCTGGGAGGCGACCTTCCTCATGTGTCCCTTGACCGTAACGGATGGATAGGGAAGGTGAAAACTTGGGAAGTTGGCGATGAACTGAAGAGTACGATTACGAAATCGTATGCTGCAGGCGGTAATGTCGAAATTCTTGATATTGAAGTTACGGTTGAGGCAACACAGCAGGTTTTATTAAACCAAAAAATGCACGATACAACTGCTCTTTCTTCAGCGGGGACAGTCTTACGAGCGATGGCTCTCAGTAAAAACGGGAAGCACCTTGCTGTGATTTCCGGGGCCTTTGACAATGTGGAAACGGCATCGATCCGCCGTGACAACTCCGATCACGGTATACCATTGCGTAACTTCCGGGGCCGCATACTTGACCGAGACTCCCCGTCTACAATCGACTCTCGAGGGGCCGCCTTTAGCTCCAGCGGAAACATTCTTGCAATCCGTGAACTTCAAAACGTTATCGGGTTCTGGCGGACGAGTGACGGCGAATGCCTGGGGCGTGTGATTTTTCACACAGCGGCGCGCGGATGTGTTGTGGATGGTGCAACTGGTCTGCCACCGGAGTTCGTAATGGCAAATTCAGACGGGAAGGATGGTTGGATCGTTGAGGCAACGGGCTAGATAATTTCTCATTGACAGACGAAAATCTGAGCGCTACAGTCCCGCAACCCCTCTTCAAAATGCAGCGGGCCGACCTTGTGCCTTCAACACAAAGCCAGTAGTAGCGCACCAGAGCGCCAGGCAACACCTCACGCAACAAACTCAACCACAAACCAAACAATCACCGATGCGATCAAACGTCGGGCGCAGTCGCTCATCAATGACAGGACCATCGACGCAAGCGACCGCACCTGGCCCCGCTACGCACTGGAAATAAATGATCCCGCGCTTTCGGAACTAGTCCGCCGCGCTGATGCCGGTGAACCGATCATCGATGCTTCACACCCGCTGGAAACTACTGAAGAGATTTCAACAGAAGAAAAGCTCGAACGTCTGGCCGAGTTGATCTGCCACGCCGGCGCTCAGCCGGAAACCAGATGGGCTGCACTGCTAGTTCTTATGTCGACGCTTGAGAATTCTACGCAGCCAAAACTACTCGCCAATCATGTAAAGCACATCGCGTTCACTCGCTGTGGTGAGTTGAACTGCTTTGGCATCGTTGACGCGCAGATTGCTGCAATCGAAAGCGAGTTGCTGGTTAACTAGAGAACTCAGAACTCAAAAGTCCGAGATCATTCTTGGACACGGTCAGTACAGGGAGCGGTAGCGACCTGGTCAGTGATCAGCATGCGATATTCTTAAGGATCTTGACTGCTAATGATTGACCAGGTCGCTACCGCTCCCTGTACCGACCGTGTCCAAGGACGCCTTCTCAATCTGCTTCAACTTTTCCGTCAGCAGTTCCTGTTCACGCAGATTTTTCGTCATTGCGATCGCGCACTGGATTTCCTCACGCGCCTCAGCGAACCTGCCGATCTTCATCAACAGGTCTCCGCGAACACTGTGGAGCAGATGATAGCCGGTTAGCGTGGTTATAGCGTCGAGTGCATCAAGCCCAGCGGCCGGGCCGTGGGCCATACTCACAGCGACTGCTCGATTCAGCGCCACGATGGGAGATGGCGTGGTTTGCATCAGTGCGTCGTACAGAAGAACGATCCGTTCCCAGTCAGTTTCTTCGGCTGTGCGAGCTCGCATGTGACAGGCGACAATCGCTGCCTGTAACGCATAGTTTCCAGCGCCGCCACCGAGTCGTTGCGCGTGTTCGAGCGCCGACATCCCTCGCTGAATCTGCTCGTCGTCCCACAAAGAGCGATCCTGATCCGGCAGCAAGACCGCCTCACCGTTGCTTCCACGGCGAGCCGCTGTGCGCGACGCATTGAGCTCCATCAGGGCTAGAAGTGCGTAAACTTCAGACTCGCCGGGAAGAAACTGCGCCAGCATGCGTCCGAGCCGCAGCGCCTCGTCGCAGAGTGCGGCCCGCATCCACTCCTCGCCTGAGGTCGCCGTATACCCCTCATTAAAGATCAGGTAGACCACGGAAAGTACTGACGTCACTCTGCGGCGCAACTCGTCCCCGCGCGGCGACTCAAAGGGCACGTGCGCTTCCGAGAGAGTCTTCTTGGCGCGAAAGATCCGCTGCCCTATCGTTTTCTCAGGTACAAGAAAGGCGCGGGCGATCTCCGCCGTAGTGAGGCCGCCGATCAAACGCAACGTAAGCGCGACACGTCCCTCCACCGCAAGCACCGGATGGCACGCGGTAAAGATCAGCCGCAGCACGTCATCGTCGATCACCTGATCCAGTGCCTGGTCCATCGCGTCTCCGAGCCGCTGCTGTTGCACTTCAAGCTCCCGAGAAATCTCTTCGTGCTTTTGTACAAGCATCTGCCCACGGCGCAGACTATCGATGGCGCGACGCTTTGCCGCCGTCATCAGCCACGCCGCGGGATTTTCGGGGATACCTTCTGCGGGCCACCGCTCGAGGGCCACAACCAGCGCGTCCTGGGCAAGTTCCTCGGCAATGCCGATATCGCGGGTGACGCGCGCAATCGCAGCGATGAGCCGCGTAGACTCGATCTTCCAGACCGCCTCGATCGTCCTGTTGACATTGCTCATGTTCGCCTGACGACATCTTAATCGTCGTCAGGCAAACACACTACTGATGAACGTGAGTCGATGAAGGAAGAAACTCCGTGCCGTCTGACCACCGTTGCGTTGGAATTACGAACTGCGTTAGGTGCTGCAGCGGGTCAGCAACCGCAATGATAGGAGAACCCGGCAGATTGGCTCCCCAGATCGCGGGGTCGATGTCGGAATAGAAAAACATGAGGTGGGGAGGCCAGTGTGGTGCGCTGGCACCACCGTATCCTTGCTTCCCCATCATGTAGCACATCGCCCCCGGTTCCATCGCCGGCAGTTCTTTTCGGGCGAGAGCGGCGACGGTGATCTCGTTCACCTGAGCTAGCGTTTGTCCCGCCAGGGCCAGGTCGGCAATCTTCCTGACGCGAAGAAGGTAGGTACGCGCGCCTGCTGCATTGACACAAATGGGAACACGCACTTTCGGATCCCAGTAGTCCTCATCCGCGGCAGATGTCCAGGAGCGTCCCACGATACACACGAAACCGTTTTTGCCTTTCACCGCGGTTTCGAAACCATGACGGGCAAGAACCAACACCTCTGCATCGCGTGAAATGGACTCTGGCGCTGCACTTCGCGCCAGGGCAATTTCTGCGTCGCGATCGGCCATGAGGTATTGATCGATCGGGGCCATCTTCGGATAAGCTGTCTTAGCGTCCTGCGCCATCGCCTGGTACGCGATGCCGAGCACAACAAGCAATCCGAAGCACTTGATTACGATTCCGCCAACCTTGTTTTCGCACATAGTTTTCCCTCCCTGAGAGACAGCCTTTTCATGCAAGGCCGTCCTTCAGCGTCACTTGTATTTTGCGGAACGGCTTAGTTTTCTTCGGGGGCCGGCACGAAGAAGATCTCTCGCACTTCGACCGGAAAACGGCATGCTTTAGCGCCCTTGCGCGCCCATGCAACCACCTCGTCTACGTCGGCGCATTCGAGTATCCATAAACCGCCCACGTGCTCCTTGGTCTCGAGGTACGGTCCATCGGTGAGGAGCAGTTCACCGTTGGGCTGCGGCCGCAGTGTATGGGCCTTGCCCAAGCCGCCAGCAAACTTTCTGACGCCAGCAGCGATCATTTCGCGATTGAGCGCGTGAATCTCCTCCACCATCGCTTCGTCTTGTGTGGACGGGTCGAAGTTGTCGGGAAGGTAACCAGAAACCAGATATTGCGGC
>Ga0134124_10002422_pt1 | contig 15078 bp, 30 predicted proteins | sample KB304_FD_96880 | JGI IMG/M metagenome (GOLD analysis project Ga0134124, IMG submission 96880) | Terrestrial soil microbial communities without Nitrogen fertilizer from Kellogg Biological Station, Michigan, USA - KB3-0-4 | ecosystem: Environmental > Terrestrial > Soil > Unclassified ... | reverse complement strand
TACGCTTCTTCCAGGCCAGGTAGCACAGGTGAGTTGCCATCAAACTTATCTTTAGATCAATACAACCAGCTTCTGGCCGCTTTGAGGAGATGAACCATGCCAAATGAATTGCCAACATTCCAAGAACTGCTCGCAGCTCAACAGGCTGCTAGAGGACAAGGCCCAGCTCAGGCTGCTTTGACAGGGATCAATCAGGGTGTTGATCTTGGTCGCTCCATCCTTGAAAAGAATCGAGATAATGAAGATAGGAAACAGAAGTTTTTGCAAGAGGTCAGAAAGCTTACAGCTGGAACTTTACAGCCTGGTGACACTCCTGAGACCATTGGTCAAAGAGAAAGGACTCCTGAAGTTCAAGCAGCCCTCACTCCTAAGCCAAAGGAACCTAAAGAGCCTGGCAATCTAGTCAAGCTCTCAGAAAATGATGAAGGTGTGCTGGTTTATGACCCGGCTACTCGGAATACAAAGACCATCCCATTCAAAGGCAAGAAGAAAGAAGGGGCTGGTGGAAACAAGACGCAGCAGCTTGATTCTGCTTCTACTATGCTTCAGAATGTGAAGGAAATCTTAAAAGAGGTTCCTTCTGGTGGAAAGGGAATGGTGCAAGAATTCCTCTCTAAAGACATTGCAGGACGTGGCATGTTTGACAAGAAAGAGGCTAGGACGTATCAACAGATTGCTCCTGCTGCCTCTGTGGCTGTTTATCGTGGTGTAACAGGTGATACCAGGCTTTCTGATGCCGATGCTGCTGCCCGTGCTAGGCCACTCTTTCCCTATGAAGGTGAACCACAGGATGTACGGGAAGCCAAGTTGACTTTCCTTGACAAGCTCTTGGCTGACCAACGTCAAGTTGCCTCAGGTGGAGCTGAACAAACTCCTCTGCCAATTGAGGCTATCATAATGGAACAACAGAAGTTCTTGAAGGGTGGAGGAGCACCGGCAACTGGGACTCCTGCTCAACCTACCGGCAATCCTGGTGAAATGATCCGTGTGAAAGAAAAGAAGTCTGGACAGACGGGGTCTTTGCCAGCCAATGAGTTTGACCCCAATGTCTATGAAAGGCTCTAAAAATGCCCTTTATTCCTGATTCTACTCAAATTGCCCCTAAAAAGCCCTCTGGGTTTGTACCGGACGCACAAGGATTCGATTCTAGGCCCCTAAAATCAGAAGGTAAGGGTTTGCTATTACAGGCTGCTGAGAAGGCCCAGGAACTTACAGGCAGGACACTGGGTAAGGCTGCTTTAAAGGTTGCCTCAAACCCAATGATACCGCCAATCATCTCTGGTACAGTTGCCCCTGCTTTGGCCCTTGGAAAAGCTGCTGTGGAGCATCCTCGTGAAGCTGCCATAACAGCCGGTGCTATAGCTGCCCCCCAATTTGTGGGCCCTGGACTTTTGACCTCTTCTCTTGCTTCAGGTGGAGGAGCTGCCCTTGGTTCCTTGGCTGCTGATGTGGGTGAGAAGGCCCTTGGCACTCCAACTGCTCCAAAGACTTTGAAAGAGTCACTCATGAAGGCTGGTAAGACAGGAGCCAAGACCACAGGAATTGAGCTTGCTGTAGGAGTTCCCCTCATGGCTGTTGGTAAGGTTGGAAAGACAGTCTTACGAGCCGTTACCTCTGCCAAGAAGACAGCTAATGTGGAAGCTGCCGGTCAAGCAATAGGAGCTGTTGAAGACTCCCTGGGTCTTAACAAGATTCCTTTGGAGTCATTCCAGAACCCTGCTTCAGCTGATGCCTACCTGGGCCAAGTGAGCAAGATGTCAAAGGTAGACAATTTGCCGACAGATGAACTTTACAAGCTCCATAAGAATGCCCAGACCATTGGCAGGACATATCCCAAATTGGATAGTACAACTGCTGGGGCCAGATTCTTCAAGAAGATTCAGACAGTCAGAAATGAACTCTACAACCGTCTTCCACAACTGGGAGAGAAAGCTACAGCCTTTGCTAACGAGCTTGTCAAGGAGACAGCTGACAAAGCACGGGTAGCAGACAAAATAAAAGCCACACGGACTGTCAAGAAAGCCCTTCGATATGCTCTTGGTGCGACAGGTCTTGGTTTTGGAGCCCGTATTGCAAAGGAGTTCATACCTTGATAAAGAATGGAGATGTCTTAAGAACATTGATTGAGCACGTTGCAGAACTACGAGCTGACATGGGGTGGCTCAAGAAGCTGGTTTATATAGCAGTGGGAAGTAGCATGGCAGCAGCCTTTGGAGTGCTAGGCCAGATCGTGCTGGGGATGATAAGACGATGAGCAGTGTAGGTGGTGCTGAATATGAAATGCTCAAAGTGTTACAGGACAATCGTCCTCAAACAAACAGTCGAGATAGACAAGAGTACCAAGACTCGGTGGGTGATTAGTTCCTGTGCGTCTTGCGGATATCCTTTCGATCTTGAAGAATTTAATCCAGGGCTTCACCACTACCTCAAGTGGCAATGGAAAGAAGGAAAACCAAAGGATGAGGCTTGAACTGAAACGCTGGCTCATCAACAAGACTTCCACAATTGGCAAGTTGAGCATCAATGGGAAATTCTTCTGCTATACCCTTGAAGACAGAATCAGGCCCCCAGGTGAGAAAGTTCAAGATGAGACTGCCATCCCTTTTGGGACTTACAAGATCAAGATGACCTATGCACCCCATTTCAAACAAACTCTTCCTTGGCTTCAAGATGTGCCCATGTTCACTGGCATTCTGATGCACGCTGGTAACACAATCAAAGACACGAAAGGCTGCATCCTCGTAGGTCAATCCTATGAAGGCGAGACACTCAAAGAAAGCCGAGTAGCTTTGACAAGGCTCCTTACGGCAATGGAAGGTCAAGATGAGATTGAAATTACTGTTTCTTAGCACAGCCCTGTTGCTCAGTGCGTGCAACAAGAAACAAGAAATACCCCTTGATGCTGTAGTTGAGCTGCACATGACTCAAACCATCAAAGCTGGGCCAGTGACAATAGTCAATAAAGCACTATCCTCTGGCTTCTTCATCGACTCTGATGGATCAGTCATGACAGCTAGGCACTGTGTTAAAGGATTTACGGAGATTGAAGTAGTTACTAGCGATCATAAGTCTTACAATGCTCGTGTGGTCAAGGTGAGTGAGACAGATGATATCGCGATTATCAGGATTGCTAGGAAAAATAAATCATACCTAAAGATTGCCAGGGAAGATGTGAAGATTGGTGATATGGTCACAGCTCTTGGCTCCCCTCTAGGGCTTACGGGGACTTTCGTGAAGGGATATGTCTCCAACTTAGGGGGTAGTGAGGTCTTACTTGACATTACGCTTCTACCTGGCTATTCCGGCTGTCCGCTTTTGAATGACAAGAATGAGGTTGTTGGGATTGGCTCAAAGATCGTCCTCTTCAGGAACACTGCGAGTCATTTGAGCATTATGGTTGGCCTTGAGATCATCAGAGACTTCCTAGACGAGAGTCCATTTAAAGACCCAATACCATACCCAGAAGAACTGGGAAAATACTGAACTAGGAGATCAAGATGCCACTGGTGAGAGGCTACAGCAAGGACATGATCAGCAAAAATATAAGCGAGTTAGAACACAGCAGAAGTGAGGCTGGAAAGATGCGGTCGCACAAGCAGAATATTGCGATTGCTCTAGACATGGCTAGACGTTCAGGCGGGAAGATTCCTAGAAAGAAAAAGAAGCCTACTCTGGACTCAGTTGCGTATTGACAGGCGGGTATTTCGTAAAGCGTATGGTTGTTCCTTTTGCACTCGTAATTGCTTTTAAGCCAGCCAAAGTACCAAATTGAGGCTTTAACAAGGCAAGCAAAGATTTTGAAAAGAATCGCCTATTTGGTTTAAGTTCATATCCCCACTTCGTCTTCTCCCAATCCCTTCCGTCTAAAGCGTAGCTCTTACTGGGCTTTCTTGTGTTCAGCACATAAATCAACATCCCGTCAATTGGCTCGATCCTATTTTTGCATAGAACTTTGACTGCTGCTCGTATCTGCTTGACTGTCAAAGCAGGTTTCTTCTTCATTTCTTCCTCCCAAAAATCAAGTTCAGAACTCCAACCACAACCAGCATTCCTCCCCACCACCAGAAGAACCAGCTACAACCTACAGTCAGCTCATTTCCTGAAAAGTCAGTCATGACGTAACCAATGTGTACAGCAGGATACACAGAAGTCCAGCAGCAAAACAAGCAGCCCAGAACCTAAGCAAACCAAGCACCATATCTTTATCCATATCATGGCCTTTCCTTCTCATACTCTTTCTTGTGCTTAGGACAGACTGTGCTTAACCAGCCTCTAATGCTGTGAGTCTTACCAGGCTGTCCACAGACCTCACAAGTCCTTGCACTTTCAAGCTGTGCCTCTTCAATCAGGTCTTCCATCTCTTCAGTTGAGGAGTCCATGTAGAAGCGAAGAGTCCCAAACTTTTCTTTCACCTGAGAAGCTCTAGGAAGAGTACCATTTAACACATACTCAGGATGTAACCATGCTAGTTTTGCAATCATTTTATCTAATTTTTGAGATAGTTTTTTAGTGATCTTATACCAGCCATCTCCTACATCAAATCCCCAACATAGACAAGTTCGACTCATTGGTGCATGACGATCAACATAAAGAAAAGGAAAATCTCTTACCAGCCTTTCATCAAGCTCCTTGTTCATCTTACCTCCTAATCCCACATAGTTGGAATGCCACGTCTGACAAACCCAATAAAACGCAGTAAGTCCCACTCATAGACTAGCACATTCCCTTCATTATCCAAAGCTGCTGTCTGTCCATAGAACCATCTATTAAACCTACGAAACTCGTCTTTGCTGAGAATCTGTTTTATCTCTTCACTGCTGTAGCCAAGGCGGTTCTTTGAAGTCGGTATTTCGTACCTTTTTCTGATTGCCAAGAAGGCATTTTCACCTTTAGACTGCTTCTTTTTGTTCACGCTTGCTCCTTCCACTATGCAGCTTCTTGTTATATTGGAACACGATGTTACGCTGGGTCTTGCGAGTCTTCCTGGACGGCGTTGATTTCTTTTTTGGCTGCGAACGGTAATTCATTTACTGCCTCCCCACATTCAAGACATTCAAACCAGTCTCCCTTCGTCATCACTTCTTTTCTGCACTTGGGGCAAAAGGCGATCACTCTTCCTCCAGCTTCTTCTCGCAGAAGTTTATCCAGAACTTCGACAAGACTAGGTTGAACACGGTCAATCCAGCAGCCCATGTGTTGTGTCTATTGACGCCCGCCAAAAGGATAGTGGTCATCACCAACCAGCCATTGGCAATGGCTATCCAATAGATCCACGTCCACAGCTTTTTCAAGCCTTCCCATTGCTCCTTATTCTCCATGGCATGTCCCATCTGCGTCGATGAATTTCACTGGTGGTAAGCCTCGATCCGCCTCTTTCTCTTTAATGTGCATCAGCATGTCATGCAGTCTTGCGAAGTACCGTTCTTCATCACAGCTTGACAAGATGTAACCGTTGTCAATTCGGCTTATGACGTAGTCGGCGATCATTTGTTAGGAAACCTCCTTTGACATTTCAAACACAACTTGCCGTTTTCTGAGTGAATAAAAGACCCTGTAGTTGTTGTTTCAGACGTAGGATATAGTCTAACAAATGACGGTGTACAAATCAGACTATAGTCTACTAGTTTTTTATGCTTACACAGCTTTTTCTTCATTTTGAAAACTCCTTAAGTTCCCGAAGCATTGGAACTTTCTTGCCTTTCTTCTGCTTCTTTAAGATTGAGACTAGGTATGGGAAATACTCGTTTGTAGCTTTTAGCTTACACCGGCTGGGCCAGGGATAGTCACATTTCGTCCCTTTGTCCTGATGAAACATCCGTCCCTTCAAGTCAGTCTTCTTGTCATAGACCCCAGTTAAGTGCTTCTTGCACAGGAACCAGAAGACTGTAAATCCTTTGGGATGCTTATGTGGAAGCCGTCTCATCTTTTTCCTTCGGTGGCTTTATCTCTTTGTTGCACTTCAGACAGATGTACATCTCACCTGAACAGGTCTCACAGTCAAACTTCACCAGCTTATAAGGCAGGATTGCTGAACAGTTCCAGCAAAACTTCATGCCTGTCTTGTTCCACATTAGAGTATCCCTGACACATCTGCAATCACTTGGCGTTCTTTGGGATCAAGCCAAGCAATTGCAAATCCTTTAGGCTGAGGCGAATAGCCCGCTTCATCAGCATATGTCGGATAGTCAAGAAGACTGCCCGTGATGATGAAAGTGACTGGATGCTGTGTTCGCTTACCTTTCTTGACATCCCAATAGCTCTCTTTCAGAGTTGCCAGCTGATGTGTGTGAGAAGTAGCACAGATATCAGCGGCAGGATAATTCCGTAGCAAAGCACGGCAATTACCAAAAGTGTTAGACCCCACACCAGTACCGTGTTTGAAGGCGATTTTGTACTCATGGTTTCCCACCTTTAATCCAATGAATCCCTGATGTGGATAATACTTGTCAAGATAGCCCAACCTCTCTGCCAGCACTTTGTCACAGTCAATACCTGCAACTTTCATGGCTCTTCCCGTGTGATTCCCTGTGCAAGCTCCTTCGATTAAATGGGCCACAGGCTTAAAGAGTTCAAGGCTGTATTCAAATTGTTTCTGAGGATTCATATTCTGGGTAAACATCATGTCTTTCTTGTGAGGCAAGGCCATCTCATGATTGTCACCAAGAAGGAAAATCCCTGCTCTCTCTTCTTTGGCAAAACGAATATATTCTTTGGCCAACTTAAGGTCAGCGTCCTCATGACCAAAGTGCCAACAGCCAGCAAACAGAATCGGCTTCAGATTTGTCTTTCTCATTTAGGTGTCTCCTCTTTTTTAGCAGTCTGTTCGATGGTCAATCCATCAAGGTGATCCATTTCATGCTGAATCACACGAGCCAAGAAGCCGGTGGCCTTCAAAGTCTTCACCTTGCCACCAGGCGTGGTGTACTCAATTTCAAGGAACTTGGCTCTCTCTACCGGCAGCATTTTTCCTGGATGAGAAAGACAGCCTTCCATCATAGTCTCAGTTTCAACACTTACACGCTTCAGCTGAGGATTTATCACAATAAGAGCTCCGGTTGTTCCCTGTCTGATCCCTGTTACGAACATGCGGATTGACTCACCAATCTGAGGCGCAGCAAGCCCTACCCCTTTAAGGGCGTACATAGTCTGTTGCATATGACGAATCAACCGGCGTAGGCGGCCATTGACAGCTCCAACAGTTTTGGCCTTCTCCTTCAAGACAGTGTCAGTGAGGGGCAGGGCCATCTGTTCCTCCCATAAACTTGTTTTTTAAGTCCCTAAATAAGTCACTAACACTATCTCTTTTATCAACCTGATTTGTCCACTCTGTTAGAATTCTATCACCAACATTTTCTGCTAAATCAATATTATGATGAAGATTCTTAATTAATCCGACAAGATTACCAATTAAGGCGCACATGAACATGTAATCTTGGTTCAATATAACCGTCTTTTCTTCCAGGATTTTAATTCGTTCTTCAAGAGTTTCGGGCATTCTTACGCTCCTCTTTGGTTTTTTTCTTATGGCATAAATTGCATAATCCTTGAAGATTATCTGGATGACAAAATAGCTTAGGAAGCCACCACCCAAAATCTGACAATAACGTTGGCTGTTTCCCAATAGGCTTAATGTGGTCAATGCGAATCACTTCTGCATTTATACCGCAGTTTTCACAGGCAAACCAGCCTGGTCTTCCTGGACAACGTAAACATTTTTTAGTTTCTTGGTAATTTACTGACTGACGCCACACTTCACGAGAATGAGACACTAGCTTTGCAATGTCACTTCGTCGCTTAGTCATTCGTCTATGTCCCCTTCCCAATACAAAAGCTCTTCCACTTCATACGTTTCCATCTGAAGCTCCTGATGAGGCAATGCTGTAAGCTGCTTCATCAAGGGCCTTTTCAATTCGTTCTTTGACTTTTAAACGCAAAAGATGACGAATCCGTTGGTGCTTATGCTCCATCTTTTTGTAGTGGTCATTCTCAGCCCAGGCTTCTCCTAAAATCTGTGAAATATCAGTTGAATCAAGAAAAACCTTTATTTCCGTAGAGATACCCTCCTTGTATTTTCACTCTGCTCAATAAATCGACAGTTCTTAAAGGTGTAGTCTTTTGAACTGTCTAACCGATCTATAGAGGGCCTAGTCATTTCAGCTGCTTTATCTCTAAGCCAAAGCTTCTTAACTTCAGCCATAGTGATTCTGTTTTTAATCCCTTTTAGTCCATACCAACGATATGCTCTGTGTTTAGGGCTTGTGCATCGAGTATGAATATTGTAAAATACTCGAATCCAAGGCTCTTTCTCTATCTTTTTTCGCATATAAAATCTCATGTACTTACGGCAGTCAAACACCTTTGGAAACCCCCATGAGGTATCGTCTACCTCCATATATATTATACCATACAATCACGCCGTTGTCAAGGACAAATTTTCGTTTCTTTTGAAACAGGAAAAGGAACCTAGCAAAGAGAGGAATGTGAACTTTAAACATCTTTCTTATTTCACGACTTGAATTCATCTTAATCTCTTTTTAGCTGCATTCTTTTTATACCATTCTCTATTATAAGCTCTTTTTTAGTTTGCATGTTCTTTAGCAGCTGACCATGAATTACCAGCCCCACCATCTACTATCAATGGAATAGATAACTTTACAACAGATTCCATTATAGCTTTCACGCGAAGTAGAACTTCACTTACAGAGCCGTGTTTAACTTCTAGCAAAATTTCATCGTGAATCTGTAGAATAGGAGTATAACCTTCTTCATCACATCGTAGCATGGCCCATTTTATAATGTCAGCGGCACTGCCTTGGACAATGTAATTGACTGCCTGTCTCTCAGCTTTCCACCGCTCCATCTGGTCTCCGCTGCGGATATTAGGTATGGGTATTCTCCGCCCACCAAGCGTAGTCACGTAGCCCTTCTTGGCAGCTGTGAGCTTTGTCACATTTATCCAGGACTTCACATAAGGCAATTTGGCCCAGTACGCATCCAGCAGCTCCTGAGCCCTCTCCCTTTTGATTTTAGCGGTCATTGCCATCCTCTTGGCCTGAGCCCCATAGATTGCTGCAAAATTGAGCGTTTTGCCTATGTAGCGACCTACCCCGAATATCCGGCCTGTTTCCTCGTGGACATCCTTTCCTGTCCTGAAAGCCTGAAGTAAAATAGGTTCATGAGTGAAGTGAGCCAGGAGTCGGTACTCAATCTGTGAGTAGTCAAAACACAAAAGAGTGAGGTCAGGATGAGAAGGAACAAAAGCCTTACGCAGCATGTGCCCTGTTTCTGTCCGTGTTGGAATGCTGTGGAGATTTGGGCCAGAACTAGAAAGACGGCCTGTCCGTATCCCATCCCATTCATCTTGCTCTTCATTCACAGAGACCTGATTGAAAGACGTGTGCACTGTAGGAAGGCCCTCACGCTTCAAGATGCCTGTCACATAGGTGCTGTTAAGTTTGGAGAGCTCTCTATTTCTAATGATGAGCGGTATAACTTCGTGCATACCATCAAGTTCAAGAAGGGCATTCTTGTCTGTGGTAATGACATCAACCCATTGAGTCCTACCGCTCTTCTTGTCTTTCCGTTTAGCTCTCTTCCATTGCTCAGGCAAACCAAACTGTCTGTACAGAAGTTCCACCATCTGTTTAGGTGAGTCAAGGTTGATAAGATGACCAGCCAAGAGTTCCACTTTCTTTTTCAAATGGCCAATTTCGTCAGTGAAGAGAACAGAGAGATGTCGAAGATAAGGTACATCCACATCAACGCCTCTTGCCTCCATTCTATAAAGCAGCCGATTGACAGACATCTCAAGCTCAAACACTTTGACCTGGTCAGGAGTCATCTGTTTCTGAAAGAGCTCATACAGCCGATAAGTAGCTATGACATCACTGCCACAGTAGTTGGCTACCACATCAACAGGCTGATGGTCAAGAGTCACCTTGTCATGGCCCTTTCCAACAATCTGCCGATATGTGGGATAGGTGAAGTCTAGGAGTTCTTTGGCCAGAGCTTTGAGTCCTTGCGATTCTCTGACAGGATTGATTGAATAAGCGGCCAGCATCGTGTCATAATAAATGGCGTCTACACCACACTTGATTCCCCATCGTAGCATGTGATGTACGTCGCTCTTGACATTGTGACCGATCAGTTTAGCTGCGGATAGAAATACCTTCACTTGTTCAGTTATGAAGGTATAATAATACACCTCAGTTCCATCAAGAGTCAAGCCAAGCCCCACGAAATTTCCCTTCTCATCGTGCTCCACATCCACAACCACAGGCTTTCCACTTTGGAAAGTGAAAGGAGTGTCAATATGTAGTGTAACCCCATGACTACGAAGATCGTAGCTTTCGATAGAACTCAACAAGAAGCCTCCCTTGTAAATAAATTCCTAATAAAAAACCAGCAACGGGCAACGCAAGAAAAACTAAAAAGATAAGACTAATATTTTTCAATGCTTGCAGGTCTATCATCAAAGGTCACCATTCCTCTTTTTTCCATAGCTGAAAGAAACATGAGCTCTGTAATCGCATGATCTAAGCTAGACTCTTCACCATCTGCGTGATTAATACCGTCACGGCCAAAAAGTTTACATGTCCACCAGTCATATAAATGTCGCATTACCGCACCAAAAATACGTCCATATAAAATACCTTTCTCCCAGTTACGAGCATCATACTTAATTGCACCCTTAGTTAAAATACGTGCTACAGCATCCATAACTTCAAGTGGGAGTAATTCCCAACGCGCCTTTCCTTCGTCTTTTTTAGTGCCCGTTTTAGAATCTGCCCATCCATTCCGTCCTCCTTCTTTTGTGTTGTAATTTCCATCTTCAAGATATTGGCTAATTCAATTTGAGCCATCAGCGTATCCATTCATGCAAGTGAGACACCTCTTCAGCGTACAAGTCTCCATTACTGTCAGCCTTGATGTTCTCATAAGGTGTGGCAATTCGCCGATAGAACTCAAGAAAGGCCACAAAGTGGGCAGTCTGTTCATCTGTAGGCCGCTTTCCTAAGAGGCTCTTAAGCATGGAACTGGCCAACTCATGGATTGTGGCATACTGCCGGTTATTTGTCCAGGTTTTCAACATCTTCATGCTTTCAAGATAATTCATTTCTCCTGGATGGTTAACCAAGTAAGAGGAGTCCTCTAGTTTCTTTTTAATAGACTCTGAAATATAAGGCACTGATAATTACCTCCATGATCGTATTTCTTCTCTCAGTCTTATCCAGACTGAGCGAGGATTCCAAACCACTCTAGCTCTCCAACAGACTCTCTTCCACCATGTTCCCCACCTCTCATATACTTGCTTGGCAGCCTCATCAACTGAAGAGACAACTAAGTCTCCTTCATCATTCCTGACAGACTGAACATTGTCAACCCAGACAGTCGGTCTCATGTAGCCATGACGTGATATTGCTGTTTCTAGGTTTGCCCCACGACTGAACAGATTCCCTGTTGTGTCCACCACAACGTAGGCTTCTCGAATGAGCTTTTTGTCTTTGGCCCAATACTTTGCACGGTCTCCATCTGAGGCTTTGATGATTTCCTCTGGCTTGTAATTCCAATACTCATGCATCCACGGACTTAGGACTCTTATATCATACCGACTGAACGCTTTAACAGCATTCCAGACATCGGCATCTAAAACTCTCGCCTCCCTCCCAGTCATCTTTACAGCAAGATAGACAACTAGCATTTAATCTCCTCCATAAGACTGAGTGTATTGACAATTCACATGAACTCTCTTTATTGTTCGCGTGATTTCCAGAGCATCGGCTTCAGGACAAGCAGCTGGGCCATAATGCTTTCTAAAGATTCCTTCTTCAATAGCTCTAATTTTATCACCGTCTTCAAAATCCTTACCACAATTCGTACAAGAAATGCTCATGGTTTTTTCCTCTCCACAGTCCACATGGCCGCCACTTTTACAGCCTTCTTTGTTTCGTCAACGTCTTTGACAGTGACACCAAATGGGTCAACTGTTCGACCGAGTGTTGACTTTGTATGATGAACGATGGAAGTTTCTTCACTGTCTTTCCTGACATTCAAAACAAATTCTGCTGCATTCGTCTTGGCCACAGCACCAAGCATGTCTTCTTTGGTTGGTAGCATTCCCTCTTGAGTCCGTTGATGCACTCCCTTGTTCTCATGGTCAATGAAAAGAAACGTACAGCCGAATGCTGTACGCAAAGCTTTGACTCTTTCCATTACGGCTTGCATCTCAGTGTTGCTGGCTCCCTCTTTCGTTTGGAATGTGGAGAAGCTGTCAACAATCACTAGATCAGGTCTAAGCCGACTGAGTTCAGCTTTGAAAGCATCATAAGAGTTTTGCAAATCAATGCGAATTGTCGTACCGCATTTCAAATGCAGGTTGTCACCAAGGTCAGCTGGATTCAAGTCTTTGCCAGCAATCACAGAATTGAAGCGGCGGCGAGTCTCCCCTTTGAATCGCTCTTGGTCAATGTACAGCACTCGGCATTTCTCTACAGGAAAGCGACCAAGCCAATGCCCACCACGAGCACACTCTACAGCCAGGTCAATCATGAGCCAAGTCTTGAGAGAGCCACCCAATCCCGCCACAAACCCGACACTCTTCTTTGCAAGAAAGCCATCTGATATCCAGTCCACTTTCTCTTCCTCCGCAAGAAACTCCGCAAGGCTGTAAGTTCTCTCGTTATCTTGAGAAGGAGCTTCAGTAGCATAGAGAGCACACATCCTGTTAACTTGAGTACGGAGTTCATCCAAACTGAACGAATGAGCTTCAGCATACGGCGTCAATAAAAGAAGAATCTCTGACGGCTTCACTCCAAGACTATTCAATTTCCCAATTACACGAGAGAATTGGTAGTGACGTGTGCCTGGGCCAAGAGCAGCCAAAGCTTCTTCAATCACAGATTGTTTGTTTTGCACAGGTGTTGTTAACTTCCCTTCTTGTGTTAACATGAGCTTGCCAAGGAACTTCCGATTAAAACCCCCAGGAGTGAGCCAAGCATATCTCTTGCCGCAGGGATGAATGGAGGGAGCGGCCATAATGTAGCCACCGTCATTCCGAACATCCAAGCCTTGGCCAAGTTTTTCCACCCAAGTCTTTACTGTATTATCGTAGTGGAAGAACAAGTGAAGTCCGCCTTTGGACGCTGAGGCCATAAGGGGACTTCTCAGATTCAAACGAGTGAGAGTCTCTACTCCACCTTTGTATCGGTCTACATCAACCACTGTAACCCCTGACACCTTACCAGTTACAATGGCAATGTTAGCATTGGGCCAGCGAGTCCACCACTCTTTCACTTGATCCTCAGTAGGCAGATGCTCAGTGAATCCTTCTTGTTTAAATTTCACAAGAGGCGGGTCTTTCTGACCAGCCATTATCGGGATCACCGACAGCCCTTGTTTAAGATAGTTGAGAGCTTGCAACATCACTGTTCTCCCTCCACCATTTTCCAGCCAATGCTTCTACGAGCCAATACCAGTTATCAAGACCAGGAATCTTGATAGCTTTCAAGTCTCCAGTTTTCTTATCAATCTTACAGAAGTATCCATCTTTGCACTTTTGTGTGCTGTACTCAGCATTAATGTGAGCCAGGTAAGAGTACACCATAAGCTGGACACATGCCAGGCCATCCAACAAGCTGCCTGTCTTCCAGTCAACAATAACGAGGTCTCCAGACTCTGTTGTGCATACAAGGTCAGGTTTTCCATGAATCTTACTGGCTGTGGATTTAAGATGCTTCTCAATCCAGAGCACTGTTAGATTATTCTCAATCAGAAACTTTTCTACGTTATGAATCACCTTGGCCTCAAATGTGCCCTCTTCGATGATACGATCACCACCAAGAAGGTAACCTTCAATGAGTGCATGAATTTCAGTTCCATAGTCTTGGCTGGCTTTAAGGATTTCGTCAGCTTTGCTTTGCCCTACTTTTTCAACCCACAAGTCAATTGAGGGTTTTGGGAAAAGTCCTTTCAGCTGAGACGCTGATGGCCAGCCCAGATATTCTTCATGCGACATATTTGCCTCGTTTCCAGACGTAGTCTTCCATCTTCTTGGCGAGCTCAAATGTCTTGTCTTCGCACTCTTGCAGACTCGTACAGAATGCCATGATGAATGGAAACTGACCGGCAGCTTGAACACACCCTTGCCGCACAATTCTCTCATCAAGTCCTGGCCGTTCACTGACAGCTTTCTCAATCTTCTTAGCTGCTCCTTGTATCACCGGCTCAGGTATAGGCGTTGTGCTCTCATCTCGCTTTACAATGGGCATGGCCCCTCCTTATTCGTCAATACCAACTTGAAAGTTGTTGAATTGACGGCCTGTTTTTGGATTCAAGACTTTACCAAGGAACTTGATTTCAGCTACTTCACCCACTTGTACCTGCTTGAGAAATGTTTCAAGCTGACCATCTTTGCTTGTCAACACATTCACAGGATCACCAACAGCCACTTCAACGTCATGATAAGGCTGATCTTTGCCATCTTTGATTTGGATGGGTGCATCACCTTCGATCACTGCAAACTTAAAGGCCAGACCGAACTTCGTTTCACTCGAACCAATTAAGCGTCCTTTGAATGTGCTGCCAGCCATTTGAGAGAAGCGCACAACAGGGTTTCTCTCAAAGCTCTTTGTATTCTGAAGCATACGTTTTGCCATTTTCATTCCTCCTTAGGATTTTCTGGCGTTATAATACCAAGCTCACCAGTAAAACAATATCCAACGCCTCTCAAAGCTCCATCAAGCAATTCAAGAGCTTCTGTAAGAGTCATTGCATCTTGTTGTTCAACAGTTGCTTTAACTCCTTCACACTCTATTGAAACTTTTATCACCTAATTCCCCCTTTCTTTGGCGACTTGTACTGAGCTGGACAAGTCTTGCATTTATAGGTTCCTGTCACAGGGTCTTTGACAAACTCGTGTGTGTGCTTCTTAACCATGATGCCTCCTGTTCGCCTCAAGCTCCAAATAGCGACAGTTTTTAATGAAGTAATTAGAATGAGCATCTATGCGGTCAATACTTGGTTGTTTCATTAAATAAGCTTTGTCTCTAAACCAAAGCATTTTTAATTGGTCTGCGGTTA
>Ga0134124_10002421_pt1 | contig 15091 bp, 11 predicted proteins | sample KB304_FD_96880 | JGI IMG/M metagenome (GOLD analysis project Ga0134124, IMG submission 96880) | Terrestrial soil microbial communities without Nitrogen fertilizer from Kellogg Biological Station, Michigan, USA - KB3-0-4 | ecosystem: Environmental > Terrestrial > Soil > Unclassified ... | reverse complement strand
TGGAATCGTCGGGCCTGGCCTTCGATCACCTGTGGGTGTGCGGTCTCACCGACGAGGGCTGGCCGCTGGCGCCGCGCCCAAGCCCGTTCCTGCCGCTGGGCCTGCAGAAGAAAGCCGGCATTCCCGAAGCCAGCGCCGAAGGCGCGCTGGCGCAGGACCGCCGCCGCACCGAGGCCTGGCTGGGCGCCGCGCCCGAAGTGGTGCTGTCGCATGCCCTGCGCGAAGAAGACCGCGAGCTCAGGGTGAGCGTGCTCATCCAGGCACTACCCGAGGGTAGGCCAACTGGGCCGGAGGGCAGGCCCGAAATACCGGCCTATCCCCTCTATCGCGACGTGCTGTTCGCCGCGCGCGCCCTGGAGCGGCAGGACCAGGGGGCGGCGCGTGCCCCTGCGCTGGCGCAGGCCCAATCCGCGCTAGCGCAGGCCCAATCCACGCTGACGCAGCCCGTGCTGCGCGGCGGGGCGCGCGTGCTCGCCGATCAGGCCGCCTGCCCCTTTCGCGCCTTCGCCCGCCACCGGCTGGGCGCGCGCGCGCTGGATGAACCCGTGTCCGGCCTGGACGCCGCGGCGCGCGGCAACCTGTTGCACGCCCTCATGAAGGGCCTCTGGGACGAGCTCAAAACCAAGCAGCGCCTGGACGACCTGCCGCGCGGAGAACTGGCGGCCGTGATCGAGCGCGCCGCGCGTGCCGCGGTCAACCGCATACGCCGCGAGCGCAGCATCGAGGACGGCTTTGCCGAATTGGAGCGCGCGCGCCTGTGCCGGCTGGCCGCCGAGTGGCTGGAAGTGGAGCGCGCCCGCGGCGGTTTTGAAGTGGCGGCCACCGAGGAAAAACGCACCCTGCAGGCCGGCGGCCTGACCCTGTCGGGCCGCATCGACCGGCTGGACCGCCTGGAAGGCGGCGGCTACGCCCTCATCGACTACAAGACCGGACGGCCGACGCCGCGCAGTTGGCGCGGCCCGCGGCCCGACGACCCGCAGCTGCCGCTGTACGCGGTCAGCGCCCAGGAACCCATCAGCGCAGTGGCCTTCGCGCGGCTCAAGACAGGCGACATGCGCATGATGGGCTTTTCCCGCGACGGCGGCGTGATGCCCAAGGTGGAGAAAGCCATCAACTGGCCCAGCCTCATGAGCGCGTGGCGGAGCGAGGTCGATGCGCTGGGCAGCTCGTTCGCCGCAGGAGAGGCGGCGGTGGATCCCAAGAAGGGCATCCAGACCTGCCGCAACTGCGACCTCGCGCCGCTGTGCCGGGTGCACGAGAAATTTTCGCCGCTCGAGCTGGAAGAGGAGGAAGGATTCGAAAACGGCGAGGATGCTCCATGACCGCTTCCATCACGCCGCTGTTCGAGCTGCCCGACGCCGAGGCGCGCGAGCGCGCCCTCGACCCGGCGCGCTCCTTCATCGTGCAGGCCCCGGCCGGGTCGGGCAAGACCGAGCTGCTGGTGCGGCGCCACGTCCGGCTGCTCGGCACCGTGCAGCGCCCCGAGGAAGTGCTGGCCATCACCTTCACGCGCAAGGCGGCGGCGGAAATGAAGTCGCGCGTGCTGAAGCGCCTGGCGGAACGGGGCGAACTCAACCACAGCGCCGACATCGCGCCGCGGCTGCGCATCATGACCATCGATTCGCTGTGCGCGTCCCTCACGCGCCAGCTCCCCGTGCTGGCGCGCTTCGGCGCCCAGCCCGGCATCGCCGAGTACGACGACGCGCGCATGCTGTATGCCGAGGCGGCCACGCGCACCCTGGCCCTGCTCGAGGGCGGCGGCGAGCCGGCACGCCATGTGGGGCGGCTGCTCACCCACCTGGACAACGATGTCGGGGCCGTGGGCCGGCTGCTGTCCATCATGCTGGCGAGGCGCGACCAATGGCTGCGCCGCGCCGGCAATCCGCCCACGCGCGCCGAGCTGCAAGCGGCCTTCACGGCCGACCGCGAGCGCCTGCTGGCGCGGGCACGGCTGCTGCATCCTGAGGCATCGCCTGAACGCGCCGAGGCATGGCTCACCAGGGCAGGGGATTGGCGGCGCAAGCCCAAGCCCGCCCCGGCCGAGCTGGTGGGCAACGAGCCTCTGCGCGAGGCGCTGTGCGCCCTGCTGCCGGGGCGCTTTCCGCCCGAACGCTATGCTGACGAGCAATGGAAGGTGCTGGAGGCCATCCTCGCTCTGCTGAAAATCGCGGCGGCGCAGTTGAAGCTGGTGTTCGCCGAGCGCAACCTGGCCGACTTCACCGAGTTCTCCCAGGGCGCCGTGCGCGCGCTGGGAGGCGTGGACGATCCCTCCGACCTGCTGCTGCGCCTGGATGCCGGCATACGCCACATCCTCATCGACGAGTTCCAGGACACCTCCCTCAGCCAGTGGGAATTGCTGGAGCGCCTCACCGCGGGTTGGGAAAACGGAGACGGGCGCACGGTGTTCGCGGTGGGCGACCCCATGCAGTCCATTTACCGCTTCCGCGAAGCCGAGGTGGCGCTGTTCCTGCACGCGCGCCGCGCCGGCCTGGGCAACATAGCGCTCGAGCCGCTCACGCTGCGCACCAATTTCCGCTCCCAGGCCGGCATCGTGGCCTGGGTGAACCGCAGCTTCGGCCGCATCCTGCCCGAACAGGAAGACGAATCCGCCGGCGCGGTGCCCTATTCGCAAGCGGCGGCGCATCCGGCCAGGGCCACGCTGCCCGGCGAAGCCGCGCGCTGGCATGCCGCGGCCGACCGCGACGACGAGGCGCGCCGCGTGGTGGAACTGGCGCGCGCCGCGCAGGCCGAGCCCCCCGAGGGAAGCTGCGCCATCCTGGTCCGCGACCGCAACGCGCTGGCCGAGATCGTGCCCGCCCTGTCGGCGGCCGGCCTGCGCTACCGCGCCGTGGACATCGAAAGGCTGGGCGAGAAGCAGGTGGTGCAGGACCTGTACGCCCTCACCCGCGCGCTGGCGCATCCGGCCGACCGCGTGGCGTGGCTGGCGCTGCTGCGCGCGCGCTGGGCCGGCTTCGATCATGCCGACGTGCATGTGCTGGCGGGCATCGACGGCATGGCCAATAGCGCCACGAATGCTTCACGCGCACCCGCTGCGCCGCAGGCGCTCGAACTCCCGACCATCTGGGAGTGCCTGCACGACGAGGCGCGGCTGTCGGGCCTGTTCGGGCTGTCGGCCGACGCCCGCGCGCGCCTGCCGCGCCTGCGCGCCGTGCTGGGCGCGGCGCTGGCGCAGCGGCTGCGCGGCAGCCTGCGCGAGCGCGTGGAAGGCGCGTGGCTGGCCCTGGGCGGCCCGGCCTGCGTGGACTCGCGCGCCGAACTGGAAGACGCGGAAATCTTTTTCGAGCAGCTCGACCGCCTCGAAGACGCCGGGGACCTGCCCGACATGGCGCAGCTCGAACAAAGCCTGGATGAGCTGTATGCCGCGCCCGACCTCGACGGCGGCGAGGCCGGGCTGCTGCAGGTGATGACCATTCACAAGGCCAAGGGCCTGGAGTTCGACACCGTCATCGTGCCCGGACTGGACCGCGCGCCGCGCAGCGGAGAGCGCCCGTTGCTGGCCTGGAAGTCGCAGGTAAACGGCGGATTGCTGCTCGCGCCCATCAACGCCGCCGGTGACGACAAAGAGCCGCTGTACAACTACGTGCGCGCCGAGCAGCGCCGCGCCGAGGACGCCGAGTCGGGCCGCCTGTTGTACGTGGCCGCCACGCGCGCCAAGGCGCGGCTGCACTTGCTGGCCTGCGTGAAACAGGAAGAAGATGGTCAGGCACTCAAGGCCCCGCTGCCGCGCTCGCTGCTGAAGCAGGCCTGGTGCGTGGCCGCGAACGAGCTGCAGGCGGCCGCTCCCGGATGGTCGGCCACGGGCGATGCCAAGCCCGAGCCCGGCGCCGACTACGTGCCGCGCCGCCTGCCCGCCGCCTGGCGTCCGCCCGCGCCCCCGCCGGATGCGCCGGTGCCGCGCGCGGCCGAGGCCGCGCCGCTGGCCGAGCAGATCGAATTCTCGTGGGCGGGCGAGACCGCCCGGCACGTGGGCAGCGTGGTGCACCGCTGGCTGCAGCGCCTGGCCGAATCCGGCCTGGAGCGCTGGGACGCCGAATCATTGAGCCCGCTGCGCGCGCGCTTCCGCTCCGCGCTGGCGGTGCGCGGCGTCGACCAGGCCGAGCTCGACGCGGCCGCGGAGCGCGTGGCGGCGGCGCTGGCCAACGCGCTGCGCGACCCGCGCGGGCGCTGGCTGCTCGGGCCGCAGCCCGAGGCGCGCAACGAATACCGCATCACCGCCATGGTGGAAGGCGAGCGCCGGCACCTGGTGATCGACCGCACCTTCGTGGCCGGGGGCAGGCGCTGGATCGTGGACTACAAGACCAGCAGCCACGAGGGAACCGATGTCGAAGCGTTCCTCGACCGCGAGCGCGAGCGCTATCGGGCGCAGCTCGAGCGCTATGCGGCGCACCTGCCGGGCGAGCTCAAATCGCTGGGACTGTATTTCCCCATGCTGTTGGGGTGGCGGGAGTGGTGATCAGCCGAGACGCGAGAATGCGCCGGCGCGGCGCCGCTGCCCGAAACAGCCCTTGTCCTTGCAGGCGCTAGTTGAATATGCGCAGCGGATCGGGGTAGTCGGGATTGCAGTAAGTCTTGTCGGCGATGTCCTCGCGGTGCAGCCCTGGCACGCGCAGTTCGCACAACTTGCCCACTTTCACGCCGCGCGCCACCACCACGCCGGAGGCGACGCTGGTGTGCGCGCCGATTTCAGCCCGGTCGCCGATGACGGCGCCGGCTTCCATCCATACCGAGTGCGCGATGCGCGCCGCGAATCCCACGCTGCAGTTCGCGCCGATGACGGCGTTGTGCTCGACGCGGCAGGATGGCGCCAGTACGGCACCCTGGCCCACGAAGGCGTTCTCGCCCAGCTTCACGCCGGGCGCCACCACCGCGCCCGGCGCGACGCAGGGCGGCAGGCGGTAGCCGCGCATCCGGCAAAAGGCCAGCAGTTCCAGCCGCTTGAAATTGAGGAAACGATCGTCAAAAGCGGCAAACACGGTCACGCGCGCCGGATCGTGCTCGGCGAGAAACGCCAGGTCGAAGCGGTAGGCGTCGTCCTGCGCCAGCGAGACTCTTTCGATGGCCGTGCCCGGCTCGAGGGCGCGCCAGGCCTCGCAGGCCAGGTCGAGGAAATCGCCGGCGCCGATGACGAGCTTGGTTGTGGTTGGATTCAGAGTGTCAGAACTCAAAGCGCCCGTCCATGAGGTCCGAGTACCACTGCTCCACGCCGCGGCTGAGGTATTCGTAGGCGCCCTGGGAGGCGATGGGCGCATCCGCGTGCAGCCCGGACTGCACCAGTTCCATGACGCGAATGTCCTCCTCCAGCACCGGCCGCCCTCCCAGCATCATGGCATGCAGCACGGCCGGCGAGGCCGGGTAACGGTCCTTCTTCCTGGCCAGCACCCACCACACCAGCAGTTCGGATTGGCCGGGAGCGACTGGCACATGCCGCTCGATGGTGAAGGAGTAGCCGCCGTCGGGCGAAGCGATGTGCAGGTTGGGATAGGCCAGCCAATTGTAGTAATAGTCACCGCCCTCGGGCCAGCGCTCGACGTGCTCGTGCCAGTCGTAGGCCGGGCGCGGCCCGAGCGGCGCGTCGGGGACGCCGAAGCTGAAGCCGCGCAGTTGCTCGCGCCGTTCGCGGGGCCCGGGCGTTCCCGCCGCCGCGGCTTCCACGGCGGCCAGCGCCGCCTCGTCCACCGGCGCCTGGAAAGTGACGTGCTTCGCCAGCGTGGACGGATGCACGAAGCGCGGATGGTTGCCGTCGCGCAGGTTTTCGAACGCCAGCTTCCAGTTGTAGCGGCCCGGCATGCGGCCGAATATGATTTCTTCGTCCCACGACTCCGAGCACGAGCGCAGCGAGTCCATGAAGGGCGCCGAGAACTGCCAGGCCATGGGTATGGGTTCGGCTGCGAGGTTGACGAACACGGCGTTGCCCACGGTCTTGAGCGCGAACTGGCGCAGGCACAGCGCGGCGCGCTCCCCCGCGCCGAAGCGGTAGATGTCGTCGTGGAACGGAATGTTCTCCGGCCGCCCCGCTGCGTCGTATCCCCAGCCGTGGTAGCGGCACAGCAGCGGCCGGCGCCCGCTCATGCCGGTCTGGATGCGCGCCTGGCGGTGCAGGCAGACGTTCTCGAAGGCCTTGAGCTCGCCGTTGAAGTTCTGCACCACCACCGGCACACCGCCGATGCTGCGCTCCAGGTAGTCGTTGTGGCGGGCGAGCAGCGTCTTGAAGCCGAAGAATATCCACAGCCGCCGGAACAGCAGTTCCTGCTCGCGCGCGAACACCGCCTCCGAGAGGTAGTGTTCGGGACGCATGCGCGAGCGCATGGCCGCTACTTGAACTCGAACTTGCGGGCGGGATTGCCCATGACCGTGATGCCCTCCGGCACGTTGCCGCCCACCACGCTGCCGGCGCCGATGACGGCGCCGTTGCCGATGGTGAGGCCGGGCAGGATGGTGGCGTGGGGATGGATGGTCACGTTCTCGCCGATGGTGACTCCGCCGCCGATGAACACGAAGCTGCTGAGGTGGCTGTACGAGCCGATGCGCACGTCGTGGCCCACGATGGTCAGCGCGCCCACGGTGACAAAGTCGGCCAGATGGCAATCGGACGCCAGCGACACCTTGGGCTCGAAGATGTTGCCCACGCCCAGCGCGACGTTGTCGCCGCGCGCGACGTCGGTCAGGAGGTTGATGAACTCGGCCTTCTTGGCGAGCAGGGCGGCGGCGTACTTGCGCTTGGAAGCGGGATCGCCCTGGGCGCAGATGAAGCGGTCGCCGGGCTTGGGAACGTAGGTGAAGGGATCGCCGATGATGTGCTGGTCGGTGTTGTAGCCCTTGAGGATGTCCGGCCGGTCATCCAGGAATCCGCCCAGGGTCCAGTCCTTGCCGTTGCCGAGGTCCCGCCTGCACTGTCCCAGCAGCACCCGGCCGAAGCCACCCGCGCCCACGATGATGAGTTTTTCCATGCCGGTCTCCTTGCATTGAGGCTAGCGCGTGCAACCTTTGAAGCGCGCCCTAAAACGTGATCCCGCCGTCCATGAGAATGGTGGTGCCCGTCACCCAGCGGCTGGCGCCGGACAGCAGGTAAATCGCGGCATTGGCCACGTCGTCCGGCGTGCCCAGCCCCAGCGGATGCTTGTCGCGCTGCTCCTGGAGCCAGGCCTTGCCCTCCTCCTCGGTCAGGCCGTAGGTGAGCAAGGGCGTTTCCACCAGGTCGGCGGACAGGCAGTTTGCGCGAATGCGGCGCTTGGCCTGCTCCAGCGCCAGGCAGCGCACCGCGGCGATCAGCGCCGCCTTGCTGGCCGAGTAGATGCCCACGCCGTGCACGCCGCGATGCGCGGCGGTGGACGCCATGAACACGATGGAGCCGCCGTCGCGCAGCGCGTTCTTCATGAGCAGCCGCTGGGTTAGCAGCATGGGCGCGTGGAAGTTGGTGCCCATCACCTCATCGAGAAACTTGCGCGAAATCATCTTGATGGGCGCAAGGCCGCGGATGCCGGCGCCGTGGAACACCCCGTCGATCTTGCCGGCCTGCTCCACCAGGGCGTGCATGTCCTCGGCCACGTTCAGGTCGGCGCGCACCGACTTGTGCGGGGCCTCGCCCGCCACGCCAGGATGGGCCTGGCGCAGCATGTCCATAGTCTGCGACAGGCGTTGCTCGTCGCGCGCCGACAGCACCACCGTGGCGCCCATGCGCGCGCAGGACACCGCGGTCTGCCGCCCCAGCCCCGACGAGGCGCCGGTCACCAGTATGGTCTTGCCGGCCAGGGAGAATGGATTGCCGGCCATCAGAGGGAGACGTGCACGGTGAGCCCGCCATCCACCATCAGGGTGGAACGGGTGATCCAGCGACTGGCGTCGGACAGCAGGAACACGGCGGCGTTGGCCACGTCCTCGGGCTGGCCCAGGCCCAACGGGGCCAGGTCGTAGTTGGCCTCGATGGAGGCGGTGCCGGCGTTCAACGCGTCCAGCATCGGTGTCTGCACATAGCCGGGCGAAATGCAGTTGGCGCGGATTTTCTGCTTCGCGCCCACCTCCAGCGCGAGGGCGCGCAGCGCCGGTATCAGGGCCCCCTTGCTGGCGGCGTAAATGCCGGTGGCAAACGTGCCGATGTGAGCCGTGGTCGAAGTGACGTAGACCAGCGACGCGCCGTTGGCGATGCGCTTCCCGGCCAGCAGTTTCTGGGTCAGCAGGATGGGCGCGTCGAAGTTGATGCCGTGAATCCTGCGGATGTACTTTTCCGAGGTCATGCGGAAGGGCGCCATGACGGTGATGCCGGCGCAATTCACCAGGCCGTCGATGACGCCGGCCTCTTCGGCCACGCGCGCCAGGCCGTCGGATTCGGCCATGTCGGCGGCGATGCCGCGGTGGCCGCGCTGGTCTTGGCCCTCCAGCGCGGCGCAGGTCTCGGCCAGCCTGGCGGCGTCGCGCCCGGTGGCCACCACGGTGGCGCCCATGGCGGCGCAGGTGATGGCGGTCTGTCGCCCGATGCCCGACGAAGCGCCGGTGACCAGCACGGTGCGTCCCGCGAGGCTGAAGGGATTGAAGGGCTCGCCGCTCACGGTGCCATTTGCGGCACGGGCTCGCCGCTCATCGTTGTGGTCTGCGGCAAAGGGCCCGCCGCTCATCGTTGTGGTCTGCGGCAAAGGAGCCCGCCGCTCATGCTTCGATCAGCGGTGGAAACACGGCGCCTTGGGTTTCCATGATGCAGGTGGCCCATGACAGCCCGATGCCGAAGCCGCACATGGCCAGGCGCTTTCGCCCCGACAGCAGCGGCTCGCGTATGCGCGCCGTCATGGTGACGGGAATGGACGCGCCGCTGGTGTTGCCGAAATCCTCCAGCGTCGAGGGCACCCGGTCCGGCTCCAGCCGCAGCTTCTTGCGGATGGTTTCGTTGATCATGCGGTTCGCCTGGTGCAGCAGCAGGTAGTCGACCTGGTCGAGCGTCAGGCCGGCATATTCCAGCGTGTGCAACAGCGCCGGCGGCACGCGCTGGGTGGAAAACGAGAGCACCGCCGTCCCGTCCAGGATGAGGTCCGTGGGATAGCTCTTGGCGCCGTGCTCGTCCACGCTGGGAATGTGGTGGTGCATTTCGATGGGGCGGCGGTGCCCGCCCACGGGCAGCATGATGGCCTGCCAGCCGCTGCCGTCGCTGTTGAGATCGAAATGCATGGGCGGCGCCGACGGGTCATGCTCCAGCGCCGTCGCCGTGCCCGCGTCGCTGAACAGGGGATCGTTCAAGGTAGCGCACTTGTCGCCCACCAGCACCAGGCCCTTCTTCACCGTGCCGGCGGCAATCATGGAGCCCAGCACGTACAGCGCATACGGATAGCCCGAGCAGCCCAGGTTGACGGCGAAGGCCAGTGTGGCGGTGGAGAGCTTCATCCGGTCCTGGATCATAATGGACGTGGCCGGGATGAGGTAATCGGGCGACTGGCTGACCACGATGAGGGCGTCGATGTCCTCGCGCTTCCAAGCCAGTTCCTCCAGCAGGCGCTCGGCGGCGTCCTGGGCCAGCGTGGAAAAAAACTGCCAGGGCTTGCATATGCGCCGTCGCGCGATGCCGATATTGCGCACCAGGCGCTCGCGCTCGCTGCGCATGGCGGGCGGACAGTCGTCTAGGTTGGACACCACGGTCTTGGGCACGCAGGTTGCCAAGCCGCGATAGGCGACGTTGCGCAGGGTGGAGGAGGCCATGTCAGGCCTTGTTGCCCAGGAGCTTGTGCACGTCCTGCAAGGTCGTGCAGCCCTTCAGGTCGTTGCCGGTGATGGTGACCCCGTACTCCAGGTCGAACATGACGATCACGGCCAACGCGGCGAGCGAATCCCACTCCGGCAGGTCGCCCAGCGCGGTGTCGGGCTTGAGTTCCACGGCCTCCTGGAAATCCACCGCGGTGTTGAAATTCTCGATGAACGATTCGATACCGGACATTGTTTCTCCCTTGCGCCGCGCCGGTCCGTTCCCGGGCAGATGTTCGATGTGCGGATTCTAAGCCGCCTGACCCTGGCTTGCGGCGGAATTTTGCACCCAGGTGCGCCATATTTCCAAGTAGGCGGCCTCCAGGCTCCGGGTGACTTCGCCGGTGGAGAACACTGGGGAATTGCGCGCGCGCTCGCGCAGGCTGCCGCGCCAGCGGGCCATTTGCGCCGGGTCGCCGGCGAGTTCGATGGCCTTGGCGCAGTATTCTTCCGCGGAGAAGGCCACCAGCGCCTCGGCGCCGGCGCCGCGCAGCATCCCGGCCGTGCTTTTCTGCAGTTCCGATTCGCCCTCGATGGCGATGATGGGCACGCCCATCCACAGCGTGTGCAAGCTGGTGGTGCCGCCGCTGTACGGGAAGGGATCGAGCGCGATGTCAACTTCCTGCAACATGTGCAGAAAGTCACGCAACGGGCGCCGGCCTCGAATGTCGAGTTGCGCCGCCTCGGCCAGCCCCAGGCGGGTGAAGCGCGCGGCGACGTCGGCGCGCACGGCGGCGGCGTCTCCGCCCAGGACCACCAGCAGCAGGCGTGAGCCGGGCACGGCATTGAGAATGCGCGCCCAGGCGGCGATCACTTCGTCGGCCACCTTGGTGTAGTTGTTGAAGGAACCGAAGGTGACATAGCCATTGGAAAGCAGCGGCGGCGCGTTCACGGGGGGACTGTCGGGCGATGGGCCGAAGGCCGCGGCGGCGCTGATTCGCAGCAGGCGCTCGGAATAAAAGCGCTCGGTGGCGCCGGGCGGATCGAGATAGGCGTCGGTGATGCGGTAATCCATGGTGGCAAGGCCGGTGGTGCACATGTAGCCGAACCAGCTCGCCTGGATGGGCGCCGGGCGGCGCGCGAACACCAGCAGGCGGTTGCCCACGGTGTGGCCCGACAGGTCGACCAGGATGTCGACCTTGTCGTCGCGGATAAGCGCGGCGGCGCGGTCGTCGTCGAGGCCCGCGATCCTGCGCCATTCCGCGTACTGCCGCAGCCGCAGATTCACCGCGTCCTCCCCCGCCCAGTTGTCGTAGCAGATGACGCGGAAGCGCTCCTTGTCGTGGCCGGCCAGCACCGGCTCGATGAAGTAGCTCACCGAGTGCTCCTTCAGGTCGGCCGACACGTAGCCGATGGTGAGGCGCCGCCCAAGCGTGGCGTCCACGTCCTCGCGCCGCACGAGCGGCGCGAAGCCCGAGGCGTGCGCCGCGGCCCAGCGCACGTGCTCCTCGAACAGCCGCTGCTGGTCGTGGTTGCGGTGCAGGCCGTACAGGCACAGCAGCGTGCTGTGCGCCTGGTGGAAGGCGGGCTTCAACTCCACGGCGCGGCGCAGGCGCTCCTCGGCCTCGTCGATGCGGCCCATGTCGTACAGCAGGCAGCCGAGGTTGTAATGCGCCTCGGCGAGGCCGGGCGCGAGTTCCAGCGCGCGCCGGTAGAAATCGGCCGCCGCGGCGAGACGCACCAGCGCCTGGCAGGCGGCGCCCATGTTGCAGAGAATGGCCGCGGACTGCGTGGATTCCGAAACGAGCGGCAAGGCCTTCTGATAGCAGCCCAGCGCGCCCAGGTGATCCTGCGCTGCCTGAAGCACCGCTCCTTGCGCGAGCAAGGCGTTCACATCCGGCACGGCCGAATGCCTGGAGGGACCTTTCTCGCCCCGCGCCACATCAGGGTGAGGCCGTGGCGCCCGCAATTGCCGGATGAACTTCAGCAGCATGCTGACATTCTAGCCGGTACCACCTCGCACGGCACTTCGGGCATACTTGTGGAAACCATCCGTGTCCGGCTTACTTCGTTCGCCGGTCCGCCATTCAAAGGAGACAGGCTATGGCAAAGTGGCTCAACAATCCCGAGTTCATCACCTTCGAGGTCAAGAAAGGCGTGGCCTACATCACGCTGAACCGCCCGGAGAAGCGCAACGCCCTCAGCCAGGGCCTGCTGAAGGAGCTGGGGGACGCGCTCCAGGAAGCCGACGACCTGAAGAACGTGCACTGCGCCGTGCTGGCCGGGGCCGGCAAGGACTTCTGCGCCGGCTACGACCTCGCAGCCGGCGGGGGCTACGCGCCCACCACCCACAACCCCGACGACTACCGCGGCAACACCAGTTTCGACGACGACCTGTGGTCGCTGCGCCAGCGCGGCGGCGTGCGCATGCAGTTCTTCGACATGTTCAAGCCGGTGATCGCCAAGGTGCACGGCAACTGCCTGGCGGGGGGCACCGACATCGCGCTGATGTGCGACATCGTCATCGCCGCCAACGACGCAAAAATCGGCTTTCCCGCGACGCGCGCCTTGGGCTCGCCGGCAAACCACATGTGGCTCTACCACTGTGGACCACAATGGGCGAAACGACTTTTATTTACAGGTGATTCCATCCGCGGCAAAGATGCGGCAAAAATAGGCCTGGTCCAAAAGGCCGTCTCAAAGGAAAAACTGGATGCCGAGGTGGACCTGCTGGCCGGACGCATCACCAGCGTGCAGCCCGACCTGCTGGCCGCGCACAAGCGCATCGTCAACGAGGGTCTGGAGCTGATGGGGGCTCGCACCCTGCAGCGCATCGCGGGCGAGAACGATGCCCGGGCGCACCTGTCCTCGGCCTTCAAAGGGTTCTTCGACAATGTGAAGGAGATGGGACTGAAGGAAGCTTTGAAGCGGCGGGATGCCCCCTTTGGTGACGGCGAAGCATCAATAGACGAACAAGTTTAAGCAGCGAAGAACGAGATTTCGCCTCTAAGGCTCGCCCCATCCCCGTCCCTTCCCCCCTGGGGAAGGGTGATGAAACCCGCGCGGACTAGCCCCTCTCCCCCAGGGAGAGGGGTTGGGGACAGGGCAACGTCAGCCCTTACAACAAACAATGACCCAGCAATTGCAAGCTGATTCTTCGAACGGTCTTTCGCATTGGGCCGACAACGGCTCCGTGCGAATTCATTACCTCGATTCCAAGCCGAATGCTTCGTCTTCAGAAATTCCGATAGTTTTTGTTCCGGGGTTTGGCGAAGAGGCCATGGAATACCTGGGGTTCATCGACGCCCTCCGCCCGCGGAGAACTCTCGTCGTCGACCTGCGCGGCCGCGGGCGCTCGGACGTGCCCGAATCCGGTTACACCCTTGACGACCACGCGTCAGACCTCGACGCCGTCGTTCGTCACATAAACATTCCACTGGTCCACCTGGTCTCTTTTTCGCGGGGGACCGGTTATGCCATGCGCTGGGCCACGCTCAATCCGGGCCGTCTGAAGAGCTACACCATCGGCGACTACCCCGCCGAGCAGATCGTTCCGCCGGCGTGGTTCCCCGCCAAAAGCGAGACCTCCAAGTGGCGCGGCCGGCCCGTGAACGAACGCATGCCGGTACCCGCCATCCGCAGGATGTTCGCCGATGCGGTCAACCTCTCCATGTGGGACGACCTGAAGCGGCTGCGCTGCCCCATCCAGGTGATCCGCGGTGGCGCCGAGGGCGGCATGATCGACGCGGCGCGGGTGGCGCGCTACCGCGAAGTCGCGGCCGACGTGCATGTCGAGACTTTCGAGGAGTCGGGCCACGACCTGTGGCTGCCCGACCCGCTGCGCTTTCCGGGCCGGGTGGCCGCCTTCGTGGCGCAAGCGGAGGCCCGCAGCCCTTCTTAATCGGTTTGCAGGAGAGGAAATGGACTTTGCCAGGGAATATGGCGACGGCGACGGGACTGCAAGGGCAGGCCTCGCCGACTGGAAGAAGATTCCCGACGTCGAGCTGCACCTGCCGGCGCTGCTGGCTTATGCGGCCCGGCACTATGGCGCACGCGACTTCATCGTCTTCGACGACGAGCGCCTCACCTATGGCGAGGCCGAGCGCCAGTCGGCCATTTTGGCGCGGCAGTTGCTCGATGCCGGCATGGGCAAGGGTTCACGCGTGGGCATCCTGTTCCCAAACGACCCCAAGTTCGTGGTGGCCTGGCTGGCGGTGACGCGCATCGGCGCCGTGGTGGTGCCCATCAGCACGCTGTCGCAGGGCCCGGAAATCCTGCGCACGGCGCGCCACGGCGACTTCGCGCTGATCATCGCCGCCCAGCGCTTCCTGAACAACGACTACGTGGCGCGCATGGCGAAGTCCTTTCCGGGCCTGACGGGGCAGAAGACGCCGCTCGCCCTTGAAGCAGCACCCTACTTGCGCGCGATCTGGATCTGGGGCACCGATGTGCCGTCCTGGGCCGAGCGCGTCGACCTGTCGCGCCCGCCAAGCACGAGCGCCGCGCTGCTGGCTGCCGTGGAGAAGGAAGTCGCGCCCTCGGACCTGATCAGCATCATCTACACCTCGGGCTCCACGGCCGACCCCAAGGGCATCATGCACACGCACGGCGCCTTCATGCGCCAGAGCGCCAAGCTGTGCGCCACCTACCCCTACCAGTGGGACGACCGCGTGTACGCGCCCATGCCCTTTTTCTGGGTGGGCGGGCTTACGTTCACTGTGCTGAACGCCATGTACATCGGCGCGACCGTGCTGGGCACGGCCAAGACCGGCCCCGAGCTGCTGGATTTCGTGGAGCGCGAACGCGCAACATACGTTGTCGCATGGCCGCACATCACGCGGGCACTGGCGGCCGACCCCACGCTGTCGAAACGCGATTTGAGCAGCATGCGCGGCGGGGGACTGGTCGAAGTTTTGCCGCCCGAGAAGCGCCCGAAGAACCAGCTGTTCTTCGGCCAATGCCTGGGCATGAGCGAAACGTCGGGGCCGCACACCATCTCACTGCCCGACTTGCCGGATCATCTCATCGGTTCCATGGGCCCGCCCATGCCCGGCATGCAGCACCGCATAGTGGACGTAGATACAGGTAAGGAATTGCAATCAGGCGAAACCGGCGAGTTGCAGGTTCGTGGCGACGCACTCATGGCGGGCATGGTGAAGCGCGACCGGGCCGAAGTGTTCGATGCGGATGGGTGGTATCACACCGGCGATTTGTGCTCGTGGAAGGATGGGCATATTTACTTCCATGGGCGCCTGGACGACATGATCAAGACGTCGGGGGCGAATGTTTCGCCTCGGGAAGTAGAAGCGGTGTTGATGGGGCTGCCCGGCGTGGCGCAGGCCAGCGTGTCGTCGGTGCCCGACCCTGAGCGCGTGGCGGTCGTGGGCGCCATCGTCGTGCCCAAGCCCGG